>Ga0335085_10003319_pt1 | contig 28086 bp, 27 predicted proteins | sample Lox_Sample_45_FD_206712 | JGI IMG/M metagenome (GOLD analysis project Ga0335085, IMG submission 206712) | Soil microbial communities from Loxahatchee National Wildlife Refuge, Florida, United States - Lox_Sample_4.5 | ecosystem: Environmental > Terrestrial > Soil > Wetlands | place: USA... | reverse complement strand
CGCGCCCCGGGCGCGCGCCCGGCCCCCCCCGCCCGGGGGCCGGGGCGGGCGGGGGGGGGGGGGGGGGGCGGGGCGGGGGCGCGGCGGGCGCATGAGTTGAGGCGGCGGATGGTGGAGTTTCGGCGGAGGCAGGCGGAGGGGGTGCGGGGGAAGGATGCGGGGTTGGGGGGGCGAGGTTGAGGGGTGCAATCAGGACATGGGTAACAGTCGTGGGTCAAGACATGGGTAACACTGTTTGGGTTAGAGGTTACATGTTTTGATCACTGTTGGCGATCCTCCAGCGGGCGGATATCCGCCCGCTGGAAACTTTCCGTGGTCGGGTCCAGCCAGCCCAGCAAGAGTTGGCCGAACCAGAGTTCGTATTGACCGTTGACCATGGGTTTCAGTCCCACCGACCAGCCGGCCAAGCTGGTGGTGACAAACAAGTCGGTGCCGCTCCATTTGATCGTTCCGTGTTGACCGACTCGGCGTGTGTCCATTCCCGGGTAATCGAGATCTTCTGGGCTGCCTTGATAAGGCTGCTCCGAGTTGCGATACACCTGGGCCGGGCACTTCATGCCAAGGGCTTCGTGGGGTCGTTGCTGGTTAAACTCCTCGCGCCACAGATCGAGCGCTTCTTGTTGGGCGGTGCGGGGCTGGAGTTCCACCCCGATGTCGCGATGCATTCGCTCATGCGCCCCGTTGTCCTGCGGGTGGCCGGGTCGGCTGCGTTCCAGATCGATGCCCAAGGCGACCCACCACGCGGACAGGCGGCTGAGTCCCAGCAGGGCATGGGTACTGGCAAAGGGGTTGCCATTGTCGCTGCGGATGGCCCCGGGCAAGCCGTGGCGTTGGAACAACTGCTCGAAACAGGCCTGAACGGTGGCCGTTCGGGCATCGGGCACGCGGCGTAATTCCAAGAGATAGCGGCTGTGTTCGTCGCGCACCGTCAGCGGTTCGCAGCGTTTGCCCTGAGCATCGTACCACCAGCCTTTGAAGTCGACGCTCCACACGTCATTGGGGGCCTGGGTGCGCCGACCACTGTAGAGTCGTCCCGACTCCGTAGCCCGTTGGCGACGGCGACGGGGTTCGGTCAGGCCCGCCCGTTGCAAGACGCGCTTGAAACTGCTCTCGGAAGCCGCCTGGCCGTGCCGCCGCCGATACAACTCCTGAATCTTGCGCGGTCCCCAGTGTGGGTGGGCTTGTTTCAAGCGCACGATCTCGCAGACGACGGCTTCGGTCAGTTCGTTGGCTGAGTGCTTGGGCCGCCGCGAGAGCTCCTCCAGACCGGTCAGACCGTATTGCAGCAGCCGCTGCTGCCACTTGTAGCCAGTCTTGGCACTGATCCCCTATTCGGCGCATAGCGCCCGAAAGTTCTCCGTCCGCAACGCCTTCATCGCAAACTCCATCCGCTGATCCATAGGTCGATATTCTTTCCAAGGCATTCCCAAAGCGTACCCGCTTCAGGCTCCTCGTTTAAGTGTTACCTATGTCCTGAACCTACTGTGTTACCGATGTCTTGAACCTGCACCAGGGGGCGAGGATTTTTTTGGGGGGGCGGTGGGGGGCAGGGATTTTGGGGGTTGCGGGGGAAAGTGGATTTTTGAACGAAACGAGGGGGCGGGTTGTCTCATCTTACGTACGTGAGATGGGTGCCCGTGAACATCCACAATGGTGGCTGCGCTTCTCCTAGCCTCACCTGGCCTCACCCAGGACACCACCGTTAGTTTGCGGGCACCCGCCACTTTCTTACAGCTGCCCGCGCGCCTTGTAGAACTGATAGTTCTCCATCACGTCCGCCACATAATCGCGTACAGACGGGTAGGAGATTGCTTGCACGAATTCCTCAGGCGTGGTCTGCTGCGCGTGGGGCAACCATCGCAGCACGTTGGCGTAGCCCGCGTTATATTCCGCCAATGCGAATGGAATTCGCTCCTCCGGGTCCTTCTCCGGCCAACGGCCCATCGCTCTCGCCAAATACCAGGTCCCAGCCTCAATATTCACCTGCGGGTCCCACAGCAAACTGCGCCCGTAATCCCGTCTCTTGACCGCGCGCGCCCATTGCTGCCCTGCCCCATCCGTGACTTGCATCAGCCCGATTTCCCCATGGCTCCCATATACGAACGGATCGAACTTGCTTTCGCGCCGTATCACGGCCTTCACCAGAAACCTGTCAACTCCGTACTTCGACGCCACCTCTTCGATCAGCCGATCAAAGCGTCGCTCCCGATATTCCCACCTCCAGTAAACAAAAGCGCATGACCCAACCGCCCCTAGCACCAACACAAGGGCCAGCCAGTTCCCGAATTCCTCCAGCCTGCTCCCACGACGTCGTCGAGTCATTGCCGCGCAGTATAGCGCAAGCTTCCGAAGATGGGATAATGCAGTTTCAAACGAGATTATTGACTCCTGCATAATACAGTGACCATTTCACCACAGTTCAGCCTGTTTCCAGAAGGCAGTGATCAACCGCGGGCGACGGCGCATTCGGCGGAGCGCTTGGATTGCCCGCAGTGTTAGCTCCCAGCCGTGGTGGGCGCAGAAGTTGGCCAATTCGTGCTGTTTGAGATGGCCCCAGATGTACTCGGTGGGGTTGAGTTCGGGGGCGTAGGCGGGCAGATACTCCAGATGGATTCGTCGGCCCCACGAGCCGACAAACTCGCGCACAACCCGACTGCGGTGAATGCCCGCGCCATCCCAGACGATCGGCAACCGCCCCGGTAGATGCCGCAGCAGGTGGCGCAGAAACTCCACGACCTGCGCGCTACGAATCGCGCCGTCGAAGAGTTGAAAGTAGAAGTTGGCCACCGTCAGACCCGCCATCACCGAGAACGTTTTCCAGTTGAAGTGGTATTGCAGCACCGGGGTCTGTCCCCTGGGAGCCCAGGTGCGCACCCGATGCGGCTGCTGACTCAACCCGCTTTCGTCGATAAAGACGATCAGACGGCCTTCGGCAAGGGCTTTTTTTTAAGGGCCGGCCAGCGGCGGCGTTTCCACTGACGGATCGCCGACTCGTTGCGTTCCAAGGCGCGCCCGACGGGCCGTTGGCAACTCCAGCCCAGTTGTTGCAGGATTCGATACACGTGATCGGGATGGAAGCGTACGCCGCTTTGACGGCGAATCAGCTCCGCCACGCGCGGGGCGGTCCACAACGGCGTGTCGTAGCCCAAGACCTGGGGACCTTGTTGCAGTCCCAGTTCCAAGGCTTGTCGTGCCGCCTCATCCAACCGGGGCCTGCGTCCGGCCCGCTGGTGCTCTAACGCAGCCATCCCGTGCTGCTGCACGCTGGCCGCCCACCGCGACACCGACTGACGATGCACGCCCACACGCCGGGCCACCTCGGCTTGCGACAGGCCGGCCGTCAACAGGTTCAGTGCCCGCAGTCGCCGGGCTTGAAGTTTCGGGAAATCACGTCGCTGTCCTTTGGGAAATGCCATGCCCCTCACCGTAGCAGAAGCCCCGCCCATTGTCACTATATTGTGCAGGTACTAATAATATTCTACTCAGACCTTAAGTAACGGATTCTTGCGCCCTTCTTCCCGTTTCCTCCCCAGCGAGGGGGTCGCGAACCTCTCCGCGCACACACTGCCCAGCAAATGTCCCAGGCCCGCTGTCTTCCTTCCGTCCATCTATCTGAGCGCCATTCACATCAGCACCTTTGCGAGTAATGATGTTTACGATCGCGAACAGCGCGCTGCTGCCGTACAAGACAGAGGCGGGACCTTTGACTACCTCGATGCGGTCAACAGTATCCAACATGTCCGGCGTGCTCTCAAGGACGAAGCCGTCGTAATATTTGTCATTAAGCGGCAGGCCATTGAGAAGAAACAGCACTCGCTCGTTGTAGTCGGTCGGCAGCCCCCCCGTACACCAACATATTCAAAACCCCGGTCATTCGAGACGTAGAATCCCGGCACGCTCGCCAATGCCTCCGCCAGCGTGCGATAGCCGTATTTCTGAATATCGTCGTGGGTGATGATTGTTACGGCTGCGGGCGCCTCCGAAACGGACTGCTCATGTCGGGAAGCCGCGTACACCGGGATGTCCATCAACTGTCGGAGGTTCAGTTCACCCAGATCGTTGGAGGAGACGTTGTCCGCCGAGCCGCTAGCCGGCAGAGCGGTCCCCCAAAGGAACAGGCAAATTCCGGCGAGAGCTATCCTCCATGAGCTCTGGCAGCTATTACTCGTTCGCCAACCAGTCTCGTTATCTTGTCTCTGGCCCACGTATGTCTCGATTCCGTTCGATGACTGGCGCAATACCAGCCACAGTGACAAAAGTTCGGGGCCAGCCGTGACTTCGTGACTGTCACATATTGCGCGACTTCGCCACCTTCACGGCCGTCGATTGCCACAAGCACGGTTCCACGACGCAATCCTCGTGCCGCTGCGCTAATAACAGGTCCCATTTGTCCACCTTTAGGTTGGGGAAACTCTGGTGAACGGAAACGAGGGGGATCATTCTCAGAAGCTGCTTCGGATCGTGCATTTTCGGGCCATGGATGCACATCGAAGGGCCGCTGAGCGTCTTCGCGCACAACAAAACAGAACCACACTCATTGAAACAACATGCCGCGAATTACCTGGAAACCCTAAGTAGCCGCCAACGCGTTCAGGGTCTTTTCCAACTCCACTCGCTTCCCATCAAATTCCTCATCACTCAACCCTGCTGCCACCATCATCGGCTCGCCGATCCGTAACGTCGCTCGCGCAAACGGCAACGGGACCATGAACCGGTCCCAGCTCTTTGCCGTCCACTTCCATGTCGCGTCCCACGACACTGGAATGATCGGCGCCTGAGTCAACTGCGCGAGACTGATCACTCCGTTCTGACACACGTACTTCGGCCCGCGTGGTCCATCCGGCGTGATCCCGGCGTCATACCCCAGATTGACCAGCTCCGTCATCTCCCGTAATGCTTCGCGGCCCCGCCGACTGCTTGAGCCGCGGACGCAAATCAAGCTGAACTTGTCCAACACTCCGGTAAGAAATTCGCCATCCTTGCTCGCGCTCACCAGCACCGCCACCCGGTCGCGCTGCCGCGAATGCCAATGCTTCCGAAACAAGTAGGGCAACAGAAAAATCCGATTATGCCAGAAGGCAAAAATGCAGGACCGCTTCGGCGTGTTCGCCAGCAATCCCGACGGGTCCTCCACCCGCCATCGCAGCGTGCTCCCAATACACGACACCAACACCCTCAATACCCACCCAATCATGCCCCCCAGTATGTCCCGCGCGGATTCCAGCCGTCAAGGGCGCGCTCGAATGTTGTTGACCAATTCCTTGCCACACGATAACGGCATTTCGTGAAGCACAAGTTCATGATGGCCGGCGCCTTCGTCATGGCTCTGCTCACCGTCACCATCATCCGTTACCGGGTGATATGCGAGAAAGCGTTTTACTGGGCGCAGCTCCACAAGTTAAGCCAGCAGGTCCTGGCCCTCGAGAAGACGGGCCAGAACACCCTGTGCGCCCGCCAGATCCTCACCGAGACTGACTGGCTCCTCGATTCCACCCACGACGTTCACCGCGTCGCCGAGCATGTACAGACGCTTCGCGATGTCTTGAAAAATCTCCCAGCCGCGAACGCCGACGACGAACAATCGGAGACCGACGGCAGTTGGGGCGCCTGCTATACGGAATGGTTCTTCAAGCTCGATGCCTCCTTCGACCACATCTCGGAGCTCGACGACAAACATCAAGTGCCGAAATATCCCGTCCGATTTCTCGACTGTATCAATTCTCCCGAGCTGCTCACAAACCACCTCAACGACCTGCTTATCTCCGACCTCGATGCCGACGGCGTTGATCGCGGGCGCGAGTTGAATGAAACCATCGCCGACCTGCTCCGGCTCGTGATTCACCATGAACCGGCAGATTACCCGTTTCATCCGCAGCTCAAACAGGCCTTTCTGGATTTCCTGATGAACAAGGCGCGAAATCCGGAGACCGGCTACTGGGGCCCGTGGTACCGCAAGGGAAACCAAATCGAAAAGACTCTGGGCCTCAGCCTCACGTTCCACATCATCAGCTATCTCAAGGGCGACATCACCGATTGGCCAAAGGTGATCGATACGACCCTCGCCATCAAAGACAAGCTCTACCCGCACGGCTGGCTCACCCGCCACGGCTATTCGAACCACCACAATATGGACGTGGTCGTCCTCTTCCGTTACGGCTGGAAATACGCCGCTCCTGCCCAGCAAGCCATCATTCGCGCCGAATTTCACAAAATGCTCGACTGGTCCCTGAAGAAATCCCTCCAGCCGGATGGATCATTTCTAGTGTACGGAGACGACTCCCAGGAAGATGCCGAGTATTTCGGCACCGCGTTTCTCGCAAGGCTCGGCTACTTCGACCGCGCGAAACGCTTTTGGACAGATGAAAGTTTTCCGGAGGCTCCGAAGGTGAAAGAGCGCATCGCCGCATTCATCCACACCCACCTCAACTCGGGCGGTGAGGGCGGCTCCTATTACAGGGATGCGCTCACTGTGGAGCTTGGCGAGCCTCTGCCGTAAATAGCCGCGAGGGTGGCTGGATTGCTGCGTTCGCGGTTTCTCCTCTGCGAGCCCTGCCCAATTGGGCAGAATCAGTAATTCCTGCTTCCCCTGCCTGTCTCGATATTCTTCGAGATCACGCCGATATCATCACGTGGAATCCACCCTACCGACTTCCAAAACGCAATCCCATCCGCATTCTGGTTGAAGATGAATATGTGACATTTCTGAATGCCGGCACGCTGCAGGGCCGCGAGACACGAGTCCACCAGCCGCCGGCCCACCGCACGTCGACGCCACCGATGGTCCACAGTCAGATGATGGATGTACCCTCGCCTCCCATCATGTCCGGATAACACCGCGCCCACCAGTTCCCCCGCCGCCATCGCAACGAAACTCATCCCCGGGTTGCGCTTCAGGTACACGTCGATGCCTTCCTGGGCATCTGCCTCGCTCAGTCCCACCCCCTCGCTCCGCGTCCAGAGCGCGAACACGCGGTCATACGCCTCCATTGTGAATGGACAAATCTCGACATTCATGGCATCGACATCGAACTCTGTGAGGCGGATTCCAATTAACCCTTCTTCTTCCCGCCCCCGGGCGAATCCTGGAGATCCAGAAACGTCCCTTCCTGTAAGTCCTCATAGGCCCGACGAAGCTGTTCTTGCGTGTTCATGACAATCGGTCCGTACCACGCCACAGGTTCCTTCAATGGCTTGCCCGATACCAGTAAAAACCGTATCCCCTCCTCCCCGGCTTGCACCTCGACCTCGTCGCCGTTGTCGAACAATATCAACGACCGGTTCTCGGCTTCTGTCGGCGGTTTGGTGTCTAACCAACCAACCCCTTCCGTCGGCACCGCCAGCGGCCCCGATGCGTTGCAGAACTTTCCGCTCCCTGCGAATACGTATGCGAACGCATGTCGTGATGTGTCAACGGGCAGCACCTTCCTTCGCCCCGGCGGCACCGACACATCCAGGTAAATCGGGTCCGCCGCGATCCCATCTACAGGTCCCTTCTTCCCCCAGAAACTCCCGCACACCAGTCGCACGTGAGTGCCGTCGTCGTCCGTGATCTGCGGAATCTCCGCAGCCTTCACCTCCTGATAGTGCGGTGCCGTCATCTTCAACGATGACGGCAGGTTCGCCCACAATTGAAACCCATGCATCCGCCCTTCCACGTCGCCCTTCGGCATCTCCTGGTGAATGATTCCCCGCCCCGCGGTCATCCATTGCACGTCTCCCGCCGCAATCACACCCCGATTCCCGATGCTGTCACCATGCTCCACGTTCCCCGCCAATACGTACGTGATCGTCTCGATCCCCCGATGCGGATGCCACGGGAAACCCGCCAGATAGTCCTCGGGTATGTCGTTGCGGAAATCATCCAGCAACAGAAACGGGTCGGTCTCGGTCGTGTTGCCAAAGCCGAACGCGCGACGCAAATGTACCCCTGCACCCTCCATCGTCGGCTTGGCCTTGATCAGTCGTTTGATCGGTCGAAGAGACATGTTGGCCTCCAGGTCTGAATTCCGTTTTCTGCGATCCGCCGCGACCACTATACACCGATTCCGATAATCCGCCACCGCCTGGGGCGTCGGACCAGGATTTGCAGCCGGGAAACCCTTTGCCGACCACCTTCTACTGTCCGTCCTTCAGTCTCACCAGCGCCTTGTTCGCTGCGATCAAGTCCGGTTCGAGCTTCAGCGCCGTCCGATAGTGCCCGATCGCCTCCGTCGTCCGTCCCGCCTTTTCCAACGCCAACCCCAAATTGAATTGCGCCTCGACGTAATCCGGCTCGATCCGCACCGCTTCCTCGCCGTGGGCGATCGCCTCCTCGAACCTGCCCAGTCCCATCAGGGCCACAGCGAGGTCGTTGTGCCCCTCGGCGTAATCCGTTTTGAGCCGGATCGCTTGTTCGTAGTGCGCGACCGCTTCCCGCAAGGAACCCAGTTGAGCCAGGACGTTCCCCAAGTTATTCTGTGCCTCGGCAAAATCGGGTTTGATCTGCAACGCCCGCTCGTATTGCCCGATTGCATCGTCCAGCCGACCCAACTGAACCAGCCCGATCCCAAAGCTGTTGTGCGCCACGGCACATTGCTCAACGCTTGCCAAGAGATTAAACGCCACTGAATACGCCAGCACCAGGCACCAGCTCGAACGGATCATCTTTCGCCGTAATGAGTGACTGGACGCGACCCGCTCCAATCCGAGGATCCCTACGACTGCCACGAACACCAACGCGGGCAGGAACTCCGCTTCATAGCGCAGGTAGGCGTCGGGCAACAACGAAACGCTCACAGCACAAGTTGCAAGCAGCACGCCAGCGCCCATTACGAACCAGCGCAAACTCGACGTTTCTCGCCCTGGCCGACCCCGCCACGCCAGCGGTGCGGCCAGCGCCAGCCCCACCACGGGCGTGTTGATCAACACGCCAAAGGTTCGCTCCACCCACCGATGACCACCATTCACCGGCGGCAATGTTGTCAGGCTGTCCACGAATGGGAATTGTGCGCTCCAGTGGACCGGCGCCAGAAGATAGATCCATGAGTTAAACCACAGATATCGCAGACGGAAGTAGTCACCCGTCACCTGCTGTCGAATGGCCAGCTGGTAGTGCCAACCGAACTCGAAGGGATTATCGAATCTCAATGTGTTGTAGGCCATCAGCCCCACCCCGATGACCCCGATCGGTCCGAGCGCCGCCCACAACGCCCCCCTGACGTTGCGCCGCTCTCGCCACGCTTGTGCCGCCGGCACCAGTAGCACCACGCCTCCGAACAACAACGATGGTCGCGCCCCCACGGCCAGTCCGTAAGCCAGACTCGCTGCCGCCAGCCACCGGCACCTCTGCTCGGGCTTATGCAACGCACACCAAATCGCCGCGAGCGCCAGCATCGTGAACATGTACCCGCAACTGATGGCCACCTCGTAAACTTCGCACCGCGTCAACATCACCGGCGCGCCCGTTGCCAAACCGAGCGCCAGCACGCACCCCGCCACCACACCTGAGCTCACTTCGGCAAAATAACGTCGCCACATCGCGTGGACTAAACCCACGCTGATCAAAAAACCAATACCATCGAAGATGACTGCCGCCTGCCGTTCAAACACGCACCGGCCCGTCGCCGCGACGAACGGCCAGAACAGCATCACGGCGGGCGTGATCCCGAAGTACAGGTAGAGTTGTCCCTTGTAATAACTCAGGTCGTGCAATCGGTAGGGGTAAGCCCGGTAACGGGCATTGGCAACCGGATCGTACGGGTCGGCCAGTTTTCTGAACCCTACGGGCACGTCTTTCTTCAGGCTAAGTTGACCGGTGTGGAAGCCCTGCGCCAACAAATTGTAGTAACTCTCAGCCCCATTCGTGCTCAATGCCTCCCACACGCCCGATTGCACCGCGCCCATGTAAATCACAATTACGATCAGGCACATGAGGCTGAGAACTCCACGCTGCCTCCCAGTGGGCTTTTTCCTCGCCGGAACCGCTACGCCACCATCTGACTTGCCTTCGGTCATCTTTGGAGCCGATCTCGCTTTACGGGTCTATTCGGATGAGTCGGAACAATAGCCCGGAGACTTTGATTCCGCAATTCCTCCCGAGCAGAACTCGAACCGTACGGATGCGATGGCGGGCGGTTCCGCCTCTTGCCTGATCGAGGACAAATCGAATAGAATCGCGGCCAACTCTGAAAGGAGCGTTCGATGAGAATATTCGTCAGCATTGCCCTCTTGGCCGTCGTCGTGACCCCGATCCGCGCCCAGGACGCGCAGAAGCGCCCGCTCGATGTTGCCGATGCCGCCGCCGCATCCACAAACGCGCAGCTGTCCGCAGTCCCGGCGACCTGCTTTGACAGCGCAACGGTTGCCGCCGCGTTCAACAAGGGCCAACCATTGGTCCAGACCCCGGGATACAAGGTCATTGCTGGTCGACGCGAGCTACCCGGCCGCGTGGAAATCCATGTCTACGAAACGGATGTGTTTTACATCGTCGATGGCACGGCGACATTCGTCACCGGCGGCGCGTGCGCCGACGCGAAGATTGTTAGCCCGGGCCAACTTCTCGGCACGACCATCACGGGCGGAGTCACGCACCACCTTAAGAAGGGCGACGTGATCATCATTCCGGCGGGGCTACCCCATCAGTTCACCGAGGTCAGTCATCCCTTCCTCTATTTCATCGTCAAGCCCATCAAAGCCGAATGAACACGAGGAGATGACACCATGCGAAAAGCGTTTGTAAGTGTTGTGACGTTGGTTTGTCTGCTGGCCGGCCCGATCTCGAGCCGATTGGCAGCCCAGGAAACGGTCGGAAGCGGCAAGGTAGTGGGGCTCGATCATTTCTTCAATCATCAGGAGCACGATGGGAAAGCATTCCACTATCTCTGGGAGGACACGGCGAATTCGGGGTACTCGAAGTTTGGCGAGGTCTGGCGACAATACGGTGCGACGCTCACCTCCCTGGAAAAGGCGCCGACCCTGAGCGATCTCCGCAAGTTCTCCGTTTACATTATCGTCAACCCGAACACTCCGGCCAAAGCCGCCGGCGGCAAACCCAACTACATCCAACCCGCCGACATCGACGCGGTCGCCTCATGGGTCAAGGATGGCGGCGTGCTGGCGCTGTTCGCCAACGACAAGAACAATTGTGAGTTCGAACATCTCAACCAGCTCTCCCAGCGGTTCGGGATCACGTTCAATGACGACCTGCGGAATGAGGTGCCCGACAAGAACGATCGGAGCCCGGGAACATTCTCGTCAGCGCTATTTCCGGATCATCCGCTGTTCAAGGATGTGAAAATGATTTACATGAAGGAAATCTGCACGTTGGGGGTGAAGACGCCCGCCAAGCCTCTGTTGATTGCCCCCAGGCAGCACGGCGAGGGCACCGACATCATCATGGCGACTGCGCAATTCGGCAAGGGCCTCGTCTTTGCTGTCGGCGACCCGTGGCTTTACAACGAGTACATCGACGTTACCTCTCCGAACCTGACCATCGAAAACCGCAAGGCGGCAATGAACCTGGCGCAGTGGCTGTTGGCGAGCAGCTCACCGCCTCAAGCAAAGTAAGGCTATCAGACGGCTTGCGGAAAGCGATTACGGCGCCACCCCTTGCGTAACACCGTGATTCTGTGAGACCGAGGCTGGCTCCGCGTTTCGGACGACTTACGAAACTTGCGGTGTGAACTTCCGAGGTCTGCTGCCCTAAAAGGCAATGGGAAAACCGACGACGAAGACTGCAACACCGACCATCGTGACTAGAACGAACGCTTCGGCAGCTGACGGAAGCTCGAAAAACTCCCTAATCATCTCCCACCTGATGCATACGAAATGGTCAACTTTCCGAACCCTGTTACACCCCTTAGAGAGTCCGAAAGTAAGCACAAAAACCTCCCAGAGCCCTTATAATTCTGGGCCTCGCCAGCCCATGGCCTCAGCGGAGGTTCGCCAGGCGGGACTTGAATCAGGCGAGATTAGAGTTACGCAGTCTTGCCGACTTCACCCATTCCAACGGTCTTAACGCTTCCCGTACTCACGCCTGAAACTGCAAATCGTGCAGCCGCTTGTACACCCCACCCCGCGCGAGAAGCTGATCGTGCGACCCTTCCTCCACCACATGCCCCTTATCCAGCACGATGATCCGGTCCGCGTGTTGCACGGTCGATAGCCGATGGGCGATCACGAGCATCGTGTGTTGCTTCCGCCGCTTGCCGTCTCCCCACATCAGGTCATCCAGCGCCGCCTGCACGACCCGCTCGCTCTCCGTGTCCAGCGCGCTCGTCGCTTCATCCAGCAGTAGGATCGGCGGATTCTTCAACACCGCCCGCGCGATCGCCAGACGTTGACGTTGCCCACCCGACAATTTCATCCCCGCCTCCCCGATCACCGTGTCGTACTGCTTGGGCGTCTGCATAATAAAATCATGCGCGTGCGCGCGCTTCGCAGCATCGACGATTTCCTCGCGTGTCGCCCCCGGCTTCCCGTAGGCAATGTTGTTCGCCACGGTGTCGTTGAAGAGAAATGTCTCTTGTGTGACCACCCCGATCTGATTTCGCAACGATTTGAATGTCCCTTCGCGAATGTCCACGCCGTCGATTCTCACTGCGCCGCTCGTCGGATCGTAAAATCGGGGTACCAGGTTGAACAATGTCGTCTTCCCCGCGCCGCTCGATCCCACCACCGCCACCACTGATCCCGCCGGCACCTCGACGTTCACGCACTCCAGTGCCGCGCCGTTCTCGCCATATGAGAAACTCACGTTCTCGAACCGGATGGAACGCTGCAGCGGCTTCAGCTCACGCGCGTGCGGGCGCTCCACTACCGTCGGCTTCGTATCCAGCACCTGGAACACCCGCTGCGCCGCACTGACGCTCTCTTGCAATTGCATCCGTACGGCGCTGAGTTTTTTCACCGGCTCGTACATCAAAAACATGCCCACCGCCATCGCGATTAACGTGCTCGCCGGCATTCCCGTCCGATACGCATACAAAAAGATAAACGCCGCGGCCACGCCGGAAATCATCTCAATAAGCGGTGTCGAGATCGCCTTCGCCCGGATGATCCGCATGCGTTGACTGAAAAAACTCCGGCACAATTTTCGAAAATCTTCCGCCTCGCGCGCCTCCATCCCGAAGGCCTTCACCACCCGCATCCCCACCAGCGCCTCATGCATCACCGACACCAGCGACGCCTGATGTTCCTGCATCGGCCGCGCCGCCCGTCGAATCCTCCTTCCGTACACCGTGATCGGCACCAGGCACAACGGGAACAGCACCAGCGTAACCAGCGTCAGCCTCCAGTCGATCTTCAGCATGCCGGCCAGCACCCCGAGCAGCGTGCACGGCTGCTTGACAATGTCCGCCACGACCACCGTGATCGAGTTTTGCAGCGCGCCGACATCGTTCGTTGCCCGGGAAATCAGCTCACCCGTCTGCGTCTCGGTAAAGTAATCCAGCGACAACGTCTGCAGATGCTCAAAGAAAATTCCGCGCAAGTCGTTCACCACCCGCCCGCCAACCCAGTTCATCAGATATGTCGTGCCGAAATCGCACGTCCCGCGTACGATCATCACCAGCGGCAACAGCCCCGCGTACGCCAACGCTTGGGCCCAACCCATCGTTCCCCCTCCATGCTCGAACACTCCCGCCCACACCACCTTCACCACGCCCAGCACGGCCGCATTGGCGCCGCTGTACGCCACGCCCAGCCCAATGCCCAGCGCCAACCGCGCCTGGTACGGTTTCACGTACCCCAGCAGCCGTCTGTACGCCGGCCAGATTTCGAGTTGTTCCTTCATCCCCGGCCGCGACTATACCATCTGCCCCCGCGTTGATGAAATCGGAATGTTCGAAGACGGACCGAGAAAAGCCCTTGGCTTTGCCTCAATGACCTGCCAACTGGATGAGTCTGGCTTCAACTTGCCTGGCCGGCGAGCCGGCGGACCGACTTAACCAACTCTTCGTCCGCAGCAACATACGCTCCGATGGCGCCATGACCATCCGTAACCACGTTATTCAAGGCCCAATTATCGTCGTCTCTCCCGTTATTATGGACAGCCCAAATATACTCGGGCCCAACAACAAACCACCGTCCCCCGCCTGACGCGTCCTCACCCTGTCCAAGCGGAACAACCTCGCCTTCGGGCTTGTACTTGCCGGCCGGCCGTTGTCCTTCGACGAAGATTCTCTCAAAGATCTTCCGGAGTTGCTCGTACATGAACCGCCGCTGCTGGTTCTGCTGTTCCTCAAGCGCCTCAAGCTGCACGGCCCTGCGTTTGAGTAAGGGCATCGACACAAGGCCAGCAAGCGCCAAGATTCCCACGCTCCCAAAGACGATCCAGTACCAGTTACGCACAAACCATGGTTGCACTGGCGCCGCAACTGTAGGAGGAGTTGATACTTCAGCCGGCGGCGGGGGCGGCGGTGGCGGAGGAGGAGCGGGTTGTTCAACATTCGCAACAACCGGCCTGGGAACCTCGTGCAATTGGGCAACGGCCATACGATAGGCTTGTTCCGCTCTTGGGATTTGAACTTGTTGGACATCGGCAATCTGAGGATCGAGACTTGCCAACATCGCCTGCCCTTGCCCAACCTGTTGTTGATAGAATTGAATTTGGCTGAGCACCGCTGGTTTCTCCGAATTTGGAACGGTCTGATATGCACCGGTGAATTGCTGCCTCGTTTGTACCGGCGCGGAGATGATGCGGCCCGTCGAGTCCCGCCTGATTCCACTGCTGGTCGCCGTCTGATTAATCGGCACTTGGACGTCCTGCAGGGACTGCAGCTTTTGCTGTGCTCCGGCCAAATTCCCCTGCGCCACGCCGAGATTCTCCGTCAGTTTGGCTCTTTGTCGCTGAAAATCAGCTAATCTTGCTTTGAGCGATTCGATGGCTGCCTGCGCCACTTGAACCCGCTTTTCTTTTGCCGTCATCCATTTGCCGGCAAATTTGACCTTGCCATCCGCCACGTTCTGACTCTCCGTCTGGCATAGCTCAATATACTGCCGAACCGCGTTGGCCTTGTCAGAAGCAGGATAGCTGTCGAGGAACTTCTGAAACACGCCGATCCATTGGTTATACCATTCGATGGATTGCTCCTGATTCGGATCAAGTTGAAACTTCGATACTGCTTCGTAATCCGTCCGCTCGGCTACTTCCGCCGTTGTCTCAAGATAAATGCCCTGAATATCCGACCGGGCCACGTCCCGCAGCGACGAAATCGTGTGATTATGGGAATAAGCCCGGATTTGGACCACATCGTTCGTGTCGGAAACAATATCACCCTGCAATACCGCTCCTGACTTGAGAGTAATGATGGATTCTCCGCGCGCCACGAGAAGCGGGCAAATACACACGAGCACTGCCAAGGCAACGTTTCTCATCGCCTTTCTCCTTAGCCTCGACGGGGTGAAACGACCCTCAAGTTGCGCCTCTGTCGGTCCTCAAGGCAAGTCCAAAATCGCCTCCGCAGCCGGTCGAAGTTACAATGCTGTTACGTTCACCTTGATGTCTTGAATGTCTCCCCGGTTCGATTACAATCCCGGCGCATGTGAGGTCCGACCTGCAACGGCAGAGACGGCGGGAAATGTGGACGAAATGACATCAATGGCAGGAGATGCTCTCCATGGCTTTGATCATTGGAGACGCATTGGCAACACGCGCGCAAACCAGCGCAACGAGAACGGACATCGAGAAAGCCCCGCGGTATTTGCCCCTCGATATCTCGCAAATCCGGTACCCGCGCGTTGCGGCATCCATTCAGTAATGCCATCGTCGGCGGCGCCGCAGTCTGGTTCTGCGCGATTCCCCGGAGCAACCTTCCCGTCGATTCACGCCAAAACGCTCGTTTGACACACAGGCACGAGCTTTGTTACAAGAGGTGGTACCGAGTTCTGTTCCAGGGGAAAGTGATCCACTATGGCAAAGGTTGTCCTCGAAAATGTGTCCAAGATGTACCCCGGCGGCGTCAAAGCGGTTGATAACGCCAGCCTCGAAATCAGTGACCAGGAATTTGTCGTGCTCGTCGGTCCGTCGGGCTGCGGCAAGTCCACCACCCTCCGCATGGTCGCCGGTTTGGAAGAAATCTCCAGCGGCACGATCCTCATCGATGGCAAACGCGTCAACGATGTGCCCCCCAAAGACCGCGATATCGCCATGGTCTTCCAGAATTACGCGCTCTACCCACACATGACCGTGTACAAAAACATGGCATTTGGCCTCATGCTCCGCAAATACCCGAAGGCCGAGATCGATCAGCGTGTCCGCGACGCCGCCCAAATCCTTGGCATTACCGACGAACAGCTCCAGCGCAAGCCCAAGGCGCTCTCCGGCGGTCAGCGCCAGCGTGTCGCTGTCGGTCGCGCGATCGTGCGCAAACCGAAAGCCTTTCTCTTTGACGAGCCGCTCTCGAATCTGGACGCCAAGATGCGCGTGCAGATGCGCGCCGAAATTTCCAAGCTCCACGACCGTCTGAAATCCACGATGATCTACGTCACCCACGACCAGGTTGAAGCCATGACCATGGGCGACCGCATCGTTGTCATGAAGGACGGCCTCATCCAGCAGGTCGATGATCCGATCTCCCTCTACAACAATCCCCAAAACATGTTCGTCGCCGGCTTCATCGGATCACCGCCGATGAATTTCTTCAAGGGGACCATCGCCCAGCAGCAGGGCGCACCGTGGTTCGTCGAACAACCCGCCAGCGGCAGCAGCAAGGGTTTCTCTCTGCGGCTGAATGATGACGTGACCGGCAAACTCACGGGCTACATCGGAAAGGCTGTCGTGTTCGGCTCGCGTCCCGAGGACATCAACGAGAAGGCGCACGCCTCGTTCGCCAACCCCGACCAGACCGCCGCCGCCACCGTCGAGGTCGTCGAGCCGATGGGCGCCGAGATTTATCTGTACCTGAACACCGGCAGCCACTCGTTCGTCGCGCGCGTCAACCCGCACCAGAAGGTCGACGTCGGCCAGAAGCTCGATATGGCTTTCGACATGCGCAAAAGCCATTTCTTCGATTCCCAGACCGAACAGGTCATTGTATAATGGTCTGCGGAGCGCGGTGGCTCGTCACGAGTGCGCGCTGTCGTATGGCTGGTGACGTGGCCGCCCGGTCGCCGTGCTCCGAGGAGATGAACACGCATCGCGAAAAGCTGCCCCTTGCCCGCTGGCATATTGCCCTGCGCATCATCGGCGCCATCCTGCTCACCGTCTGCGCCTTCATGGTCGTCCTCGGCTCGACCGTCCTCGCCAACCTGCTTCAAGGCCCGCGGTTCCTCGTCTACTGGACATGGTGCATGTTGCTTACCATCGCCGCCATTAGCATCGCCCTCTGGGACCTGCTCCTTGTCCGACGGATCTCCAAACGCACCCACCGCGAATTGTTCCGCCAGCAATTCATGTCCGCCGGCTTGACGGACAAATCACAGAGCCAACGCGATCAATAGAGATCAGCAGCTCGGATCACTTTACGGGATCGTGGGAGGAGAATCGTGCTTTCAGGTGCGCAAGCAACCGGGCCGTCGTCTCGTTACGCGGATCCAAAGCCAGCGATTGCTCGTAAGCCGCCTGCGCCGCCGCCAGGTCGCCCTGTCGTTCCCGGATTTGACCCAGCACGCCGTAGCTGAGCGCCGGTGCGATATGGGAATCAATATTGCGTTGGCACTGCGCAAGGCCGTCCGCATCGCGTCCCAATTGAAAATAAAGCAACGCCAGATTCGCGTTGCTAACCGGCTCGTTCGGATTGATCTGCCGGGCCTTCTCAAACGCCGCCGCCGCTTGCTCCAACTGGTGCTCCTTCAGGAACTCAAGCCCGTCCCGCACATACCGCGCGCCGCTGTCGTACGCATCGGCATACGCGACGAACTGCCCTCCCTTTTGGCAATCATAGATGTGGTAGCCCGGGAATTGTGCGTCCGCCTCCTTCGTAAAGTGAGTGTCGGCATACCGGGCCAGCAGCGGTACGTATGCATGGTAGTCATGCGTGAACACAACATAATGAACCCGATTCGTCGGGTCGCGCAGTAGTTCCCAGCTTTCACCGCCATTCGGAATCACGTGTCGATCCCGGCTCAGATTCAACAGCATCGGGTCCGTGAACGTGTAGCCGGTAAACAGGATCGTGTCGTCAGCAGAAGTGTGCGACCTTAGCCACCGCGCCGTGTCGCGGGACGGCCAGCCAACGGGCCGGTCTAGCACGGCAGTCGTATAATCGCTCGCGGCCTTTCCCCGGCCTGGATACGGTAACGGCACGCCAAAGAGCGAACCCGCCAACAGCATCGCGAACAACACACCCGCGCAGCACCGGCCCCACATCCCGCGCAACGAACGTACCGCCACCGCAGCAAACAAACACACGCTCGGAATGAGCCACAACATCTCGGCGCGCCCGGCGCGAAACACGGGGGTCACCATGAGATTGACGAATGGCAGCAGCCATACCAGCAGAAGGTTGTTCCTGGCTCGATCTCGTCCCGCGCGTCCGATCACCAGTGCCACGCCGATGGCCGCCACGAACAACAGCGCCTCATAGAACCCCGTCAAATACCGCAGCTCCAGCCACAGCGCGGCCATCGTAAAGCCGAACTTCTCGGTCACCCCCGGCTCGCCGAAAAAACTCAAGGTGCCGCTGTGCCCGTACATCGCGGCAGCCACAATCAGGAGGGGCGCGGCGGCAAGAATCAGAGATCCGTAAAACCATCGACGGGCTTTTCGCTCCTCGAACAAGAACACGCCTGCCGCTGCCATGAATCCCCATCCATAAATCGCTGTCGCCTTCGTCAGGAGAGCTGATGTCATGAAAATTCCCATGACCACGAAATGGCGAGCGGTCCTGGATTCTCGCGCACGCATCATGAACACCAAGGCGCACAAGCCCAGGAACAATGCAATCGTGTCAGGTGTTCCCGTTGCGGAAAAGTAGACATGCAACGGTAACACGGCCGCGAACGCCGCCGCGAGTCGGCCCGCCTTGGAGTCATCGGTAATCCGCGAAATCAACGCTCCCAACGGAAACAACGAAAGCGAGCCGGCAACCATCGGCCACACCCGCAAAGCAAGCTCGTTCGGCCCGAAGACTTTCGCCGTCGCCGATACGAGAAGCGCAAACAACAAATCCGGGCGTGGATAGGAGTTCCGCAGAGGCTCAAACAACAACCGCTCGTTCAGCGCGTACAGCAGCCAGTGGGCTTCGTCGTTGCTGACCAGAAATCCCGTCAGATGATACCCCCGCACTGCCACGGCCAGTCCCAGCAGTCCGAGCCAGATGAGAGTGAGACGCCGTGAGTGGTTCCGGGCGGATTTCATTCGTGGGAATCCGTCTACACCCTACGGAAAGACCACTGGCCTGTAAAGGCCGGTCGCAACGCCCGTTCACCGCCAGATGAAGACGCTGAACACGCTTGCGTAATCGTCCGTCCACAATCGCGCCCGAAGATGCGGCGGAGGACGCTGCCAGCGCGAGTCGTGGCCCAATCGCGCCAGCGTTTCCGGTCGTCGCGCCATCACCATCCATTTCGACGGGATCCTGCCGGTCGTCAACAACTCATCCTCGCCGCCGCCCGATTCGTTCTGGATGAGACACGACAGATCTGCGTTCTGCGCCAGCGCCCCCAGCACGCGCTCGAGCCGAAGATGGCGATTCGAAATGTGGAAAATCAGTACCCCGTCCGGGGACAGCTTGCGCAGGTACAGCGCCACAGCCTCCCCAGTGATCAAGTGCAGCGGAATCGTGTCCGACGTATACGCGTCCAGCACCAACACGCCATACTGCCCGTCCGGCGCCCGCTGCAACGACAGCCGCGCGTCTCCCATCACCACTTTCAGGTCCGCCGGAGAATCATGCAAAAACGTGAAGTACCGCGGGTCCTCCGCGATTTCCTTCACCTCCGGATCAATCTCGTAGAATGTCCACTGCTCGCCACGTTGCGCGTACGCTGCCAGGGATCCGGCTCCCAGGCCGATCACGCCCACGCGTTGCTTCAGCGAGTCATCCAGCGTCGCGAATGCCTGCCCGAACGGGCCTCCCTTCGTGAAATAGGAGAGCGGCTCATCCCGCTGGCGAGGGTCGATATGCTGAATACCGTGAATCGTGTTCCCGTGCGTCAACCAATGGTATTGCCCGCGTGGATCCAGACTGATGCGGTGGATGCCGAAAAAGTTTCGTTCGACAAGCAGTGTGCGGTCCGCATACCCGGGCACGACCGCACACGCGATCAGCACCGCCGCCAACGCCAGCGCGAACCGTAACGACCGCCGCACGAGAAGCAGGCACAATGCGGTCGGCACACCGTAGGTCACCACCATCATAACCGCCACCGACCATGACGTTCCGCCGCGCAAAAGGTGCAGCAGGTTTGCCGCGACCAGGCCGATCAGGAGTGGCAATGCGAAATCGAGCACACGCTGACGGCGCGCGACCGGCGCAGATGTCCAATTCGGCATCAGCAGGCAGGCCAGCACCAGCGTCAGCGGATACTCCACAACCGTCGAGAAAATCATCGGCGCCACGATTGCATTGAAGATCCCGCCCAGCACACCGCCGGCCGACAACCACAGATAAAACTCGGTCAGGTATGTCGTGGAGGGACGGTCGTCGGCCAATTCACCGAGGCACGCCATCGATACGATGAACAAACACGTCAGATGCAGCGCAATCAGCCATCCAATCGGGTGTACCACGCGTGCGATCAGCGTGGCCACCACGGCAGCCACGGCGACCGGCAGCGCTCGCGCGATCCAGCGACGCGGCAACAGCCGCCGTCGGGCGAACACGAAGACAAACGCCAGCAGGTAAATCCCCAACGGAATCACCCACAGCAACGGGATCGGCGCGACCTCTGACGTAATGTAGGTCGTCACGCTCAACATGAGACTGCACGGCACAAACGCCAGTATGACCCACCGCCACCGGCGGCGCGGCGTTGGCGGTTCGCTGGAGATCTCAACCCGCGCCGCGCCAGGCGCGAATTCCTTCGCGCCGGACAAGCGCAGTTTGCGAGTGATCCACAATCCGCACACCGCGGTCAGACCGGCCAACAAATCGTAGCCCACCAACCACCACATGCTTTGCTCGCTCAGTCGCAGGTGTGGCTCAATGAACGCCGGGTAAATGACCAGCGCCAGGAGGCTGCCGCAATTGCTTGCCGCATACAGAAAGTACGGGTCGGCCGCCGCGCGGTGTCCGCTCGTCGAGAACCATCGCTGCAACAGCGGACTCGTGGCCGACACAACGAAGAACGGTATGCCGACTGTCATCGCCAGTACCGCCAGCAACCACGGGATCGGGTTGTGCATCGTCGGCGGCGTCCAGTCGTGCGGGATCACCACGGGCATGACCAGAAACGGCACCAATAACATTACCGCGTGCAACATCGCCTGACGGCGGATGCCGAGCCAGCGCGTCGTGAAATGCGCATACGCGTATCCGGCCAAAAGCACGGCCTGGTAAAACGCCATCGCGGTGTTCCACACCGCCGGTGATCCGCCCAGCAACGGCAGCACCATCCGTCCGACCATCGGTTGCACAATGAACAGCAGGGCCGCGCCGATAAAAATGGTTATGCCATAAATGACGAGCATTTGTTCCCCCAAATGCCCATAAACCAGCAGACTTTATGCCGAATTGCGGCTCTGAACCTAATCAATGGCCGTTACGGACTCAGCACAACAAGGTTGCCATCCTTGTCTTGAAGGGGACAAGGCAGCTCCGCGAAGAAGCCCGCGTGGCCGTCTTTGAACGCAACGTTGCCGCCCGCGCGCCCGTGATTGCTGTCGGCGAGCCACTTGCTACCGCGCTCAGTTGTGTCGATGCGGTCCAGCCACAGAATCATGTTTGTCCTGCCGTCATTCCACATCAGATTTGGAACATACGAATAGCTGACATTCCGGGTCGTTAGCTTCGCGTAGTCCATCTGAAACCTTGCTCCGGGACGCATATCACTTGGACAAAAATAGGTTCTTGCCGAAGTGACGAAGTTTGAAAGAAGTCGATAGCTTCCGATTAGCGTTACGTGCTCGTCGACCGGACACCGTCCCTGATACTCATCGGCATACATCGCGAACGCGAGTGTGCAGCAGTGCAGGTTGCTCAAGCAGTTAGCCCGGCGCGCCTTTTCTCGGGCGGCCGGCAAACCACCACAAACCACAGCAAACAAGATCACGAAGATGATTGCCAACGTTATCCACTGCGCTGTCTTCCACGCTCGCCTCGGCGTTGTTGGCTGGTCGGTCACGACGAAACCAGACTATCAGCGCGTTCGGATTCTTTCAATGGCCCATGCAGCGTGCTCGCGTACAAGGGGTTCGGCATCCAGGGATGCTCGCTCCAGGGAAGGTAACACCGATCTGTCGCCCACATTGCCGAGCACAACGCATACGTTACGGAGGAAACCGCGACGTTTGATGCGATAAACCGGGTTGTCGTGGAAGAAATCACAAAACCGCTGTTCGTCCCATGCAAGAAACTCTGCCAGTGGCGGTATCTCGCGACGCTGAAACTCGCGTACCGGAGATAACTTCGCAAATCGGTTCCATGGGCAGACTTCGAGGCAATCATCGCAGCCGAATACGTGGTCGCCAATTAGCGGTCGCAGTTCGGTGGGAATCGAGCCCTTCAGTTCGATCGTCAGATAACTGATGCACAACCGCGCGTCGAGTTGGTACGGCGCGACAATCGCGCGTGTGGGACACACATCGATGCATCGTCGGCATGTTCCGCAGTACTCGCGCTCCGGAGTATCGGATGCAAGATCAAGATTGGTCAACACTTCGCCCAGGAGAATCCAGTTGCCGAGCCGGCGGCTGATGAGATTCGTGTGCTTGCCGATGAATCCGATCCCCGCCCGTTGTGCCAGGTCCCGCTCAAGAATTGGCCCGGTGTCCACATACCAAAGGGACCTCGTTCCCGGCTCGCCGCATTGGTCAATGTCCGCTGCCAGCCGCCTCAGCTTCTCGCCCATCACGTCGTGATAGTCGCGCGTCCCCCACGCGTAGCGAGCAATGCGTCCATTTGCAGGCCGCGTGCACTTACGCGGCGATTCGCTGTAATAATTCAGCCCGACCACCACGAGCGACCGCGCGTCAGCCAGTATTTTGGCGGGATCAACGCGTTTCTCGGCGTTCCTCGCCATGTAGCCCATCTCGCCGTGAAACCCTGATGCAAGCCACTGCCGAAACTGCATCGCGTGTGCGGGCGGTTGCGCGGTAGTGACGCCAACGAGATCGAACCCGAGATCGCAGGCGCGAGCCTTAACCTCAGCCGCCAGCCTGTTGCTTGTAGATGCGGATGAGTTCATTGGCCTGCTGTTCCACGCTCATGGCCGACGTGTCGACGCGCAATGGGATCGCCTTGTACAACGGTTCGCGCACGCGTAACAGCGACTCGACGCGGGCGAGGCGATCTGCATCAGCTTCGAGCAACGGCCGATGCCGCGCATGCTTCGTCCGCTCGTAAGCCACCCGGGCATCCACCCAACAGCACACCACGACTCCCGTGCGCTCGAACTCGCGGAGATTGCCGGCATCCAGCACGATCCCCCCGCCCGTGGCAATCACTTGCCCCATCTTCGCGGACAGTTCGCGCACGAGAGCGCGCTCTTGCTCACGGAAAAACGGTTCGCCCTTCGCCTCAAACACCTGCGAGATGGTTTGCCCGAGACGCACTTCGATGATTGCGTCCATGTCAACGAATGCCATGCCCAGACGCTTCGCCGCAACCTTGCCTGCGTCCGTTTTGCCGCTGCCCATGAATCCGACCAACACCAGATTCTTCACGGGTTTACTGTAGCAGATTCCGCTTCCGGCCTCCAATGGATTGCGGTGTAAAGCAGCCGTGAAGACACGGCTTCAAATCGACCAGATTCGGTGCGGGGATTGTCGGGAACAGTTGAAGCGCCTTCCGCGGGAGAGCGTCCATCTCGCCATCACGTCTCGGCCCTACAATGTCGGGCTCGCTTGCGACGGTCGCGACGACCGGATGTCATACGATAAGGATCTCGCATGGACTCTGCCGGTCTGGTGTGAGCTTTACCGAATCCTCGTCGAGGGCGGTCGGTTCGCTCTCAACATTGCCCCAACCCGCATTAAAGATTTCCGGCCGATTCATTACGACATGGCGCGCCAGCTTCGGCAGCTCGGCTTAATCATGCGGACGGAGATCATCTGGAACAAGCAGACCATGCGCCGCCGCACCGCCTGGGGCTCGTGGAAAAGCCCGCGCAATCCGCACATCATTCCGAGATGGGAATACGTCCTCATCTTCTCCAGGGGCACGTGGACGTTGGAGGGAAACAAGGGTCATCCCGCGCCATTCCCGGAAGAATTGATCTATCGCTTGATCAAATTCTACAGCTATCGCGGCAACGTCGTGCTGGATCCGTTCGGTGGGACGGGAACTGTAGCCGTTGTGGCGAAGAAAACGGGCCGACACTTCATCCATATCGACCTTTCGCGGAAGTTCTGTCAGATTGCAGCGAAGCGGCTGGCGAAACGGCCGGTTTGATCCGTCATTTTCCGTGCAACTGGCGCATCAGCTCGCGAGCGGGCACCTGGCCGGGCGCGACGGGTTGGTCCAGATATCCGTACGTGAGACAGGAGCCGAGCTTTGGGAACTCGACGCGTGTTTGCAGGCCGAGCGGCCCCATGCCCAGCAGGCACAACGGCATCGGACGCTTCTCCGCCAGCAGCGCCCGCAACGTCGCCAGGTCCTCCTCGGTTCTTACGATCGTCGCCACCTTGACCACCGTGCCGTAACGGGACGCCTTGTCGACAATCACTCGCAGCTCCTCCAACGGCGGTGTCCGGTTGAAATCATGGTGGGAGACAATCAATGCCCGTTTGTGCTGACGGGCGAGTTCGGAGACTTGTTCGACGATCGCGCTACGCAATTCAATGTCAGCCGCCGCCAGACGGCTCAGCGCTTCCTGAAATATCGGGAGCCGCAATTCGTCCGGTTGCATCCATTTTCCGCCCTCGGCGGTGAGACGGACCGTTACCACCACCGGCACGCCGCGGGCCTCAATGGCTTGTGCGTGTTTCAGCCAGGTGGGCTCAGTCCCCGGGGAATGACGCGCGTAGGCGCCAATCAAATCGACCCGCACCTCCACCACGTCGCAATCCTGCTCGTTCCGCACGGTCAGCCGCGCCAGCGTGCCCTCTTGCGACACACTGCCGACCACACGAACCGTGTCGCCTATTGTCAGTCTGCCCGGCTCTTTCTGCGGCTCAGTCACGGGGGGCAGATGATAGCGCTTGAAAGCGCAAAGGGGAAGCGATTCCTTGCGGATAGGCAATTTTTTCATTGGCGACCGATGGCAAAGGTTCTAAAGTCGGTTGTGACTGTCGGACAGGTCAACAAACCCATGAATAATGTTTTGAATCAGCTAATCCAGTTGCAGGAACTCAATTTCGCCAAGGAAGAACAAAAGGCTTCCAGTTCGAAAATGCCGCTCGCCCAGTTGGAGAAATCCATCGCGGAAATCCGCGGCCAGTTGCCGCCAGATGTCGCCGCGCGCTATGACCGTCTGCAAAAGCGCTACCCGCTGGCGGTCATTCCGCTGGCGCACGGGAGCTGTTCGCGGTGCGGACTCGCCGTGCCGCCTGCGGTCGTCAATGCGACGAAAGCCGGCGAACAACTGCAGACCTGCCCGCATTGCGGACGATTCCTCTATTTCCCCGACACCGTCGCACGGCAGCCGAAGAAGAAGTACGATGGCGATCGTCCCGTCGAGACCGGCATCGCCCGGTTTTCGGCGGCCAACCTGATGATCCCGCGGTTGGAAGCCTCGACGCGTGAAGGCGTGATCGCCGAACTCTCCAAAGCGCTTGGTGAGGGCGGGTTCGTCGAAGATACGGCGGCGCTGACCGAGTTGGCATTGCGTCGTGAAGCCATCGTGAGCACCGCGGTCGAGCACGGCCTGGCATTTCCGCACGTGCGCGATGTCGAAGGCGGGGGACTGGCGTTCGCTGTCGGAATGAAAGAGAAGGGCATCAAATTCGGCGCCGCGGACGAGCATCTCAGCAAGATTTTCTTTTTCATCGTCATCCCCACGCCGGCGACGGCCTTCTTCCTCCGCCTGCTCGCCGGACTCGTCCGCACTTTCGAGTCGACCGACGCCCGCAAGGAACTCCTCGGCTGTGACAGCGCGGATCAAATGTGGAAGACGCTCGTCAAACTCACCAAAAGCACCGTGCCGTAGCGACGGTTTGATGGCGGGGTAGATTTCTTCGGGCGAAGCCGAGCGACTGTATCAGACAATCCCTGCTCGCCGCAGTTCTTCCACGAGCACTTCTTCGAACTGGTCGAAGCCACCGGTGATTTGGCAGTCATTCACAAACACCGTGTTGTTGAAGCCCCACTCCTCCAGCGTTGCCGGGTCGGATGTGTCGATCTGGGTGAACCGGATCCGATCCTGGCGCGACCTGACGCGCTCCGCCACGCGCTCGTAGAAGTCACAAGCATCACCGCACCACGGACTGAACAACTCTGTGACCGTCACCTTCCCCGCGACATGGATGGGGGTCTTGCGAGGCACGCGCCAGTTGGGAGGTTTGGTGTCCGGGCCGAACGATTTCCAGACCAGCACGCGTGTTCCGCGCCGCTCAACTTCGGCGTAGCCTTGTTTCAAGAGCCAAGCCACCGGCATCCAGTCGGGGAATGTGTTCCCCCAAGCGGCAAGCCCCTTGGCGCCAAGGCGCTTCACATCCGCCTCCGCCTCGGCGAGCAACGCCGTGCCCATTCCAGCACGGCTCATTGGTTTGGTGCAGATCTACAATTCTCATATTCTCGCTTCTCGTGGGGCATCTCAAACCAAGCCTGCAGATTCTTCAATTCTGGCAGTACCCAAAGACGCGATCAGCCACGTGATCTTCGAACCCAAACACAAAAAGCCCGCACTCATTGCTGAATGCGGGCTTTGTGAAATTACCCCGGCAGCGACCTACTCTCGCGCAAGCTATACAGGCACTACCATCGGCCCTGCAGCGTTTCACGTCCGTGTTCGGAATGGGAACGGGTGGGACCACTGCGGCAAGACCACCGGGAAATCTTCGAAGCCGTCGGCGACCGGCGTCTCCTCATCCGCCGAAGCGGCGGGGAGAGCCAACAACCGACAACTTCTCATATCTTATGAAAGAACAGTGTTCTCTGATAATTGCATACAGGAAGCGGGGCCTACAATGGCTGAGGTTTGTTTAAATCACTGACTTTGCCTCTGGCGAGGAAAAGTTTAAGTGATCAAGCCTCACGGCTGATTAGTACCGGTCAGCTCACGCATTACTGCGTTTACACACCCGGCCTATCAACGGGGTAGTCTTCCCCGAGCCTTCAGGGCCTTGCGGCCGTCAGACGTAATCTTGGGAGGCGCTTGGCGCTTAGATGCTTTCAGCGCTTATCGTTTCCGCACACAGCTACCCGGCGCTACTCTTGACAGAATAACCGGAATACTGGAGGTGCGTTGTTCCCGGTCCTCTCGTACTAAGGAACAAATCCCTCACGTCTGCTGCGCCCACAGTGGATAAGGACCGAACTGTCTCACGACGTTCTGAACCCAGCTCGCGTACCGCTTTAACCGGCGAACAGCCGGACCCTTGGGACCTTCTCCAGCCCCAGGATGCGATGAGCCGACATCGAGGTGCCAAACCGGTTCGTCGATGTGAACTCTTGGAACCGATAAGCCTGTTATCCCCGGCGTACCTTTTGTCCGATGAGCGACGGCAATTCCACATTCTACCGCCGGATCACTCGGGCCCGCTTTCGCGTCTGCTCGACTTGTAGGTCTCACAGTGAGCCCGGCTTGTAGCCGTATCCTCAACACCTGATTGCCAACCAGGTTGAGCCGAGCTTCGCACTCCTCCGTTACTCTTTGGGAGGAAACCGCCCCAGTCAAACTGACCCGCTGACACGGTCCCGCGGCCGGTTAACGGCGCGTGGTTAGAACCTTAATGAGCGAAAAGTGGTGTTTCATTGTTCCCTCCACCGGGCCCGAGAGCCCGGTTTCAAAGGGTCCCACCTACGCTACGTATCACACACCAAAGTCCAATATCAGCTTACAGTAAAGGTGCACGGGGTCTTTCCGTCCTACTGCGGGTATGCGGCATCTTCACCGCAACTACAGTTT
>Ga0335085_10003318_pt1 | contig 28116 bp, 17 predicted proteins | sample Lox_Sample_45_FD_206712 | JGI IMG/M metagenome (GOLD analysis project Ga0335085, IMG submission 206712) | Soil microbial communities from Loxahatchee National Wildlife Refuge, Florida, United States - Lox_Sample_4.5 | ecosystem: Environmental > Terrestrial > Soil > Wetlands | place: USA... | reverse complement strand
GTCGTCGTGCTCGAGGTCCAGCCAGTGGATATCGTCACGCACGCCGGTCCACACGCTCAACGGCCCCACCATGATCCGCGCGTGGAACGAGTAGCCGCCCAGCATCACCCGCATCATTGCCGGATCGAGACGCGAGTCGAGAATTAGAAGAGGCCGGCCGTCCATGGCCAGGCCGCAGCGTCCATCGGGGAAGATCTGCACCAGGTACGTGTGCCACGCGCCGCCGATCGCGGAAAGCGGGATGGCTCGGCGAGCGCTCAAGCCGCCGGCCGACAGGGCCGCGTGCGGCTCCTGGGTAGCGCCAAACTCCGCGGGCAGATCCAGAACACAGCCCTCCTCGAACGAGCCGCTGCGCAACGGCGGGCCGCCGCTGCGGTGGTCCCATCGCGCGAGGCCCGAGTCGTCGAGCGCCGGCGTCACTTCTACGTCGAGATCCTGCCACTGGGTGCCGCGGATCGGGAGCGAAGCGAGGAACTCGATGCCGAGGCCCGAAGCGGACGAGAACGCCTGCCGGGTGTATGCGCCGCTGGTAAACGAACTGTCGCCGTTGGTCAGCAGGCCCTTCACGCCACCTGGGCCGGTGCCTAGGTCGGCCATTGGTGTGCCGAACAGCCGCCAGGCGCCGGCGATGTCCCATCGCTCTGCGAAACGCGTCTGGTGCAGGGCGGGCAGGATCGTGAGCAGTGTCGAGTCCGTCAGGTCATAGCCCGCGTGAACGCGGACCCACGTCTGGCCCTCCCGCTTGGCGATCACGATGCCGGTGCGCCCATCGATCTCGGCCAGCGCCGTGTCGGCGATCTGCCACACGGCGCCCCGCACCGGAATGGGGTGCCCGCGGTCATCGAGGCCCGAGACGGTCAGTCGGTGCGCTCCGCCGATCGCGATGCGGGAGGGTGGATCGAGCCGGATCCGCGCCAGGTACGGCTGCGGCTGCCAGGTGCGCCACGCGGCGCCCGCGATGCGCAGGTCGGAGTGCCCCGCGATGAGCAACCGCCGCGCCGCGCCGGGGTGGTCGGTGTCCGCGAGAATCCACTCCGGTGCCTCGCCCTCTCGTGGCACCATTCGCGCAACCAGGAACCTTCCATTCGGTGAGACGTCGGCCGTGATCACGACGCCGGGGGTGTAGCTCTCGAGTTCGGGTGGCGCGATGCCGAGTCCTTCGGCGTCCGCGGTCGCGAAGCGCGGCTGTCCCGCGGTATCGGCCACCACGACCAGGATCCGCTCGTTGTCCAACCAGCCCGGAATAGTCTCGAGGCCTTCGACCGGGCTGCACGCTTCCCACCCGCCGGCCGTGGGAGCGATGCAGAGCCGCCGGTGCGGGCTGCCCTCCGACTGCGGATCGTATCGTATGAAGGCGACACGGGTCATGTCCGGGCTGAGCCGCGCCGTAGTCTCATGCGCGGAGTTGCTCGTCAGCAGCCTGATGCGTCCGCTTGCAACGTCGAACAGGGCGATGTCATACCAGCGCTGGCCCCGCGCGGTCGAGCCGGCCACGAACCGTGCGTCCGCGGACAGCGCATCGGCGTTGTCGTCGCCGATGCCGAAGGTGAGGCGGCGCCGATTCTCACCGGTCTGGACGTAGATGTCGATCACGCCGGAATCCGGCGGATCAGTTGCGATGCTGAGGGCCGCGAGATCACCGTGGGTGTCGAAGCGCGGGGGATTGCTACCGGTAGTTGCGAGCGTCACGATGGCCGGACTTGCCGGTTGCCAGTCGTTCAGAGTGACATCGCCGGGCGGCAGCGAGCGCAGTGGTTCGAGCACCTCGTAGGGTGTGCCCGACGTGTCCGTCAGCGCCACGTCGAGCGTGGCGTCGGGCGGCGTCAGGCGGTTGGCCTCCAACGTGAGGGCGCCCACGAGTGTGGCCGTGATGCCGACGGCGAGCGCCGTCTTGCGCCAGGGGCGGTCGAGGCCGACGCGCTGGGACCACGGCAGCGCGCGGAGAATGGTCTGCACGCCGGCCGGATCAGTCGTCAGCAGGTCGCGGGCGACCGTGCGGGGGTGGCGGCCGTCGCCGGCGCGCCGCGCGTCGCGGATGCGCCGGCTGGCGAACTGGCCGAGCGACACGGTGTCGCCGCTCTCCAGCAGGTGCGCCGTCGCGCGTTTCGCCGATCCCTCGAAGCTCGACGCGAAGCGCCAGCCCTGGCCCAGGCCTTCGTGCGCGGCGCGCAGGGCTTCGGCGTTCGCGCCCGCCAGAATCTCGCACGCGATCTCGTCGTGCGCCGGAACCCAGCCCTCGCCGGCCCGGACGATCAGGCCGCGCTGCTCCAGGGCCATCAGGTCCGCGGCAATCGCGTCGGGAGGCCGCGGGATGGCGGTTTCGAGCACCAGCGCCGGGACCGGGACGCCGTCGAGCGCGAGCAGCAGCATCATCCAGGCGTGGTTGCGCGACAGCTCCGCGACCCGGCGCCGGAGCGCGCCGCCGGCCGACAGCAGGGTGCCTAACGCCGATGGGTCGTCGCACGCCCAGCACCCGGCGTCGTCGCGCCGCAGCAGGCCCTGGTCGAGCGAGAGCTGGAGCGTCTCGAGCAGCAGCAGCGGCGAGCCGTGGGTGCTCCGCTCCAGACCGGCGACCAGCCCGTCCGTCCAGGCGGCGTCCGGCAGCTGCGCGATGCTGGTCAACAGCTCGCGGATATGCCCGGCCGTCAGCGGCACGAGCGTCAGGGTCTGGGTGTCGATCCGTGTCGGCGACGTTTCGGGGCGCGGCCGCGATGTGGTGACCACCAGGACACGCAGCGCCGCGGCCCGCTCGAGCACGCTCGACAGGGCGACCCGCGAGGCGTCATCGGCCCAGTGCAGGTCGTCGATGAGCAGCGCGAGCGGCGCCTCCTCGGCCACCGCCGCGACCAGTTCCGCCAGCGCCAGGCTGCGATGGAGCGCCGTATCGTCGCGGGACTGCGGCGGCCCCGCCTGGCTGGCCGAAAACACGCTCGCCAGGCCCGGATGGAGGCGGAGCAGCGTCGCCGCCGCGCCGGGCGAAATGCCCTTTGCTCCGGGCAGCGCGGCCAAACGGAACGCCAACTCGCTCAGGAGCGCATAGGGAATCGCGCGGTCGCCGGGATTGGCGCGCACCGCGATGGCGTGCGCCCCGGTGCCGCGCAGCCGTGCGTGCACGTCGGTGAGCAACCGCGTCTTGCCGAGGCCGGCCGGTGCCACGACGTGGACATGAGCGCCGCTCCCGCGACGCACCCGCTCCCACGCGGCAAGGGTGGCGCTGAACTCCGTTTCCCGCCCGATCAGCTCGGCGACCAGCTGGGCGGCCCCGTCGCCGGGGGCATCGGCGGGCGGCTCCTGGCGGGCCGCGCGCAGCGCCAGCCGGGTCGCGGGCTCCGGCTCGCGCGACTCGGTGGCGAGCAGCTGGCCCAGCGCGTCGGCCTCCGTCGCCGCGCCGATCGCGTCGCCGGCGGCCACCAGCGACTCGAGCAGCAAGCGCCAGGAAGGCTCGCTGAGCGGGTCGGTTTCGCGGGCCCGTTTCGCGATGCGAACCGCCTCGCGTGCTTTTCCTTCTGAGAGGCGGACGCGGGCCAGCGAGAGCGCCGAGCGGACGAACATGCCGCGCAGCCGGTAGCGCTCCACGTCGGCCCAGCGCTCGAACTCGGCGCCGCCCGGCGCCGCGAATCCCGGCAGGAAGTCCCCGTGATAGAGGCGCAGGGCTTCCTCGTAGTCCTGTCGTTGAACCGCGGCCAGGAATGCATCGCGGTCAATGTCCGTGGCGGCGGCGAGGATCAGGCTGGCACCGTCGGTGACCACCGTGGATTCGCCGAGGCGGCGGCGGATGAACCAGACCGTCTGGCGGAACGCGTTGGCGGCGGCGGCGGGGTCGCGGTCGGCCCATAGCAGGTCGATGAGGTGCTCGCGCAGGGCGGTGCGGCCGGGCGAGAGGGCGAGATACACGAGCAGCGCGAGCGGTTTTGACGGGCCGAACTGGGCGGCGTCGGGGGCGGCTTGTGCCGGCATCAAGCGCCAGCGACCCAGGGTGAGGAGGGTCAGGCTGGGCACGGTCTGGGGGGACCCCGTTGCGATTTTGGACATCTAACGCGCGTCTAACTCCCGTTGGTTAGGGATGGGATCGGCGACTCACGCATCCCCGGTCACCGCGCGTCTGGTTTGGGCTGTCTCGGCCTCGCAACTGAGATAGTAAGGAACTGGCGGCGGGTCAGCAAGGCGTCGTTAAGGGCGCGGCCGGGGGCGGCTCACGGTTTTCCATCCAGCCTCAGGAGCTCCGTTATGTCTCGGCTTCGACGTGCTGTGCACTCCACCGCATCCAAACGGCTCTTGCTCGCGGCGACGCTCATTCTCCTCGGCTGCGCACACTCGGTAACGCGCCTGGACACGGCGGTTCCTGTGGACTTGTCCGGCTACTGGAATGACACGGACTCACGTTTGGTCAGCGAGGAAATGGTCCGTGATGCGTTGACTCGTCCGTGGCTGGACGCCTTCATTGCGCAGCACGGCCGGCGTCCAGTGGTTCTCTTCGACGGAATTGAAAACCGTACGGCGGAGACAATCGCCCAAGAGACGTTCCTGAACTCCATTCAGCGCGCGCTGCTTAACTCCGGTCGAATCTCTTTCGTTAGCGGAGGCTTGGACCGCGCCCGCATTCGGGCCGAGCGCTCTGATCAGGTCGGAAATGCCTCGGATTCCACTCGCTCAAGGTCGGGGGCGGAGCGAGGTGCCGATTTCCTCCTCGGCGGCGCGATCTCGTATGTCGAGGACGCAAGCGGCGGGACACAGCTCAGGGTCTACCAAGTCGACATGACCCTGATGGCGCTGCAGGATAACACGATCGCGTGGGCAGGTCAGAAGCAGATCCGAAAGGTCGTGCGCCGGCCGAGGGTTGGTCTATGAGGGCCGTGTTGGTTCTTGCCACAGTTGCGTGCGCAGCGTGCGCGACGGCCACCCAAGGGCCAGATGCGCTGGTGAACCAACTGGCCAGCGGACAAGTGTCGGCGGAAAGCAGGGTCGACTCGTCTGGGATTGACAGGATGCCCCCGTATCAGGCTCTCGATTACCTGGCGATATGCACCTTGGGCAACTGCCCTGATGCTGCTGACCGGATCGAGCGCGCGCTGACGAAGAGGTACGCTGATCAATACACGGAGAGCGTTTCTTCGGATGCTGCGCGGATGTCTCTTGTCGAAGGTGTAGGCCGCTATCACCTGTCCCGAACGGAGTACGGCGCCGTCCGCCTGCTGGCTCTTCTCGGACACCTGAACGACGATATGCTTGGCCCGGAGTCTCGCCGAATCGCGCTGGATATCGAGTTTGCTCGCGCCCGAAACGACACTGTCGCCGTCGCGGCCCTAGCCCCTGCAGCCTGGCTGGCCGGCAGGGCGGCTAGCAGAGCTGATGCCGACCTGGCTCGAGTCCTCCGTTTGCAGGCGGACAGCGCCGGGGTGACGACTTCTAGTTCCGGGTTGAGCGAAGGTGTCCTTGTCGTTCTGGTTGTGGATCTGGTGCCTGCGCTTGAGCAGCGGGCCACCGATGTGACGTGGGCCGACAACTCGGGAGTAGTGCACTCGCTGAGAGTCGCAGCTCCTTTCATTCCTCTGATCCAAGCGGCGCCCGGCAGTTGCAGCGTAGAATCGCACGGGGAATCCGTGCCGCTGGATCTAATCGCGGACTTTGCAGGCCTACGGACCCGAGAGCTGAACGCGGACCTACCATCGATTGCAGCCAGATCCCTATTGAGATCGGCAGGGCATGCGGCGGCTTCAGATCAGCTGGGTCGGTCCGTCGCGGGGCCGCAGAGCATCGGACTTCGTAGCCTCATCAATCTGACATCCAAGTCGCTTGACCGTGCTGACCTACGTGGTCCCACGATGATGCCGCGCTTGCTGTATGCCGGCGTCGTCAGCGATCCGATAGATGCGGTGGTTAGGTGTCCCGACTGGCTGGGAGATCGCGCACTTCCTTCGTCCGGAGCCAGCGATGCGCGCGTGATCTACTCAATTCGAACCGCGCTCGGGTCCGTGGCGTCGGGAATCGTGTCGCGATGATCGAGTCGGGCGTGGGAGCGGTCGCGTCGAATCGTTCACCTACGAGCGCGATCTTAGGTCCAAACCAACAGCTACCCAGGAGTCGCCATGAGGTACAAGGTCGCCGTTCTGAGTGTTGCGGTCCTGATCTCGTGCAAGGACCCCGCAAGGCCCGATACAGAGCCGCCACGGGTAGCCGTGGCGAGCCCTCGAACTGGGGAGAGCCTCTCGGGCATCACGCCGATTAGCTTCACTGCGACTGACAACAGCGGTGTCACCAGGTTGGATGTTATTATTGACGGATTCTCGGTCGCGACTCTGGAAGGTCCGCCGTGGCAGTATCAGTGGAACACTCTTGATGCCACTGATGGTGCGCACACCATCCAGGCAACTGGCTATGATGGCGCGGGTAATGTCGGCAACTCTCAGGTCGTATCGGTGACCGTCGCCAACCCATATTCGCTAGTCATTTACAATACAACCTTTACGCCGGTAGACATCACGCTGCAGAATCAGAGTACGACGATTCCCGTCGGAGCGGGAGTCACTTTCGTTTTTCAGGGCCAGCCGTCTTCGGTGTCATACCAGGCGTCTACCTCCGGGTTGTCCACGTCGAATGTGATCATTGGCGTCCCTGTTACCTGGAACTATACGATCGCACCGACTCATGCGCATGCGGACACTCTCAGTCTGTACGTAGGCTCCAGTGCCTTCTTCATGCGCATCACCAATTCTGGCGTCAGCACGTTGACGCCCTTGTACGTCAACTTTGGACTCACGAGTCAGACCGTGGACAACATCGCGGTTCCGCCGAACGGGGTCACCTACAATACGGGCTACTACCCTGCGCACGCTAACACGGAGGTGCGACTGTATCTCGCGCAGGCGCCGACCAGCTACGTGTACTGGGATCAGGGTATCCACTTTTCTCTTCCTTTCACCGCGAACCAATTGGCGAACCTGGCGAGCACGGCAGCGTCGCCACCGGCAAACGGTAGCTCACGTGTTCTGCCAAGCGGCGTTCCTGGAGGCCTTGTTGAAGCGCTTCGCGAACGCACCGGGCAGGGAATTAGAATTGTCGGTGTGGGCCAGGCAGGAGAGGTTTCAGGAAACGGTGCGGCCCAGGGCTTGCGCAGATAGGGGCAGCGGACCGAGGCGGCGGCCCGCTGGTTCGGGTGGCCCGATCCGTCCGCCTCAGGAGCCGCGTCGAGGTTGTGGGTGGACGACGACTAGCCGCCGCATGGCCCAGTCTGTAGGTGGCGCCCTATGGAGCGCCCGCCACCTCCACCGCCATGTCCGCCACCCGCCGGCGCACCTCGAACACCTGCGTGTTCTCCCGCGTCGGGTGCACACGGTTCGTCAGCAGGATGATGAACAGGTCCTGACCCGGATCTATCCAGATGCTCGTGCCCGTAAACCCGGTGTGCCCGAACGCCCGCGCCGTCAGCTTGCTACCCGCGCTGTTCTGACCGGTCGGCTTTTCCCACCCTAACGCGCGGTTGCTGAACGCCGAATCCTGGACATGCGTGAACAGCGCGATGGTCGCCGAGTCGGGCAGACCGGCCGGCGCCGGCGCGCGCGCCGCGCGTCGGCCCTCGAGGCTCCCCAGCATGAACTCGGCGAATCGCGCCAGATCCGGCGCCGTGCTGAACAACCCTGCATGCCCGCTGATCCCGCCCATGCTCGCCGCATTCTCGTCGTGCACCTCGCCGTGCACCATCCGCCCGCGCCACGCGGTGTCCAGCTCGGTCGGCGCGATCCGCGGCAGCCAGCTCGCCGGCGGCCGGTAGCGCGTGTCGCCCATGCCGAGCGGCCCGAACACGTGCGCGGCCAGCCAGCGATCGAGCCGCTCGCCCGTGACATGCTCGACGACCTGCGTGAGCACCATCGCACCGAGATCGGAGTAGACCATCCGCGTGCCGGGTGGCGCCTCGAGCGGCTCGGCGTTCACCAAAGCGAACATCTTCGCGCGCAGGCGGTCGATGGCGCTGGAGCGCGCCGGCACGCTGTCGTTGGGCCGGACGGTGAGATAGAACGGCTTCCACGCCGGTAGACCGGAGGAGTGCGTGAGCAGCTGCCGCACGGTGACGGTCCCGTCGTGGAAGGCGGGCACGTAACGCTGCGCCGGCGCGTCGAGGTCCACCCGGTGCTGCTCGACCAGCATCATCATGGCCGTGGTGAGGCCGACGACCTTGGTCAGCGAGGCCAGGTCGAACACGGTGCTGTCGGTCATCGCGGCGCCGCCGCCGAAGTCCATCCGCCCCACCGCCGCTTCGTAGAGCACGGTGTCGTGGCGGCCGATCGCGACCACCGCGCCGGGAAACGCGCCCTTCTGCACGCTCTCCTCGAGGTAGCGGCCGATCGCCGCGAAGCGCCCCGTGTCCGCGCTCGCCATGCTCAGCGCCAGCAACAGTGGTGCGACCACGTTCCCCTCGCGTTCATCGGCTCGCCGCCACGACCGGCGCACGACTCAGCCCGCCGCCCAGTGGAAAATACGGCGGCAGCGCGACCGGCAGCCTGCCGGTGACCCCGATCGCCCCCACCAGCGCGTCGGCCGCCGCCCGCTCGGCCGCATCGCTGCCGCTCCACGCGAGCAGGTAGGTGGGCGCCGACGGCATCTGGTTGATGAGATACGGGCTGCCCGTCGACACCACAATGAGCGGCAGGTGCCGCGCCGCGAGCTGCTCCTCGAGCGCGGCGGCCGAGTCCGGGATCTCGACGGCGCTAGGCTGGAAGGCCACCGGATGCGCCGAGGCAACGATGATGGTGACGCCCGCCTGCGCGGCCGCGGTGCGCACCGAGTCGTACGACGCCGGCCCCGATGCCGGATAGAGCCGCGCCGTCTGGACGCTCACACCCTGGCGCCGCAGCTCGGCGGCCAGCGTGACGCCGGTGTACGTGTTGCCCTCATCGCCCACGGCGACGAGGAGGACCCGCCGGTGCGCGCCCTGGAGCGGCACCAGCCCCGAGTCGTCGCGCGCCAGCACGAGGCTCTGCTGCGCGATGCTGTCCGCCGCCGCCTGGTCCTCGCTGGTGCCGACGTAGCGCGGGATCTGGGCGGGATCGACCACCCGCCGGCGGAACAGGCCGAGCCGCTCCTTGGCCTCGAGCACCCGCGCGACGGACGAGTCCAGGCGCGCCGGCGTCACCTCGCCGCGCTGCACCGCCTCAACGATGCCGTCCACCGCGCCGTGGACGTCGGTCGGCATGAGCAGGATGTCCGCGCCCGCCTTGAACGCCAGCACCGCGGCCTGCGCGGCGCCGTAGCGCGACACGACCGCGCCCATGTTGAGCGCGTCGGTGACGATGAGCCCGCGGAAGCCCAGCTGGCCGCGCAGAATGGTGTCGAGCACCATCGGGGAGAGCGTAGCGGGCAGCGCCGAGTCGCCGGTGACGTTCGGCAGCGCGATGTGCGCGCTCATGACCGCGTCCACGCCCGCCGCGACGGCCGAGCGGAACGGCACCAGCTCCACCGAGTCGAGCCGCGCCAGCCCTGAGAAAATGACCGGCACGGCGATGTGCGAGTCGGTGCCGGTGTCGCCGTGACCGGGGAAGTGCTTGGCGGTGGCGAGCACGCCGTTGTCGCGCAGTCCGCCGATGAACGCGGCGCCCATCCGGCCCACCGCCGCGGGATCTTCGCCGAAGCTGCGCGTGTTGATGATCGGATTGGCCGGGTTGTTGTTGACGTCGACGACCGGCGCGAAATCCATCTGGATGCCCACCGCGCGCGCCTCCCGCGCGATGATCCGGCCGACGGCGTAGGCGTCGGCCGGGCTCCCCGTGGCCCCCAGCGCCATGTTGCCGGAGAACGCGGTCCCGCCGCGGAACCGCATGCCCGGTCCCGACTCGAGGTCCGCCGCGATCAGCAGCGGCAGCCGGGAGGCGCGCTGCAGCATGTTGAGCTTGAACGCGAGGTCGTAGGGCGAGGACGCCGTGCCGACCACGAACCCGCCCACGTGCTCGTCGGTCACCAGCGCCAGCGCCTGCCGCGCCGCGGCGTCGTCGTTGGCCCAGTAGTCGCCCGGGATGCGCGGCATGACCAGCTGCGCCGCCTTCTCGCGCAGCGACATGTCCTCGACCAGTGGCGCGTAGTCGCCCGCGCGCAGCGGCCGCGGGGCCGCCACCGGCAGCACGCCCGGCTCGACGCCGACCGCGGGCATCTCGGGCAGCTCGGGCATCGCGGGCTCGGGTGGCACGACGCCCCGCGCGCGATGCACGCAGGCGGCCAGAGTGACGAGCCCGAGCAGGGCGGCTAACTTCGCGCTGTGCTTCAACGCCGGTTGGTGCTCCTCGGGTTGCTGGTCGCGGGTGCGGCGCCGCGGGCGCGGACGCCCGCCGGCGGCGTGGTGCCGGGCATCGACGTGCTGCTCGGGGACTCGCTGCGCCTGATCGCCGGCGAGCGCGTCGGCCTCATCACCAACCAGAGCGGCATCGACGCGCGCGGCGTCTCGACGATCGATCGCCTCGCGCACCCGGACGCGCGCGCGTTCCCGGGCGCCGGCGCGCCGCCCCGGCTCGTTGCGCTGTTCGCTCCCGAGCACGGCCTGCGCGGCGCGGCGCGGCCCGGCGAGACGGTAGACGACGGCGTGGATTCGGCGACCGGTCTCCCAATCTATAGCCTGTACGGCGCAAATCGAGCGCCGACGCCCGCCCAACTCGCGGGCCTCGACGTGCTCGTGGTCGACCTCCAGGACGTGGGGGCCCGCACCTGGACCTACGTGTCGACGACGATCGACGCGATGCGCGCCGCGGCGATGGCGGGCAAGCGCATCATCGTGCTGGACCGCCCGAATCCGATCGGCTGCGCGGTCCAGGGGCCCGTGCTCGACACCGCCAACGCGTCGTTCATGGGGATGCTGCCGGTGCCGCTGCGCCACGGCCTGACCCTCGGCGAGCTGGCGCGGTTCGCGAACGCCACGTTGCGCATCGGCGCCGACCTCGTGGTCGTGCCGGTCCGCGGGTGGCATCGCTGCGAGTGGTTCGACCAGACCGGGCTGCCCTGGGTGCGCCCTTCGCCCAACCTGCCCGACCTCGCGTCGGTGGCGTGGTACCCGGGCACCGTGCTGCTCGAGGCGACCAACCTCTCGGTCGGCCGGGGGACGGACGCGCCGTTTCGCCAGATCGGCGCACCGTGGCTGGAGCCCGGGCCGGTGGTGCGCGCGCTCCGCGGCCTTGGCGTGCGCGCCGACTCGGTCACGTTCACCCCGCACGCGCCCGGCGACGGCAAGGACGACGGGGTGCCGGTGCGCGGCGTGCGGTTGCCGCTCCTGGACCGCGCGCATGGCGATCCGGTGGTGGCCGCGCTGCAGATCCTCGCGGCGATCCGCGCCAGTCAGCCGGGCGCGCTCCAGGTGGACGAGCGCGGCCTGGTTCGGCGCCTCGGCGTCGCCGACGAGCGGCCGGCCGATTGGGCGGCGGCGCGCCGGGCATTCGCGACTGCGGTGCGTCCCTATCTTCTTTATTCGGCCGAGGGCCGCCGATTGCCATAACCCCAATCGGCGCGTTACTTTGCGGGGCTTTGTAACCCAAGGGTACAAGCGACGTGGCATTACTTCCCAAGGCGATCGAAAAGGGATTCCTCCGGGCGCTGGATCCGCTCGCCGACGGGATGGTGCGCGTTGGGCTCAAACCCAACGGCATCACGACCATCAGCGTGGTGTTGCTGTGCGCGTCGGGCGCCGCGTACGCCATGGAGTCGCTGCGCACCGGGGGCGTGATGTTGCTGGTCTCGGGCATTCTGGATCTGCTCGACGGCAAGGTCGCGCGGCGGGCGAACATGGCGAGCCCGTTCGGCGCCTTCTACGACTCGACCATGGACCGGCTGGGCGAGGCGGCGCTGTTCACGGGGATCGGGATTCACTTCATGAACACGCCGGGCCAGCGCCTGCCGTTCCTGGGATTGGGCGCCTGCTTCGCGGCGCTGAGCTGTTCGTTCCTCGTGTCGTACGCCCGCGCGCGCGCCGAAGGGCTGGGGCTCGACTGCAAGGTCGGGATCGCGCGCCGCGCCGAGCGCTTCATCGGCCTCGGCATCCCCACGGTAATCTGGGGCGCGGGGCGGAGCGGGTGGCTGCTGCTGTTCATTCTCGTGGTGCTGGCGCTGGTGAGCGCCGTGACCGTCGTGCAGCGTATCGCGCATGTCTATCGGCTGACAGCCGTGAAAGGGATCTGACGTGACACCGTCGTCTTCCCGCAAGCACGCGGGCCGCGTCGCGCCGGCCAAGGGCCGGCTCGGCATCCTGACGCCCGGCATGGGCGCCGTCGCGACCACCTTCTACGCGGGCGTCGAGAGCGCGCGGAAGGGCTACGCGCTGCCGATCGGGTCGCTCACCCAGCTGGCCACCATCCGGCTGGGCAAGCGGACCGAGGCGCGCGCGCCGTTGATCAAGGACTTCGTTCCGCTCGCCGACCTCGACGACATCGTGTTCGGCGGCTGGGACCCCATTCCCGACGACGCGTACACCGCGGCCAAGAAGGCCGGCGTGCTGAACGCGGAGGACCTGGCGCGGGTGGGCGGCTTCCTCAAGAAGATCAAGCCGATGCCCGCCGCGTTCGACCAGAACTACGTGAAGAAGCTGCACGGCACGCACGTCAAGAAGGGCAAGACGCGGCGCGACCTGGCCGAGCAGCTGCGCCAGGACATCCGCGACTTCAAGAGCGCCAACAAGGTCGCGCGCACCGTCGCGGTGTGGTGCGCCTCGACCGAGATCTTCATCCGGGCCGGCGCGGCGCACCAGACGCTCAAGGCGTTCGAGAAGGCGCTGGACAAGAACGACCAGACCATCGCGCCGTCCATGCTCTACGCCTACGCCTGCCTCATGGAGGACGTGCCGTTCATGAACGGCGCGCCCAACCTGACCGTGGACATCCCGGCGATGTTCGACCTGGCCCGGGACCGCGAGCTGCCCATCGGCGGCAAGGACTTCAAGACCGGCCAGACCCTGATGAAGACGGTGCTCGCGCCGATGCTCAAGGCGCGCATGCTCGGCCTGGCGGGCTGGTATTCGACCAATATCCTCGGCAACCGCGACGGCGAGGTGCTGGACGATCCGGAGTCGTTCAAGACCAAGGAAGAGTCGAAGCTGGGCGTGCTGGAGCACATCCTCCAGCCGAAGCAGTATCCCGACCTCTACGGCAACATCTTCCACAAGGTGCGGATCAACTACTACCCGCCGCGCGGCGACGCCAAAGAGGGCTGGGACAACATCGACATCTTCGGGTGGATGGGCTACCCGATGCAGATCAAGGTCGATTTCCTGTGCCGCGACAGCATCCTCGCGGCCCCCATCGTCCTCGACCTCGCGCTGTTTACCGACCTGTCGCAGCGCGCGGGCCTGAGCGGCATTCAGGAGTGGCTGTCGTTCTACTTCAAGAGCCCCATGGCTGCGCCGGGGCTCGAGCCGGAGCACGATCTCTTCATCCAGCAGACCAAGCTCAAGAACACGCTGCGCTGGCTGATGGGCGAGGAGCAGATCACCCACCTCGGCATCGAATACTACGAGGAGTAATCACCGCATGATGCTGGCGTTTCTCCAGGCGGAGCAGGCGGGCGGCGAGGCGAACCTCAAGCTGCCCAACCTCGACACCGCGCGATTCTTCGGCGACCGGATCGGCGGCCACGCGCTGCTGACGTGGGGCCTCCTGGTGTGCGCGCTCGGGCTGCTGTTCGGCCTGGCCAGCTACACCCGGCTGCGCAACCTCCCGGTGCACAAGTCCATGCTCGAGATCAGCGAGCTGATCTACGAGACCTGCAAGACCTATCTGCTCCAGCAGGGCAAGTTCCTGCTGGTGCTGTGGGTCTTCATCGGCGCGATCATCACCTTCTACTTCGGCAAGCTCGCCGAGTGGAACGACGCGGCGGGCGTGGTGCAGCACGGGTTCCCGGCGGTGAAGGTCCTGATCATCCTGGCCTTCTCGCTGCTGGGCATCGGCGGCAGCTACGGCGTGGCGTGGTTCGGCATCCGGGTCAACACCTTCGCCAACTCGCGCACCGCGTTCGCCAGCCTCAAGGGCAAGCCGTTCCCGTGCTACGAGATTCCGCTGCGGGCCGGGATGTCCATCGGCATGCTGCTGATCAGCGTCGAGCTGATCATGATGCTGTTCATCCTGCTGTTCATCCCCGGCGACTACGCGGGGCCGTGCTTCATCGGCTTCGCGATCGGCGAATCGCTCGGCGCCGCGGCGCTGCGGGTGGCGGGCGGCATCTTCACCAAGATCGCCGACATCGGCGCCGACCTGATGAAGATCGTCTTCAAGATCAAGGAGGACGACGCGCGCAATCCGGGCGTCATCGCCGACTGCACCGGCGACAACGCGGGCGACTCGGTCGGCCCGTCGGCCGACGGGTTCGAGACCTACGGGGTGACCGGCGTCGCGCTGATCGCGTTCATCCTGCTCGCGGTCCACAGCGACACCGTGAAGGTTCAGCTGCTGGTGTGGATCTTCGTGATGCGCGTCGTGATGATCATCTCCTCGGGGCTGTCGTACTTTGTGAACGCCGCGTGGGCGCGCGCGCGCTTCGCGCACGTCGACCACATGAACTTCGAGGTGCCGCTCACTACGCTGGTGTGGCTGACCTCGCTGGTGTCGATCGCGTTCACCTACGTCGTGAGCCGGCTCGTCATCCCGAGCGTCGGCGGCGACCCGACGCTGTGGTGGAAGCTCTCGACCGTCATCAGCTGCGGCACGCTGGCCGGCGCGATCATTCCCGAGTTCGTCAAGGTGTTCACGTCGGTGCACTCGCGGCACGTGCGCGAGATCGTGTCGAGCTCCCGCGAGGGCGGCGCCTCGCTCAACATCCTCTCCGGCTTCGTCGCCGGGAACTTCTCGGCCTACTGGCTCGGGCTGACCATGCTCACCCTGATGGGCGCCGGCTACCTGGTCAGCACGCAGGGCTTCGGCGGCACCGCGGACCAGCCGTTGATGCTGGCGCCCGCCGTGTTCGCCTTCGGCCTGGTGGCGTTCGGTTTCCTCGGCATGGGTCCGGTCACCATCGCCGTGGACAGCTACGGCCCGGTGACCGACAACGCGCAGTCGGTGTTCGAGCTCTCGACCATCGAGCAGACGCCCGGCGCGGCGGCCGAGGTGCAGCAGCAGTTCGGCTTCGCGCCGCAGTTCGAGCAGGCCAAGGCGTTCCTCGAGGAGAACGACGGCGCCGGCAATACCTTCAAGGCCACCGCGAAGCCGGTGTTGATCGGCACCGCGGTGGTGGGCGCCACCACGATGATCTTCTCGATCATCGTCGCGCTCACCCAGGGCCTGCGGCCCGACCTGCTGGCCAACATTTCGATCCTCCATCCGCCCTTCCTGCTCGGCTTGATCGCGGGCGGCGCGGTCATTTACTGGTTCACCGGCGCCTCCACCCAGGCCGTGACCACGGGCGCCTACCGGGCGGTGGAGTTCATCAAGGCGAACATCAAGCTCGAAAGCGCCGCCAAGGCGTCGGTCAGCGACTCCAAGAAGGTGGTGGAGATCTGCACGCAGTACGCGCAGAAGGGCATGTTCAACATCTTCCTGACCGTGTTCTTCGCCACGCTCGCCTTCGCGTTCGTCGAACCGTACTTCTTCATCGGCTACCTCATTTCCATCGCGCTGTTCGGGCTCTACCAGGCCATCTTCATGGCCAACGCCGGCGGCGCGTGGGACAACGCGAAGAAGATCGTCGAGACCGAGCTCAAGGCCAAAGGCACCGAGCTGCACGCGGCCACGGTGGTCGGCGACACGGTGGGCGATCCGTTCAAGGACACCAGCTCGGTGGCGCTGAACCCGATCATCAAGTTCACCACGCTGTTCGGCCTGCTCGCCGTCGAGCTGGCCGTGTCGCTCACCGCCGGCAGCGGCGCGATGCTGAGCCACGTGCTGGCCGTGGTCTTCCTGATCGTGTCCATGGTCTTCGTGTACCGGTCGTTCTACGGCATGCGGATCGAGAGCTCCGCGGCCTGACGCCTGCGGTCGCGAACGTTGGTCGGGGGCCCGCACGCGGCCCCCGCGCGTTTCCCGTCATGATGCAGGCCGCAACCATCCCTTGACCCGCGCCCGCCCGGGCCCCAGTCTTTCTTCTAGATAAACTAGAGGAGAACATGGGCGACCTGCTGCAGGGCACACTGGAGTTGCTGGTGCTGAAGGCGCTGACGCTCGAGCCGATGCACGGCTGGGGCATCGGCAACCGCATCGACCAGCTCTCCCGCGACGTGTTCCAGGTCCAGCAGGGCTCGCTGTATCCCGCGCTCCAGCGGATGCTGCGCAAAGGCTGGATCCGGTCGGAGTGGCGCGTATCCGACCACCACCGGCGCGCCCGGTTCTACCGCCTCACGCCCGCCGGGCGGCGTGAGCTGGCGCGGCGGTCGACGGAGTGGCGTCGCGCCTCACACGCGGTGGACGGCATCCTCCGCGTCCGGACCGCCGAGGGCGCGTGAGCGTCTGGAGCGACACGGCGGAACGGCTGCGCGCGCTGCTGCGGCGCGGCCGTGCCGAGACGGAGCTGGACGAAGAGCTGCGCTTCCACCTCGAGCGTGAGGTCGAGGCGCGGGTGCGCGCCGGCGCCGACCCGGCGGCCGCGCGCCGCGCGGCGGTGCTGGCCCTCGGCGGGCTGGAGCGCGTCAAGGAGGACGTGCGCGACGCGCGGGGTACGCGCGGCCTGGAGGACCTGGCCGCCGACCTGCGCTACGCCGTGCGGGCGCTGCGGCGCAACGCGGGCTTCACGGCCGCGGTGGTGCTGGTGCTGGGTCTGGGCATCGGCGCCGCGACCGCCGTGTTCAGCGTGGTGGACGCGGTGCTGCTCCGCCCGCTGCCGTTCCCCGACGCCGGGCGGCTGGTGCTGATCAACGAGCGCAACTCGCCCACCAACACGTGGAACATCTCCACCGCCGACCTCACGGCGATCGAGGCCCGCCAGCGCAGCTTCGACGCGGTCGGCGCGCTGCGACGGGGCGAAGCGGCCCTCGCGGGCGCCGGCACGCCGCGGCGGGTAGGGGTGGCCCGCGTGACGTCCGGCGTCTTCGCCGCGCTCGGCGTCCAAACGGAACGCGGCCGGCTGCTCGAGCCGGGCGACGACGCGCCGGGCGCGCCGAGCGTGGCGCTGGTCACCCATCCCTTCGCGGTGCGCGTGCTGGGCGGTGCCGACTCCGCGGTCGGCCGCTCGCTCATCCTCGACGGCATCGGCTACACCGTGGTGGGCGTGATCGCGCGCGACGCCGGCCTGGGCAGCCTCCCGATCCCGGCGGAGATCTGGCCGGCGCTCCAGGTGCCGCCGCCGGTGCGTCGGGGGCCGTTCCAGTGGATCGGGCTCGCGCGGCTCAAGCCCGGCGTGAGCCTCGATGCGGCGGCGCGCGACCTGGCCGGCATCAGCCGCGGCATGATGGGTCTCTACGCCGATTGGCACGACAGCACGGCGGCACTCACGCCGACGCCGCTCAAGGACGCGGTCGTGCTCGGCGCGAGTGGCCCGGTGAACCTGTTCGCGGCGGCGGTGCTGCTGGTGCTGCTCGCGGCCGTCGCCAACGTGGCCACGCTGCTGGTGGTCCGCTCGGCCGCGCGCGAGCACGAGCTCGCGGTGCGGGGCGCGCTCGGCGCCTCACGGCTCCGGCTCGCGCGCCTCGTGCTGGCCGAGTGCGCGGTGCTGACCGGGCTCGCGGGGCTGGCGGCGCTCGGCGTCGCGGCACTTGGTCTGCGCGCGGTCGCGCTGCTCGCCCCCGACCTGCCGCGCCTCGCCGAGGTCGGCCTGCACGGCCGCGCCGGGGCGATGCTGTTTGCCGCGACGCTCGCGAGCGGGATCGTGATCGCCGCGGCGCCGGTGGCCGCCGTGCTGGCGGGGCGGGCCGGCACCGGCGCGAGGCCGGAGCACGCGCGCGCCGGCGGCGGGCGCCGGGCCAATCGGCTGCGCGCGGTGCTGGTGGTGGCCGAGTTCGCGCTCGCGCTGCCGTTACTCGTTGGGGCGGGGGTGCTGCTCAACAGCTTCGTGCGGCTCAGCCACGTAGATCCGGGGTTCGATCCGGAGGGCGCGGTCAGCATCCAGGTCTCGCTGCCCGTGGCTCGTTACCCGGGCGAGGCCGACATCCAGGCATTCTGGAGCCGCCTCGAGGCCGGGGTGTCCGCGCTGCCCGGCATCGGCGCCGCCGGCCTCACTACCGCGTTGCCGCCCGGAGACGGCGGCGACGAAGACAACTTCAACCTGGTGGATCACCCTGTGCCGGCGGGAGCGGCGGAGCCGGTGAGCCCATGGCTGTACGTGTCGCCGGCCTACTTCGCGGCGCTCGGCGTCCGCGTGCAGGCGGGCCGGGACTTCGCGGCGGCCGACTCGGGAAACGCGCCGCCGGTGGCGATCGTGAGCCGGGCGTGGGCCAACCGCTATCTCCCCGGCGAGGATCCGGTGGGCCGGCAGTTCGTGCAGGGCGGGTGCTACAGCTGTCCGCACACGACCATCGTCGGCGTGGTGGGCGACGTGAAATACGATGGGCTGGCCGGCGACGGCGTGGCGGCCTACGGCCCGCTGGCGCAGAGTTTCTCCCGCACCGCGAGCCTGGTGGCGCACACGCGCCTGGCGCCGGTGGATGCGTTCCGGGCGCTGCGCCAGACCGTCGCCGGCCTGGACCCCGATCTGCCGGTCGTCGAAGCGACGCCGGCCGACCTGCTCGAGGCCTCACTCGCCGATCCGCGCCGCTGGACCGCGGTCCTGGGCGCGTTCGCGGTGGCCGCCATGGCGCTCGCGGCGCTCGGCGTGTTCGGCCTGATGTCCTACGTGGTGCGCCAGCGGCGGCGGGAGCTCGGGGTGCGGCTCGCGCTCGGCGCGGCGCCCCGCTCGCTCACCCGGCTCGTCCTGGTGCGCGGGATGCGCTACGCCCTGGCCGGGACGGTGCTCGGACTCGCCCTGACGGCGCTCGAAGCGCGCTGGCTCGCCGCGCTGCTGTTCGGCGTGAGCGCGCTGGACCCGGTGACCACGGCCGCCGCCGCCGCGCTGCTGCTCGCTGCCGCGCTGGCCGCGTGCTGGATCCCGGGTGCGCGCGCCGCCCGGGTGAGCGCGCTGGAGGTGCTCGCGGCGGAGTAAGGCGCGGCGCGCGCGCCCATCTATATTTGTGCGCGTGTCCATCGCGAAGATCGTCGTGACGATCCTGGGCGCCGTGGCGCTCGTCTGGGAGCTGTGGTACTTCCTCGCGCCCGCGCGCCCCGTCAGGCGCGACCTGCCGTGACCGCCCGGCTCACCGTCCCGATCGTCGGCATGACCTGCGCCGGATGCGTGAGCGCCGTACGCCGGGGCCTGGAGCGCACGCCCGGCGTCCGCGAGGCCAACGTCAACCTCGCGACCAACAAGGCCAGCGTCGAGCTCGACGAGGGCACGCCGCTGCCCGCGCTGGTGGACGCGGTGCGCGGCGCCGGCTACGACGTCGGGACCGAGACGGCCGGCTTGCCCATCGAGGGGCTGCGGTTCGTGCCTAACGCCGGCCCGCTGGAGGCCGCGGTCCAGGGGGTGCCCGGCGTTCTGGCCGCGGCGGCCAATCCCGCCGCCGAGGAGCTGCGGGTCACCTTCGTGCCCGGCGTGGCGTCGGCGGCCGACATCGAGCAGGCGGCCCGCGCGGCGGGGTTCGTGGTCGCCGCGCCGCTCGGGGTGGCCGACCCGGTCGCACGCGAGCGGGCACTGCGGGCCCGCGAGATCCGCGACCTGTCGTGGCGGGCGGCGCTGGCGGGGTTCGTCGCGCTGGTCGCGATGGTCGCGTCGATGCCGCTGCTGAGCGGGACGCGGGCCGGCGCGAGCGCGGACCTGTTCACCCGGTTGCTGATGCCCCTCGACGGCGCGCTCCGCCGCGCGCTGCCGTTCCTGTACGACCTCGACCGCCGGGCGCTCACCGGTGGGCTGTTCGTCCTTACGCTGCCGGTGGTGTTCTGGGCGGGGCGCACGTTCTACGTGTCCGCCTGGCGCGGGTTCCGGCACCGCACCGCGGACATGAACACGCTGATCGGGCTGGGCACCGGCGCCGCCATGCTGTACTCGACGGTCGCGACGTTCGCGCCGAGCCTGTTCACGTCGTCCGGCCTGCCCGCCGACGTCTACTTCGAGGCCGTGTCGGCCATCATCGCGCTCGTCCTGGTCGGGCGGCTGCTCGAAGCGCGCGCCAAGGGCCGCACCGGAGAGGCGCTGCGGCGCCTGATCGCGCTCGCGCCCACCACGGCGCGCCTGATGCGCGACGAAGTCGAACGCGACATTCCGGTGGCCGAGGTCGAGGTCGGCGATACGCTGCGCGTCAAGCCGGGCGAGCGCATCCCGGTGGACGGCGTGATCGCGGCGGGGCACACGGCGGTGGACGAATCCATGCTCACCGGCGAGCCGATGCCGATCACCAAGCGGGAAGGCGCGGAGGTGGCCGGCGGCACGATGAACACCACCGGCTCGTTCCTCATGACCGTGACCCGCGTCGGCCGCGACACGGCGCTGGCGCAGATCGTCCGGCTGGTCGAGGAGGCCCAGGGCAGCCGGGCGCCGGTGCAGCGTCTGGCCGACCGGATCGCCGCGGTGTTCGTGCCGGTCGTGATCGCGCTGGCGCTGGTGGGGTTCGTGGGGTGGTTCGACGCGGGGCCGGCGCCCGCGTTCCTGTATGCCACCATCGCGTTCGTGACCGTGCTCATCATCGCGTGCCCGTGCGCGATGGGCCTCGCCACGCCCACCGCGATCATGGTGGGCACCGGCCGCGGCGCCGAACGGGGGGTGCTGATCAAGGGCGGCACGGCGCTCGAAGCGGCCGCCGCGATCGACTGCATCGTGCTCGACAAGACGGGCACGGTGACCGAAGGGCGGCCCGCGGTGGTCTCGACCCGGACGCTGCCCTGGCCGGGCGTGCCGGACTCGGAGGCCGAGCGCGAAGACGAAATGGTGCGGCTGGCCGCGGCGGTGGAGGCGCTGTCCGAGCACCCGCTCGCCGCCGCGATCGTGCACGAGGCGCGGACCCGCGGCCTCGAGATCCCGGCGGCCGCGCTGTTCGAGTCGCACGAAGGGCGCGGCGTCCTCGCGGTCGTGGAGGGGCGGCGCGTCGCGGTCGGCAGCGCGGCGTTCCTGATCGAGCTGGGCGTGGACGTGGGTCCGCTGACCGACGCGGTCGACACGCTCGCGGCCCGGGCCCGCACGCCGGTGCTGGTGGCGGTCGACGCGGTGCCGGCCGGGCTGTTAGGCATGGCGGACCCCATCAAGCCCAGCGCCGTCGGCGCCGTGCGGCAGCTCCGGAAGATGGGTCTGCGCGTCCTGCTGGTGACCGGCGACATGCGCAAGGTGGCCATCGCGGTCGCCGGCGAGACGGGCATTGACGAGGTCGAGTCGCAGATCCTCCCGGCGGGCAAGGTGGAGATCGTCCGCCGGCTCCAGCGGAGCGGCCACCGGGTCGCGATGGTCGGCGACGGGATCAACGATGCGCCGGCGCTCGCTGCGGCGGACCTCGGCATGGCGATCGGCACCGGGACCGACGTGGCGATCGAGGCGGCGGACGTGGTGCTGATGCGCGGCGACCTGCGCGCGGCCGTCACCGCGCTGGAGCTCTCGCGCCGCACGATGCGCACGATCCGGCAGAACCTGTTCTGGGCGTTCGCCTATAACGTGGTCGGCATTCCGATCGCGGCGGGCGCGCTGTTCCCGCTGTGGGGCGTGCTGCTTTCGCCGGTCATCGCGAGCGCGGCCATGGCGTTCTCGTCGGTGACGGTGGTGACGAACAGCTTGCGCCTGCGCCGCTTCAGTTCGACCTTTGCGACCTGACCCGCCCGGAGCTTCGATGCGTGCTGCAACGTCCGTCCTCGCCGCCCTGACGCTCGCGTGCGCCGCGCCGGCGGTTGCCCAGAACTCGTCCGGCGCGTTCATCGTCCGGCTCGGCCGGGACACCACGGCGGTCGAGCGCTACGCGCGGCACGGCACCCACCTCGAGGGAGACATCGTCCAGCGCTCGCCGCGCACCATGCTCCGGCACTTCGTCGTCGAGTTCTCGCCGCAGGGGACGTTCGAGCGGGCCGAGGTGACGCTGCTGCACCCCGACAATCCCGCCGCCGCGCCGCTCCAGCGGCTGATCGCCACGCGGGCGGGCGATTCGGTGCTTCTCGAAGCCCACGTGGACACCGGCGTCGTGCGGCGGGCCGTGGCGGTGCCTCAGGACGCGGTGCCGTTCGTCGGCCCGTCGTCGGCCTCGTGGGTCGGGTTTCAGCTGCTGGCCGAGCGCTACCGGCGCTCGCGCGCCACGGACAGCACGGGCGTCCCGGTGTATTTCGTGGGCGCGCCGCGGCTCGTCACCATGAGCGTGATGCCGCTGTCGAAGGATTCGCTGTGGATGTTCGACGGCAACGACGTGTTCCACGTCCGTGCCGACCGCGACGGCCGGCTGCGCGGCGCGGCGCCGGTCAGCGGGACGCAGCAGTTCTCGATGGAGCGGGTCGACGACGCGAACGTGGAGGCGCTGGCGCGCGCGTTCGCGGCCCGCGACCAGCAGGGCCAGGGCCTGGGCGTGCTGTCCACGCGCGACACGGTGCGCGCCGGCGTCGCGGGCGCCACGCTGTGGATCGATTATGGCCGGCCGGCCAAGCGGGGCCGGGTCATCTTCGGGACGACGGTCGTGCCGTGGGGCGAGGTGTGGCGTACCGGGGCGAACGCGGCGACGCAGTTCCGCACCGACCGCGACCTCGAGATCCAGGGCGTGACGATCCCGGCCGGGACCTACACGCTGTGGACCATTCCCGAAGCGCAGGGGTCGTGGAAGCTGCTGTTCAACCGTCAGACCGGGCAGTGGGGCACCGAGCATGATCCGGCGCGCGACCTCGCCCAACTGGACCTGCGCACGTCCACCCTGCCGAGCGTGGTGGAGCGGTTCACCATCGGCGTCACGCCGCAGAACGGCGGCGGGACGCTGACGCTGGACTGGGACACCACGCGCGCGTCACTCACCTTCACCGTTCGTTAGGCGGCCATGCAGTACTTCTATCGGGCACACCTGACTCCCGAGAAGGCCCTGGCCTTCGCGGGCAAGTTCTTCCTGGGCCGCGGCTTCGCGGCGGGGCCCGCGGCCGAGGGCCACGCGCTCTACACCGACGCGCGCGGCGCGGTCGAGATCGGCCTCGACGTCGAGGGCGGCCACTACACGCGCGTGACCGTCGGGACGCGCGACGTGGGCGAATCGGAGATCGACCGGGTCGCGAAGCGATTCCTGAGCGAGCTGCACTCGGTGGAGGAGCCCCACCACGCGCTGCGCGGAGCGTACTGACGGGCAACGCTGTGGCCGTCGCGGCTGTCTAACCCAGGTGATGAGGCCGCCCGGCCGATGAACCTGCGCGCCGACCTGGCCGCGGCCCTCGGCGTCGCCTACAGCGTCGAGTCGGAGCTGGGGGGCGGCGGGATGTCGCACCTGTTCGTCGCGCGGGACCACGCGCTCGACCGGCGGGTCGTGGTGAAGGTGGTCGGCGCCGATGTCTCGCAGCTTCGGTCGGTCGCGCGGTTCCGCCGCGAGGTGAGCGTCGCGGCCTCGCTCCAGCACCCCCACATTGTCAGCGTGCTGGCGGCCGGCGAAGTCGCCGGGCTGCCGTACTTCATCATGCCGTTCGTCGAGGGCCGCTCGCTGCGGCAGCGCCTCGAGGAGGGCGGCCCGCTGCCGGTCCGCGAGGCGGTGGCGGTGCTGCGCGACGTGGCGCGGGCCTGCGCCTACGCGCACGAGCGCGGCGTGGTGCACCGTGACATCAAGCCCGACAACATCCTGCTGGCCGGCGGCTCCGCCATGATCACCGATTTCGGCGTGGCCAAGGCCCTGAGCTCGCTGGAGCGCACGCCGGAGCCGGGCGCGCCGCTCACCCACGAGGGCTTTACGCTGGGCACTCCGGGCTACATGGCGCCCGAACAGGTGGCGGGCGATCCCAACGTCGACGCGCGCGCCGATCTGTACGCGTTCGGGATCGTGGCCTATGAGATGCTCACCGGCAGGACGCCGTTCCACGGGCGCACGCCGCACGCCACGCTCGCCGCCCAGGTGGCCGAGGCGCCGCCGCCGATCGCGGCCCAACGGCCCGATGTGCCCGCGGCGCTCGCCGCGCTGGTCATGCAGTGCCTGGAGAAGGCCCCGGCGCGGCGGCCGGCCGACGCAGCGGAGATCGTGGCCCGGCTCGAGGACCCGGCGATCCTGAGCGGGCCGTTCGCGGCGACCGTGCCGGTGGCGGCGGTGCGCCGGCGGCGGCGCCGGCTGGCGGGCACCCTGCTGGCGCTGGGCGCGGCCGCGCTGCTCGCCTGGCGCATCTTCGGCTCCGCGCCGCTCGCCGCGGCCCCCGAGCGCTCGGTGGCGGTGTTGCCGCTCGCGAACGTCGGCGGCGACTCCAGCGCGGCGTATCTCGCGGCGGGCCTGACCGACGAGATCGCGCTGGCGCTGAGCAGGCTGCCGGGGGTTGAGGTGGCCTCGCGCGGCGCGGCGGCGCAGTGGCGCGGCCGCGCCGCGAATCCGCGGGAGATCCGCCGCACCCTGCACGTGGCGTCGTATCTCGACGGGTCGGTGCAGGTGAGCGGCGGGCGGCTGCGGCTGTTCGCGCAGCTGACCGACACCAAGGACGGCCTGGCGCTGTGGTCGCAGCGCTTCGAGGGCAATCTCACCGACGTGTTCGCCATGCAGGACAGCATCGCCTCGGCCATCGCCGACGCGCTGCGCGCCCGGTTCGGCGGCGCGGTGGCCGTGGCCGGCCCGCGCGGCTCGGCGGGCACCAGCGACGTCGAGGCGTACGAGCTGTTCCTGCGCGGCCGGTTTCTGTATCAGCGGCGCTCGCCGGACGCGCTCCGCGCCGCGATCCTCGCGTACGACAGCGCCGTGGCGCGCGATCCCGGGTTTGCCCGCGCGTACGCCGGCCTCGCCGACGTGTACACGGTGCTTCCACTCTATACGCGCGCGAACCCGGACAGCGCGGCGGCACAGGCGCTGGTGTACGTGGAGCGGGCGGTCGCGCTCGACTCCACGCTCGCCGAAGCGCTGGCGTCGCGCGGGGCGCTGTACGTCGCCATGTGGCGCTGGGCGGACGCCGAGCGCGACCTGCGCCGGGCGCTGGCGCTCGACTCCACCGACGCCAATGCCTGGCAGTCGCTCGCCGAGTGGCTCATGCTCAACGGGCGCATCACCGAATCGCGCCAGGCGTTCGCGCGCGCGGTCGCTCTCGATCCCACGGGCGCGGTGCCCGGTGCGGAGCTCGCGCTGGCGTACGGGCTCGAAGGTCGGCTGCCCGACGCGCTCGCCGCGGCGACCCGCGCCGCGACCCTGGACTCGAGCCTGTTCCTGCCGCCGTTGATGCAGGGCGCGGCCCTCGCGTCCAACGGCCGGCCGGCCGATGCGGTGCCGGTGCTCGAACGGGCGCGGCGGCTCAGCGCAGACGCGCCCGCGACCGTCGGGTGGCTCGGCTATGCCCTGGCGGCGTCGGGCGATCACGCGCGTGCCGCGGCGCTGCGCGACACGATGCTCGCCCGGGCGTCGGTGCCCGGCGCGACGGCGGCGCTCGCCCACATCGACATCGGTCTCGGCGACACCGCGCAGGCGCTGGCGATGCTCGAGTGGGCGGTGGGCGCGCACGATCCGATGTTCGCCTCCGAGTCCCTGGACTCCCACGTGTTCGACCCGATCCGGCACAGCGAGCGGTTCGCCGCCGTGGTGCGCCGGGTGGGCCTCGACGCGTCCCGCCTCACCCGCTGAGCGCCGTTTCTTGACTGCGCCCTGCCGCGCGGCGAGCTTTCAACGCTCTAAATCCATGCGCCGCAAGGGAGTGCGATGCCGGGTCACACCGCAGCGGAAATCACGAGCACGGCGCCGCCGATCCCGGCCGGCTTGAGGCGCGAGCAGCTGCTCGAGCTGTACTACTATTTGCACCTCACCCGCTCGCTCGAGGAGCGGCTCACCAACCTGTACCGCCAGGGCAAAGTCATCGGCGGGCTGTTCCGCTCGCTCGGCCAGGAGGCCGACAGCGTCGGCAGCGCCTACGCCCTGCGGCGAGAGGATTTTCTCTCGCCGCTGATCCGCAATCTCGGGTCGATGCTGGTCAAGGGCGCCGAGCCGGTCGCGATTCTCCGGCAGTACATGGCGAAGGCCGGCAGCCCGACCCGGGGCCGCGAGCTGAACATCCACTTCGGCGATCTCGAGAAGGGCTACGTGGGCCAGATCTCGCACCTGGGCGACATGGTGCCGGTCATGGCGGGTATCGCGCTGTCGTTCCGGATGCGGCACGAGGCGCGGGTGTGCCTGGTGTACGTCGGCGACGGAGCGACCTCCACGGGCACGTTCCACGAAGGGATCAATTTCGCCGCGGTGCAGCGGCTGCCGATGGTCGTCGTCGTCGAGAACAACGGCTGGGCCTACAGCACGCCGACCACGCAGCAGACCGCCGTCCGGCGCCTGGTGGACAAGGCGAAGGGCTATGGTGTCGTGGGGGAGCGGGCCGACGGCAACGACGTGCTCGCGGTGTACGAGGTGACGCGGCGCGCGGTCGAGCACGCGCGCGGCGGCGGCGGCGTGACGCTGATCGAGCTGCTCACCTATCGCCGCAAGGGCCACGCCGAGCACGACGCGCAGGGCTACCAGCCGAAGGATGAGATCGCGCGGTGGGCCGACACGAACGACCCGCTCGACCGCTTCGAGCGGCAGCTCGAGGAGACGGGCTGGGTGCGCGCGGCCGAGCGCGCGGCGGTGCGCGCGCGGGTCGCCGCGGAGCTCGACGCCGCCGTGGCGGCGACCGAAAACGATCCGCTGCCCGAGGGCGATTCGGCGCTGAGCGACGTGCTCGCGCAGCCGCCCCGGGCCGAGCCCCTGTGGTACCGAGCGTGACCCATGGCTGAAGTCACCTACCTCGAGGCGCTCAAGCAGGGGTTGCGCGAGGAGCTGCAGCGCGACGAGCGCGTGTTCATCCTCGGCGAGGATGTGGGCCGCTACGGCGGCGCGTTCAAGGTGACCGAGGGGTTCCTCGACGAATTCGGCGACCGGCGGATCATCGACACGCCGATCTCCGAGGCCGCCATCGTGGGCGCCGCGGCGGGCGCCGCGCACATGGGGCTCCGGCCGGTGGCCGAGATGCAGTTCATCGACTTCATCTCGTGCGCCTACGACATGCTGACCAACTACGTCGCGACGGCGCGCTACCGCGCGGGCCTGCCGACGCCGATCGTGGTGCGCGGCCCGTGCGGCGGCTACGTGCGCGGCGGCCCGTTCCACTCGCAGAGTCCGGAGGCGGCCTTCTTCCACACCCCGGGACTCAAGATCGTGTGCCCGGCGACGGCGCGCGACGCCAAGGGGCTGATCAAGGCCGCCATCCGCGACGACGACCCGGTGCTGTACTTCGAGCACAAGTACCTGTACCGCCGCATCAAGGAGCAGCTGCCGGAGGACGGCGATCTGCTCACGCCCATCGGCAAGGCGCGGGTCGCGCGCGAGGGGAAGGATCTCTCCATCATCACGTACTCGGCCATGGTGTGGAAGGCGCTGGATGCCGCCGCGCAGCTCGAGAAGGACGACGGGCTGAGCGTGGAGGTGCTCGATCTGCGCACGCTGCTGCCCATGGACGACGAGGCCATCCTCGCCACCGTGAAGAAGACCAACAAGGTGATGATCGTGCACGAGGACACGCGCACCGGCGGCGTGGCGGGCGAGATCACCGCGCGCATCAACGAGCGCGCGTTCGAGTGGCTCGACGGGCCCGTCTACCGTGTGACGGCCGCCGACACGCCGTTGCCCTACGCACCGACGCTCGAGGACTACGTGCTGCCGCAGACCGACGACATCGTCAGGGTGGCGCGGAAGCTCGCGGCATACTGACGGAGGAGCGTATTCATGGCCAGGATTGACGTCATCATGCCGCAGATGGGCGAGTCCATCGCGGAAGGCACGCTGTCGAAGTGGCTCAAGAAGGTCGGCGACGAGGTCAAGCGCGACGAGCCGATCTTCGAGATCAGCACCGACAAGGTGGACGCCGAGATCCCGGCGCCGTCGGCCGGCGTGCTGGCGGAGATCAGGGTGCAGGAGGGGCAGACCGTGCCGGTGCAGACGGTCGTCGCGCTGATCGAGACGGACGTGAAGGCGGGCGTCTCGGCCGCTGCCGCGTCCGCCGCGAGCGCGCCGCCGCCCACGCCGGCTCCGCTCGCCGCCGCGCCCGCGCCGAAGCCCGCACCGGTCGTTGCCGC
>Ga0335085_10003317_pt1 | contig 28117 bp, 31 predicted proteins | sample Lox_Sample_45_FD_206712 | JGI IMG/M metagenome (GOLD analysis project Ga0335085, IMG submission 206712) | Soil microbial communities from Loxahatchee National Wildlife Refuge, Florida, United States - Lox_Sample_4.5 | ecosystem: Environmental > Terrestrial > Soil > Wetlands | place: USA... | reverse complement strand
ACCGGGCCGTGCCGCTCGTGCCCCGTTCAGTTGCGCGCTGGCCCGCGGCCCCCGCGGCCAGGGTCGAGCCCTCGACATAGAACCCGCCGGGGCCCTCGGATCTTCCGGGCCGGGCGATGAACAATATCTTCCTCGCCACCAGCAGCGCGTTTACGTCGGCCCAAGTGGACGCTTCGCCGACGGGCTCGTCGTTCACGTAAACGGTCTTGGGTGGCGCAGCGGAATTCACGGCGACCTGCGTTCTGCGATGCTCGCGGACCAACCGACCCGAGCTTGCTACCCGACGACTCGAAGCGGAGGCAAGGCCAATCTCCCGGGCAGGCGGGCCGCATCGCGCGATAAAGAAAAGGGGCCGGCGAGATTTGACCGCCGGCCCGCTTTCGTCGTCTGAGGCGTTTCGAAGAGCTGCGGCTTTCTGCTGCCGCAGTCACAGTCAAGACCCCGCGGAGGGCGCCCGTCAAGCGAAGGTACGAGCCCAACGTTTACAAATTTTTAACCATATTCCTAGAGGGTGAGGCTGCTTCGCGCGATAGTTGGCCGTCACATCGCTGCAGAAGCCTTGGGGGCGCATGGGAAGCCCCGCCGAAAGGCGGGGCTTCCTTCCTTTTCGGGAGCGAGGGAGCCCGCGCCAGGCGAACCCGAGGCCGCGCCGCGCGGCTCGCTCAGGCGATCTTGCCGGCCTGTCGCCGCACGAGCTGGCTGCATATGCGCTTGCAGTCGCCCTTGACGACGATGGCATGGTCGTTTCCGAAGTGAATCTCGCAGTGCTTGTCGTTCGCCTGGGCCGCGACGTACAGGACCTGCGCGGGATTGACGAAGACCGAAGTGCCCTGGAACCGCGTGAACTCGACGAAGGTCAGCGTTTCGCCCTGTATCTGCCCCTCGCCCTCGCCCAGAGCCGCTGCGGGCGCGGTGGCGTCGCTCGTCGATGCCTCGCCCTGCCGGGGGGAAAACTGCATACCGAAGCCCGTCTCATCGCGCCAGACGACATGGCCGGTGCGGGTGCCGATGGGATCGGCGATCAGGGTGATCGCCTCTTCCGGAGAGACCTTCGCCGAGGACTCGATCCGCGCGCCGCTGTCGGAGAGATCGAGGACGTGACAGCCGAAGGAGCCGGCGTCCGTAACCAGCAGGGCGGACCACAGGGACTTCTTGCGCTGGCCCTTTCGGCGCCCCGGACCATTCGCCTGCATCAGAGCCAAGGCATTGTCTTCGCCACTCATATCGAGATCCTCGCAGCCGGGATGAACCGCAACTCGGTCGTCTCGCCTTCAGCGCGACCGCCCGAAGCAATGGACACGGAGCTGGCTGCCTGGCTTTGGGCGGGCGCTCAATCACTAGCGCGATGTGGTTAACAAGACGTAAGCGCGGGGAGGCCGTCTCACTCGCGGGGTGCGCCTCCGGCACCATTTAGCGTCTGGCCCCGACTCCGCCGGCGATGCGAGGATTTCCGGCCTGAGCGAGGGCGAAGCCGCGACACCCATCGGCGAGGCGTAAATGAGCACGAGAGGCCGGAAGAGGATCTCCGTTAAGTGGACGACCCCCGAGGGCGTGACGATCACCTCGCCCGCGGACTGCCCGCGGCTCGAGGATGCGTTCCGCTATGCCGCAGCTCTCAGAGGATGGCCGGTCGCCGCCGAGGTCTGGGTGGAGGCGGACGGGGTGCGCCTTGGACATCGCAAATCGCCGCGTCTGGTCGGGAGCTGAGCGCCGCGAGCGGACGCGGCGGCCAATGCCGGGCGAAACGAGGGAGGTCTCATGGTGCGGGTTCTGCTGGTCGGATACGATCCGGACACGGTCGATTTCTCCGATCCCGCCTTGCCGCCGGGCATGACCGCCGAGAAGGTCCGCATCGGCGTTGCCGTTGCAATGAAGCAGTTCGCCGAGCGCGGATGGCACGCTGATGTCGGCTATGTCAGGCCCGATGAAACCGCCGGCCCGACCGTCGAGCGTATGTTGGCGTCGACCAGCTACGACTGCGTCGTGATTGGAGCCGGCGTCCGCCTGCCGCCCCGGCGCCTCGCGATATTCGAAGCCGTCGTCAATGCCGTTCATAAGGCCGCGCCAGGCGCGAGAATCGCGTTCAATTCACGACCCGAGGACAGCGCCGATGCCGCTGCGCGGTGGCTCCGCGCCTGAGAACGGCCGAGCAGCGCAGGCTGCGCATAAACGAGATACGCCGCCGTCATTGTTGCCGCGCGCAACCGCCGCTTGCCGGCCGCTCATAGTCAGCGACATCGGCGCTCGCTAAGGAGGCAATGCCATGTCGGACGATTCCGCTGCGAATTGGCTCTCGGGCACGGTCATTGCCGCGGCGATCGCGTTCGGCGCCAGCATTCTCGTGGCGATAATCGAAACGCGCAGAAGGAAGTGGGAATATCGAATGAAGAGGCGCGACGAGCGTCAGGACACTTATCAGAAAGTCCTCGACCTGCTGAGCGACTGGAGTTGGCGTGCGGACGGGGACGGGTCTTTCGACGTGGTCCGCGACTTTTCGATGCCGTTTGTCCGGGTCGCCAACAGGGTGAGGGTTTACGGGAGCCCGGCTTGCGTCGCTGCCTTGGATGAAATTCAGCGAGCGTTCGCAAGACTGAACAGAGCCAAGAACGAGAGCGAGCAAGAGGCCGCTCAGAGCGCGATCTTCGCCGGCCTCGATCGCTTCGTCACAGCCGCACGCGCGGACGTCGGACCGAAGCGGGACGACAACCTAGAGGACGTGCCGTATCGTCAGGGCGCCGGCCCGCGGGCCTGAAGCGGCCAACTCGACGGCAGCTCAGCCAGCGTTGGCTATCGACGTGGCGATCTCGTAGAACTTCGTGTTGAGCTTGGCGCCGAGGTTGGTGAGACCCGCGATGGTGGCAACGGCGATCAGCGAGGCGATCAGGCCGTATTCGATGGCGGTAGCGCCCTTCCGGTTGCAGGACAGGGCCAAGACGATGTTCCGCATGAAGCGCCCCTCCTTGGATTGGAGAAAGGTGCCCACAGAAATGAATGAAATTTTCGCTAACAACAAGCCGAATACATGCTTAATTCTCGGGAAATGTCGGGGCTTTTAATAAAATTCCGACGAGCGCACGCGAAACGTAATTCGGGCCGACGGCTCGGCCTTCGCGGCGCGCGTCTCAGCGGACGCGAAGCTCTCTCGATCGGACGCGCTACCTTCCGCGCGCATGACCTCGACGACCGCGCCGGCAACCCTCGGCAACGGCCGCGGGCTTGCTCACGCGAGCCTCGCGCCCACAGCACCTGCACGACCTGCGGCAGAGCATGACGCTCGGCGATGCTGAACCATTGCAGGGGACATTCCTTGCTAAGATGTCGGCGGCGGGGCGGCGGCACGCTAACTAGCGGCCGCGTGTCTCAATTCCGCGTAAACGCGGCGCGCTCCCCTCCACAATTCGAACGCCTCATATGAGCCCGAGCTAACGAGCATGTGACGGCAAAGCGCCACCGCTTCCGCCTCCTCGAGGGACCCGTCCATCTGCTCGATGGATTCGATTTTGCCGCCACGGTCCAAGAGGAAGCAACGCCAATCCATCGTCTTCCACCCTCCGTTCGACACCCCCCGTGGCTTGTCAAATGCACCGTTCCCCGACAACCCGCATCATCGCAGCAGCCGTCACGATGGGGCACGTTAATTCGGTTTAATCCCCCGTTGCGGCCTAGCCTGCGGCGACGGTCGCAACAGTGGCTCATCAGCCGTCCCGGGGCCGCGGGCCGCTTGAAATTTGCGTCTCGGAGCATGATCTAGTCTTCATGCCGCCTCCAAATTTCTTCCTCGTTCTTGGTGTTGCCATGGTCGGCGGAATGGCCGGCGGTGCGGTCTTTTGGTTTCTTGCATCGTCGTCAATGGAGCTATGGCGCAAGTCCAGACATTGACAAGCGACGACGCCGCTCCGCGAGGTGGGCGCGCCGGCCCGAAGCGTACTCGTCGACCGGGTCCCGCGCGCTCGGGATCGTTGATGCGCGCGGTTGAGATGGCAAATGGAAACGTCGTGGCCGGCGTTGCGTAGATCGCGGAGGGTTGCGGGGCGAGTGCGAAGGGAGATGCTATTCGCCCGAGGATTCGATCTCGGCTAGGCTCGGAGCTCCCTTCACGCCCGCGGGCAGGAGGGAGCACGCCGTGCGTCGATGCGCGGCGATCGGCTTCGACGGAGGGATCCCTCTGGGGTCTGAGGCAGGGCGCGCTTGCCGCGGCCGCGACCCCAAACTAGCCTCTGCTCCGCGCGCCTCCCCCTCGTCCTCCGGAGCCAGCCTCGTGCGGATCGCCGTCGTGACGCCCTATTACCAGGAAAGCCGGGAGGTGCTGGAGCGGTGCATCGCCTCCGTGCGCGCGCAGTCCGTTCCGGTGGACCAGATCCTCGTCGCCGATGGCCATCCCCAATACTGGTTCGAGGACGCTCCCAACGTCACCCATGCGATCCTGCGCAAACGCGCCGGGGATTATGGCGATACGCCGCGCTCGGTCGGACTGGTGATGGCCGTCCGCTCCCAATACGAGATCGTGCAGTTCCTGGATGCCGACAACTTCCTGTTGCCCGATCACTTCGAGGTGACGCTCAGGCATTTTCGCGGCCGTGCCGAGGGCGACTATCCCGACATCGTCCTGGCGCGCCGCGAGATGCTGCGGCCCGACGGCTCGATCATCGCGGTCGAGATTCCCGAGGAAGAGACGTTTCGGCACGTCGACACCAACTGCTTCGTCTTCTACCGCACGTCCTTCCACGTCGCGATCAAGTGGAGCCTGATCCCGCGCGAGATCAGCTTCATCGACGATCGCGTGTTCTTCGCGCTCCTCGCCCAGAGGCATCCCGAGCTCAGGACGGCCTTCAACGAGACCAGGACCGTCGGCTATACTTGCCTTTGGGACACGGTCTATCGCATGGCCGGCGAGAAGCCGCCCCCGAACAGCAAGAACATGGGGGCGCAGTTCGTGGCCGCGCAACGGTGGTGGCGCGGTCTCGACGCCCACAGCAAGCAGGTCATCGAGCGGACGCTCGGCCTGCCCATACTGCTGCCGGAGGACGCGCCGGGTCGCAGCTTGTGATTGGCAAGGAGACGCCGCCGATGTCCGAGCCTGAGCCGAATTGCGCCGCAGGGTCGAGGGAGGCCGCAAATCCCCTCGCGCGCCGTCTCGCCGCCGTCGGAACGGCGGTGCTCCTGGCGGTCGCGGTCGCGCTTGCCGCTTGCGACAACCGGGTCGCCGCGGACGGGAACGCCAACGGGAGCGGCGCTCGCGGCCACGTCAAGCTGGGGCTGCCGTTCTAGATCCCTCCCCCCGATCGCGACGGAGCCGCTCCAAGCCGGCGGCTCCGTTCCTCTGCGACCGCGCCGAGATCAGCGCGCGACCATCGCGCCCGGCCCTTGCACCGTGATCTCGATGCGGCGGTTCGCGGCCCGCCCCTCGGGCGTGTCGTTCGTCGCCGCCGGATGCGTCTCGCCAAAGCCCTTGGCGGAGATGATGTTCTGGTTGATGCCTTGCGCGATCAGGAAATTCGCGACGGTCGCGGCGCGGCGGGTCGACAGCACGAGATTGTCGGGAACGCCCTGCGCCGCTAGCTGCGGCCCGATCGGCGAATTGTCGGTGTAGCCGTAGACCACGATCTTCACGTTCCGGAACTGCTTGAGCCGCGGCACCATGTTGTTCGCGAGCTCGGCCTGACCGGCCTGGCTGAGCTGGAAGCCGCCGGGCGGGAAGAGCAGATCGCCGGCCTCGACGAAGGTTTGCTGCGCCTGCGATTCCGCGAGCTGCTGCTTGAGCTGCTGATTCTCGGCGACGACCTTGTCGTAGTCCGACTTCCAAACGCAGGACGAGAGCCCCAGTGCGAGGACGGAGACCGCGACCACCGCGGCCGCGCGGCTTCTCGATGTGAGCGAGTTCGCTGGCATGGTCCTTTACCTCCCGAGAGTAATTGTCACGACGCCGAGACGGCATTGCCCCGACATCCCGCTGCATCGCGTGCAGCGCGGCCGGCGCAAGGGCGCGGATTTTCTCTACGCCATGACCGCGGCGAGGCCCATACGGTGGAATCCCGGAAATCGATACGTTCGGTAGTGAGAGCCGGCGCGGGAAACCTGTACCGCTGGTATCGCGCCGCCTTGCCGCAGTCCCACCGTCGCGTTAGAGTTTTCTGAAAGCACACGAAATGGGGGGCGGGATCATGCATCAGGCACTGGTGTTCGCAATCGCATCTGCGTTCCTCGCGCTTTGCGCGAGCGCGGGCGCGCGCGAGGTCTCATACGGCGTCACCGGGTACTGGAAGACCTACGCGTATATCAAGGACGACGGGAGCTTCGGCCATTGCGGCATGGAGACGCAAAGCCGAAACGGGCGCGAGACGCTCACTCTCACGGTGAATGCGACGGGCTACGTGCTGTCCCTCTGGAACCCCGATTGGAGCCTGCCCGTCGGACAGAGCTACGGCGTCGAGGTGGCGGTCGACAGCGCGCGCTGGACCGGCCGCGCCAAGGCCTTCGACGTCCACGGCGTCATCACGAGCTTCCCCTGGGATTCCGACTTCGGCCGTCCCTTCGCGCAGGGCTCGCAAATGACCATGCGCTTCTCGAACGGCCGCAGCTGGCGCGTCAGTCTCGTTGGAACCAGCGCCGCGATGCGCCGCGTCGCGGACTGCCTCCGGGATCACCGCGTCAACGGAAACCCGTTCCAGTGACCCTGCCGCGATAGAGGGCCGCGCCGCCCCGCGCGAGCGGTCGCGAGAAATCGGCGCAAATTCCCGCCGAATCTCGGGGAAACGCGCTTTACCCGAAGTCCTCGCTCGTGCCAGCCTCGGCTCTGATCGCGCGAGGAGGCCCGTCTTGTCGACGGAGCCTCGGCGCGCGGATCGGGATCCGAGCGGAGCGCGCGCGAGCGATGGCCGTAGCGAAGAAGAGAGCGACCTTGGCGTCCGACCTCCTGGTCGCGAAGCCCGCGGGGCTGATCGACGAGCCCGGCACAGGGCGCACGCGCCGCAGCACGACGAAGCGGCCGGTGCTGCTCGACGTAAGGAGCGAGCCCAAGCCCGAGCCGAGCCATGCCCTCGACCGTGAGGAGGAGGCGGCGGTGCTTCGCGCCGCGCTCGCCAAGGGCGGCGGCCTCTTCTCGCGCAAGGGCTCCGCGAGCGCAGCGACCTTCAAGCCGTGGTACTGGACTTATGACGGCGAGAACGCGGCGCCGCCTCCCGCGGCTCCCGCAGTGGCTCTCCTCGCGCCGCCGGCCGCGCCCGCTCCGCAGATCTCGCCGCTGTTCGCAGCCTTCGCGGAGCCGCAGCAGCCTGTCTTTCCCTTCGAGGTTCCGCCGGCGCCGCCAGAGCCCCCGGCCGGGGTCGTGGAGATACTGCCGCCGGCGGCGGTCGTGCCGATCATCGAGGACGCGCAAGCGATCGAGGCGCGCCGCCACCGCTCGGCCTTCGCAGAGCAGCTCTCCGCGATCATCGAGGGCATCCTCGCCTCGCGCGAGTTCGCGGCTCTCGTGGGGCTCCGACCGAGCTACACGCGCGGGGAGCGCGAGGCCCTTGCCGGACCGGCGGGCCTGCTGCCCGCGCCGAACGCCGAGATAAGCCACGCCTCGCTCAGGGCCGAGCTCGCGCAAGCGCGGCCCGCGCCCGAGCCCGAGGAGCGGGCGCATTCCTGGATCGATCGCATCTTCCTGATCGGCGGCGCGGTCATGGTTCTCGTGACGGGCCTCCTCGTCGTCGCCATCTGAGAGGCGGGAGCTACTCGAGGATCGCGACCGCGCGCGTCCAGCCGGCCGAGGCGCCGCGGATCTTGACGGGAAAGCAGCTCACGACGAAGCCCTCCGCGGGCAAAGCCTCGAGGTTGTGCAGCTTCTCGAGATGGCAATAGCCGATCTCGCGGCCGGCCTTGTGGCCCTCCCAGATGAGGCTCGCGTCGCCGGTCGCCCGGTATTTCTCCTTGGTGTGCACGAAAGGCGCGTCCCAGCTCCAGGCATCCGTGCCGGTGAGGCGGACGCCGCGCTCCAGCAGGTAGAGCGTCGCCTCGCGGCCCATGCCGCAGCCGGCGGCGACGTAGTCGGGCTCGCCGTAAGCGGAGCCCGCGCGCGTGTTCACGAGCACGATCTCCAACGGCTTCAGGCGGTGGCCGATGCGCGCGAGCTCGGCCTCGACCTCCGCCGCGCCGACGACATGCCCGTCCGCGAAGTGCCGGAAGTCGAGCTTGACGCCGGGCTGCAGGCACCAATCCAGCGGCACCTCGTCGATCGCAATCGCGCGCTCGCCGCGGTTCATGGTGGAATGGAAATGGTAGGGGGCGTCGAGATGCGTCCCGTTGTGGGTCATGAGGCGGATCCACTCGATCGCCCACCCCTCGCCCTCGGGCAGGTCCTTCTCGCTCAGGCCCGGGAAGAATCTCACGACGTCGGCGGCCGTGCTCTTGTGCGTGAGGTACTCGATCCGAGGCCCATAGCCCGGCGGATCGGAGATCACGTCGTTCTCGAGATGCATCGAGATGTCGATGAGCCTGCGCGCCATGGTCCACTCTCCTCCCGGGCGGGTCGAGGGGAGGCTAGCGCCGCGGGAGGGGTGCGACAATCCGCGGCGCGTTTCCGCCTTAACGCCTTATTAACGCTGCGCCGCGCACACCTCTGGCGATGACGCCGCTACCCAATCGCGCTCTCGATGCCGAGCTTCCCCTCGACAGCGATCCCAGAGTTGCCCAACTCCACCGTTACTGGCTCGCCATTCGCCCGGCGTCGGACAGGCTTCCGGGTCGCCAGCATTTCGACCCCGTAGCGATCCCGCGGCTGCTGCGCTGGCTCTGGCTCGTCGATATCGTGCGCGATCCCCTGCGCTTCCGGTACCGGCTGGTCGGCACCGAGCACGTCATGGCCTTCGGTCGCGATACCACCGGCGAGTGGCTCGACGAGGCGCATCCGACCTTCGTGACCTCCTCCGCCTATCCGGGCTTCGTGGCCGCGGCTGGCGGTGCGGCGACCTCGCATTATCGGGGACGGCCGGTCTATTTCGTGCGAAAGGATTTCCTCTCGATCGAGCGCCTGATCCTGCCGCTCGCCCGGAACGGCTGGCTCCCGGACATCATCCTGGGCATCACCGTCTTCACGCACGGCGCAGGGGCCTAGGGCCGCGCCTCCAGCACCAGATTGAACGGCGTCTCCGTCGCGCGCCGGAAGCGGCCGAAGCCGCCCTTGGCGACGACGTCCTTGAGACGCGCCTCCCCCGCCTGCGCACCGAGGCCGAGCCCGACCTCCTGGCTCAGCGAGGCCGGCGTGCAGATCATCGTGGAGGCCGCGTAATAGATGCGGCCGACGGGATTGAGGTTCTCGTGCAGGTGATCGTGCGCGAAGGGCTCGACGATCATCCACGTCCCGTCGGCGGCGAGGCTCTCGCGCACGTGGCGCGCGGCGCCAACGGGATCGCCCATGTCGTGGAGACAATCGAAGAAGGTCACGAGCCCATAGCCGCGGCCCGGATATTCCTTCGCGGTCGCGACCTCGAAGCGGCAGCGGCCGGCGACACCTGCGGCGGCTGCCGCCTCGCGCGCGCGCTCGATCGAGGGCGGGTGGTAGTCGAACCCCACGAAGCGCGAGTTGGGGAAGGCCTCGGCCATCAGCACCGTCGTGGCGCCGTGGCCGCAGCCGACGTCCGCGACCTCCGTGCCGCGCTCGAGCGTCGCCACCACTCCCTCTAGCGCCGGCAGCCACTCCTTGACGAGGTGCTGGTTGTAGCCGGAGCGGAAGAACCGCTCGGTGCCGCGGAAGAGGCAGACGTCGTGCTCGTGCCAGCCAACTCCCTTCCCGCTCCGGAACGCCTCGGTGATCTTGGGCTCGTCGCGCAGCGTGGCGGCGATCACGTCGTAGGCGCCCGCGAGAAAGACCGGCCCGCCCTCCTCCGCGAAGACCGCCGCCTGCTCCGGCGAGAGCGAGTAGCGCCCGCTCACGGCGTCGTATTGCGCGTATCCCGCCGCCGCCTGCGCGGCGAGCCACTCGCGCACGTAGCGCTCGGCCGTTCCCGTGCGCTTGGCGAGCTCCACGGAGGTGACCGGCCCTGCCGCCGCCATCGCCTTGTAGAGGCCGAGGCGGTCGCCGATCAGGACGAGGGCCGCGCCCATCGCCGCCCCCATGTCCCCGAGCATCTTGCCCATGAATTGCTGAAGCTTCGCCGGATCGATTGCGGTCACGTCGGTTCTCCCGTGATCGATTGAGGATGCCGAAGGGTCGCAGAAATCGAGGGCGCTGTGGACTCCCGCGGGACCGGCGCTATGCTCGGAGCCGCTCGCGAAGGAGGGCACCGATGCCGAAGCTGCTGTCGTCCGCGGCCGTCGAGCAATTCCGGCGCGACGGCTTCTACTTTCCGGTTCGCGCCATGTCGGCCGCCGAGGCGCGCGCTTACCGCGATCGCCTCGAGGCGCACGAGCACAAGCAGGGCGGTCCCTTGCAGAGCAACATGCGCCACAAAGTGCACCTGCTGTTCCGCTGGGCAAACGAGCTCGTGCGCCATCCCCGGATTTTGGATGCGATCGAGGACATCATCGGCCCGGACATCCTCTGCTGGACCACGAATTTCTTCATCAAGGAGGCGCGCAATCCGGCCTTCGTCTCCTGGCACCAGGATGCCACATATTGGGGCCTCGACCCCGACGACGTCGTGACGGCGTGGCTCGCGCTCTCGGACGCGCCCGTCGAGAGCGGCGCGATGAAATTCCTGCCGGGGAGCCACCGCGGCCGGCAGCTCGCCCACGTCGACACCTTCCATCCCGATAACCTACTGAGCCGCGGCCAGGAGGTCGCGGTCGAGGTCGACGACCGCGACGGCGTCTTCGTGCCGCTCGAGGCGGGCGAGATGTCGCTTCACCACGTGAAGCTCGTGCACGGCTCGGAGGCCAACCGCACCGGCGACCGCCGCATCGGCCTCGCCATCCGCTACATCCCGCCCTATGTGCGCCAGCTCAAGGTGCGGGATTCTGCGATGCTCGTGCGCGGCGTCGACCGCTTCGGCCATTACGATCCCGAGCCCGAGCCCACGGCCGATCTCGACGCGGCGGCGCTTGCCGCTCACGCGGACGCCGTCGGCCGTCAGGTCAAGGCGCTCTATTCCGGGACCGACAAGCAGGCGTTCCGGAGCTGATCCCCGGGCTACCGCAATACCTTCCGATGCTCCCCTCGCCGCAGACCCTCGCCACCGCGGTCCTCGCCGTCCATTTCGGCATCGTCGCCTTCAACCTCGGCGGGCTCGTCCTCGTTCCCATCGGCAAATGGGCGGGCTGGCGCATCGTCAGCGCCTTCTGGTGGCGGCTTGCGCATCTGGCCTCGCTCGCGGCGGTGGCGCTGCAATCGATCCTGGGGCAGGCCTGCTTCCTCACGCTCTGGCAGGCGGGCCTCGAGGCGCGCGCGGATGCGAGCGATCCGCCGCCGCTCATCGCGAGCTGGATCAACGGGCTTCTCTTTTGGCCGCTGCCGCCCTGGGTCTTCGCGACGGCCTACGTCGCCGTCTTCGTCTACACCCTGCTGCTCTGGCGCTGGGTCCCGCCGCGCCGGCCCACTTGGCTCGGCGCTACTTCTTGAGGCGCTTCGCGTCCTGGACCTGGAGATTGCAGAGCGCGAGGCGCAGCAGCGGCGTCGCCACTCCCCTGGCATCGCCGCGGCGGACCATGTCGCCGATGACGTGATCGCCCTCGGTGGGTCCGCCCTGGTCCATGTCCCGGCGCATCGAGGCCGTGAAGTTCGATCCGCGCTCGGTCAGCATCTTGCGCATGCGCTGGGCGGCCTCCGCCGAGATGGCGCGACCCTCGGCCGCCGCCACCGCCTCGGTCTCTCCGAGCATCGCAAGCATGGTGCGCTCGCCCTCGCCCGCGGCCATCATCTCCCCGATCGTCGCGCGGGTGAGCGTGCTCATCGCGGCGAGCGTCGCCAGCAGCACGAATTTCTCCCACATGTCCTCGACGATGCGGGTCGAGAGGACGGTCTTGAACTTGCCCTTTTGGAGCTCCGCCGCGATCGCCTCGACGCGCGCGGAGCGCGTCCCGTCGAGCTCGCCGAAGACGACCGTCGCAAGCGGGCTCACGTGCCGCACCTCGCCCTCCGGCGTCAGCGTCGCGCCGATCTGGCAGCTGCCGCCGAGCACGCGCTCGCGGCCGAAGCGGCCGATGAGGGTCTCGATGTGGCCGAGGCCGTTCAGCAACGGCAGCACCGCGCTCTTGGGCCCCATTGCCGGCGCGATCGAGGCCATGGCGGCGTCGAGGTCGTAGGCCTTGCAGGTCAGTAGCACGAGATCGTAGGGGCTGCGGATTTCCTCAGCGAGCACCGTCGTGGGTTTGACGGTGGCATCGCCCACGGGGCTTCTCAGGACCAGGCCGCGCTCGGCGAGGAGCTTCCGCCGCTGCGGGCGCACCAGGAATGTGACATCCGCGCGCGCCTCGACGAGCCGCGCGCCGAAATAGCCGCCGATCGCGCCCGCGCCGAGCACCAAGATTCGCATGAGAGCCTCCGTTATCGTCAATCGGGGGCGGCGATCATAGCGGCGCGACCCGGGTCCAGCGATGCCCAGAATTGCGCTACCGCTAAGAGCAAAAATCATGGCATGAGAGGGGCCTCAGAAGCCGCAGGGACAGCACCTACCCATGGACGCAGAGCGTACCTCAGGCCCCGACACGCGCGAGACCACTGCCGCCGAGCTCTTCCTGCGCGCGCTCCACGAGCACGGCATCGACTTCTTCCTCGCTAATCCCGGCACGGACTTTCCACCGGTGATCGAGGCATTCGCCCGGGCGCGGAAGTCGGGCGCGGCCGTGCCGCGGCCGATGGTGATCCCGCACGAGAACACCGCCGTCTCGATGGCGCATGGCGTCTATATGCTGACGGGGCGTCCCCAGGCGGTGATGGTTCATGTGAGCGTCGGCACGGGGAACACGCTCAACACCCTCATCAACGCGAGCCGCGATCACATCCCGATGCTGCTGATCGCGGGTCGCACGCCGCTCACCGAGGGCCCGGCGCACGGCGCCCGCAACCGGCACATCCACTGGGCGCAGGAGATGTTCGACCAGGGAGCGCTCGTGCGCGAGCTCGTGAAGTGGGACTACGAGCTGCGCACTCCCGAGCAGGCCGCCGACGCCGTCGCGCGCGCGATGGAGCTGATGATGGCCTCGCCCCGCGGCCCCGCCTATCTGATGCTGCCGCGCGAGGTGATCGGCGGGTCAGTGACGCTAGGCAATGCGCCGCTCGCCCGGCGCGCGGTGCCCGCCACGCCCCATCCCGACCCGGCTGCGGTCGAGACGCTCGCGCACGCGATCCTCGCGGCGGAGCGTCCGCTCGTCATCGCCTCCAACAGCGGCGAGAGCGCCGCCGCGGTCGCGGCGCTCGCCCGCCTCGCGGAGCGCTCGGCTCTGCCGGTCGTCGAGCAAAACCCGCGTTTCCTCTGCCTGCCCTCGAGCCACGCGATGCACCAGGGGCACCAGCCGGGGCCGCTCCTCAGGGACGCCGATCTCGTGCTCGTCCTCGAGGCGGACGTTCCCTGGATTCCGGCGCAGGAGAGCCCGCCCGAGGAGTGCCGCATTGCGCATATCGGCCCTGATCCCAGCTTCGCGCGCTATCCCATGCGCAGCTACCGCAGCGACTTCGCCATCGCCGGCGACACCGCGACGATCCTCGGGGCCCTCGACGCGAAGCTCGCGGAGCTCATTCCCGGCGGCGACACGCGCATCGCCGCGCGCCGCGAGCGCCTCGCCCGGCGCCACCGCGAGCTCCGGGAGAAATGGACCACCGACGGCGCCGCCGCGGGGAAGGCCGAGGCGATCACGCCGCCTTGGCTCAGCCGCTGTCTTCGCGAGGCGATCGGCGAGGACGCGATCGTCGTCAACGAGTACCCGCTGCAGCTCGAGCATTGCCCGCGCGAGCGGCCCGGCACCTATTTCGGCTTGAGCCCCGCGGGCGGGCTCGGCTGGGGTTTCGGCGCGGCGCTCGGCGCGAAGCTCGCGGCACCGGATCGCCTCGTGGTCGCGACGCTCGGCGACGGCGCCTACATGTTCGCGAACCCCACCGCCTGCCATTGGACCGCCGCCAATTACGATCTCCCGATCCTCACGGTGGTCTTCAACAACCAGCGCTACGGCGCGGTGCGGCGCGCGACGCTCTCGATGTACGGGGAGGGAAGCGCCGCCGAGGAGGACGGCCAGCTCCTCGCGGATCTCTCGCCGAGCCCGGCCTTCGAGAAGCTCGTGGAAGCGAGCGGCGGCTACGGCGAGCGCGTAGCCGCCCCCGCGGAGGTTCCCGCCGCCATTTCGCGCGCGCTCCGCGCCGTGCGCGAGGAAAAACGGCAGGCGCTTCTCAACGTGATCTGCCGGTACTGATTCCGCGCATTTCGCTCGGTAAGTCCCGAAAATCCCCCGTGCTTAAGGGGGCGTTAACGGGGGCTGCGGATCATGCCTCCCATGCAGGCTCATCCGGCCACGGTCGTGCACCCCCGCGATCCCATCGGCAAGAGCGAGCTTGCCGAGATTCTGCGGCGCAACGAGCTCTACCACGCCGCCCGCCCCGGCGGGCAGCGGGCGCTCCTGGCCTATCGCGACCTCACGGGCGTCGATCTCTCCGGGATCAACCTCGCGGACGCCGACTTCACCGCAGCCTTCCTGTGCGATGCCAAGCTCGCTGAGACCAATCTCAGCGGAGCGAACCTCTTTGCCTGCAACCTCGCCCGCGCCGATCTCCGGGGCGCCTCGCTCGTGCGCGCGGATCTCCGCGGCGCGTGCCTGCGCGAGGCCGACCTCACGGGCGCCAACCTCTTCGACGCCGATCTCCGCGACGGCCGCCTCGCGCGCAAGACGCGATCCGGCGAGATCGAATACGTCGCCGTCGACGCGGAATCGACCGAGCTCGTCGGCGCCACCATGATCAACGCCAATCTCACGCAGGCGCGGCTCTCGGGCTCGGTCGCGCTGCACACGGATTTCACCGACGCGATGATGCGCGACACCAAGCTCGTGCGCGCGGATCTGCGGAACGCCACCCTCAACGGCGCCAATCTCGAGGGCGCGGACATGTCGGGCGCGAACCTCTCGGGTGCGAGCCTGCGGAACGCCATTCTCGTGCGGGCCGTGCTGGCGGATGCGGAGACCGACCGCGCGGACATGACGGGCGCGCTCACGCACAGCGAGGCCGGGCGGCCGCTCGCCGCGCTTCCCGCTCCTCTCGACGAGCTGCTGCGCCGGCACGAGCAATGGGCCGCCAGCCACGGCGCCGAGGGCGAGCCGCTCGACCTCAGCGGCTACGACCTGCGCAAGGCCGAGACGCTGGCGCGCCGCCAGCTCACGGCGCTCGCGGGCTACCGCACGATCTTCTACGGCATGAGCCTCGAGGGCGTGGCGCTGCAGGCGGCTCAGCTCGAAGGCGCGGACCTCCGGGGCTGCCGCCTCGCCAACGCCGACCTCCGCGGCATCAATCTCAAGGGGGCCCGGCTCAATTACGCGGAGCTTCGGGACTGCAATCTGGCGCCGCTCGCCCTCGAGAACGGCCGCACCCTCCCGAGCAACCTCGAGCGGGTGGATGCGCGCCATGCCGATTTCCGCGGTGCCAACCTGCAGCGCGCGGTGCTCCGCGGCGCCAACCTGAGCTCCGCGAACCTCATCGGCGCCAAGCTCGACGGCGTCGACTGGCGCGAGGCCAATCTGCTCCGCGCGCAGAAAAGCCCCTGATGGGGCAGCGGTCTGGGCGCCGCGGCCGAGCGGCCGCGAGGGTCGGATTACGATTTCTTCGCCGCTCCGGTATCAGGGCGCCCGATCGGCCTTGACAGCGAAAGGGCCGGGGTTTAGGCCCAGCCCATCGTTTCCTGTACCACAATGGAGCAGTCATGCCACCCAAAGGGGGATCGAAGAGCGAGTCCGGCGGCAGTGGAGCCGGCTCGAGCACGGCGCCGGCGAGCGGCTCGGCCAAGGCCGCCGAGACCGCGGCGGCGCCCCAGCCCAGCACCGCGCCTGCGGCTGCGCCGCCTGCGCCCGCTCCCGCGCGCCCGACGCCGCCGGCGCAAGACCCGCGTTTCCCCATCTTCTATCGCTCGCTGACGCCGATCGACGGGGCCCGACACGGCGGCAAGTCGCTGCGCCAGCGCATCGGCTTCGACTTCGCGCGAGGCAGCCACGCGGTACTCCTCAACGGCACGGAATTCGAGGCGGCGGCGCGGCACTACCCCATCGTCTTCACGCCCTCGCCGCAGGCGGCGGCGCTCGTCGTTCTGGGCGTGCGGCGGGACGAGAACCTCATGGTCGACGCGAACGGCGACTGGCGTCCCGGCAACTATATCCCCGCTTATGTCCGGCGCTATCCCTTCATCTTCCACGAGAGCCAGGACAAGCAGCAGTACACGCTTTGCATCGACGAGACCGCCGGCGCCCTCGAGGACACGGGTGATCGACGTCTCTTCGCGGACGGCAAGCCCACGGAGATCGTGCAGAGCGCGCTCCAGTTCTGCGCGGCTTTCCAGCGCGACTACAACAGCACCCACGATTTCGTGGAGCAGCTCAGCGAGCGCGGGCTGCTGATCCCGAACCAGGCGGAGATCACCCTCAATTCCGGCGAGAAGCTCTCGGTCACGGGCTTCCACGTGATCGACCGCGACCGCTTCGCGGGCCTGCCGGACAGCGCCTTCCTGGAGTGGCGCCGCAAGGGCTGGCTCTCCTGGGTGTTCGCGCACTTCATCTCGAACGGCAATTGGAGCGGCCTCGTGGACATCGCGGGAGCGCTCAGCAAGGCGGCCTGACGGCGCCGCGCCGGCCGAAACGGAGACGCCGCCCCCGCAGGGCGGCGTTTTCGTTTGCGACTGCGATGCAAGCCTGCGCTGCCGGATTGTCGCTGGTCGCGCGGTGGAGCCGGCAATAAGGTCCGCCGGTCGCCGCGTTTTCGAGGGTTCCCTCCCATGCGCAACGAGCCGCCGCGTCCCGCCGAGTACCGGCTGCGCCTTCCGGGCCCATCGCCCGTGCCGGAGCGCGTGCGACAGGCGATCGCCGAGCCCGTGGTCAATCACCGCGGCCCCGAATTCCACGCGCTGTTCCACGAGACGATCGAGCTGGTCCGGCCGCTCTTCGGGACCTCCGGCGACGTGCTGCTCTTCGCGGCCTCGGGGACCGGCGTCATGGAGGCCGCGATCGCGAACGTCGTTGCTCCCGGCGAGCGCGTGCTCATCGCGATCAACGGCCAGTTCGGCGAGCGCTTCAAGGCGATCGCCGAGGCCTTCGGCGCCGCGGTCGACACGATCGATTGCGAATGGGGCACGGCGCCGGAGCCGCAGGAGATTGCGCGTCGCCTCGCCGCCGCCGACTATCGCGCGGTCTTCGTCACGCACAACGAGAGCTCCACCGGCGCGGTCGCCGACCTCGCGGCGATCGGGGCCGTCGTAAAGGACAGCGGGGCGCTCCTCGTGGTCGACAGCGTGAGCGGCCTCGCGGGGATCGAGCTCCAGCAGGAGAAGTGGCACCTCGACATCGTCGTGACGGCATCGCAGAAGGCGCTGATGTGTCCGCCGGGCATGGGCCTCGCGAGCGTGAGCGCCAAGGCCTGGGCCGCGATCGACCGCTCCGCCGGCGGCGCGCGCTTCTTCTGGGATTTCCGCAAGGCCAAGGCCGCGCTCGAGAAGGACGAATCCGCATTCACCCCGCCGGTCTCGCTGGTGGGGGGATTGCGGACGGCGCTGCGGATGATCCACCGCGAGGGCTTGCCCGCCGTCTTCGAGCGACACCGCAGGCTCGGCGCGGCGCTCCGCGCGGGCGGCGAGGCGTTGGGGCTCCCGGTCTTCACGCGCTCCCCGCTCCTCTCCCCCACCGTGAGCGTCCTTGCGATGCCGGAGACGCTCGAGGCCGGAACCCTCGTGCGGCACCTCTACCAGCACTACAACACCGTGATCGCCGGCGCCCGCAACCGGCTCCAGGGCAAGGTGATCCGCATCGGCACCATGGGCCATGTCGAGGCCCCGGACATCCTCGCGGACCTGCACTATCTCGAGCGGAGCCTCGCCGATCTCGGAAGGCCCGTCCGCGCAGGGGCGGGGGTCGCGGCCGCTGCGGCCGTGCTGGCCCGATGAGCTCCAAACCTTGACACGAGCGCGCGCTCGGCTATTGTCCCGGCCCTGATTTCGCCCCCTTCGGATGGTCCGCCATGGCCAAGACCAGCAGCGTCCTCATCAAGCTCGTGAGCACCGCCGACACCGGCTTCTACTACGTCACGCGCAAGAATCCGCGCGCGAAGACCGAGAAGCTCGAGCTCAAGAAATACGACCCCGTCGCGCGCAAGCACGTGGTCTTCAAGGAAGGCAAGATCAAGTAGGACGCTCGGCAACGGCGACCGAAGGGCTCCCCTCGGGGAGCCCTTTTCGTTTGCTCAGACCGCCTTCAGCACGGGCCGGGCTTTTGGCGGGGGCGCGGGCTCGGGCGCGGCGACGACCCGATTGCGGCCGAGGCTCTTCGCGGAATAAAGCGCGTCGTCGGCGCGCTTGAGGAGCGCTGCGGAGGTGTCGCCGCCGCCGGGTACGGCGACGGCAACGCCGAGGCTGATGCTGACGGGAATGCCCTCGGGCGCCTCGGGGGTCGCGATCTTCTCGTCGGCGATCGCGCGCCGCAAGCGCTCGGCGACCGCGGTCGCGATCTGAGCGTTGGTCTCCGGCATCACCACCACGAACTCCTCGCCGCCGTAGCGCGCGGCGAGATCGAAGGCGCGGATGCTCCGGCTGAGGCGCTGCGCGATCTCCACCAGCACCGCATCGCCCGCGGCGTGGCCCTTGCTGTCGTTGATCGCCTTGAAGCGGTCGACGTCGATCGCGAGGAGCGCCGGCCCCTCGGCCCCCGCTTCCGCGCGAAGCATGAGCCCGTCGAGATGCGCCGAGAGATAGCGCCGGTTGTAGAGGCCGGTTAGGCTGTCCGTGAGCGCCATCGAGAGGCTGCGCTGATAGGTCTCTCTGAGCCGCTCCTGCAGCCGGCGGCGGCGGATCTGGGTGCGCACGCGCGCGACGAGCTCGTTGCGGTCGATCGGCCGGATCAGATAGTCGGTGGCGCCGAGGTCGAGGCCCTTGGAGAGGCGGGGCAGCTCCTCCACCTCGCCGATGAGGAGGATGGGCGCGGTGCGCGTCGCCTCCTCCGCGCGGAGATCGGCGACGAGGCGCAGCGTGTCCTCCCGCTCGGAAAGCGCGAGCACGAACAGCTCCACGTCGGCGGTGGCGCGGGCGAGAACGTCGCCGCTCTTCGGCGCGTGGACGACGCGGTGGGCCGCCAGCGTCTCCAGGATGCGCTGCGCGCTCAGCGGCCGGTCCTCGAGCACGACGACCGAGGCCGCCTGCGTCTCCTCCGCGGCCTTCGCCTCGCGGTCCGCGATCGCGGCGAGCCGTCCATAGGTCTCCTCGCGGAGCCGCCATTCGTCGGTCATGCGCTTCAGGCGGACGAGGGAGCGCACGCGCGCGAAGAGCGCGACGTCGCTCACGGGCTTCGTCAGGAAGTCGTCGGCGCCGGCCTCGAGCCCGCGCACGCGCTCGCTCGTGTCGGAGAGCGCGGTCACCATGACGACGGGGATGTCCGCGGTCTCGGGGTCCGCCTTGAGGCGGCGGCAGACCTCGAATCCGTCCATCTGCGGCATCATCACGTCGAGAAGCACGATGTCCGGCCGCTCGCGCTTCGCGAGCGCGAGCGCGGTCATGCCGCTGTTGGCGGGGATGACGTGAAAGTATTCGCTGGCGAGCTTCGCCTCGAGGAGCTTGATGTTCACTTCGACATCGTCGACCACAAGCACGCGCGCGGACATCGCCTTCGCCTCAGGTTAGAAAGCGCTCGACCGTCTGCAGAAAGTTCGCCACGGAGATCGGCTTCGCGATATAGGCCTCGCAGCCGCCCTCGCGGATCTTCTCCTCGTCGCCCTTCATCGCGAAGGCGGTGACCGCGATGATCGGGATCGCCTTGAGATCGTCGTCTTCCTTGATCCACTTCGTCACCTCGAGGCCGGAGACCTCGGGGAGCTGGATGTCCATCAGAATGAGGTCGGGATGATGCTGGCGCGCGAGCTTGAGCGCCTCCATCCCGTCCTTGGTCTGCAGGGTGTCGTAGCCATGAGCCTCCAGCAGATCGTGGAACAGCTTCATGTTGAGATCATTGTCTTCGACAATGAGCACGCGCTTCGTCATGCGGCCTTCCGATCCTCCCGCGCTGATACGCTCCGAGGCGCGGCCGTTCCGGCTCTGCCCGATCGGTGCATTCTACACCACAATCTCGCCATTCGAACTTCGCCCTGCCGGAAAAGCGGGTCCCAAACGGTTCCACAGGTAGCAAGCTTTGCCTTAATATTTCGTAACTCTTGGCGAGGCTAAGCGGCGAGTCGGGACGCCCGAAATGGGCAAAGCAACAAGCAAATACCGAATTGGCGTGGATCTCGGGGGCACCAAGATCGAGGCTGCGGCGCTCGATGGAGGCGGCCGGACGATAGCGCGGCGCCGGATCGCGACTCCCGGCGGCGATTACGCCGCGACGGTGTCCGCAGTGCGCGACATGGTGCTGGCGCTCGAGGCGGAGCTGGGCGCGCGCGGCTCGGTCGGCGTCGGCACGCCCGGCGCGATATCGCCCGCCACCGGCCTCATCAAGAACGCGAACTCGACCCGCCTCAATGGACACCCCCTCGACAGGGACTTGAGCGCGGCGCTCGACAGACCCGTTAGAATAGCGAACGATGCCGACTGCTTTGCGCTCTCGGAGGCGGTGGATGGGGCCGGCGCCGGCGCCCCGACCGTCTTCGGCGTTATTCTCGGGACCGGGGTTGGAGGCGGGGTCGTGGTCCGCGGAAAGCTATTGTCGGGGCCAAACGCGATCGCGGGAGAGTGGGGCCATTCGCCCCTCCCCTGGCCACGCGACGACGAGCGTCCCGGCCCCGGCTGTTTCTGCGGCAAGCGCGGCTGCACCGAGGCTTTCATTTCGGGGCGCGGGCTTGCGGAGGATCACGCGGCCCGCACCGGGGAGCGGCTATCGGCGCCAGAGATCGCCGCCCAAGCCGCCTCGGGCGCATCGAACGCCGAGGCTAGCCTCCGCCGCTACGAGGATCGCCTGGCGCGGGCGCTCGCGGTCGCGATCAACCTCATCGACCCACACGTCATCGTCCTCGGCGGCGGGCTCGGGCAGATCGAGCGTCTCTACGCCAACGTCCCCCGGCTCTGGGGCGGCTACGTCTTCTCCGACACGGTGGCGACGCAGCTCGTGCCGCCGCGCTACGGAGATGCGAGCGGCGTACGCGGCGCCGCCTGGCTCTGGCCCGCCGAGGAACGCGAATGACCGCGCTCTGCCGCGATTGCGGCACGCTCGCGCCGGAGCGGCCCGCGGAGCGGCGCTGCGGCCATTGCGGCTCACCGCGCCTCCTGCAGCATCCGGAGCTCGCGCAGCTCAGCCTCGCTCACATCGACTGCGACGCCTTCTACGCGACGGTCGAGAAACGCGACAACCCCGCCCTCCTCGACCGGCCCGTGATCGTCGGCGGCGGACGGCGCGGCGTGGTCCTCGCCTGCTGCTACGTCGCGCGGCTCAGCGGCATCCGCTCGGCGATGCCCATGTTCAAGGCGCTCGAGGCCTGCCCCGAGGCGGTGGTGGTGCCGCCGGACATGGGGAAATACCGCGAGGTGAGCCGGAAGGTGCGCGAGCTCATGGAGACGGCGACGCCGCTGGTGCAGCCGATCTCGATCGACGAGGCCTTCCTCGATCTCGCGGGCACCGAGCGGCTCCACGGCGGGCCGCCCGCCCGCACCCTGGCGCTCCTCGCGCGGCGCATCGAGCGCGAAGTCGGGATCACGGTCTCGATCGGCCTCTCCTACAACAAGTTCCTGGCGAAGCTCGCCTCCGATCTCGACAAGCCCCGCGGCTTCGCGCTGATCGGCCGCGCCGACGCGCTCGATTTCCTGGCGCCGCGCCCGGTGGGACTGCTCTGGGGCGTGGGGCAGGCCCTCCAGCAGCGCCTCGCCCGCGACGGCATCGGCACGATCGGCGAGCTCAGGCAGAGGAGCGAGCGCGATCTCGTCGCGCGCTACGGCTCGATCGGGCGTCGGCTCTATCGCTTCTCGCGGGGCGAGGACGAACGCGCAGTCGTGACCGACGCCCCTACGAAGAGCGTCTCCGTCGAGACGACCTTCGAGCGCGACCTCAAGGAGCGGGAGGCGCTCGCGGCGGAGCTGCGCGCGCTCGCCGACGATCTCGCCCGCCGCCTCTCCGCGCATGGCCTCGCAGCGGGAGGCGTGGTCCTCAAGCTCAAGACGAGCCGCTTCAAGATCGTGACCCGAAGCCGCGCTCTCCCGGATCCGACGCAGCGGGCCGAGGTGCTCTATCGCGCGGCGCTGCCGCTTCTCGAGGAGGCCGCGGACGGCACGGCCTATCGCCTGATCGGGATCGGCAGCGACCGGCTCGCGGATGCCGCCAAGGCGGACCCGCCCGACCTCTTCGCCGCGGTCGGCGCGAATTCGCCGCGGCGCTCCTGAGCCCTCAGCAGCTCGGCCGCTGCAGCGCCTCGATCTTCTCGAGCGTCGCGTGGACGATGTAGTCGCTGTAGTCGAGCGACATCTCCGAGGAGACGCCGTTCTCGTAGAGGCGCATGGTCAGCTCGTAATCCGGCCGGTCCGCCTGGGGATCGGAGGGAAAGAAGGCCAGGTGCATGCGCCAGGACTTGCCCTTGAGGAGGGGACTGTCGAGCTCCTTCTCCCTGGGGCCGCCGGGGAGGATGATCGCGGTAATGAGGCCGGCATTGTCGACGGTGGCGCCGTCGAAGACCTCGCGCTGGATGAAGGTCTCGCCGGCGAGAGCGCGATCGATCAGCAACACCGTGTGGATGGTCGGAAAGAGGACGCGGGGCGCGAGCGTCATCGTCTTCGCCTCCGGCCGGGTGAACTCGGCCTTGCCGCCCTTCTCCGGACCTTCGAGCCGCGCGTTGCCGCGGATCTCCTCGTCGACCTCGCCGTTCTTGGTGCGCCGCTCGTTGAAGCGATAGCGCAGCCCGTCCTTCGACTCCCAGGAGACCATGCTCGAGCCGAGCTTGACCTGGTCGGAATCCTCATAGGCGAGATTCAGGTCGAAGTCCTGCTTCACGGTCCAGGCATCGCAGGCCTCGCCCCACTCGTAGAGCATGGTCCCGCTCGCGCCGAGGACGCCGCTTCCGGGCTTGGCGCTTTCGAGGCTGAGCGCGTAGAGCGCCCGATGCGGGGCGATCTCGGCCGCGGGCGCGGCCTGAGCAGCCGCGATAATCAGGCCCAGGGCGAGGCCGAGGCTTCGGGCTGCCGCGTGGGCACCCCAACGCACACACGCGAATTTGGGGAAAATCGTCGCCATCCCGGCGCTCCGATGTGTCATTCGCAACAGCGATACGGTAGTATCCGGCCGTTCGCAAGTCCGATCCCCGATGTCCTCGAAACCCACCCTCCTCGTCACCCGCAAGTTGCCCGAGGCCGTAGAGGCTCGTGCGAGCCGCGATTACCGGGCACGCCTCAATGCCGCCGACGAGCTGCGCAACGTCGCGGCGATCGCCCGCGCCGCCGCGGGGGCCGACGGGGTGCTCTGCACCACGACCGACCGGCTCGATGCCGCCGCCATCGCGACTCTGCCGGAGAGCGTGCGGATCGTCGCGACCTTCTCGGTGGGGTTCGAGCACATCGATCTCAAGGCCGCCCGCGCCCGGGGGCTCGTCGTCACGAACACGCCGGACGTGCTGACGGACGCCACGGCCGACGTGGCGATGCTGCTGATGCTCGGCGCCGCGCGCCGCGCGAGCGAGGGCGAGCGGCTCATTCGCAGCGACGGCTGGACCGGCTGGGCGCCCACGCACATGCTGGGGACGCATGTCGGCGGCAAGCGGCTGGGCATTCTCGGGATGGGCCGCATCGGCCGCGCGGTCGCGCATCGCGCCCGTGCCTTCGGGATGGTCGTCCACTATCACAACCGCCAGCAGCTCGCGCCCGAGGCGGAGCATGGCGCGATCTTCCACGAGACGCCGGAATCGCTGCTTCCGAGCTCTGACATCCTGTCGATCCACTGCCCACTGACGTCGGAGACGCGCCATTTCGTGGATAGGCGGCGGATCGAGCTCCTCCCGCTCGGCGCCATCGTCGTGAACACGGCCCGGGGCGGCATCGTCAAGGACGACGACCTCATCGCTGCGCTCCGCTCCGGTCGCATCGCGTCCGCGGGTCTCGACGTCTTCGACGGCGAGCCTCGGATCAACTCCGCCTATCGCGGCCTCCCCAACACCTTCCTGCTGCCGCATCTCGGCAGCGCGACGCGCGAGACCCGCGAGGCCATGGGCTTCCGCGCGCTCGACAATCTCGACGCCTTCTTCGCTGGCCACCATCCGCGCGACCGGATCGCCTAGAGCGCGCGCTCGCCTCGGCATCTTTCAGCTCCCGCTTTCGGCGGATCGGCAATATCTGCCGGGCTGCGGCACGAAGGGACGAGCTTCGTCAGAGGCTTACCCCTTGGCATGGGCCTTGCTGATCGGTGCCCGGAAAGAGGCAGCGGTTGCCTCGCGGGAGTAGCGGAATGTCGCTGACGGCATATTCGACGACGGCACCGGCGCCGGGCAAGCGCCGGTCGAAGCCCGCCGCGGGAATCTCGAAGCCGCGGCCCGGCGGAGACCACGCGCTCCTGACCTGGACCTTCAACTGCCTTGCGGCGGCGAACCAGCGGGTCGCGGATTTGCAGTCGCGGCTCGCCTATCTCGAGGGCCTGACGGTGACGGACGAGCTCACCCGCCTCCTCAACCGCCGCGGCTTCCTTGCCGAGCTCGCGCGAGCGCTCGAATGCGCGCGCGTCGGCGGCCCCGGCGGCGTCCTGATGATCTGCGATCTCGACGGCTTCAAGGGCGTCAACGACCGCTTCGGCCACAATTCCGGCAACCGCGTCCTGCGCGAGTTCGCGGCGAGACTCATCCGTCGCGTGCGGCGCACCGACGCGGTGGCGCGGCTCGGCGGCGACGAGTTCGGCTTCCTGCTGGTGGGCGCTACGCTTCCGAGCGCGCGGCAGAAGGCGAGCGACCTCGAGCAGGCGGTCGCGAGCCTCGGCATTGCCGTCGACGGCGCGGCGATCGAGCTCAGCGCGAGCTTCGGCTTCGCCGCCTATGACGGCAGCGCGACCGAGGAGGTGCTTCTGCACCGGGCGGACATGGCGATGTACGAGAGGAAGCGCCAACGCCTCCAGCGCGTATCCGCAGCGAGCTGACCCCTTGCGGCGGCGTCATGATCTAAATCGACGGTGGGTCATGACATAAGTCAATGCAACCTTCGAGAGCATCCCTCATCGTGATCGAAATCGGGGGTCGGTAGACGTCTCATCCCGGCGTTCGACCGAGAGGGCGTCGCAGGAACCGGCCAGCTGGCGCAAAATGACACATCGGCGTCTCATCTCTCGAAGGGCGGCCCGTCGCGCCGTCGCTCTCCTTTTCTTCTGCCTGGTTTCGACATCCTGCTCCGGGACCGGCTCAGGGGTCAGGCTCGACAGCTCGATCGACCCCGCGACCTTCGGCGCCTTGATCTACGTCGATGGCTCGATCGACGAGAGCATGCACGACGCAATCGTCCGGACCGTGAACTCGGTCAACAGTCGAAGGCTCATGCTCCAGCTCAATTCGCGCGGCGGCTCGACCAAGGCGGGGTTTGAAATCATCGACTATCTGAGCCAGCTCAAGCGCGAGGGATACACCATAACCACCTATGTCGAACAGGAATGCGACAGCATGTGCATTCCGATCTACATGCAGGGATCGATCCGCCTGGCGACCCCGACTTCACGATGGGTATTCCACGACGCGCGCAATCCCTTCGGAACCGACGAGCGAGCGACCACGCGAATGCTCAGCGAACTCGCGACCAACGGTGCAGACAACGGCTGGCTGACGTGCCTCCTCCTCAGCAACGTCTTCGTCGGTGGAAACTGGATTGCTTACAGCGGAGAGCGGCTCAAACGGGAGCAGTCGAACATCGTGACCGAATTGGTCGTCGCGGGTCACGCGCGCGAGACGCGCTCCGAGAGCTTCGATCCCGCGACCGCCCCTTCACCGCCTCCATGCCATGGGAAGGCGCCATCGTGACGGTCTTGCCGAGGCTCAGCTCGGTGAATCGGAGAACCAGCGGCGCTTCGGGCGCGTTCTCGCCGCGGGCTAGGGACCCGGCAGCGCCGCCACGAATTCCCAGGCGGGCGGGCGGTTCTCGGCGGCGAGCTTCGCGCGGAGACCGTCGACCTCATCGTCGCTGAGGGGGCCTGCCATTACGCGATAAGTGGTGCGGCTCTCGATGGTAGCCTCCATCACCGAGGCCTTGGCGCCCGGGAACTCCGCCGAGAAGCGCTCGGCGTTCGCGCGGCTGCCGAAGCTCCCGAGCACGAGATAGCGGTGCGGCGCGGAAGGTTGCGCCTGGCCGGGCTCGGACGGCGATGCGCTCGCGAGGTCGCCCTCCACCACCGGCGCGGGCTCCTCGCGCCGCGCCGGCTCCTTCTTGCAAGGCGATTCGAGCTTGATGAGGCGCCAAGTCGCGCAGTCGCGCCCCGTCGCCTCGGAGATCCCGTGGTCCGTGACGCTCTTCCCGGTGACGAGATAGCTCACGCCGTCCGCGACGTAAGAAGCGATCACCACCGCCGGCGGCAGCCCGCATCCGCCGAGCAGGATCGGCACTGAGAGCAGAAGGTACCGTCGCATTCGCTCGCCCCGTCGGTTCCGCGTACCGGCGACTCGCGACTCGCGGGAGAATCATGAGTCATCGGCGGAATCGGCGCAAGCGAAACCAATGCCTAGCCCGGCTTCTCCTTCGAGGGCGGCGGCAGCACGACGCGGATGTGGAGCTCCTTGAGGCGATCCGGCGGCACCGGGGCAGGCGCCTGCATCAGCAGGTCCTGCGCCTGCTGATTCATCGGGAAGGCCACGACCTCGCGGATGTTGGGCGTGTCCGCGAGCAGCATCACGATGCGGTCGATGCCGGGTGCCGAGCCGCCATGCGGCGGCGCCCCGAACTTGAAGGCGTTGAGCATGCCGCCGAAGCGCGCCTCCACCTCCGAGGCCGGATAGCCCGCGATCTCGAAAGCCTTGTACATGATCCCCGGCAGATGGTTGCGGATCGCGCCCGAGGAGAGCTCGACGCCGTTGCAGACGATGTCGTACTGGAAGGCCTTGATCGTCAGCGGATCCCTGGTCTCGAGCGCCTCGAGCCCGCCCTGCGGCATCGAGAAGGGATTGTGACTGAAGACGATCTTCCCGGTCTCCTCGTCCCGCTCGTACATCGGGAAGTCGACGATCCAGCAGAAGCGGAACTCGCCTTCCTTGAGGAGACCGAGCTCGCGGCCGATACGCGTGCGCGCGGCGCCCGCGAGCTTCGCCGCGGGCTCGGGCTTGTCGCAGACGAAGAAGACGGCGTCGCCCTCGCCGACGCCGGCGACGGCGCGGAGCCGCTCGAGCCGGGGCGCGTCCAGGAACTTCGCGATCGGGCCCTTCGCCGTTCCCTCGGAGAAGACGATGTAGCCGAGCCCCGGCGCGCCCTCGCCGCGGGCCCAGTCGTTGAGCTTGTCGAAGAAGCTGCGGGGGCGCGATGCCGCGCCCGGAGCGGGGATCGCGCGCACGACCGACCCCTTCTCTAGCGCGCCCGAGAATATCGCGAAGCCCGAGCCGCGGAACGCCTCGCCTGCGTCGCTCATGACGATGGGATTGCGCAGGTCCGGCTTGTCGGTGCCGTATTTGAGGACCGCCTCGTCGTAGGGAATGCGCGGGAAGGGCGGCTTGGTGACGGAACGGCCCTGCCCGAACTCCTCGAAGACCCCTGCCATCACGGGCTCGATCGCCGCGAAAACGTCCTCCTGCGTCACGAAGGACATCTCGAAATCGAGCTGATAGAACTCGCCGGGCGAGCGGTCGGCGCGGCTCGCCTCGTCGCGGAAGCAGGGCGCGATCTGGAAATAACGGTCGAAGCCCGCGACCATCAGGAGCTGCTTGAACTGCTGCGGCGCCTGCGGCAGCGCGTAGAACTCGCCGGGATGGAGCCGGCTCGGCACGAGGTAGTCGCGGGCGCCCTCGGGCGAGCTCGCGGTCAGAATCGGCGTCTGGAACTCCGTGAAGCCCCGCTCGATCATGCGCCGGCGGATCGAGGCGATGATGCGCGAGCGCAGCATGATGTTCGCATGCACG
>Ga0335085_10003315_pt1 | contig 28123 bp, 31 predicted proteins | sample Lox_Sample_45_FD_206712 | JGI IMG/M metagenome (GOLD analysis project Ga0335085, IMG submission 206712) | Soil microbial communities from Loxahatchee National Wildlife Refuge, Florida, United States - Lox_Sample_4.5 | ecosystem: Environmental > Terrestrial > Soil > Wetlands | place: USA... | reverse complement strand
GATGGAAAGCATCCTGGGGGAACGCTTGGTAGTTATCAGGAGGTCTTGATGCAGACGCGTTCGTCACAGCCGGAGCGGTCCCGGCATGGCCGCCGCCGCCGCACGGTAAAGGAGCATGGCCCGGACCCAGCCGACGTCCACGTCGGCTCGCGCCTGAGATTGGCACGGGGGCTGCTGGGCCTCAGTCAGGTGCAAGTCGCGCAGGCCTTGGGCGTGTCCTTCCAGGCGGTTCAGAAATACGAGCGCGGCGAGATTCGCGTGAGTGCGAGCCGGCTCCTGCAGGCCTCCCGGCTGCTCGGGCAGCCGCTGGAGTTCTTCTTCGAGGGCCTCGATGCGCCGTCGGCGCCGGAAGGCGACAAGGGAGAGTTCGTGCGGGCCGAGCTGGAGCTGCTCCGGGCGTTCCGGGCATTGCCGGACTCGGAGCTGCAACGTCAAGTGCTGCGGCTGGTCCGCAGTATGGGCCGCGTGGGCGCAAGCGCCGCCTAGCCGCGAGCCCGGAAGAATTCCGGGCGACGTTTCCGATCCGTTGACACTTCCGAGCTAGGATGGAGGCCGGCTAAGGGAAGCCTTGCGCCGGCTCGAAGGCTGTTACTGCTGACATGATCGCGTTTGATGACACGACCGCCGAATGCGAGGGCGTGCCCGGGATTCCCGTGCATGAGGTGGCGGACAGGCCCAGCGTCGCCCTCATGAACCGGGACCTCCCCGGCGCTCAGGCGCTGGTACAGGAGGCGTTGAGCCGGCGAAGCCATCCCCTGCTGCCCCTCGCGGTCCGCCTGGCCGATCGCGTCTCGCGGGCCTGGCTGGCGCGGCAGGGCAATCCCTATCTACACGAGATCAGGGAAGCGGCGGCGCTCTTGGGGCGGCCCGGCGCCTACTTCCTCAACGTCTGCTACGAGTGGGCCTGCTCCACCAGCGTCGCGCCCGATCCCGGGGGCGCGGGCGTGCGCATGATCCGTATCCTCGACTGGGGCCTCGCGGGCCTCGGGCGCTACGTCGTGATCGCGCGCCAAGACACGCCCGTGGGCGCCTTCTACAACCCGACCTGGCCGGGCTTCGCGGGGGTCGTCACGGGGATGGCTCCCGGGCGTTTCGCGGCGGCCATCAACCAGGCGCCGCGGGTGCCAGTGCTCGGCGTCGCCGGCATCGATGACGGCATCGTGCGCCTGCGCATGCTCGGCGCTCGCGGCCGCGTGCCCGCGACCCATCTGCTGCGTCGGGTGTTCGAGACGGCGCCGGATTATCGTTCGGCCGTGGCGCAACTCGCCGACGAAGGCGCCGACCTCGCGATGCCCGCGCTCTTCTCCATCGCGGGCACCGGCCGCAACGAAGGCTGCGTCATCGAGGCGTTCCGCCGGCGCCGCCGCATTCATCCGCTATCGGAGAGGACGTCGGGCGCGATCGGGGTCGCCAATCAATGGCTCAGCTCCGATCTCGCGGGCCGCGCGCGCAACCGCTCCCGCACCACACAGCCCCCGCTCGGTGCTGAGGCGAACAACCGGGAGCGCCGTCGCGTGGTCTGTGCGATCCAGAAGAGCTCCTTCCGGGGCGCGGCCGACCTGCCGGAGCCCGCACTGAACAGCCACACCGTAATGGTCATCGCCGCAAACCCCCGGAACGGCGAGATGATCGTCGAGGCGCTCGACCCCGTGCAGGGCCGGATCCTGCCGCGCGTGGTCGCACGCACGTCGCTCCGCCATCCTTTGCAAACCCCCTGAATTCAGCTTCGGCGGGCGTCGACTTCGGGTAGTCTCCCGCAGTCGCGGATACCCCGGAGAGCGACATGGGGGCCGCCGCATAGCGCGCACGGCTCGGGACCGATCGGCTTCGGAGAGGAGTGTCGTATGGTCAGAACGATCTTGCTCACCGCCCTGCTCCTCGCCGTTGCGCCCTCGGCCTTCGCGATCGAGGATACGCCGGCGAACCGGCGGACGGAGGCCGAGCGCTACGTTCAATCGGTAGACGTGCAGAGCTTCTGGAACACCTGGTCCGTCATCCTCGCGGGCTCCCGCCCGCAGGACCAGCAGCAAGCGGCGCTCGACAAGCTCCGGAAGGTCGATCCCAACCGCATCCGCGCGCTCATGATCGAGGCCTGCATCAAGGTCTACACGGCGGACGAACTCTCCGGGATGGCCAAGTTCTACAACTCGGCCGTCGGCAAAGCGGTCCTGAAGAAATCCCCGGAGTTCGACAAGATCTTGACCCTGAGCATCCAGGCGGAGGCACAGCGAGTGCTTGGTCAATAGCGGCGGGTCCTCCCTAATGCCCCCGCGGGCCCTTCCCCGCGCCCTCGTGCCCTTGCGCCGCCTGAGGACAAGAACGTGCCGCATGCCAATGGTCGTCTGCCGCCTCGCCTATTGTCGGCTCGCCGACGCCTGGCGGGCTATTCGATAGCGGGGCTCGACGCCAATGGCCGCTATTTCCAGGATGAGCTTCCGCAGGATTGCCGCGGCGAAATCCTCGTAGCGGTCGATCGCAATGACGAAGGCCCCGGGCCCGCCGATGACGTTGGCCCGATAATAGTCGTCGAGGCTCGGCTCCAAGGTAAGAATGGGAAGCCCATTGATGACGATCCCCGCGCCCAGCACCTCGTCCCGCGCATCCTGCGCCGGACGGCCCCGGTTGTTGGAGCCGTCGCCGGAGACGTCGATCACCCGCCGCTCGCCGCGGAATCCGCTGCGCGCGAAGAGCCCCACGGCATGATCCATCGCGCCGCTGATTGAGGTTCCGCCGCTGAAGAGCGCCCGCGGCGCCGCCTCGATCGCGGCGGAGAACCGCGCCGCCGAGGCCGCATCGTCGATGCGCGCCCAATCGACGGTCTGGAGCTGGAGCGCCGGGCCGGTCCATTGCGTCATCGTGACGGCGATCGCGCGATGCGTCCCGGAACGGATCGCCTCCAGCACGCCGGGATTCGCGAAGGCGGCGGCGTAGCCTTGCTTCTGGAGATCGAAGCGGTCCTCGCTGACGCTGCCGGAGACATCGACCGCCAGGACCAGCTCGAGGTCCACCAGCGAGGTCTCGACGGCAAGGGGTAGCGCCCGGCCGAGCGCGCCCAGGGCCGCAAGGCACCCGAGCCCCAGAAAACGGCGGCGGTGTTGCACCCCAGCGGCCCTCCCCGTAGCGGCGCAATCGTCATGTTAGCGGGGTTTGCCTGCGGAATGCCAATGCGCTTGCATTGCCCCCCTTTGCGCCCCATCTTAGCCGCGGCGAGCGACCTTCGCCGTCAACAAGGAGATACGGTTGGTAAAGGAAGACCTGATCGAATTCGAGGGCACGGTGCTGGAGCTCCTGCCCGACGCTCGTTTCCGCGTGCGTCTCGACAACGGCCACGAGACGCTCGCCTACACCTCCGGCAAGATGCGCAAGAACCGCATCCGCGTCCTCGCGGGGGACCGCGTCACCGTCGAGATGACGCCCTACGATCTCACCCGCGGCCGCTTGAGCTTCCGGCACAAGGACGAGCGCTCGTCCAATGCCCCCAGCGCACCTCGTCCCCGCCATCGCGGACGCTAGACCCGAGCCCCGGCCGACCGCTCCACTAACGATTGCGCTTGACTTGAGCGCCCAGAGCCCCCATTTACGGGCTACCACGATCTCTCGCGATCGCGCGATGCGCCCGGGCTTAGAGCCATAGGGCGCGGCATTCCCGAGACCATCGCCAGCAACCAACCGTCTCGGCCGCGCGCGAGAGGCGGACGAAAATGCCGCAGCGAAGCCGCGTCCGGACGATGACGGCTCGACCGGCTTAGAAAGATTTCACTCCTTTGACCTCCACGTTCACTGATCTCGGCTTGGCCGAGCCACTCCTGCGTGCGCTCGCCGCCGAAGGCTACGCCGCACCCACTCCAATCCAGGCCCGCGCCATTCCGCATCTGCTGCAGGGACGCGATCTCCTGGGCATCGCCCAGACCGGCACCGGCAAGACCGCGGCCTTCGCGCTCCCGATGCTGCAGCATCTCGCGGCGAAGCGCGATCGCGCGGCGCCGCGCAGCTGTCGCGCGCTCATCCTCACTCCGACGCGCGAGCTCGCGGTGCAGATCGGCGACAGCTTCCGCGGCTACGGCCGCTATCTGGGTCTCCGGCACGCCGTGATCTTCGGCGGCGTGGGCCAGCAGCCGCAGGTCGACGCGCTCGCCCGCGGCCTCGACATCCTCGTCGCCACTCCCGGCCGTCTCCTCGACCTGATGCAGCAGGGCCATGCTCGGCTCGACTCGGTCGGGATCTTCGTCCTCGACGAGGCCGACCGCATGCTCGACATGGGCTTCGTCCGCGACGTCCGTCGGATCGTGGCGACGCTGCCGAAGCAGCGCCAGACCCTCCTCTTCTCCGCGACCATGCCCGCGGACATCGCGCGGCTCGCCGCGGAGATCCTGAAGGACCCGCTGCGTGTCGAGGTGACGCCGCAAGCGACGACCGTCGAGCGCATCGACCAGCGCGTCTATCACGTCGACGCCGGCAGCAAGCGCGCGCTCCTCGCGGAGGTCCTGCGCGATCCCGCTCTCTCCCGCGTCATCGTGTTCACGCGAACGAAGCATGGCGCCAATCGCGTGAGCGAGCATCTCGCGCGGAGCGGCGTCGTCGCGGAGGCGATCCACGGCAACAAGTCGCAGACCGCCCGCCAGCGCGCGCTCGAGAACTTCCGCCGCGGCCGCGCCCGGGTCCTGGTGGCGACCGACATCGCCGCGCGCGGCATAGACATCGACGGCATCACCCACGTCGTCAATTACGAGCTGCCGAACGTGCCCGAGAGCTACGTCCATCGGATCGGCCGCACCGCGCGCGCGGGCGCGAGCGGCATCGCCCTCTCGTTCTGCGCCCATGACGAGCGCGCCTATCTCACGGACATCGAGCGCCTGATCGGGCGGCGCATCGCCGTGGTGAACGACCACGGCTTCCGCGCCGCGCCCACCGCCGCGGTAACGGCGGCCACGGCGCCGCGGCCGCGGGGTCCCGCGCACAATCGTGACCGGAGCCGGGGCCGCCGGCGCCGCCGCTAGCTAGGTCCTGATCGCGAGGGTCGGCGGGAAAATCCTCTCCGTCGGCCGGTGAGCGTGGTCGCCCGCGGGCGCGCGCGCGAGCGCGTCGCGCTGTCCGCGGTTCATGGCCTCGGCGGCGGCGGGCATGTCGATGGTCGTGACCTCGCCGTCGCGAACCACATGGCGGCCGGCGACGAAGACGTCGGTGATCCCTCGCTCCAGACCGCTGAAGACGAAGCTCTTCAGGGGATCGTAGAGCGGCTGCAGGCTCGGGTGACGAAGATCGACCAGCGAGAGGTCCGCCTGGCAGCCCGCGGCGAGGCGGCCGATGTCGTCGCGCATCAGCGCCTTGGCCCCGCCGACCGTCGCCGCATGGAAAACCTCCGCGAGGTCGGTCGCCTCGACGTTGCTCGCGGCGACCTTGCAGAGCACGGTCGCCCAGCGCATCTCCTCGATGAAGTTGTGCGGGAAGGTGTCGGTGCCGAGGCCGATGTTGATGCCGAGCTTGCGGTACTTGCCGAAATTCTCGAGGAGAATGCCGCGCCGCACAAAGACGTTGGGGCAATGCGCGACCGATGCCTTGGAGCTCGCCATGCGCTCGAGATCGCCCCGCATCGGCCAGCGGACCCAGCTGTGCTCGTCGACGAAGATGCAATGCGCGACGATCGCGCCCTCGTAGAGGAAGCCTATGTCGCTCAGCCACTCGATCGAGGTCTTGCCGTGGCGAGCGACCATCTCGCGGAATTCGACCACGCTCTGCGACGCGTGGATCTGGACCGGCGCCTTCCGGGCCTTCGCCGCCTCGACGCTCGCAAGCAGCAACTCCTCGGTGCAGGTGTCGATCTGCGCCGGAGCCAGCATGCCGAAGAGACGGCCGCTGCTGTGGTTCATTGCGGCATCGATCACCTCGAGCGCCGCCGCCATGGCCTCTCGGCCAGCCGCCTCGTTCCACTCATACTCCACGCGATGGCCGTTGGGGGTGAACCAGCGCGCGGAGCGATATGAAGGCGCGACGCAGGCGCGGATTCCGGTTGCCGCGAGATCCTCGAGCCAGCCCGCGCGCGCCATCGAATAATCCGTGAAGGTCGTGACGCCGCTTTTCAGGAGCTCGCCCACCGCGAAGAGCATCGCCGCCCGCTTCGCCTCGTCGTCCGGCCGCATCAGCAGCATGAACTCGTAGAGCGAGCTCATCCCGAGGCGGAGCGAGCCGCGCTCCTCCATCAGTCCCTTGTTGAAGGGCTCGGAGGCGGGGTGCGAGTGGATGTTGACGAAGCCCGGCAGCACCATCCGCCCGCGCCCGTCGATTTGACGCTCGGCCGTGCCGCGATAGCCGCGGCCCACGAAGACGATACGATCGCCATCGAAGGCGAGATCGGCGTTAGTGAGGTAATCGTGCCGGCCGGTCGCCTCGTTCCAGGCGACGATCCAATCGGCATTCCTTATGAGCGTGATGGTCATGGCGCGTCTCATGCTCTCCCGTTGCCTTTGGCGCGCTATGTTGCATCAATCGGCGGCGCCCGCCAGCCCCATCCGCAGAGGAAGTCCATGACCCGCTCGAGCCACCTGATGATCTCCGGCGCGCCGACGCCGGTAGCGCCCTTCAGCCACGCGGTCGAGATCGACGGCTGGCTTTACGTCACGGGGCAGATGCCGACTTGGCCGGAGGACGACGCGCGCGCGATCCCCGAGGGGATAGAGGCGCAGACGCGCCGCGTCCTCGACAATCTCGAGATCGTGCTCGCGGGCGCGGGCTATTCGCTCGCCGACGTCGTCTCCGCGCGCGTCTATCTCACGGAGTTCAAGCGCGACTACGCGCTGATGAACGCGGTCTACCGCTCCTATTTCGCGGAGGGAAAGCTTCCGGCACGCACATGCGTCGGCGTCACCGCGCTCGCGCGGGACGCGCTCGTGGAGATCGATCTGGTCGCGAGGAAATAGACGGCCCGGCCGGGGATCAGGGCTCGTTCGCCGGGAGGCGCAGGTCGTTCACGTCGATCCGGACGACGCCCCCCGCGAAGTCTCCGGCGGCGTAGCGCGTGAGCGCCATGAGCTCGATGTCGCGGTGGTGCCGGTCGAAGAGCTGCTCGGCGAGCTCCGCTGCCTGGCCCGTCACGCGCGCAAGCCGCTGCAGCGCCTCGAAGGTGATGCAGCAGCGAATCTCGGCGTCCCCGTCTCGCAGCACGAACTGCACGGTTCGCGAGAGCGGGTCCGCGGAGCGGTCGATCCGCGTCGTGCTGGGCGTGGTTCCCCAATTACCCAACGTCTTACCCCTAGTGCTTGTAATGCTTAAATCTTACCTATGGTGTTACCGGTGTCCATACCGGTGTGCTCCTTGGAGGCTCTGGTTAATCGGTTTTTCCATCTGCGCTATTGCCGGACCGCGACACCCGCGCGGCGGCTTCTATACTTCAGGAGCATATAGCACTCTTTCGAGTAGGTTGGTCGACTCACGGCGAAGGTGGGATCGCCGAGTCCGAGAGGAGCCTCCTTCATCGCTTGGGCGCGGTCGCGCGTTCAGGGTTGACGCGAGCCCCGTCGCGATCATTTCACTACCGTGAGCCGTTGCCGTGAGCGCGGACGGCGCGTGGCGGCGGCCCCAAGCAAATCGGGCGAATATTTTCTTTCGAGGGCTCTTTCGGTGGAGGCTCCCATGCGATCCCGGGTTTCGATGCTATGGGCGACGGTCTTTGCCGGGGGGATGCTCTTGGCCGGCACAGCAGCCCGGTCCGACGATTCGCTCGCGCAATCTCGGAATCGGCTGCTCGCCGCCGCTATTGGATCGGCCGCCTTGGCAGTGCCGATGACGGATACGGAGATGGATGCCAAGCGCGGAGCGGGCTTCTTTGGCTCCCTGTTGACCGTGCTGGCTCCTCAGAACACGGTGCAGGCGCAGCTCGGTGACTCGGCTCCGGTCGTCAACTCGGGTCCCGGACCGCAGACGCTTACACTTTCGACGCCGACCACCAATGCCAACCTTTCGGCCAGCAACTCCATCCCTCCGCCCCCGAACCCTGTAGTGACGACCCAAACCATCGTCGCTACCCGAGGCTTCGCCAAGAGTTTCTCGTTTCATTTCTAAGCGCGACGGTAAGGCCTGAGAGACGGCGCGGGACCCGAGCGGCGACGCGGCCGTCCACGCCCTGTCAAATTAGCGAGATTTGGCGCGCCCTGCGGGACTCGAACCCACGACCTGCCGCTTAGAAGGCGGCTGCTCTATCCAGCTGAGCTAAGGGCGCTCCGGGACCGGCGCCGCATCCTAGCACCGCGGCGCGGTCAGGTCGGACGGTCGTATCTGAAATTATCGGCGTAGCTCTTGGGGCGGATCGAGGACTGACGCGGCTCGATCACGTCGTAGTCGATACCGTGCTTCTTGACGAAGGCGACCGCCTCCTCGAGCGTGTCGAAGCGGAGGTGCACCTCGTTGAGCGTGTCGCCGGCGCTCGCCCAGCCCATCAGCGGATCGGGCTCGCGCGGCGTCGCGGGCTCGTAGTCGAGCACCCACTTGCGCGTCTTCGCGGTGCCCGATTGCATCGCGGTCTTCGTCGGCCGATAGATCCGTGCGCGCGCCATGTCCTCGTCCCATCTCCTCGCGCGAGCTTGTCGCGCCCAAAGCGGCTGGTCGGGGCGAGAGGATTCGAACCTCCGGCTTCTAGCTCCCAAAGCTAGCGCTCTACCAGGCTGAGCTACGCCCCGCTCCGTCCAGTGCCGCCCGGTTGTATCGGGCTTCCCCGGAGGAGGCAACCCCGGCACTAGCCCTGCGGCCCTCTCGATGCGCCGTAGCGCCGGCGGATGCGCCGCGCGACCGCCAGCACCGGCAGGAAACCGGTGGCGATCGCCAGCAGAAAGGCCAGAAGGACGATCGCGGGATGATCCTCCCCCACCCGGTACTCGACGTAGAATCCGACCGCGAGCACAAGCACGAAATAGACCGCGACCGCGACCAGGGTCCAGGCGAGCGCGAGCCGCGTCCACTTCGCGCCGTCTTTCGCGCCGCGGAAGATTAAGACGGCGATCGCCGCCAGTATCACCAGGAGCACGATGCTGCGGATCGACATGGCCGCTTAATCCGATCCGATGGCGTTCCCGAAGAAAGCATGATGGACGACGTCGCCGGTCTTGAGGCCGAGGCGCGCGACCGTCCCCCCGTTCACCTCGAGAAGCGCGCGCGCCGGCATCGCCGAGACGATCGGATCGAGCGACAGCGGCACCGCGCGCTCGCGGATATAGACTACCTTCCCGTCCGCGCCCACGAAGACGAGGTCCAGCGGGATCAGAATGTTCTTCATGTTCTTCGCGATCGCCTGCGGCTCGCCGTAATCGAAGAGCATGCCGGCATCGGGCGCGAGCGCGCGGCGATACATGAGCCCCTGCCCCATCTGGGCCTGGGTCACCGCGAGCTCGACGTTGAAGGCGAATTTCCCTTTCTCGGTCTCAATCACGATTTTGGTGACCGAGAAGGTCGCGAGCTCCGCGCGTGCCCCGAGCGGCGCCGCCGAGAGCGCCAGCAAGAGCAGCAGCGCACGTCTGCCGACCGGCCTTCCCATGAGCGAAGCCCTCACCCCCGATGTCGCTTGCACGAGCCTTTGCTCGCCGCTTTTACCGTGGCGCTCGCTTTCCCCGCAAGCCGGGAGGGCGTAGGCGCCTATCTCCCGCGCTTCCCGGCCAGGTACAGGTAGCGAGTGAGCGTCCGGCCCACGGCCTCGAGGCTCACTGGGGAGCACTTGTCCAGCGTGTCCCGCGTCGTGTTGTACCAGGGCCCGTACTCGAACCCGATCACGAGGAAGCTCGGTATGCCCGCCTGAATGAGCGGAAGGTGGTCGTCGTAGATCGGATTCCGCCAAGGCGTCTCGGAGAACACCGCCGGCGCGAGCTCGCCGCCGATCCGCCAGAACTCCTGCACCTGGGCTCTCGCGCCCGCGAGCGAGAGGGGCTCCGGCTGCAGCTCGAGCTTCTCGTAGCAGACCATGTCGAAGATTACGGCCTCGCTCGGCTTGCCGCGTCCGTAGAGCTCGATGAGGTGATTGGCGAAATAAGGCGAGCCCAGCGGAACCCAATGCGGATCGCCCTCGCCCAGAGAGAGCGGTCCTTCCTCGCCGTCGAAGAAGACGAAGTCGACGCCTACGGCGGGCCGCACGAAGGAGCGGCTCAGCACGCGCGCCGTCTCGAGCAGCACCGCAACGCCGGAGGCGGAATTGTTGGCGCCAGGCATCGGCGCGTCCGGGTGCTCGCGGTCGCGGTAGGCGCGGACGATCGAGTCGTAATGCGTGCCGACGACGATGCGTCGGGGGTTGTCGGGCGCGAGGCGCCCCACGAGATTCGTGAGCTGCAGGATCGTCTCGCCTGTGACCTCGGTCCAGCTTTGCCGCTGCGTCGGCACGGAGAGCGTCGCCAGCTCCTGCTCGATGTAGGCGATGGTCTTCTCATGCCCGGGCAAGCCCATGGCGCGGACGCCGAAGGAGAGCTGTTTTGCGATGTCCTCCATCGCGCGCTCGCCGCGCCAGCCCGAGAGATCGACCTCCGCCGCCCGCGCCGGGAGCGCGAGCGCCATTGCGGCGAGCGCAAGCGCGGCGAGACCTAGTCCGCGCCTCACGCCTGCTCCTCCGCGCGCGAGAGGAAGAGGCTCAGCGCGGAGAGCCCGAGCACACCCGCGAAGAGATAGGTGATGGAGCGCGAGCCGATGGCCGGGATCAGCGTGAAGGTCGTGAAGAGGGTTCCGAAGACGCTCCCCACGGTCGAAATCCCGTAGACGAAGCCTGCGATCCGGCCGGACTCCTCGGTCGTGCGGATCAGCAGGCGGATCGCGACCGGCGAGAAGGTCCCGAGAAACGAGAGCGGCAGAAGCAGGAGCGCCGCCGCGCCCGTGAGGATCCCGCCGGGCCCGTCGCCCATGCCCTCGAGGATTCCCGCCATGACGCGGTCGGCGCTCACCGGCACCAGCGCCAGATATGCCGCCGCGAGCCCGACCGCGGTCGCGATCACTCGCGGCGAGGGATAGTGGTCGACGATCTCGCCGCCCGCGAAATAACCGATGGTGAGCGCCAGCAGCACCGTCGAGATCAGGCTCGCCCAGGTCCCGATTCCGCCGCCGAAATAGGGGTAGAGGTAGCGGCTGCCGAGCATCTCGAAGCCCATCAGCACGCCTCCCACCACGAAGGCGTTGGCGTAGATCGAGACGGCGAGCAGCCGCCGTGCTACTGGCCGGCCCATTTGCGGTTGTGCTGCTCGATCGCCTTCAGCGTCTCCACCGGCGCGAAATCGTCGGTCAGCACCTTGGCTTTGGGGTCGACCGGCGACACGCCGGGGATGAAGGGCTTGCGGTACGAGAGCATGGCCTGAAGGTCGTAGCGTGTTTGCAACGCGGCTTGCCGCTCGCGCGCGGCTGCGCTCAGCGCCTCGGCGGCGCGCGGGGGGCCGTCATAGGCGATGGTGACGACGTTCCCTTCCGCGAGATAGAAGTCGACCTGCGGGAATACCGAATGGATCGTGTTGGCGGCGCTGTCGAACAGCATAGTCGAGGGCTCGACGTTCTGCGCGACGACGCCGCCCTCGGCGAGATGGTCCTTCACGAGCTGGTAGAACTCCTTGGTCAGGAGATGGAACGGCACGAAAGGCCCGCGATAGGCGTCGATCAGGATGAGGTCGTATTTCTCCTTGGACTCCGCGAGGAAGATGCGGCCGTCGCGGTTGACCACCCGGAAGTTCGGCTCCTCGCGGATGCCGAAGTATTTCTGCGCGAGCTCGACGACGGCGGGGTCGAGCTCGACCGACGTCACGGGAACGTTCGGGAGATAGCGATGGAGATACCAGGAAGTGCGGCCGCCGCCGAAGCCGATTTCCAGGATCGACTTGATCTCGCGCGCATAGACCAGGCTCTCCGTCATGAACTGCGTATAGACCACCGGGAGGTCGCGATCGTCGCGCGTGTTGTAGACGCTCTCGGTGTAGATCGCCCGGTTGTAGCCGAACGTCATGCTGATGAAGTTGCCTTCCTTGTAGACGAAGATGCTGTTGTAGAGGGACTCCTTCGACTCCAGAAGGGTGCGGTTCTGCGCCGTCGCGCCGGCCGCGCCGAACGCGGCGGCCGCGACCGCGAGGCATAGCGCCAGGACGCAGCGCCACCGCGCCGTCGTCCTCTTCGACATCGCTCTCTCGCATTTCCCTAGGGGGGAGCCGTGCACGATCCGATAGCGCATGGAATGGCCTTGCAGCAGGGGTGCCGGAGATGCCCCGCAAGCTGCGGCGAATGGCTCGGCAGGCATTGGGCGCGGGGGAGACTACGCGGCCTCGCCACGCCGTTCAAGGCCGGTCTTGCCGCGGGTTTCCTCCGCCCGCGGGGTCTGCTAGTGCTGGACCCTCGGACGGAAGACGAGGCGCGGCATGAACGACGAGAAGCGCTGGAGCCCCGCGACCCTGGCGGCTCAAGGGCTCGGCTGGGTCGATGAGACGACCAAGGAGGTGATCCCGCCGATCCACCTCACCACCACCTATATCCGCGATCCCGACAACCAGTACCGCACGGGGCGGAGCTACGGCCGGCCGCACAACCCCACTCACGAGGTGCCCGAGGCGCTGCTCGCCCGCCTCGAGGGCGGCGCGGGCGCGATGCTGTTCGCCTCGGGAATGGCCGCCGCGTCCGCCGTCTTCCTGGCTTTGCAGCCCGGCGACCACGTCGTGGTGCCGAAGGTCATGTATTGGGGCCTCCGCAATTGGCTCATGAGCTTCGCGACGGCCTGGGGCCTCAAGGTCGAGCTCGTCGACGCCGGGGACCTCGAGGCGATCCGCGCGGCGCTTCGCCCCGGCAAGACCAAGCTGCTCTGGCTCGAGAGCCCCGCCAACCCCACCTGGGTGGTCACGGATATCGCAGCCGCCTCGGCGCTTGGCCATGAGGCCGGGGCGCGGGTCGCGATCGACGCGACCGTGAGCGCCGCGGTCTTGACGCAGCCGATTGCACTCGGCGTCGATCTCGTCATGCATTCCGCGACCAAATACCTCAACGGCCACACCGACGTGGTCGCGGGCGCGCTCGTGACCGCGCGGAAGGACGAGTTCTGGGAGCGCGTAGCCGCCGTTCGCAAGGACATCGGCGCGATCCTCGGACCCTTCGAGGCCTGGCTGCTGCTGCGGGGCATGCGGACGCTTCACCTCCGGGTCGAGCGTGCCTCGCGCTCGGCGCAGGCTGTTGCCGAGCGGTTCGCCGGCGATCCCCGCGTTGCGGCCGTGCTCTACCCCGGCCTCCCCTCGCATCCGGGACATGCGGTCGCGGCGCGGCAGATGCGCGGGGGATTCGGCGGCATGCTCAGTATTCGCGCCGCCCGCGGCGAGATGGCCGCGATCGGAACGGCCGCGCGGGTGCAGCTCTGGAAACGCGCGACCTCCCTGGGCGGCGTCGAGAGCCTGATCGAGCACCGCGCCTCGATCGAAGGCGCGGGCAGCCCGGCGCCGCCGGACCTCCTGCGTCTCTCCGTGGGGATCGAGGATCCCCGCGACCTCATCGACGATCTCGACCAGGCGCTCGGCAACTGACGGGACGGCATGACCCGCAAGGTCTTCTGGGAGGACCCCTATCGCGCAACGCTCGATGCGCGCGTTGCGACCGTCGCCGGGAACGACCTGACCCTCGACGCCACGATCTTCTTCGCGCTCTCCGGCGGCCAGGAGAGCGACCGCGGCACGATCGGCGGCCGCGAGGTGCTGCTAGCGCAGAGGCAGGACACCGAGATCGTCTATACCCTCGCGGAGCGACACGGGCTCCGCCCCGGCGACGCCGTGCGCGTCGCCATCGACTGGCAGCGGCGCTACCGGCTGATGCGCCTCCATTTCGCCGCCGAGATCGTGCTCGAGCTCGCCTATAGAGGATTCGGTACCGGGACCAAGATCGGCGCGCACATTGCAGCCGACAAGGCGCGGATCGATTTTCAGTGGCCCGATCCCGTGACACCGCTCCTCTCCACGCTCGGCCGGGAGGCGATGGCGGTGGTGGCCGCGGATTTGCCCATCGTCAGCGCCTACAGCGACGTCGCGAATGAGCGTCGCTATTGGGAGATACCGGGCTTCGCGCGGGTGCCCTGCGGCGGCACGCATCTCCGCCGCGCGGGCGAGATCGGCGCGATCGCGCTCAAGCGCAGGAACATCGGCAAGGGCAAGGAGCGGATCGAGATCCTCGTCGAGGAACGCCCTGCGCCGCCGCCCTCGATGGGCTAGGCCGCCGAGCCGCGCGCGGCCTCCGCGCGCTCTACCGTGTTGATCTCGTCGGAGACCGTCGTGCGGTGCATGTCGCGGCGATACTTCGCCTCGTCGTAGGGGCGGCCGCGATGCATGGTGCAGCGGTCGTCCCACATCACGAGGTCGCCGACCGTCCAGCGGTGGCTGTAGACGAATTGCGGCTGGGTCGCGAAGGCGATGAGCTCCTCGATGAGCCTCCTCCCCTCCTCGAGCGGCCAGCCAATGACGTGCGAGGCGTGCGCGGCGAGGTAGAGCGACATGCGGCCCGAGCCCGGATGCCGGCGCACCAGCACCTGCCGTACGGGCGGGAGCTTCGTATAGATATCCTTGTCGAACTCGGCGAAACCGATGAGGCTGCGCGAGCGGTAGATGCTGTGCTCGACGACGAGCCCATCGAGCAGGCGCTTGCGCTCCTCCGGCAGCGCGTCGTAGGCCGCGCGCAAATCCGCGAACTCGGTCTCGCCGCCCGAGGGTGGAATCTCCCGCGCCGAGAGCAGCGAGCAGCGCGCGGGTACGTGCTTGAATGAGCTGTCCGTATGCCAGAGCTGGTTGCCCAGGCTGAAGAGACGCTTGGGGGCGTCGAGCGGCTGTATCCTCCCCTCGTAGTCGATATTGGAGATGTCCGCGATCTCCGGCCGGAGCCGCAGCTTGTTCCCGGCATAGCTCGGATTGGTCTCGAGCGGACCGAAGCGCCGGCTGAACTCCATCTGCTGCTCGTCCGTGAGCGGCTGGCGCGGGAAGGCGAGCACGGCGTAGCGATGGAATGCCGCCTCGATCTCCGCGAAGACCGCAGGCGCCAGGGGGCGGCGCAGATCGACGCCAAGCACCTCCGCCCCGAGAAATGGATGCAGCGGCCGAACCGCGATCGCCATTCTGGAACACTCCTAGAACTGCGTCTTTTGAGTATGGGGCCTAATCGCGGCGCTCGGCAATCGGACAGGTACGGCTGGCGCGTGCCGCGAGACGGCAATTTGAGCACGGGGGCATCGCGTACTAAGGTTCGAATTCATAGTAATTCACGCTGGCGGGGGCTCCACAATGAGCGGTCGAATACGCGCACCCATTGTCATAGGTGTGATCGGGAAGCGCCATTTGAACGGACGCGAGGAGTGGGTGCGCTCGGCGATGCAGCGTCTGTTCGAGCGATTGGATGCGGATTTTGTTTTCAGTCCCAAAATCCTGCTGAGCGGGCTCGCGGAGGGCACGGACACAATCGCCGCCGAGGAGGCGCTCAAGCGCGGAAATTGGGAGGTGATCGCGGTCCTGCCTCTGCCGCTCGACCTTTACCGGGAGGATTTCAGCGAGGCAGGAGCCGCCCGCCGCGAGGCGATCCTGGGCAATCCCAGAGTAAAGACCTTGACCCTGCCGACGCTGCTCGACGCGCGCGACACCGGCAGGGCTCTCGACCTCGCGGAGCTTCATCGGCACGCGGAAGCATCGAACCCGAAACGGACCGACCATTACGAGCAAGTCGGTCTCTTCATCGCTGATCGCGCCGCGCTCCTGATTGCCGTGATGCCCGGAGACGAGGCGCCGGGGCGCGTCGGCGGAACCGCGCGCATCGTGCATTATCGGTTGAACGGGCAGTTCGACGACGTTTCCAAGGACATTCTCGCGCGCAGCCAGGAGCTGCGAGCGCCGAATCTGCTGGACGATCCCCATAGCGGCTCGGTTTGGCTGATCGATCTCGCCGCTGCCGCGGCCGATCGGGCCGTTCCGACGAGGGTGCTTTTCCCGGCCCAGGGAACGGGCGGTCCGTTCGGCGTCGACAAGCCTGTCGACGCGAGCCTCAAGCTCGTCGACCGTCTAGACCGCTTCAATCGCCGCATCCTCGATATCCCCGAGAAGCGCTGGCAACGAGACGTCGTCGAGCGGGCCGGCGCCGATAGCGGCGACGCCACGGCCATGTTGAAGTTCCTTCGGCTCGCGATGTCCAGCATACAGGTCCAAGCGAACCGGGACCGCAAATGGGCCATCGTCCTCCTCGCCGCCACGTTCTCGGTGGCCGCGGCCGCAGTCGAGCTGCGCGAGGGCTTCTACGGCCTCAGCAAATATTGGTGGGGTCTTTACCTCGCCTGCGGCCTATTTACGGTAGCGATCTACGGGCTTGCCGGGAAAAAGCTGTGGCAGCGGATCACCGAGGATTACCGCGCCGTCGCGGAAGCTCTTCGCGTGCAGATTGCGTGGTGGGAATCCGGACTGAGCGGGCCCGATCACCGGATAGAGCGCTCGTTCCTCACGGGGACCGCCGGCGCGCTCGCCCTCGTGCGCGCGGCGGCACGACACTGCATCGCCACGGCGCTGCTGATGCGTCGGTGGCCGGCCCAGGTTCCGGGCGCCGATACCGATTGGATCGACGGACAAATCCGGTATTTCGAGACCCGCATCCTCGACCGCAGGAAATTGCTTTTGACGGTCGAGATCGTGACTTGGATCCTGTTTCTGGGTGCTCTCGGATCGGCCATCTATGTGACTGCATTCGCCGCCTTCCAGCCCGTCCGCGAGGCGATCGCGGCCGCCTGGAGGTCATGGTGGACCTACGCACAACCCGGCGCCCTCTTCTTGGCCACGCTGGTCTCGCTTGCGATCTTGTCGTGGGGCGCATTCCGCCTGCAAACCGGCGGCAATCTTCGCGAGACCGATCCGCGACGCCCGACCCTCGAGCGGCGCTGGCTCGCCCTTTCGATCTTCATGGGGATCGCCTTTTCAGCAAGTCTCTATGACCTCGTCCAGTTCCTGATCGTGAGGGGCGTCCCCGTGGACATCATGAGCGATTCCGAGAGCAAGGTGCGAGCCAAAGAGATGTGCGATGAATTGGGCGCAAAGCTGGGAGAGCCGTCGATCCTCCTTCCGCAGGCCCTCGCCGCTGCCTTCGCCGTCGTTCCCGCCGCGATCGCAGGCGCCGTCCGGTACGTCGTCGAGAAACTCTCCTATGAGGCGGAGTTGCCGACTTACGAGCAGGCCCTGCGCACCTTTCGGCGCGCCAGGGCGGAGCTGGCGGCGATCGCAGCCGCGCCCGTCGAGCGCGAGACGAAGGGCGCCTCGCGGGAAGCTCTGCTCCTCGCGCTCGGAAGGGAGGCGCTCGAGGAGAACGAGGCCTGGATACGCGCGCACCGCGAGCGCGCGATCGAGCCAGTCGTCTGAGCGGGGCGTCCGCCTCATCGCTTGTCGGGCCGCGGCCTGCGCGCTAGCTTCGCGCGCATCCATGGCCCCATGCCGCGAGGAGCCTTTCGATGGACATGACCGGCGAGTTCCGCCTGCCCGCGCCGCGCGAGACGGTGTGGAAAGCGCTCAATGACCCAGAGATCCTCAAGCAGTCGATCCCAGGCTGCGAGGAGCTCGTGAAGGTCTCGGATACCGAGCTCACGGCGCGCGTCGCGGCCAAGGTCGGGCCCGTGAGCGCGCGCTTCAGCGGCAAAGTCACCTTGAGCGACCTCGATCCCCCGAACGGCTACACCATCAGCGGCGAAGGCCAGGGCGGCGTCGCGGGGTTCGCCAAAGGCGGTGCCCAGGTGCGGCTCAAGGACGAGGGCAGTGGGACGCTCCTGACCTATGTCGTGCAGGCGCAGATCGGCGGCAAGCTCGCGCAGATCGGCTCTCGCCTCATCGATGCGACCGCGCGCAAGATGGCGGAGGAGTTCTTCACGCGCTTTGCCGCCGCGGTCGCCACGGCCGCTCCCGCTGCCGCCGAGGCGGCTGCGGCGCCCACCGCGCCCGCGCCGAGCGCCGGCCCCGCGAAGGCCGGTGCGGGCATCCCCGCCTATGTCTGGGCGGCGCTCCTCGCCGGCATCGTCGCCGTGCTGCTCTATTTTTTCACGCGCGGCTAGCGGCAGCTCAGCCGGTCCGCGCGAATGAGATAGCCCGAGCCCGTGAAGTCGAAGGTCACGGGCTCATAACGGCCGACGATCTCCGCCCGCTGACCCCTGCGGCAAAGGAGCGCGCTGCCGGGACCGCGGATGAACGTGATCTCCCGGTCGCAGCTCGGCGGGTCCGCGTCCAGGACGTAAAATGGACTGCCCTTGCGATCGAGCCAAGCGTCCTCGATCCAGCCCTTGGCCTCGACGGCTTGACCCGGAGCGATCTCGCAACCAGCGCTCGCGGGCCGGCCCGCCGAGAGCAATGCCGCCAGAGCCAGGGGAACGGCGCACGCAGCCGATGCGGTGCTCACGGGCTTCCCCACCTCAATTCAACCCTTGTGCCGGCGAGGATATCATCCTTGGCAAAGACTTGCGCGGCGATCGGACGCTCCGACCGCCGCGCTTGCCAGCACACGAGCAAACGCTCGTACCGCTTTGGGTCTAGTCGTCGCAGTCAAAGATTTCCACGACAATGTTCCCGCGGGCGTCTCTCGACACAACCATGCAATAGTCGCCATTCGGGTCGTGGACCCGAACGCCGCGGTGAACCGCGTGAGCGCTCCACTGCGGAACGATCATCGCGCCCAGGGCGACGAACACCGCGACAGTGAGAACCAATGTGCGTCGAAGCATCGCAAACTCCCCCATTTCCCGTTGCATCGCCGACCCTCCCTTGGCATTTCCAAAACACGAGCCGCATCGGCGAATTTTGGAATGGGCCAAATAAAGAGGCCAGCGAGGGCGAGTCATTACTTATCCCATGCATAAGATTCAAGAATATTATTCAATGAATATAAAACTGTACGAGATTATAATTTTAGAAGGGCAATACCATCGCGATCGTGATTATTTTGGCGAACGATAGAATGATCACCGAAGTAAATTTGCATGCCGGTCGTTGCGGAGGGTACGAGCGGAAACCGGCACCGGGCCGCTGCCGATGTCACGGAACCTACTCATTTCTCGGGCCGCCTCGGGATGAGCAGCGGCTTGACCCGGCGGCTCCATAGCAAGACACTCCCGCCTGAGACGGTTCCGGAGCAGCGCCTCACTCCGCGCGCTCCGGGGCTGCGCATTTGGCAATGGCGTCCGACAACTTCAGGGAGCGAAACAATGGCGACCGCCGTTAGCATGACGGTGAACGGCAAGACGGTCAGCGGCTCGGTCGAGCCGCGCACCTTGCTAGTCCAATTCCTGCGCGAGACTCTCGGCCTCACCGGAACCCATGTCGGCTGCGACACCAGCCAGTGCGGCGCCTGCGTGGTCCACGTCGACGGCAACTCCGTCAAGAGCTGCACCATGCTGGCGGTGCAGGCGGAGGGCGCGCAGGTCACCACCATCGAGGGCCTCGCCAAGGGCGATCAGCTCCATCCGATGCAGGCTGCCTTCCGCGAGCATCACGGCCTCCAATGCGGCTTCTGTACGCCGGGCATGGTGATGAGTGCGGTCGACCTCGCCAACAAGGTCAAGAGCCCCAGCGAGGAGCAGATCCGGCACTGGCTCGAGGGCAACCTCTGCCGCTGCACGGGCTATCACAACATCGTCAAGGCAATCAAAGCCGGGGCGACGGCGATGCAGGGAGGCAAATAGCCATGGGCGACGGCGGCATCGGCGCCTCCGTTCGGCGCAAGGAGGATGCCAGGTTCCTCACGGGACGCGGCACCTACACCGACGACATCAACCGTCCGGGCCAGCTCTACGTCTACATCCTCAGGAGCCCGCACGCCCACGCCGAGATCGGCAGCATCGACACGTCGAAGGCGAAGAAAGCGCCGGGCGTGGTCGCGGTCTTCACCGGTGCCGATCTCGCTGCCGACAACGTCGGCGGCCTCCCCTGCGGCTGGCTCGTGAAATCGAAAGACGGCTCGCCCATGGTCGAGCCGCCGCATCCGGTGCTGGCGCAAGGACGCGTGCGCCACGTCGGCGACCCCGTCGCCGCCGTCATCGCGGAAAGCCGCGAGCTGGCGAAGGACGCGGCCGAGCAGATCAACGTCGTTTATAAGACGCTTCCGGCGGTGATCGAGGCAGTCGACGCGATCAAGGCGGGGAAGCCGCAGGTCTGGGACGCCGCCAAGGGCAATGTCTGCTTCGACTGGCACATCGGCGATCCCGCCGTGGTCGATGCCGCCTTCAAGAAGGCCGCGCACGTCACGAAGATCGACATCGTGAACAACCGCCTCGTCCCCAATGCGATGGAGCCGCGCTCGGCGATCGGCGAGTACGATCGCGGCACCGGCGAATACACGCTCTACACGACGAGCCAGAACCCGCACGTGATCCGGCTCCTGATGGGGGCCTTCGTGCTGCATCTGCCGGAGCACAAGCTAAAGGTGGTGGCGCCGGACGTCGGCGGCGGCTTCGGCTCGAAGATCTACCACTATGCCGAGGAGGCGCTCGTCACCTGGGCCTCCGCCAAGGTCGGCAAGCCGGTGAAATGGACTGCCGAGCGCTCGGAGAGCTTCATCTCGGACGCTCAGGGCCGCGATCACGTCACCCACGCCGAGCTCGCGCTCGACAAGGGCGGCAAGTTCCTGGCGCTCAAGGTCTCCACCGTCGCCAATCTCGGGGGCTATCTCTCGACCTTCGCGCCGGCCATTCCGACCTATCTCTATGCGACCTTGCTCGCGGGCACCTACACGACGCCCGTGATCTACTGCGAGGTGAAGGCTGTCTTCACCAACACCGTGCCGGTCGACGCCTATCGCGGCGCCGGGCGGCCGGAGGCGACCTACGTCGTCGAGCGCATCGTGGAGATGGCGGCGCACGAGATGAAGATCGATCCGGCGGAGCTGCGCCGGCGGAACTTCATCCCGAAGGACGCGTACCCCTATCAGACGCCGGTGGCGCTGCAATACGACAGCGGGGACTACTTCTCGACCTTGGACATGGCGACGAAGGCCGCGGATTACGGGGGCTTCGCCAAGCGGCGCGAGGAAGCCGCCAAGCGCGGCAAGCTCCGCGGCATCGGAATCGCCACTTATATCGAGGCCTGCGGCATCGCACCCTCGGCGGTGGCGGGCGCCCTCGGAGCCCGCGCGGGTCTCTATGAATGCGCGGAGGTCCGCGTGCATCCCACGGGCTCCGTGACAGTCTTCACGGGAACGCACAGCCACGGGCAAGGACACGAGACCACCTTCGCCCAGGTGATCGCGGATAGGCTCGGCGTCCCCGTCGAGAACGTAGAGGTCGTGCACGGCGACACCAGCAAGATCCCCTTCGGCATGGGGACCTACGGCTCGCGCTCGATCGCGGTGGGCGGCTCCGCCCTCATCAAGGCGATCGACAAGATCGTGAACAAGGGAAAGAAGATCGCCGCCCATCTCCTCGAGGCCTCAGAGGCCGACATCGAGTTCAAGGACGGCAAGTTCACGGTCGTGGGCACAGACAAGTCGAAGGCCTTCGGTGAGGTCGCCTTCGCGGCCTACGTACCGCACAACTATCCCATCGAGACCGTGGAGCCCGGTCTCGACGAGACCGCGTTCTACGATCCCAAGAACTTCACCTTCCCCTCCGGCGCCCACATCGCCGAGGTCGAGGTGGACAGGGAGACGGGCGCGGTGCAGCTCATGAGCTTCACCGCGGCGGACGACTTCGGCCGAATTATCAATCCCCTCATCGTCGAGGGGCAGGTGCATGGCGGTCTCGTCCAGGGCATCGGCCAGGCGCTCTATGAGAACGCGGTCTATGACGGCAAGAGCGGCCAGCTCGTGACCGGCTCTTACATGGACTACTGCATGCCGCGAGCGGACAACATCCCGACCTTCTCGGTAGGGACGCACGCAACGCTCTGCACGCACAATCCGCTGGGCGTCAAAGGCTGCGGCGAGGCCGGGGCCATCGGCGCGCCGGCGGCGGTGATGAACGCCGTGGTGAATGCACTGGCACCGCTGGGCATCAAGGACCTGCCCATGCCCGCCACGCCCGAGCGCGTCTGGCGGGCGCTCCAGGGACAAAAGGCCGCGCACTGACGGCCGTGACGGAACCGAATTGAGAGAGGCATAGCCCCATGTACAACTTCAACTATCACAAGCCCTCGAGCGTCGCCGACGCCGCGAAGGCCGTGCAATCCGCCCCCGAGGGCAAGCTCGTCGCGGGCGGCATGACGCTGATCCCGACGCTGAAGCAACGCCTCGCGAAGCCCTCCGATCTCGTCGATCTCGGCAAGATCGCCGAGCTCAAGGGGATCAAGAAGGACGGCAACAGCATCGTCGTCGGCGCGATGACCAAGCACGCGGAGGTCGCATCCTCGGACGTCGTCAAATCCGCGATCCCCGCGCTCGCGGCGCTCGCGGGCGGGATCGGCGATCCCGCCGTGCGCAACCGCGGCACCATCGGCGGCTCGATTGCCAACAACGATCCCGCCGCGGATTATCCCTCCGCCGTCGTGGGCCTCGGTGCCACGGTCATTACGAACAAGCGCAAGATCGCCGGCGACGATTTCTTCAAGGGCATGTTCGAGACCGCGCTCGAGCCCGGCGAGATCGTGACCGCCGTGCAGTTCCCGATCCCCGAGAAGGCCGCCTACTCCAAGTTCCCAAACCCGGCCTCGCGCTATGCGATCGTCGGCGTCTTCGTCGCGAAGACAGGGGGCGGCGTGCGCGTCGCGGTGACGGGCGCCGGCGCCAGCGTCTTCCGCCAGAAGGAGATGGAGGCGGCGCTCGGCAAGTCCTTCGCGCCCGACGCGGTCGCGAGCGTCAAGGTCTCGCCCTCCGGCCTCAACGCGGACATCCACGCCAGCGCCGAGTACCGCGCGCATCTCGTCACGGTGATGGCGAAGCGCGCGGTCGCCGCGGCGAAATGAGGTAGCGCATAAGCGTTGCCGCGCCCCCTCGCCCGCCCGTTCCCCTCGGCGGAACGGTCGAGTGAGGGGGCCGCGTTTTCTTGGAACTCCTAGGTCATGCCCTCCATTCCGACATCGGTCGACGAGACCCTGGCCCTCCTGGGTCGCGGCCGCTACGTCGCCGACCGCAGCCTCGCCACGGCCGTCTACCTCTCGCTCTCGCTGGGCCGCCCGCTCTTCCTCGAGGGCGAGGCCGGGGTCGGAAAGACCGAGATCGCGAAGGTGCTCGCGGAGACCCTGGGCCGCCGCCTGATCCGACTGCAATGCTACGAAGGGCTCGACGTCGCTTCCGCGGTCTACGAGTGGAACTACCCGCGGCAGATGATCGAGATCCGCCTTGCCGAAGGCGGCGCCGAGAGCAAGGACACCGTCGAGGAGGAGATCTTCTCCGACCGCTTCCTCATCAAGCGCCCGCTCCTGCAGGCGATCGAGGGGGATATCGCGGGCCCGCCGGTGCTGTTGATCGACGAGCTCGACCGCACCGACGAGCCCTTCGAGGCCTATCTCCTGGAGGTGCTCTCGGATTTCCAGATTACCATTCCCGAGCTCGGCACCATCAAGGCCGCGCGTCCGCCGGTCGTCGTCATCACCTCGAACCGCACGCGCGAGATCCACGACGCGCTGAAGCGCCGCTGCTTCTACTATTGGGTCGACTATCCCAGCGCCGAGCGCGAGCTGGAAATCCTTCGCATCAAGGCGCCGGGCGCGGCCGAGGCTCTCTCGAAGGAGGTCGTGGCCTTCGTGCAGAAGCTCCGGAGCATGGATCTCTTCAAGCTGCCGGGCGTCGCCGAGACCATCGACTGGGCGCAGGCGCTCACACAGCTCGACGTGCTCGCGCTGACGCCGGAGGCGATCAACGACACGCTGGGTGTGCTGCTCAAGTACCAGGACGACATCGCCAAGGTGCAAGGGAGCGAGGCAACGCGGCTCCTGGAGCAGGTCCGCGCCGAGCTCGCGGCGGCGCAGTGACGGCAGCCGAGGCACCCGGCCAAGGCCGGCTCCTGGAGAACCTCATGTATTTCGCGCGTACGCTGCGCGCGGCAGGCTTGCCGGTGGGGCCTGGCAAGGTATTGGCGGCGACCGAGGCCGTGCGCGCCGTCGGCATCGCCAACCGTAGCGATTTCTACTGGGCGCTCCACGCGGTATTCGTGAACCGGCGGGACCAGCGCGGCCTCTTCGATCAGGCCTTCCACATCTTCTGGCGCAACCCGCAGCTCCTGGAGAAGATGATGGGGCTGCTGCTGCCGGAGATGCGCTCGCCGGACGCCCCCAAAGGCGAGGAGCTGAGCCGCCGGCTCGCGGAGGCGCTCCATCCCAGCCGGGGGGAGACGCAGGGCGGCGAGCAACAGGAGAAGGAGATCGAGCTCGACGCGGCCATGACCTTCTCCGACCGCGAGATCCTGCAGAAGATGGATTTCGAGCAGATGTCCGCGGAGGAGATCGAGCGCGCGAAACAGCTCATCAAGCTCATGACGATGCCCCTCAAGGAGATGCCTACGCGGCGCTTTCGCGTCGACCCCCGCGGCGCGCGCGCGGACATGCGCGGGACGCTCCGCGCGACGCTGCGCTCCGGCGGGCTCCTCACCCTCAAGTGGAAGAGCCGCCGCACCCGGCCGCCGCCGCTGGTGATCCTCTGCGACATCTCCGGCTCGATGAGCCGCTACAGCCGCCTCTTCCTGCATTTCATGCACGCCGTCACCAACGACCGCGACCGCGTCTACACCTTTCTCTTCGGCACGCGTCTCACCAACATCACTCGCTATCTCCGCTACAAGGACGTGGACGTCGCACTCGACAAGGTGGCGGAGGCGGTCGAGGACTGGTCCGGCGGCACGCGGATCGGCCAGTGCCTCGCCGAGTTCAATCGCCGCTGGTCCCGGCGCGTCCTCGCCCAAGGTGCTGTGGTGCTCTTCATCACGGACGGACTCGACCGGGACGCGGGCGTGGGGCTCGGCAAGGAGATGGACCGGCTGCATAAATCCTGCCGCAGGCTCATCTGGCTCAATCCGCTGTTGCGCTACGAGGGCTTCGCCCCCAAATCATTGGGCATGCGGGCGATCCTGCCGCATGTCGACGAGTTCCGGCCGGTGCACAATCTCGAGAGCCTCCGCGAGCTCGTGGATGCCCTGAGCAGGCCCGCGCCCCGGCGGCTCGAGGCAGCGGCCGCCTGGCGCGAGCGAGGAGAAGCAGCATGAGCGATACCGAGGAAATCCTGCAGCAAGCGGCGACCTGGAAGGACCAGGGCAAGGGCGTGGCACTGGCGACGGTCGTCACCACCTGGGGCTCGTCGCCTCGCCCCGTCGGCGCCAAGCTCGCGGTCGAGGACGGCGGCAAGTTCGTGGGCTCCGTCTCCGGCGGCTGCGTCGAGGGCGCCGTCATCGACGAGGCGCTCGCGGCGATCAAGGATGGGAAGCCCCGCCTCCTCGACTTCGGCGTCACCAACGAGCAGGCCTGGGAGGTCGGACTCGCCTGCGGCGGCAAGATCCAGGTCTTCGTGGAGCGCGTGGAATGAAGCGCGCCTTTCTCGACCGCGCCCTCGCGGCCTCGCATGGCGGCACCTCCGCTGCGCTCGCGACCGACCTCAAGTCGGGCCGACAGGCCTTCATCGAGGGAGACAAGATCGAGGGCGATCTCACGCTCGACGCGGGTGCGCTCGCGAGCGTCCGCAGCGCGCTGCGCGACGACCGCAACACCACGATCGAGGCCGCGGAGGGGCCGGTCTTCGTCGAGGTCTTCAACCCGCCGCTGCGCCTCATCGTCGTCGGGGCCGTCCATATCGGCCAGCCGCTCGCGCGGATCGCGGCGCTCGCGGGCTATGGCGTGACGGTCGTCGATCCCCGCAGTGCGTTTGCGACGGGAGAGCGCTTTCCGGGCGTTACGCTCTCGACGGAATGGCCGGACGAGATCCTGCCGCAGCTCAAGCCCGACCGTCGCACCGCCATCGTCACCCTCACCCACGATCCCAAGATCGACGATCCCGCGCTCTCGGCGGCGCTCAAGTCGCAGGCCTTCTACATCGGCGCGCTCGGCTCCAAGAAGACGCACGCCGCGCGCAGCCACCGGCTGCAGAAGGCGGGCTTCAGCGAGGCCGAGATCGCTCGCATCCACGGCCCCGTGGGCCTCGCGATCGGTGCCCTCACCCCCGCGGAGATCGCGGTCTCGATCCTCGCGGAGATCACGCAGACGCTCCGGGCCGACCGGGTCCGCGAGCGCGCGGCGGCATGATCTTCGGCGAGGTCGCCGTCGCGGATTGCGCGGGGGCGATCCTCGCGCACAGCCTGCGCGTGGCAAAGGGCGTGCTCAAGAAGGGCAGGGTGCTGAGCGCCGAGGATGCCCAAGCGCTTGCGGCCGCCGGATACGCGACCGTGACCGCGGGGCGGCTCGAGCCCGGCGATATCGGCGAAAACGACGCCGCCGCCCAGCTCGCCGGCGCCATTGCCGGTGCCGGCGTCAGGACTGCGCCCGCCTTCACCGGCCGGGCCAATCTCTTCGCGGAGACGAGCGGCCTCGCGGTGCTCGATCGGGCCGCGATCGACCGCTTCAACCGCGTCGACGAGACCGTGACCCTCGCGACCGTCGAGCCCTATGCCCTCGTCGAGCCCAAGCAGATGCTGGCGACGCTCAAGATCATTCCCTTCGCGGCACCGGGCGTGGCAGTCGAGAGATGTCTCGCGGTTGCGCGCGAGACCTCGCCTCTCCTCCGCGTCGCTCCGTTCGTTCCACGCCGCGTCGCGCTCATCCAGACGCGCCTTCCGGGCCTGAAGCCGAGCGTCCTCGACAAGACCACGGAGACCACGCGGGCTCGGCTCGCGGGATTCGGCAGCGCGCTCGCGCGCGAATCCCGGTGCGAGCACGCGGTACCCGCGCTCGCGTCCGAGATCGAGGCCGCGCTCTCGGCCGGCGCCGAGCTCCTACTGATCGCGAGCGCCTCCGCCATCGTCGACCGCCGCGACGTGATCCCCGCGGCGATCGCCGACGCCGGCGGCACGGTCGAGCATTTCGGCATGCCCGTCGACCCCGGCAATCTCATGCTGATGGCCCGCCGTGGCGCCGTGCCGATACTGGGTCTCCCGGGCTGCGCGCGCTCGCCGAAGGTCAACGGCTTCGACTGGGTGCTGCAGCGGCTGCTCGCGGGTCTTCCGGCCGGCCCGCGGGAGATCATGGGCATGGGCGTGGGCGGCCTACTTGCGGAAATCCCGAGCCGGCCGCTCCCCCGCGCGCTCGCGACCGCGGAGGCTCCGGTAGCGCAGCATGCGCCGCGCATCGCGGCGCTCGTTCTGGCCGCGGGGCAATCGCGGCGGATGGGCGCCCTCAACAAGCTCCTGATCGAGATCGACGGTGTGCCGATGGTGCGGCGCGTAGCCGAGACGCTGCGGCAGTCGAGCGCCAAACCCATCGTCGTCGTCACGGGACACGAGAGCGCACGGATCGAGGCGGCGCTCCGGGGCTTGCCCGTCGCCCTCGTCCATAACCCCGACTATGCGGAAGGGCTATCGACCTCGCTCAAGGCCGGGATCGCCGCCTTGCCCGCCGATGCCGACGGCGTTCTCGTCTGCCTCGGCGACATGCCCAAGGTGACGGCGGGCGAGATCGACCGCCTGATCGGCGCCTTCAATCCCGTCGAGGGCCGCTCCATCTGCGTGCCGACGCGGCGCGGCAAGCGCGGCAATCCCGTGCTCTGGGCGCGCCAGCTCTTCGCGGAGATGCGCGACGTCGCCGGCGATGTCGGTGCCAAGCACTTGATCGGCGCTCATCCGGAGCTGGTGGCGGAGGTGGAGATGGAGGACGACGGTGTCCTCACGGACATCGACACGCCGCAGGCGCTCGCGAAGCTCGCGGCCTCGGGAGTGAAGGTCGCGGGTCCGGTCTGACCTCCCACCCGCATTCGTTGACGTGCCCGACCGCCGATGATACGAGGTGGCGCGCCGCCGCTGGCGTGGGACAAGGGGGAAACATGGGCGCGTTCATGCATCGCAGAGCCGTGCGTGCGAGGATTTTCGCAGCGACGGCATTGCTGCTGGTGGCGCCCAACCTCGCCCGCGCGGAGATTCCCAGCACCCCCGACGCTAGAAAAGCGGTGCTGGAGGGCTTGCACTGGCAGGGCGAGGGCAACTACAAGCTGACCGCCTCCAAGAGCAGCGTCTCCCTCCCCGCGAATTACGGTATCGTCCTGGGCGCCGACGCCGTCGCGTTCTTCGAAGCGGTAAACGGTGTCGCCGCTCCCGACA
>Ga0335085_10003314_pt1 | contig 28133 bp, 17 predicted proteins | sample Lox_Sample_45_FD_206712 | JGI IMG/M metagenome (GOLD analysis project Ga0335085, IMG submission 206712) | Soil microbial communities from Loxahatchee National Wildlife Refuge, Florida, United States - Lox_Sample_4.5 | ecosystem: Environmental > Terrestrial > Soil > Wetlands | place: USA... | reverse complement strand
GGAAGCCGTTTTTCCCGGTAGAGGACATTGCCGAGATTGTGCGCAGCGATGAGGGCCTGGGGCCCGTCGCTGCCTTCGATGCGGCGAAATATCTGGAGCTGCTGGCGGTCAAGGCTCTCCGCCTCGGACCATTTGCCCTCATTGATCAGCACGTAGGCCAGATGGTTCATTGCTTCAAGCGCGTCGGGATCATTTTCGCCGAGCGTGCGGCGGCGCATGTCGAGGACCTGGCGCTCCAGTGATTCGGCCTCGGCGTAATGGCCCTCCTGACTGAGAACCACGCCGAGATTGCTCATGGTAACGAGGGTGTCAGCGTTTTTCGCGCCGTAACGGCGCATGCGATGATCGAGCACTTGGCGCAGGAGAACTTCAGCGTCGTGATACTGGCCGCGACGGTAGAGCATCCAGCCGACTGAAGCTTGCGATTGGAGGGTCAGGTCGTTTTCCGGACCGAGCCGGGCCAGCCGGACGCCGGCGGCCTGCCGGTAAAGGGCTTCGGCGCGGTCATAGAGACCTAGGTTCGCGTACACCTGACCCATGACCATCATCATTTGAGTTTGCAGATCGGGATCGCTGGCCAGGCCGGACTGAATTTGCACGGAGGCCTTGTCGAGGATCTCACGCGCCGTGACCTGATTGCCGCGCGCCTGGCCCGGGTCAGAGACTTTGAACATGTTGGTCATGAAGCCGGTGATGCGATTGGCGCGGTCACGCTCGCGGGTGATGCGGCGGAGCTGAATGGCTTCAACGACGGCGAAAGCGGCGAGGAGGATGACGAGCGAGGCGGCCACGGACACGGCAATGCGATGGCGACGGACATATTTGCGCGCACGATAGCCGACGCCGGCGGGACGAGCGAGGACGGGCTCATGGTGGAGGTGGCGCGTGATGTCGGCGGCGAGCTCGGAGGGAGTTGCATAGCGGCGCGCGCGGTCTTTCTCAAGCGCCTTCATGGTGATGGAGTCGAGATCGCCGTGGAGCAGGGTGCAGAGCTGTTTGGGGTCGGCGGAACGCAAGGGAGCGGCAGCGGCGGAGAGATTCTTTTCCGAGGAGAGGCGAGTGCTGGGACGCGGAGGGTCCTGCTCGCGGAGCTGGCGAAGGATCTGGTCGAAAGGCTGTTTGCGCCATTGTTCGGTGTTGAAAGGGAGTGAGCCGGTGAGGAGCTCGTAGAGAATGACGCCCAGAGAGTAGACATCGGTGCGGGTGTCGAGGTCACCGCCGGCGGCCTGCTCGGGGCTGATGTAGCCGGGAGTGCCGGCGATGCCCCATATGCCGGTGAAGATTGATTCGCCGGGAGTAATGGGCTCGGCGGCTTTGGCGAGGCCGAAGTCGATGATGCGCGGCGCGGGCTTGCCGTCGATTTCAACGACGAGAATGTTGGCGGGCTTGAGGTCGCGGTGGATGATGGCCTTGAGGTGAGCGTGCTGCACGCCTTCACAGACTTTGAGGAAGAGCTCGAGGCGGCCAGAGATGGAGAGCTTTTTGCGATCGCAATACGTGGTGATGGGCTCGCCGGGGACGTATTCCATGACGAAGTAGGGCTGGCCTTCGGGCGTAGCGCCTGCGTCGAATACCTTGGCGATGGCGGGGTGGTCCATGAGGGCGAGCGACTGGCGCTCGGATTGGAAGCGGCGGAGGAGCGCGTCGTCGAAGATACCGGAGCGGATGAGCTTGAGGGCGACCTGGCGGCGGATGGGCTCGGATTGTTCAGCCAGCCAGACCTGGCCCATGCCGCCTTCACCGATTTTGCGGATCAGTTTGTAGGAACCGATGGATTGAAGGGGCTGGGCCTGGTTGGTGGTGGGGATGGAGAGCGCGGGGCGGGAGAGGCCGTCAGATCGATCGTAGGCGGCGAGCAACGATTCAACTTCTTCGCGGAGGGACGTGTCGGAACCGCAGGCATGCGACAGAAACTCGGTGCGCTCGGCAGGGCCGCGCTCGAGCGCGGCGTCAAATAGTTCCTTGACCTTCTCCCATTGGCCGGTCTTCTCCATGAATGCCTCTCCCCACTTCGCGCGTGAGCCAGGCCTTGGCCATATTCCAGTCGCGCTTGACGGTGGCAGGAGAAATGTCGAGGGCGGCCGCGGTTTCCTCGACGGTGAGGCCGCCGAAGAAACGCAGCTCCACGATTCTTTCCTGCTGCGCGTCGCGACGGGAAAGCCGGGTCAGCGCGTGATCCAGTAAGACGATATCAACGTTCTGAGTCGCGGGGAGGAAAAAGCTTTCGTCGAGCTCGACCTTATATTGAGGTCCCCGTTTGGCGGCTGCACGGCGCCGAGCATAGTCAACGAGGATCTGTCGCATTAGTTTAGACGCAATTGCGACAAAGTGTGTACGGTTTTCGAAGGGCGGGGGCCGGTCGCCCGCGAGCCGGAGATAGACTTCGTGGACCAGTTCAGTGCTTTGCAAGGTATGGTCGGGACGCTCGGCGCGGAGGCAGCGGTGCGCAGCAAGGCGCAGCTCGCGGTAGACGAGCGGAATCAGGGCTTGCAGCGCCTCCTGATCCCCGCTGCGCCAACGAGCGAGGAGAACAGTGGCCGATTGGGACGGCAGCGGCACGAGAGGCCCCCGGGGGTTGATTTCTTGATACGAAGATAGCAGAAAGGCAGAGACCAATAGACCAATAGACCAAGGGACCAAGGGAACGAGGGAGCAAGAGGACAGGGGACAAAAACTTTTTTGAAAATGGTTGAGCTCTTTTTGGGAGGGATTGCGCAACTAGTAGATGAAAGCCGCGTTGAGAGCGTGACTCGAAGGGTCTCCGGGGGGGGAACTGAGGCGCGCTCTCGGCTTTCATTGCCGGTCCCCAGCCAAACAGGAGGTCACGCCCGTGGAACTGCGTCTTTCAGCGCCCACAAACCAATCGAGGCAACGTCCGCAGCCCAGCGATGCTGGCAGTACGCTGGCGTTGCTTATCGCGTGTGCCGCGATTTTGGGCTGCGCGGGGATGCCGGTTGTTGCACCATCGAACAATGCGACTGCGTCGACGGGCGGTTCAGCATTGCAGGGCAAGGTGCACGGCGGGCAGAATCCGGTCGCGGGCGCACATGTCTATCTATACGCGGTGAACGTGACAGGCTATGCAGGTCCTGGCATCCCCGCCTCGAGCAGCAACGCTGCACAGTCGCTGCTGACCACGGGCAGCGGTACGGATAGCCTCGGCACCTATGTGACGACGGACTCGGGGGGAAACTTTACGCTCACAAGTTTCACCTGCCCTACCGCGACACCGGATGTTTACGTTCTGTCGGTGGGCGGCAATTCGGGCTCGGGAAACAATCCGGCCATCGCGCTGGTCGCCGGCCTGGGCGAACCCTGCTCATCGAGCGGCTTCTCCTCCCTTTATGTGGTTGTGAACGAGGTATCCACGGTTGCGGCGGCATTCGCCGGAGCCGGTTTCGCCACTGATGCGATGCACGTGTCGACCTCAGGCAGCACTCTGGCCAAGCAAGGCGCCGAAGATGCCTACGCCGCAATTCTCAATCTGGAATCGGTGGGTACGGGTGTGGCGAACTCTGTAACGTATGGAGGCAACGGAACAGTGCCGCAGGCGGAGGTCAACACGCTTGCCAATATCGTGGCGGCGTGCGTCAACTCGACGGGGTCGACCTCGAGCGCGTGCACCACTCTGTTCAACAACGCATTGTCGGGCGGCACGACCGGCACTGCGCCAACCGACACGACGACAGCAGCGATGAACATCGCACACAATCCGGGCGCCAATGTCGAAAATCTCTTCGCCCTGCAGGGCGGTAGCCCGCCGTTCGTACCCGACCTGAGCGCCGCGCCCAACGACTTCACGATTGCGATTACCTACACCGGTGGCGGACTTAATTCCCCGTGGGGCCTTGCAATCGACGGGAAGAATTACGTCTGGACGACTGACGGAAGCAACGACATCAGCAAATTCAATGGCATCGGGGTGCCGGTCTCCGGCTCCACGGGATTCACCGGCGGCGGCCTCATTAATTCCCTCGGCATCGCCATCAACACTGATAACAACCCATGGGTTACAAATGGGGGTGGCAACCCGGCCCGTATCAGTAATTTCAGCTCCAATGGCACGGCCATCTCGGGCTCGGGGGGATACACCGGCGGCGGCGTCGGGAACTCTCAAGCGATCGCCCTCGACGCCTCCGGGAATGTCTGGATCGCCAATACGATCCTCAGCACCTTAAGCGAGTTCAGCATCGCGGGAACGCCCAACGCCAGCTCCCCATTTACCGGCGGCGGGTTGGATCAACCTGAAGCCATCGCCATCGACGTTTCTGGAAACATCTGGTGCGTCAACAATTCGGGCAATAGCATCAGCAAGTTCAACTCCTCGGGAGTAGCCAACGGCAGCTCTCCCTTTACCGGCGGCGGGCTGGCTTCACCCCAGGGTATCGCCATTGACGCCGCCGGAAACATCTGGGTAGCCAACAGCGGCAGCAGCAATGGGATCAGTGAGTTCAATTCTTCCGGAGTGCCTTACAGTGGCTCTCCCTTCAGCAGCGGCGACGTCAACGGAGAGACTACCGCCATCGCCATCGACGGCAACGGGAACGTTTGGGCGACGGGACAATCGAGCTTCCTCGAGTACTCTTCGAGCGGCTCGCCGATCACCGGTTCGAATGGGTACCAGCCCGGGCTCTATCACCTGCAGGGAATCGCAATCGACGGCTCTGGAAATGTATGGGCCACAAGCTACGGCGGAGGTACTCTCACGGAGCTTGTCGGCGCGGCGGTACCGGTAGTGACGCCCATCCTCGCCAATTTGTTGTCACCGTATGGCTCGCACGCCGTTAACCGCCCGTGAGAAATCAGGGGCCAAGATTGCAAGGGACCAGGCGTCGGAAACGCATGGACGTTGCTGGCGACGCTGCAGAGAATGCGGCTGGCGTGAGAGATGCGGAGAAATGGGATGGAGGGAGCGATGAATTTGAAGAAGATGCTGCTTGTTTTTGGATTTCCATTGCTGATCGTGCTGGTGATGCCGTTGCGCGCGCAGACCGGGTGCACGGATTCACCGGAGGATCCCACAATCGTGCTGGGGCTGGTGGGCGGCGCGGGCGCGCTGTTTGCAGCGATGAGCGCAGCGCGCAAGAGAAGGGGCTAGTTGTTGGCGCAATTGACACGGGGATGCCAGCCGTGAAGGCCGCAGTAATTTGCAGTGGACAAAGTTCTCCCCCAAGGCGATCGAGACTGACCGATCTTCCCCGCGGTAGCAGTTTTTGCAAGTTGGCTGCTGTTCAATTCAACGCAAACTACACAGGAGGAAATCATGGGAAAACTGCATACAGTAGGGGCGCAAGTTTGCGGGATCGGCCGCTGCGCCATGGTGGGAATTCTCGTGGGGATGCTGGCAGGGCAAGCCGTTGCACAAGGCGCGCCCGCGGAAACTGCACAGCCCTCAAGCCAACAAAACGCGGGCGACCGTGCTGCCACGGTGCAGACGCCGGCAGCTTCGGATCCAGCGCCGGCACAGGCAGCGAACAGTAACACGCAAATGATCAAGGCGGAGCCGATGGCGGATTGGCAATCGGCGACGCCGCAGAATGCAAAGACTCCCGGCAATGCACTGCCTGAAGCGCCAGGCGCGACGGAAGAGCAGGCCAGCGTGGTGAAGCCGATCGATGTGAAAGCGATCATGGACGATGCAGCGCAGAATACGCAGAGCCTGCAACCGACGGCGACCAAGCAGAAACACCAAATCCACCCGGGATGGCTCACGTTAACAGCAATCGGGGCGCTTGCTTTCACAATCGGCATTGTGCCGCTCACCAGATCCACTACCAAAGGCAAGGGAGTTGCGGCCGGTTATGTAGGAGTAGGCGCGGGTCTCGCGGGGCTTGGACTCTATCTGACGTTCAAATAGATAAACGCGGGGAAGGGAATTGGAAAACTGAAGGATTTAAAGGGTCTTCGTGAATGACGAAGGCCCTTCTGCTTTTCTGACCTGTTTATTTGACCAGTGACCTGGCACGGTGGCGTGCGCGAGTGAGGACGAGCTGGAGCAGGTAAACAAAGATCAGGACGTTGATGGTGAGAAGGCCGACGCGTATCCAGGTGATGCGCCGGAAGATTTCAAAGATCTCCCAGGGCAGGAATGAGGCGGTGATGGCGAGGGTGAGGAATTCGCCCCAGGCTTTTTCAAGATAGAGGCCGATGCCTTCAGCAAGCGAGATGCCCGCGTAGGCGAAGGCGACGAAGCCGATGCGGCGCAGGGCGGGATCGTTGAGGAGCGAGGCTTTTTCGAGAACGAAGTTGACCAAACGCGATTCGGGATCGAAATGAAGGTGGTCGGCGAGGATGCTGATTTGGTCGGCGACATCTTTGTGAAGCAGACGGCGGGCACCGATGCCGATGATGACGAAGAGGAGGGTGTGGAGGAACTTATCCGCAGCAATCAGGAGCAACCAGCGATTGTGGTGGTGGTGGCTGGATGGCAATTTAGCGGGGGCGGCAGACATGATGGCGGGAATGACGTGCTGATTCAAGGGTAAATGATGGAAGCGGGGCGGCGGAGCGAGCGGGCTTAGAGCAGTTTCAGAGATCCTGTGTCCGGTTAATGCGAGCGCTAAGGCCGTCGCTCCCTGTTGGCCGCGCTGACTTGAGCGCCATGCATGCGGATACACCCTCTCTGAAACTGCTGTAGCGGCGACAGGCAGGCAAGTGGAGGCGCAGGGAAGGCGAGGTCCCGGCGGAGATTCGATGAATTCCGCTCTACTCGGATTTCAGAATCGAGACTCAGACCACCCGCAGTTCGCGAAGTCTCATTGGCGATTGAGTCTGGCATTTTCGAGGAGGATGATGGGATCGCCTTCAACCGGCGTGACCGTAAAGTTGTGCGCGGCAACGGTGGCGTCGCTGATGGTCATGCCTTTTTGCGCTGAGATATGAACGTTGTGGAGGGAGATGGTCGTGATGGGGCTTTCAGGCAAGCCGATGATGATGCCTGCCTGCTTTGCGCCGGTGGCTTTCAGATTCGAGATGCGGATGTCGTGAAAGCGCGGGGTGAGGCGCGTGACGGGCTGGGCCGTATCGTGAGTGGGAATGCGCGGATAGTATTCGGTGATGAGGATAGGCGTGCCGACGTTTTCCATGGTGAGGTCGCGGAAGTTGAAGTTGCCGATGTCGCCGCCGCGATCGCGGTTGGACTTGATGCGGACGCCGCTGGCTGTGCCGTCGAAGTGAATGTGCGAGGCGCGCACGCGCTGGACGCCGCCGGCGATCTCGCTGCCCATGGACATGCCATGGCCGTGGAGAAACGTGCAGCCGGTGATGGTGATGTCGGTGGAGGGATCGTCGGGGCCCGGCGAGTTGGGCTGACCGGACTTGATTGCGACGTTGTCGTCGCCGACATCGATGGTCATGTGGGAGATGGTGACGTGGTGGGAAGAGAAGGGATCGATGCCGTCGGTGTTGGGCGAGCGGGCGGGCGCAAGGATTTTGCTGTTGCGGATGGTGACGTAATCAGAGTAGTAGGGAACGACCTGCCATGATGCCGAGTTCTGAATGGTCATGTTCTCGATGAGCACATGCGTACAGTGATCGAAGAGGATGAGACGCGGTCGCATGGCAGCGACAAAATTTTGTCCGGCGCGATGGGCATAGACCGCATCCCACCAGGTTTTGCCGTTGCCGTCGATGGTGCCGCCGCCGCGGATGGTGATGTGATCGGCGTGGGCCGCGCTAACGAGGGGTTGGAGGGCGCGTTCGCGGAGCTCGGTGGTCTCAGGATAATCGGCGCGATCCTGTGTGCCGAGGAGGGTTGCGCCGGTGTCGATTTCGAGGGTGATTCTGCTTTTGAGCACGATAGGTCCGGACAGGTAAATGCCGGGAATGAGGCGGACTGTGCCGCCGCCTTTCGCAGCGCAGTCGTCGATGGCTCTCTGGATGGCCTGGGAATCTTTCGTGATGCTGTTGCCCCTGGCGCCATAGGCTGTGACATTGCAAACGCGCGCGGCATGGGCCAGCTCGGATGCCAGGAGGAGCGCCGCGAAAAGAAAAACGACTGAAACAAGCGCGGAGCGAATCGAGGCGCAGCGCGAGATTGAATTTGACATTGCGAATTCCTCTGCGGAGATAAGGCGGGCAGACCTCAGTAAGCGGAGATTTGTCGTTCGTGAGATGAAGTTCGGAGCGGCTTACTCGGATTCTTGTACTATGGCGAGGCAGGTAAGATCAACCTCACCTGATTCCCCTGGGTCAAATGAGTCAATCAGAACGGAGCCGGAAGAGGCGCGTGGCGGGCGGAGTCTTTATAGAAGTGTTTACCTTTTCAGGTGAAGTAAGGAGTCGCGGTCGAGGACTTCGCCGTTGAGGACGATGGTGGAGATGCGGCGGGCGTTCCAGATGTTGGTGGTGGGATCGCCATCGATGACGAGGATGTCGGCGCGGCGGCCGGGCGAGATCAGGCCGAGCTCATTCCAGCCGAATTGAAGCGAGTAGTTATTTGTGGCGGCGGCGAGAGCCTCACGGGCGGAGAGACCGAGGCGGACGAGCAATTCGAGCTCCGTGTGCAAGGAGATGCCGGGCATTGTGCCTTCGGCATCAGCGCCGGACCCAGCCAAGTAGTGGGGGAACGCGGAAAAGATCGTTTCATTAATGTGCCAAAGACGGAGAGCTGACTGGCCGGCCTTCTTTTGCGCGTCCTGTTCCAGCCAGCGTTGAGCGACTGCGGGGAAATGATGCGACCAGGCAGGCAGGGGGTACATCATTTCGCCGGTCTTCTGGTCCGTTGGCTGAAACATGCGGCCGGGGTCGAGGAGCGCCGCGGCCGGTTCCTTCCAAAGATTGCGGTGCCCGGGCAACTCGACGTAGTGAAGGCTGAAAGTGGGCAGCAATGCAGCGTGGTGCGTGCCCAGAAAATGAGCGTAGTCGCGCAAACGGGCATCGGTGGGAGGGATGCGCTGGGAGTAATCGAATGCGGTGGCGGCTGAAGGGCCTTCGGGATCGTCGACCAGCGGCGTCTGTAATTCGTCGGGAATGACGCCGAGTAGGTAGTGGTCCATGTGAACGAGCGCGTCGACGCCAGCTTCAACGCCGACGCGATAGGGTGTGGAGACAAAGTCGCCATAAGTTGCGAAGCCCAACTCATGCGCATGGGCGATGATCCATTGCGAATTGGCGGCGGTGAGGTGGGCGGTGAGGAGAAGGACGCGCGTGCCGAGTTGCTTCGTGTCGGCCATCTGGCGCGCGGTATCCTGCGGGCCGAGCTCGGCCTGGTGAGCGCCTTCGCGAAGTTTGGAGACCCAATCAGGACGCCGAGCGAGCAGGCTCCAGTTGTCAGTGACGCCGACGGTGTCGATGGGATAGATGTGCGGGCTGGGCCGGGCATCGAAGTCGATGAAGCCGCGCTTGCTGTCGGCACGAGCGACGACGGTGGTGACCCCCATGAAGAGATCGGCGTTGGCCTGGGCCTGCGAATTCATGCCGGCGAAGCCGTCGATGAGGCCGGGTATCAGGAATTTTCCGGTGCAATCGATGACGCGGGCGCCTTTTGGGATCGCGACTTGGCCTGCAGGTCCGACTTCAGAGATGCTATCGCCGTTGATGACGACGATGGCGTTGGAAATGTCCCGCGCGGAATGGCCCCAGTTTGAGAGATCAACGACTGTACCGCCAGCAAGGACGAGCGGAGTTAAGGCCGGAATGGATTCTGGTTGGGGGCGAGCCGGTGGCGCCAAAAGTAGGCACCCAAGCAAGAGCAAAACCGGGGAAAAACGATTCAGTCGCATGAAAGATCGGTCTGTTGAGGATTGTCGCATACGAGGACTGGAAACAAGGGAACGAGGGACTAAGGGACCAAGGGGCCAGAAGATTGGAAATAGATTTTGCGCGTCACGAGGCGATGAGAGTGGGGTGGCGACGGCTGGTGAGGAGGGGGAGCACCTGGGCGAGAGCGGCTTCGACAGTGAGACCGTAACGCGCACGGAGCTGATCGACTTTGCCGTGCTCAATGAACTGATCGGGCCAGCCAATGCGGACAACCGGGACAGCGAGGCCCAACTCATCGAGGGCTTCGACGACAGCGGTGCCGAAGCCATTCATCTTGACGTGATCTTCGAAGGTGACGAAAGCGGCGACGCGGGCGGCAAAGCGCGCGAGCATTTCACGATCGATGGGCTTGATGAAGCGAGGATTGATGACGGCGGCGGAGTAGCCATCGCGCTCAAGCATGGCGGCAAGATCGTGGGCGAGGGAGATCATAGGGCCAAGGCCGAGGATGGCGACGTCGGAACCGTCGGCGATGACCTCGGCTTTGCCGATGGGAAGTGCCTGAGGTTCAGGCTTGCGGGCGACGCCAGCGACGGCACCGCGCGGATACCGAATGGCGCTGGGGCCGGGAAGCTCAAGGCCGGTCTTGAGCATGTCGGCCAGCTCGTCTTCATCCTTGGGCGCCATGAGGACGATATCGGGGATGCCGCGCAAATAGGCGATATCGAAGAGGCCGTGGTGCGTGGGGCCGTCGTCGCCGGAGAGACCGGCGCGGTCCATGCAAAAGAGGACGGGGAGTTTCTGCAGGCAGACATCATGCACGACGGGGTCGAAGGCGCGCTGGAGGAATGTGGAGTAGATCGCGCACACGGGGCGAAAACCGCGCGTGGCCATGCCGGCTGCGAAGACGACAGCGTGTTCCTCGGCAATGCCCACGTCGAAGTAACGCCGGGGATGGTGCGGCCGGAAATGGTCGAGGCCGGTGCCGTTGGGCATGGCCCCCGTGATGGCGACGATGCGTTCGTCTTTATCGGCGAGAGATGCGAGCGTGTCGGCAAAGACTTCGGCGTAAGTGGGAACTCCGTCGGGAGTCTGGCCGGTCTCGGGGTCGTAAGGGCCCAAGCCGTGGAATTTCTTCTGACCGTCGAGGGCGGGCTGAAAGCCGCGGCCTTTCTGCGTGAGGATGTGGAGCAGAACAGGGTGATCGAGGGTCTTGAGGAACTTGAAGGTCTCAACGAGGAGGGGAATGTTGTGGCCGTCAATGGGTCCGAAGTATTCGAGGCCAAACTCCTCAAAGAGGATGGAGGGCCACAGCATGCTTTTGGCGGCTTCTTCGGCGCGGCGGACGATTTTGCCGGCGGTCTTGCCGCCGAAGCGCTCGATGAGGCGCGTGGCGCGCTCATGGAGGTGCTGGTAGCGCTCATTGGTCACGATGCGGTGGAAGTAGCGAGCCACGGCGCCGACGTTGCGGTCGATGGACCACTCGTTGTCATTGAGGACGACGATCATCTGCTTTGTCTGGATGGCGATGTTGTTGAGAGCCTCAAAGGAGATGCCATTGGTGAAAGCGGCGTCGCCGGCGACGGCGATGACATGCTCATGTCCCCCGGCTAGATCGCGAGCAACTGCCATACCAAGTGCGGCAGAGAGCGCGGTGCCGGCGTGGCCTGCGCCGTAACAGTCGTGCTCGCTCTCAGTGCGCAGCATGAAACCGTTGAGGCCGCCGGGCTGGCGGATGGTGCCAAAACGGTCGCGACGGCCGGTGAGGATTTTATGAACGTAAGCCTGATGGCTGACGTCGAAGAGGATTTTGTCTTCGGGAGTATTGAAGACGGCGTGAAGGGCAAGGGTGAGCTCGACGACACCGAGATTCGGACCGAGATGACCGCCGGTCCTGGAGAGAGTCTGGATGAGAAAGCCGCGAATTTCCTCTGCCAGCGAGGCCATTTGCTCGTAGCTGAGGTTTTTGACGTCAGCGGGAGATTGAATGGACTCAAGAAGTGCTGCCATGCGACTCTTTCTCCCGGGAAATGGCCGGGCAACCAGGGGGAATCTCGTTGATAAAACGCCCCTTAGGTCAGGGGTCTAATCAGTTTTGGTTGTTGCGGATCCGGGTCTCGCCAACCCTTAGTATACCCGTGCGTGTGAGCGCCATTTGCAGGATTAGACGGCATGAATCAAGCTGGGTTTGACGCCGAAAGAGTGCCAGGGCGTATCGCGAAACGGGCTATACTTGTGCGGCAATGACACGGATGGCTTGGGCAGGAAAATGGGCAGTTTTACTGGCATTTGCGGGCGCAGCGTGGCCGGCAATGGCGGCGAAGAGTGTGTCGATTCAGCAGTTTGAGCAAATGCTGTTCGCGGAGCAGGGCAAATCGGATGACAAAGTAGCGGATCGGATTGAGGACGTGGTTCTGACAGAGCGTGCAAGTTCAGCCCGACTGGCGCGATGGGAGAAGCAGTTCCAGGGGGGCCATACACGCGAGGTGCTGATGAGGCTGGCGGACGAATCGGCATTTCTGGAGCCACCGGTGGACGATGTTTTGAAGGATCCGGCGCCTGATGTTGAGACCCAACAGAAAATGATGGCAGTCGCGCTTGACTACGTGAAATCGGCTGTCAAGCAGTTGCCGAACTTTTATGCGACGCGCATGACGACGCACTTTCAGGACACTCCAACCATGCTCACGGAACCGGGGCCGCTGCCGATGGCAATGGGGCGAGCGATGCGCATGCCGGGATTCTTTAATGGGCGATTCGATCCGAAACCGATGCGCAGCACGGGCGTAACAAAGATGACGGTGACCTATCGCGATGGACGCGAAGTGCGCGACACAGACACGGGAAAGGACAAGAAGCAGGATCTTCCGACGACCGGCTTTACGACGAGGGGGGAATTTGGGCCGATTCTTGCAGTGGTGATCGGCGATGCTCTGCGGGGCCAGGTGACGTGGGCACGATGGGAGCAAGGGGCGAGCGATCCAGTCGCGATCTTCAACTACTCTGTGCCCGAGGACCGGTCGAATTATGGAGTCGCCGTGCCGAAGGATGGAAAGTTTGAGGATGTCTATCCGGCTTATCATGGCGAGATCGCGCTCGACCCTGCGACAGGTGCGATTTTGCGGCTGAGCGTGGTGGCGGAACTGGCGCCGCCGAATGAGGCAAGACAAACGGGGATGATGGTGGAGTATGCGCCCGTCGAGATTGGAAGCCGGATATACACTTGCCCCGTGCACGGAGTAGCCTTTTCAAAAGGCCGTGTTGCTGATCTAAAGCCCTCGCCCGGGAACACAGCGGTGTTGATGCAATCGCAACTGAATGATGTCGCGTTCACCGAGTATCACTTGTTCCGGGCGGAGACGCACATTGTGGGAGACGGCGGCGAAAAGAGCGATAGCGGTCCGGCGAGCATTGGGCCGCAGAACTAGACGCCGAACGAGTCGGAGTTTGGTGACGGTGAGCTTCGCCGCACAGAGAGCCAGCAGGCGGAGTTGACGCGAGGGAACGCGTTCCAGGTTTCAACTTTTCTTTGAGGTCACAGCCGAGAAAGCTGTGATCAACTGCTCAACGCGTTTGCTCCGGCAGTGAGGGCAGGTCACCTTGCTCTTTTCACGTTCAGAGATATGGATCGTTCTGCTGAACTGTTTTTTGCATGCGCGACAGAGGAAAAGATATTGAGACATAGCCGTTCTCCAGCGAGTACATGATAGCGCTGGCGGCGAAAATTGGCAGTGCGGACGAACTGGCGCATCACATTTTGAACTCAGCGCAGCGTTGTAGGATGAGCGCAAGGACATCAGGCCGTTGGAGGGTTAGAGGTCGTGGGCAGCTTACGGAATCTTTTCTTTGGTTGGATAGCGGTTGCCGGGTTGCTGGCAGGGGCAGGCGCGAATGTTGCGTGGGGGCAGTTGCCAGAGCCCGGGGTGTCGACTGCGGCCCCGAATCCGCTAACCGACTCGACGGTGAAGCCGGGCAAGATGCTGTTGTTTGATTTGGAGGCACGGTTTGCGAAAGACGTCAAGGAACGTGGAGGGGCCGGTTTTGCTGCGTGGTTTGCCGACGATGGCGTGGCGCTGGGAAATGGCGCTGCTCCGCTGATCGGCAAAGTGGCGATTGCCAAATCGGCCAACTGGTCTCCGAAGGATTATCAACTGACATGGACGCCGACCGATGGGATGATGGGCCCCTCGGGCGATATGGGCTACACGTGGGGACACTACGAGGGCAAAAGCAAGGATGCCAACGGAAATCCTGTGCTGACCAGTGGGAGGTACATCACGATGTGGCGCAAGGAGGCGGATGGCGCGTGGAAGGTGGTGCTGGACGCGGGCGCGAACGATGCTCCAGCGGCAGGCGATTGCTGCAAATTGCCGGGACATTGAGAGACAGGGAATGGCCAATAGGGAGTAGCCGATAGAAAACAGAGGACAGAGAACAGAGATCCCTGGGAGATTTGCGGGTGGCGACTAAAGTAACTCGATTGCGAAACTATCGATTCGAAAATTAGGATTACTTGAGTTGTACCGAGTTTTCCTACGCCTGACTACTTCGTTGCAGAGCCAAGTTTGTCAATCTCTCCGATACTGAAAATTGGGTAACTCTATCTATGTGTGCGGTGCTGGGTTCGCATGTCGGTGAGAACCAGGACGCGGTGGTACGTCCGGAGTTGAGCATCTTCGATCGCAACCCCGACCCTGCGCTGGACGAGCTCACGGAGCTTGCGGCGGTACTGTGCGACGCGGATTACGCCTACATTGGCTGGGTAGACTTCAACCGGCTATGGTTCAAGGCGCGTTATGGATTCCGGGCGGCGGAGCAACCGCGCGCGTCGACGGCCGATCACTGGATGCTGGAAAAAGGCGTGCCGGTGCTGATAACGGACGCGAGCCGCGACCCGAGGTTTCCTCCTGACGGGATTCCAGTACCCGGCGGCAGCCCGTGTCTCTCGTACGCTGCGGCGCCGCTGATCTCGAGCGATGAACAGACGATCGGGACGTTTGCCGTGCTGGGGCGCAGCGCCGACAGGTTCAAGCCGGAGCACCTAACGCTGCTGGAGATATTAGGCCGCCAGGCGATCACGCGGCTGGAACTTTACAACCGCATCCGGTCACAGGAGCAGGCGCAACGGCAGCGCCAGCGCACAGAACGGGCGCTGGCGATTGAACGCTGCTTTGTGGCGGCCACATTGGATTCAATTCCCGCGCTGGTGGCAGTTCTGGACACGGCAGGGCGCGTGGTGAGGATGAACTATTCGTGCGCGCAATTGACCGGCCTGACATTGACGCGCGCAGTGGGGCAGCCGTTTGTGGAGGAGTTTCTAGAGGTCGAAGATCGCGAGTGGGCCAGGGGTAAATTGCGCGATGCGGCGGGGGGGCAGGTATCGGGACCGCACGAAACCGTGTGGCGGACTGCCGGCGGAGGAGCGAGCCGCGTGAGTTGGACGTTGCGGCCGCTGCAGGGCCCGAACGGCGAAATCCAATATGTGATTGTAAGCGGCCAGGACGTAACCGATCAGCGCGCGATGGAGCAGACGCTGCTGAAGACGGAAGCGCGCTACCGGGAGGTGGTAGAGAACAGTCTCGGATTTGTTTTCACGTGCTCGATGGAAGGCCGTCTGACTTCGTTAAACGCGTTTACGGCTGAGACCCTGGGGTATCGCACGGAAGCGCTGATGGGGCGTTCATTGACGGAGCTGATGGATGCCGAAGGGGCGGCGGCATTTCACGATTGCCTGAACACGCTGGAGAGCGCAGAAGACTGGCAGGGGATATTGCCGCTGAGACGCAGCGATGGCGTCTTCCGGCGAATAGCGGTACGCAGCCGGCGCATGCAATTGCCTGGGGAACGGGCGTTCGTGCTGAATCACGGCATGGATGTGACCGAGCAGTACGAGGCCGAGGAGGCGCTGCATCTGGCGACGCGGCAGCGCGAGCTGATCCTGGAGGCGGTAGGGGATGGCATCTACGGAATCGACCTGGAAGGCAAGCTGACGTTCATCAATGTGGCCGGCGCGCGTGTTTTGGGGTATACGGCGGACGAACTGGTGGGGCGGGAGATGCACGAGTTTATCCACCACAGCCACGCCGACGGGACGCCGTATTCGAAATCGACAAGCCCGATCTTGCAGGCGCTGCGGCGATGCGAAGCGATTCGTATGCGCGACGAAGTGTTCTGGAGGAAGGATGGCACCGCAATGCCGGTGGAGTACACGGCCAATCCGATCATTGACGAAGGGCGCATCAACGGGATGGTGGTGGCGTTCCAGGATGTGAGCGAGCGGCGGCGCCTGGAGAAGATGAAGGACGAATTTATCTCCACCGTAAGCCACGAGCTGCGGACGCCGCTGACTTCGCTGCGCGCATCGCTGGGATTGGTTCAGTCGGGCACGCTGGACAAGCGGCCGGAGAAGCAACGCCAGATGATCGATATGGCAATCGGCAACTGCGATCGCCTGATCAGGCTGGTGAACGACATTCTGGATTTCGATCGTGGAGAGAAGGGACGGCTGCCGCTGCAACGCGAGGCGGTGGAGACCGAGATTCTGCTGCGTCGCGCGGCCGACGTGGCTCACAACGCGGCGTTACAGGCGCATATTGATTTTCGCATTGAAGCGGATGCGCCGCCGGTATTCGCGGACGGAGAGCGAGTGCTCCAGGTGCTGAACGAGCTAGTGGGGAATGCCATCAAGTTTTCGCCGGCAAACACGACGGTTCGCCTGGCGGCAAAAGGCGTAAGCGGCACTCAGCCGGGCTCGAGAGAAGTGTGCTTCATGGTGGAGGATCAGGGGAGAGGCATCGCGCGGGAGAAGCTGGAGCGCATCTTCGACCGGTTCGAGCAAGGGGATGCGTCTGATTCGCGGGCGCTAGGCGGAACCGGGCTGGGGCTGGCACTGTGCCGCAGTATCGTGGAGCGGCACGGCGGCCAAATCTGGGCCGAGAGTGAAGTAGGTAGGGGAAGCAGGTTTCTGTTCACCTTGCCTGCGGCGCCGGATGCGGATGCCGGATAAACGAGCGGAAGCAAGCGTGGATCGACCCGAATCGGGGTTATAATCAGGCTGCAAATCCCATGAATGTTCAGCGGCTTAGCTCGCAAGATTCGCCGCGCAATTTTTCCGCCACTCGGGGGCGGCCAATCCCCGAACGCGCGAGAAAGTTCTGGGATCGTGTCTCTGACGGAATGCGGCTGGACGATCTGTGGAACCAGCTACGGACGGACGCGCGGTCGACCTACCGGTTGTATTCACGCGAGATCGATGCGGCGCAACCGGCCGGAACGTCCCAGCACAAACATTTCTTTCATGTAGCACGGCAGTTTTTCTGGGCGATCCTGGAGAAACTGACTCCGGCGCGGCGGATCCTGTTGCTGGTGGCGCTTGTGCTGTTGCTTGCTCCTCAGGCACAGATGCTCGATCACCCGGGAGGCCATTGGGAATTCCAGTTTGATTTTCGAATTCTGGGAGGGCTGCTGATTCTCGCAGTTTTAATCCTGGAACTGACGGATCGTGTGGTGATGAAGCGGGATCTCCAGATTGCGAAGGAGATTCAGGCCTGGCTGCTGCCAGCGCGCCCTCCGCAGGTGCCGGGGCTGGAAATCGCGTTTGCGACACGGCCGGCGAATACGGTGGCGGGGGACTACTACGATGTGTTCCCGCGGTGTGGTTTCGACGGCGCGACAGATGGCGCGGCGAAAGAGAGCTTCCTTGTCGTGGTGGCCGACGTGGCCGGCAAGAGCATTCCGGCGGCCATGTTGATGGCGACCATCCAAGCGAGCCTGCGAACGCTGTGCATGACGCCCGGGCCGCTGACTGAGTTGGTAGAGCGCATGAACCAGTACGCCTGCACGAACAGCCAGAATGGGCGGCGCTTTACGACCGCATTTGTGGCAGAGTATTGGCCCGAGTCGCATGAATTGCATTACGTGAATGCCGGCCACAACGCGCCGATTTTGCGGCGCCCGTCGGGGGCGACGGAGGAATTGCGGACGGGCGGGCTGCCGTTGGGCGTGATGGAACGCACCCGTTACGAAAGCGGCACAGTTAAGTTGGAGCGAGGCGACTTGCTTGCGGCGTTCACCGACGGGCTGGTGGAAGCCGAAAACGCGCGGAGCGAGGAATACGGCGGGCCCCGCTTCCTTTCAGTGCTGCAGGCGAATGCACATGCCGCGGCGAACGTGATCCTGAGCAGCGTGCTGTTCGACATCAATCGATTTGTGGGGACGGCCCCGCAACATGATGATGTGACTGTGCTGCTGCTGAAAGCCACCTAGGCGCCCGGTCTGAAGGCGATCGTGGATGTGGGATAGACGGGTACATTCTGCACAGCCGAGCCACTTGTCAGCCGCAATGCGGGAGATGGCGCCACCAACGATCATTGGGCGGAGGAGTTCGCGCCCTTTTTGACGTGATTCCAGTCAAAGACTTGGACCTTCTCTGACCCGGACCGGCTTCGTGAAGTCGGGGGGGAAAGGATAGTCTAAGTAGGTACCGAAGACCAGCCAGGAGACCTGTTCCGGGAAATGACCGGAGGCGGCAGGTCTGTTTGGATTCGGTGTGAATTGAGGAGAGTTACAAGTTGAAGAGGAAATTGCTGTTCTTGATTTTGGCCGGGGGTTGCAGCCTGGCGGCTGCGCTGCCGGCGGCCGGGCAGGTTAATCCGGAGGCGGCGCCAGAACCGGCACAGGCTGCACCTTTCAAGTACGAAGTGTACGTGGGAGTCGCATATAGCCGAGTGAGGCAGGTGCCTGTAACGTTCAGCGGATTGGTCGGCGGAAAGGCAACGGTGGCCCGGGACTGGGGAAAGTATTTTCAACTTATGGGATCGGCCGATTACTACAAGTTGGGGACCGGCCATAGAAATTTGCCGAACCCAGGCAGCCCGTCTATCTACAGTTTTATGGTTGGACCCGCAATCCACGCCACGCTCTACGACAATCTTGGTGGAGTGTTTTTTGCCGAACTGGGCGCCGAGCATACGGGAGGGGAGAACATGTCGCCCAGCCTGTCATTTGCCGGCGGCTTTGGCGGAGGTTTGAGCTACAACCTCAACCGTCGTCTGGCCTTGCAGCTTACGGGTGATCGTGTGGCGGCATCCTTCCCATTGCCGAACAACAATGTTGGAGGCCAGGCGGGCTCAACGCACCGGACGTGGAATGCGCGGGGAACCTTTGGCCTGATTTGGCGATTCTGAAAGAAGTAGATGGCGGTTCGGCTGTCGTCTCCTGATCCCTCCTACTTGAAGACAAATCCCGGATTCACTTCATCCCTATGCGCGCGTGCCGAGCGATGGCGAGGCACTGTGCCTGGCGTGATGGGTTGCGCCTGAGTGTACGGCCTCGCGGGGATTTGCGACGAAGCGATGCCTAACAAGAGTTGCAGGGAGTGGGGCTGCGGGCGGTGAGATTGCGGGAGAAAAGAATGCGGCAATGCAGGAAGGACCGGGTGCACGGGGGTAGGCTTGGTCGCGTTGACAGACGCTTCGAACCTGGCCACCCCCGGCCCACGTATTCGGGGAGAGTAGCAAAGCATGGGAGAGATGGGGATGGCGAAAAAGTGGTAGGAAAGCAGGGAGCGAGGGAATAGCCGGAAGGGACGCAGGGACGTAGGGACCAGGGACGTAGAGACCAGGGATTAGGGAACAGAGAACATGCCGGCGACCCAGCAAGTCAGCATGACAGCGAGTCGGCGTTCCCACCCTTTCGTCCAGAATGCCGGACGAAAGGATGGGGACCTGGAGCGGTTACAAGACGGTGAGTGTGATTGTGGTCGTCTGCGTAATGTTGCCGGAGGTGCCGGTGACGGTCACTGTATAGGTACCAGGCGTTGTACCGGGGTTCCCGCCGCCGCCCCCTCCGTTGCTTTTGCCGCCGCAGCTCGATAAAGCGCCGAGGGCAACCAATGCAATAAGGATGGCCAGCATATTCCGCCAGCTGCGGCGACGTGCCGGGATCCCAAAGAAGACAAGCACTGCCAGAACTGCCCCACCGCCGGCGGTCGGCCAGAACAGTTTGACAGGGGAGTTCATCGCCGTTGCAGCCGTCGTTCCGATCGTCACTACGTCGGTTGGTGTAGTTGTGCTGCTAACGCTCACCGAAGGTGAAGCGAGGTTGCAAGTCGCGGGATCGTTTGCAGCGGTCGGGCTGATGGCACAACTCAAATTCACTGTTCCGCTGAACCCGTTCTGCGAAGTGACGGTGACAGTTGACGTGTTACCGGCTACAGCGCCCCGACTAACGGAGATGTTGCCCCCGTTCGAGAGCTTAAAGGTCGGAGTGGCCGCGGCGTTCACGGTGACGGTGACAGCCGTGGAGTGCTGAGCAGCGCCCGCGGTTCCGGTGACGGTTATGACGTATCCACCGATTGTCGTGGTTGAGGTGGAGTTCGCCGTGAGCGTTGCTGTCGTAGTGCCAGGCAATGTGATCGATGACGGAATGTTGCAGGTGACCGGACTGGTTGGGCTGGGCGGGGTTGTGGTCACGGAGCAACTGAGGTTCACCGTCCCGGTGAGTCCGCCAGAGGGCGTGACGGTGATCGTAGATGTGTTCCCAGTGGTTGCGCCGGCATTCACAGTGATGGCGCCGCTATTGGTGATCGCAAAGTCCTGCGGCAGGTTGATTGTGACGCCAACGACCGTCGTTGATGTGATGCTGCTGTTGGAACTGTCCTTCCCGGTGACAGTAATGGCATAGGCGCCGGCCGTTGTGGTTGCGGTGGAGTTTGCAGTCACAGACGCAGCCACAGGGCTGGCACTCGTGACGTTCACTGTGGGAGTGACACTGCAAGTGACGGGGCTGATTGCACCAGTGGGAATGGTTGTGACAGAACAGGTGAGATTGACCGTTCCTGTGTATCCATTCGTCGGAGTGACAGTGATAGAAGATGTATTGCCGGTTGTCGCGCCCTGGACGACGGTGATAGCACCGCCATTGCTGAGCGAGAAAGCGGGCGCTGTGGACGCACCGCTGACATCGGCGGTGATGGAGAGAGTGTGAATGTAGGCGCCGGTGTTGGCGTCTTTGCCCGTGACCAGCACGTTGTAGTTGCCGTTCGTCGCGCCGCTGGGAACGTTGATGGTGAGCGTCGGTGCGGCGCCCGTGCCATTGCTGATCGCGGGATTGGGCGAGTTGAAGGAGCAGGTGAGTGGGCTGGTGGCGCTGCAGGTGAGGTTGACGGTGCCGGCGAATCCATTGACGGAGGCGACGTTGATGGTGTCAGTGCCGCTATTGGCGCCGCCGCTGATGCTGACGGGCACCAGGGTGGTGTTGGGGACGAGCGTAAAGTCGGCGAGCGGGTTGGCGATGGCGCCGCCGCTGCTCAAGTTGAACTCGGACGGCGCGTAGGTGGTGTCACCGGTGTACTGGAGGGTAATGAAGTTCGCGCCCTGGAAGAGGTCCTGGCTGCTGAGGACGGCGGAGAAGGTGGACGTAGTGCCTGAGCCCGCAGTAATGGCGACGGAGCCAAGGTTGTATCCCGATGAGAAGAAGATGATGGCGCCAGTGGGCGCGCTGTGACCGGATTGACCTGTAACCGTGCCGGTGACAGTGATTGTGCCGTTGGGCGAGATGGCGCCGGTCATATTGGCGGTGGTAGTGGAAGCAAGACCGGAAGTGGAGATGACCTGGATGGTGCCAGTGGCCGGATTGCCTGGGTTTCCGACGTAGTTGTTGTCTCCGCTGTAGACGAAGCCGACGGAATAGCTTCCAGCGGCAAGGCCCGAAGCTAGAGTAAGCGTGCCGATGCCCGCCTGAGCACTGGTGGCCGGATCGACGCCCGAACTGAGAGTGATGGTTCCGGAGATGCCGGCCGGATTGCTGGTGAGCGTGACGGTTCCGGTGGGAGGAGCGACGGAGACAGGCGCGATCGCCGAGTTGTTGGTTGCGACGAGGGCGTTGTACTGCGCGCCGTTTTCAACGATGACATTAAAGACCGTAGGCTGGCCGGTGATGATCTGGCTACTGGAGGTGGTGTTGGAGGCGGCCCAGAAGAAGACCGGATTGTCTTTGACGACCGTGAAGGCGATGGGGCTGGGGGACGTGTAGGCGTTATAACTCTGATCGCCGTTGTAGACGGCTGTGACGGAGTGCGAGCCGACGCCCCAGGGCGCGTTATACTCGGCGTCACCTTCGGCGTTCATGACGGCGGTGTTGATGGCCGTGGAATTGTCTTTGAAGGTGACGGTGCCGGTGGGCTGGGTGTAGCTGAGGCTGGAGCAGCCGGTGCCGCTGAGGACGCAGTTCTGCAAATTGGAGAGCTGCGAGGTGGGAGCGACTTCAGCGCTGAGAACGAGCTGCGTTCCGAAGTCGACCTGCGTGCCGGGATTGGAACTGGAAGTGTAGTAATTCCCCAGGGCGGCATTGAAGAGGTTGAAGTTCATGCCGGGGGTTTCAGGACTCACGGTGAGGAGGATGGGCGGCGAGGAGGTGCTCATGGAGTTATGGGCATCGCCGCCGTACTGGGCCCAGATGTGATAGGTGCCACCGGGCAGAGTTTTCAGCGAGCTGTTGGAGTAAGCGCCGCTCGATAGCGGGAGTGTCGCCTGACCCTGCTGCAACGGCTCGGTGCTATCGGTCATGAGGGCAACGTTGCCGGTAGGAGAGGACCCTGTAACGGTGCCGCTGATATTGACCGCGGCGCCGTGAGTGAAGGTGGTGGGCGACGCGGTGAGCGTGACGGAGGTGGTGGCCGGAGCCGTGACCTTGTTCCAGTCGGTGACGAGAACATTGGCGTCGACGGTGCCGAGGCCAGTGGCGAGGTTGTAGCCAGCGGCGGCGTTGTATTCGGCGGTGGTGCCAGTGCCGATCTGGCCTTCAGTAATGCCGTTCACGATGGCGGGACTGGCGACGGAGATGCAATTCGGGCTTTTGGTAGGTGCATACTCGCAGGGCACAGAGATGGTGCCATGCGTGACATCGTGGAAGGCGGCAGGGAACTGGGTCTTTAACGCGTAGAGAGTATTGTCGGCCTGGCCCTGGCGCTGGGGGGATCCAAGCTTCTGCGTCATGTACTGATTGACGAGCGCCATGATGGCGGCGAAGGCGGGTGCAGAGGCCGATGTGCCGCCGACACCGTAGATCTGAACGAGTCCGTTGGCGCCGAGGCCGCTGGTCTGGCAATCGCCGTCAGTGGCGCACATGGGATAGAAGCTGTAGTTGGAGCCGTTGGCGGCAAAGAGGGAGACGTCGGGCAGGTCGCGCACGCCGTCGGCGGGAACACCGGTGCCAGCTTGCCACGCCGGCTTTGGATAGCCGGAGAGGGAACCATTGCAGGCGCCGGTGCTGGAGTTATATCCCGCGGCGCAGATGGCGGCATTGCTGGCTCCGCCGCTGGCTGCGGCGATGGTCGTGGATCCGTTACTCGCGTACTGGTTGTAGGCGTTGAGGCCGTACTGGCTGTTGTTCCAGGGCTGTTCGGGGACGACCTGCAGAAGAGAGACAGCGGGAAGTTGCGTGGGAGCCACGTTCCAGTAGGTGGCGAGTTGCGTGTTAAGGGCGCTTTGCCCGGCGTTGTACTGGCTGTAGTAGAAGTCGGTTCCGCCAACGGCGACGTTGTAGGGGGTGGAGGCAAAGCCATTCACGGCCTGGCCGCCGACAGCGTATTCAGAGGAATTGTCGTTATCGCAGCCGGCCGAGCCATTGTCGCCGGAGGAGACCATGATGGTCTGACCTTGCGCGGCGCCTTGTTCCCAGAGGCTGTTGACGAAGGCATTGGAAGCGCCCAGGCTACTTTCGCAATTGCCGAAGCTGATGCTGACTACGGGGGCGATGTTGGAGTAGATGGCGCGCTCCATGGCGAGGACGAGACCCTGCTCGATGGAGGTGTCGGCGGCGATGACGAGATCGACCTGGGCATTGGGAGCGACGGCGCCGGCCCATTCGACGTCGAGATAGGCCTCGGTTGAGGCGAAGTTGGGGCCGTCGGGATTGTTCACGCCGTCAACGCCGGGATCGTTACCGTCGATTACGATTTGCGGCGGGTTGACGGGAAGGTTGAAGAGGGAACGGAACTGGTTGACGAGGTCGATGTTGATGTTGGACTCGTTGATGATGGCGATCGTCTGGCCCGAGCCGTTGACGCCGGCGGTGTAGAGCGGCTGGAGGTCGTATTGCAGCGCGTAGTCGGCAGGAGCCATGACGAAGTACTCGCTGCTGCTAGTGCCCCACGTCCAACTTGGCTTGACCTGGTGAGTGGTGGGATTGAAGGCTGCCTCGCCGAGTTTTTGTAAATACGGATGCGGGCGGAAGTTGTTGAGCGAGGTAAAGCCGGCGATCACGGGCGCGATGGCGGCGGGAACCTGAGGGTCGTTAGCGTTGGCGAAGTGGCTTTCACCGTCGACGACATACTTATGAATCTGCGTGTGGAAAGTGTCGCGGAGTTGAGCGACGCTTCCGGAGAATTCCAGAGTGCCTTTGCCGGGGTTGACGTGGGAGACGGTAAAGCCGTGAGCGCCGAGCCAGGATTCGACGGTAGCAATGTCCTGATCGGAGGCGCCGAACTGCGCACCAAACTGTTGCGGCGTCAGCCACTGATGGTAGTTGGGCGAGCCGGGTGTGTTCTGCTCGGCGATGAGTTGATGGAGGGCCGATTCCTGGGCAGGGCTGCGCTGCAGGACGAGCTGGATGCGGTCAAGGAGCATGCCGTCGGGCGCAGGGCCGCGATCGTTGGCGGCATTGGCCAGCGGATTGACGGTGTGCGTGAGCGTGATGCGTTGATTTTCGTTGATGGAGTTAACAATTCGGACGGCGGGTGCAACTTGCTGTGCCAAGGCAGGAAGAGAGCAGAGAATGGCACTGGCCAGTGCGCACAGGGGGAGCGAGCGCGTATTTTTCATATGGGACGGTCCTGGACCCTTTCTCGTAAAAACCCTTGTGTTGGTGAAGAGTTGCCATCGGCGGCAGATACCTGGCGAACGTTCTGTAATGTCGCGTGAAACTGTGAAGAAAGAAGACACGATCATGATGGAGGATGGGGCGGAGGAAAAGCAAGAAAAAGCGCGACGAAGGAACACGGCGAGATTACGCCGGTGCGTGGAGACGATGAAGCCCAGCTTGTGGCACCACAATTGGCGATGGGGCATTCTGTGCCGCGAACAAAGATTTTGAAGCCGTGAGAAAAATAGAGGATGCGCCGGCTTTCCGATGACGGAGCGGTGCAGTTGGTGAGTTAGACGGGAAATACTGGGATCAGGGATCAGGGAACGGAATGACAGGGACCGGGACCAGGGACTAAGGACATAAGGGCCGGGGGATTGCGGGAGAAATGGGCAACGGGCCGAAGGCAGAGGCGTATTGCAATAGACAATTATTTTCTTAAGGTATATCATGCGATTTTCAAAGAGAGAAGATTATTCTAGCTGCACGTTCATTTTGAGTGGTTTCTATGCGCGCATCGCTTTTCATAACCTGCTATAACGACACGCTATTTCCTGAGACCGGGCGAGCGGTGGTGCGGTTGCTCGAGAGGCTCGGAGTGGAGGTTGAGTTCAAGGCGACGCAAACGTGTTGCGGGCAGATGCACGCGAATACAGGATTCAGGGGTGAGGCGTTCAGCCAAGCCAAGCGGCTGGTGCGGATGTACCAGGATGCGGAGGCGGTGGTGGTGCCATCGTCGTCGTGCGTGGCGATGATGCGCGACCAGTATCCGGGGCTGATGGAGGAACTGGGTAACGAGGAACTGCGGAAGGACTTTACGGCGCTGCTGCCGCGGGTGTTCGAGCTAAGCGAATTTCTGATCGACAAGCTGGGCGTGGAGGATGTGGGCGCGTATTTTCCGCACAAGGTGACGTATCACGCAAGCTGTCATGGGCTGCGGGGATTGCACCTGGGGGAGAGGCCGTTCCGGCTGCTGAAGAAGGTGCGGGGGCTGGAACTGGCATCGCTGCCGAACCTGGACCGGTGCTGCGGATTTGGCGGGACGTTCAGCGTGAAGAACGGCGAGGTGTCGTCGGCGATGCTGGCGGTGAAGCTGCAGGATGTGCTGGGAACGGGAGCGGAGTACTGCACCGCGCTGGACAATAGCTGCCTGATGCACCTGGGCGGTGCGATGCACCGGCAGTTTGCGGGAATGAAGACGATACACATGGCGCAGATCCTGGCGAGCACGCAGGAACAGCCGGCGGAGGTGTTCGCGTGAGCGCGGTCGCAGAGCATCCGATTTTAGATCCGGAGCTGGCTCCGCCGTTTCCGAAGGCCGCGCTGCCGGTGCTGCGGAATCCGCAATTGCGCAAGAATGTGGCGCATGCGATCGATGTGATCCAGGCGAAACGGGCGCGACTGGTGGCAGAGAAACAAGATTGGCAGGAACTGCGCGAGGCCGGAGCGGCGATTCGCGATCACGTGCTGCAAAACCTCGGAGCGTACCTGACGCAGTTCGAAGAGAGATGCACGGCGGCGGGCGGTCAGGTGCATTGGGCGACGGATGCGGCCGATGCGCGAAGGATCATTCTCGAGATTTTGCGCGAAGAGAAGGCGGACGAGGTCATCAAGATCAAGACCATGACGTCGGCGGAGATCCGGCTCAATCCATATCTCGAGGCCGCAGGGGTGCGGACGTATGAGACGGATTTGGCGGAGATCATTCTGCAGCTTGGCGAGGACGAGCCCTCTCATATTGTTGTGCCGGCGCTGCATGTGAATCGCAGCCAGGTGCGCGAGATTTTTGCCCGGAAGATGGGGATTCCGGATCTTTCGGACGAGCCGAAGGTGTTGACGGCGGCCGCCCGGAGCTATCTGCGGAAGAAATTTCTCGAAGTGCCGACGGCGATCAGCGGCGCGAATTTCCTGATTGCCGAGACCGGCGCGGTGGCGGTGGTGGAGTCGGAGGGTAACGGGCGGATGTGCCTAACGCTGCCGCGGACGATGATTACGCTGGCGGGAATCGAGAAGGTGCTGCCGCGATTCCAGGATCTTGAAGTGATGCTGCAGGTGCTGGCGCGGTCGGCGACAGGCGAGCGGATGAATCCGTACACGTCGTTATGGACGGGCGTGACGCCGGGCGACGGGCCGCAGAAGTTTCACGTGGTTCTGCTGGACAACGGACGGTCATCGATTTTGGCGAAGAAGACGGAGCGGCAGACGCTCAGGTGCATTCGCTGCGCGGCGTGCATGAACAGTTGTCCGGTATACAGGCAGACGGGCGGACATGCGTACGGATCAGTGTATCCGGGGCCGATCGGCGCGATTCTGACGCCGCAGTTGCAGCAGTTGCATCACGCGCAGTCGCTGCCGTATGCGTCGTCGTTGTGCGGCGCATGCTATGAAGTGTGCCCGGTGAAGATCAATATTCCCGAGATCCTGATCGATTTGCGCGCGAAGGTGACCGACCAGGAACGGAAGACAGTCGGGAAGTTCTTCGATCCGATGTATGTAGGACTGCGCGCAGCGAATGTGGTTTTTTCGCGGGCATGGCTGTTTCACGCGGCGCAATGGATGGGACGGATTGGGTTGAAGGTTCTTACGCACAGGGATGGATGGATTTACCGTCTGCCGAGTGTAGGCGCGAAGTGGACGCAGACGCGTGATTTGCGCGGGCTGCCGAAGGAGACGTTTCACGAATGGTGGAAAGGCAGGGACATAGGGACTAGGGACCAGGGACGTAAGGACTAAGAATGAGGGAGTGGAGGTTGGATGAGTCAGGTAATTGATTCGCGCGAACAGGTGTTGGAGCGGATTCGCGCGGCGACTTCGATCGGCACGGCGGCGTCCGCGGGGCGGAATGCAGCCGCGTCGGCAGATGAGGCGGCGGGAGCGTATGCGACGCTGCCGCGCGAGTACGTTCGGCTTGGAGATATGACGGCCAAGGCCCGTCACGAGCGGTTCGTTGAGCGGCTGCGCGAATACGATGCGGAAGTCGTGGAATGCCGTCCGGAAGAACTGGCGGCTACGATTGCGGCGCAGTTGGCGGCAAGCGGAAGGACGAAGTTTGTGGCTCCGGCGGGATTGCCGGCGGAATGGATGGCCGCGGGATTGGAATGGAGGATCGACCGCGATCTGGCGGCCCACGAAGTGGAACAATGCGAAGGCGTGGTGACTGCGTGTTTCTGCGGAGTGGCGGAGTCGGGCACGATTGTGCTGCATCACTCGGCAAATGAGGGACGGCGCGTGGTTACTCTGCTGCCGGACTGGCACCTATGCGTGGTGCGGGCCAGCCAGGTGGTGGAGACACTGCCGGAGTATTTTGCGCTGTGCCAGAAGGTTCCGGGACTGGTGACGTGGATTTCGGGGCCGAGCGCTACTGCGGACATAGAGATGACGCGGATCAAAGGCGTGCATGGGCCGAGGTATTTGAATGTAGTGTTTGTGAAAGACAGGGACTAGAGAACAGAGAACAGAGAACAGAGAACAGAGAACAGAGAACAGAGAACAGAGAACAGAGAACAGAGAACAGAGAACAGAGAACAGAGAACAGAGAACAGAGAACAGAGAACAGAGAACAGAGAACA
>Ga0335085_10003313_pt1 | contig 28135 bp, 27 predicted proteins | sample Lox_Sample_45_FD_206712 | JGI IMG/M metagenome (GOLD analysis project Ga0335085, IMG submission 206712) | Soil microbial communities from Loxahatchee National Wildlife Refuge, Florida, United States - Lox_Sample_4.5 | ecosystem: Environmental > Terrestrial > Soil > Wetlands | place: USA... | reverse complement strand
CTCCTGGAACCTTTGCGGCGATTCATCGCCAATGGAACGACGGCGACAGAGTCGAACTGGATTTGCCCATGACGATGCAGCTTGAACCCATTGACCTCCAGCATCCGCAAATCGTCGCGCCCGTCTTCGGACCCCTCGTGCTGTTTGCGATTACGAACAGCCAACCATCGGTGACTCGCGGAGATTTGTTGGTTGCCGGCAGGGTGGAGCAACGAAATTGGCAAGTGAGCACCGCTAGCGCGCCGCTCAGGTTGCTGCCGTTTGCAGACATTGGAGACGAGCAGTATTCGACTTACCTGCGCATTACGTAGCTTGTTCAGTGAATTTTCAATTGCAGAATTGACGGCAGGGCGACTTCGCACCCGCTCCAAACCAGACAATACAACCGGTTGGCACTGTCCTGACTTGAAGTTTGGAGTTCTGCGTTTGCGCGGTTCCGGGCCGCCTGAAGGCGGAACTCCCGACGAAATTGGGACTCCACCAGCCGGTTTAATCGCTTTCGCCAACAAGCCAATTGTGTTAGGGTCATGGTGTCCCAAGCCCGGAAGATCGTATGACGTTTAATGAGCGCAACTTTCACCTGCTGACCATTGTTTGTTTCACGTTTATGGCCTGGGCCGTTTACGTTGAAAAGGGGGTTGCCGGGCAGGCCGAAACAAATCGGCCCGCTCCAGCGAGACTCCCGCCACTATCTCTGGTTTTGACGAACGCGGAGCAGGTTCACAAATTGACCCGTGCGGAGGCGGCGACCCGCCAACCAGTGCTGGTCCGCGGTGTGATTACGTGCGCCTTGCCCGCGTTCGGGGCGGCGGTCGTCCAGGACCGAACCGCGGGAATTTACATCAATCGTTGGAATCCGTCCCTCGGTGAGCCGCCACAGGTTGGGGAATTGGTGGAAGTTGAAGGGATTACCGATCCTGGCCAGTTCGCCCCGCGGGTGAACGCCGTCCGTATCGGCCGACTTGGGACGGGAGAATTGCCTCCGCCGGTTCATCCCTACTGGGACCAGTTGATCAACGGCAGTCTGGACACGGAGTTCGTGGAGATGGAGGGAATTGTTACCACGGTTCGCGCGGACGGCATCACGCTGCTCACGCACGGGGGCGAAATCAATGTGCTGATATTCGCCGGAAATGGCGCCACGAACGGCGCCGCGTTGAAACCTTACGAAGACGCCCTGGTCCGTCTGCGGGGCTGTTTGTTTGCGTCGTGGGACGAGGCGACGCATGAGGTCAACGTCAGCGAAGTCCGCATGTATGCTCCCTCGGTGACGGTGGTTGAGCCGGCGCCAAGAGATGCGTTTGCGGTCACACGAAAGCGCGTGAAGGATTTGCTTCAATTCGATCCCCAGGCCAGCGCGCTGCGACAGGTGAAAGTCTCCGGGCAAATCATGGAAGAGCGCGACGGGGAATACTATGCGATGGAAGGCACGAATGGCTTTCGATTCGTCCCGAAAGAACCCGTGAACCTGAGGAACGGCGACCTGCTGGAGGTGGTCGGCTTTCCGGGGCTGACGGGGCCATCGCCGGTTTTGCGCCAGGCCCTCGCGCGAAAAATTGGCGTCGCTCCCTTGCCAGACGCTCGCCCGCTTGATGCCGACAGTTTGTTTCGTGCCGAGAACGACGCCGTCCGCGTGTGCGTTAACGCCGTGCTGTTGAATCTGAGCGCGGACCGTCGAACGCTTGAGCTGCAAGCCGGCCTGCAGCGATTTATTGCCCGCCTGAGGAATGACAACGAAACCGCGGCAGCGCAATCCGCTGCGCCAAGGGCAAGCCGGCGGAAAGACATTGATTTGCCGTTGGGAAGCCGGCTCGAGTTGACCGGCGTTTACGCGGGCAACGGAGGCAACCGGGCGACCGCCACGGAAGTCGCGAACTTTGAGCTGTTGCTGGACTCGGCTTCGGACATCCGGGTGTTGGCGCGTCCACCGTTCTGGACCTTGCCGCGATTGTTGATTCTGGTCGGTGCGTTGCTGGGTGGGTTAGGCCTGGCGTTGGTTTGGATCCGGCTGTTGCATCACCGAGTCCAGCAACGCACCGCCCAATTGCAGAAGGAGGTGCACGATCGCGAACGCGCCGAACATCAACGCGCCCTGGCACAAGAACGCGCCCGCATTGCTCGCGACCTGCACGACGATTTGGGTAGCAGCCTCACCGAAATCAGCATGCTTGCCACCGCCGGGCCCGGTCTGAAATTGCCTGCCGACGAAGCCGCCGAGCGCATGGAAACGATTGCGGGAAAATCCCGCACACTGGTGTACGCGCTGGACGAAATTGTGTGGGCTGTGGATCCGGAGCGCGACACGCTGGCTTCGGTGGCCCGGTACCTGGCAAGTTACGCGGAGGAATATCTTGCCGGGTTGAAGGTCACATGCCGTGTGCAGATCCCCAATTCATTTCCCAAGCAGGTGGTTTCCGGGGAGGTGCGCCACCATCTTTTTCTTGCCGTGAAAGAGGCGCTGAACAATGCCGTCCGCCACGGCGGGGCCAACGAGATCAGCTTTCGTGTGCGCGTGCTGGAAGACCGGCTGTGGATTTCGATCACGGACAATGGAAGCGGCTTTGATACGTCAGGACGCTCCAATGGCCATGGCCTCTTCAATCTCCGCGACCGGTTGGAACACTTGCACGGCCGGTGCGTGTTGGATTCTACTCCCGGCGCCGGGACGACCGTCTCGCTGCAAGTGCCACTGCCAATCCCCGACTGAGCTACCATGACTACCGTCGCCATTGTTGAAGACAACGCCGTGATGCGAAAGACTTTCCGTCAGTGGATTGACGCCGCACCGGGATTTCGCTGTGTGTTTGCCTGCGCCACGGCCGAGGAAGCTTTGGCCGAAATCCCGCAACTCAAACCCGACGTCGTGCTCATGGACGTTCATCTGCCCGGAGAATCGGGCATCGCCTGCACGGCGCAACTGAAGGAAAAATTGCCGGACGTTCAAGTCATCATCGTAACCGTTTATCGCAACCAGGAACTGATTTTTCAGGCGTTACAGGCGGGGGCGTGCGGTTATCTGTTGAAGCGTTCCAGTCCGGAAGAACTGCTGAAAGCAATCAGCGAAGTGTGTTCCGGCGGCGCGCCGATGACCAGCGAAATTGCCCGTATGTTGGTCGAGGCGTTCCAGAAAAAACCCGCCGGTTTCACCTCTAGCGACGGACTGACCCAGCGCGAATCCGAAATCCTCGTTTTGCTTGCCGAGGGCCTCAGCAACAAGGAAATCGCCGACCGGGTCAAAATCAGTTACGACACCGTACGGGCACACCTGCGGCATATTTACGAAAAGCTGCATGTGCGCGGGCGCACGGAGGCGGTGCGGAAGTATTTGAAGTCTTCAGCCTCCGTGACCGCCGGATTAGGCGGTGACGAACACTGACGGAGACAGGCCAATATGAAAGCGGTTCTATCCGCCTGGGTTCCAGTTGCATCGGGCCGCGACCCTGATATAGTCCAATTGAGCAATAGCGGGGCTGATGGGCCTTTGTTAGGTTTGATCAGTCCCATGGAAACTCGAACGAAACTGTTCGGCCAGAAGACTGATTCAAGCAAAGCATGAGAAGTCATTTTACCCTTCCACGCCGGGTAACGGCGGCCTGTGCCGTTGTCGGGGCCACATCCCTGTTGAACAGCAATTGTTCGGCGCAAACTCTTATTGCCGCCGACTATGCTACCAATTCCATTTACGCCGGCGGCTGGGCCGCGGGTCAAAACGGCGGGTTCGGCTTCGGCCCTTGGAGTTTCACAACCGATACCATCACTGACGGAGTTACCCGCATGAATGCCATGGACAGCACGTCGCCGTATGATCCATTTGGTGTGGCGTGGACGCTCTTCAATCCTATTGGTCCCGCGGTCGGCAGCCCTAACCCGCCGGATACCGGAACTGGAGCGCCGACCGGTGATGTGGCTCGCGCCGGTCGGGCATTACCGAACGGCGGCTTGAAGCCCGGTCAAACGTTCAGCACCGTCATATCCAATCCCACGGAGCATAAATTCTACCGCGGATATACAATCATTCTCTCTACGGGCAGCGACAACATCGTATATGGCGGCGTGGGGACGGCAATTGCGGCGGGGACCTTCGACTACTTTGTGCCCGGCGGCTGGTACACCTTGCAGAATTTCTCCAGCGGCGGCACCGGCCTCTTCGACACAGATACCACCACAAACGGGATGGAGCTGGACGTTACCTTGACCGGCACCAACGCTTATCATCTCGTCATGACACCGCTGGGTAATCCAGGAATCGCCTACTCAGAGGATGGAACCTTTACGAACGCGGTTATTAATTGGGTAACGTATCAGCTCTACAACACCGACTCGGATTTCTATAATTTTACGAATGGAATTTATAGTCCGTGTGCGAATCCTCAACGCACGGATTTCTATATCCAGAGTATGACGGTCTCCGGGCCGGCTCCATTGACGTTGAATATCCAGATGGTGGGTACGAATGTCATTTTGACGTGGCCGACCAATGCGGCCGGTTTCAATCTGGAATCCACCATTAACCTCGGTCCGGCGGCGGTCTGGAGCACGAATGGTCTGCTGCTACCCGTCATCGTCAACGGACAAAACGTCGTTACCAATCCCGTCGCCAGCACCCGGCAGTTTTACCGGCTGCAGCAATAAGACCCAGTTGCCGCTTATGCCCACGAAAAGACTCAATTGTGCCGCGGAAGCCAGGTTGGACTGGGACAAATTCCAGTCAAACACACGCCGGGGTTTCACGCTGATTGAACTCTTGGTGGTGATTGCCATCATTGCCATTCTCGCCGCGCTGCTATTGCCTGCGCTGAACCAAGCAAAAATCCGGGCCCAAGCCATCCAGTGCATGAACAATTCCCGGCAACTGATGCTGGGTTGGATTCAATATTACCACGACAACGACGACCAACTGGTAAATAATTACGGTCAGCCCTACAACGGTTTGGAAGAATTCAACAAAACATACCGCAGTTGGGTGAACGACATTTTGACATGGGGTACCATGGACAAAGCCGGCTTCCCGATTGATGACCTCGATGGCATCACGATGGCGCCGTTTTACAGATACACGGGGAATGTTGCGGTTTACAAATGCCCGGCTGACGATTATCTCAGCACCAAACAGCGGACTGCCGGCATTCAGGCCCGTCCGCGCTCCTACTCGATGAACATGTTCTTTGGCCCCAACGTGCCACCCGAAGTGGGAAATGGGGCAATCAACACCTTTTATCCGACCTATCGCCAGTTTCTAAAAGCAAGCGATATTCGCAATGCATCGGGACTTTATGTGATTCTGGATGAACACCCCGACAGCATCAACGATGGCTTTTTAGCGACCAATCCGCATACGGATGTACCGCCTACGCAGTGGGCCGATTTGCCGGCAACGTATCACAACGGCGGCGGCGGCTTCGCGTATGCAGACGGACATTCGGAAGTCCACAAATTCACAAGCCATGTGTGCACCATTTTACCCGTGACCTATTCGGCATCCCAGATTACGCCTCCCCCCTTCAGCGCCGACCCATCGGGAGCGGGCACCGAAGACGGCTTGTGGGTCGCGGCTCGTACCACGGTCCCATTGCCTTGACGAAGTCTTTTGGGTTTCATCGAAGATACTTTTGCCATCGTCGAAGTTCGTCCCATCTTTGAGCTACTGAAACGGTGAAGCGTGAAACCCGGGAGCTGCTGAGGCGATTGGAGCCCCTCATAAAGAAACGGGGCCGACCTTTCCTGAATCGGCCCCGGTTGAAAAAGCGATCGGAATTTTTACTTGCGACGGCGCAAGAACAACAGGCCGGCGGTTCCGAACCCGATGAGCGCCAAAGTGGACGGCTCGGGGATAACTTCGATATAACTGACTTCGAAATTGTTGGCCGTATCAGTCAGGCCACCGGAGACCTTGTTGTATAACTGATACTGGATCCAATCAATCGGCCCACCGTTTGCCAGGGATCCAGTCTGCGTGTAGGGACTGGCCGTGCCACCCAGCGGCGTCATCGTGAGCGAATAGGTGGTCGCAGAGGTCAACGTCAAATCCAGCTTCACGCCGGCCACGGCGGTGTCGGTATTATAAAGAGTCGCGCCGGTATTGCCGGAGAGGTCGCTGACGGTCCATTGGCCGTAGTTAAAATATTCGAAGTGATAGGCCTGAACTTGGGCAAGGCCCGTGTCCCCTGGCGGATTATTGCCCGAGCCGCCAGGGTAAATATTGTCATTGCCCGAATTGAAACTGACTGTCCATCCCCGGTAAAATTGGGTTGTCGTGGGATTATCGATGACCGTCTCGAGCGTTTGGCCGACCTGGAGCGCGGCGAAACTGCGCCCGGCAGTGGCGAGACCCGCGGAAGAAGACAGGTTGAACAGCGTCCACGCCGTCCCCAAAGGCGACGAACTGCTCATCCCCTGCTGACCGCTAGTGACGAAACTATTGTCAGGAGCTTGAGTGCCATTGAAACTCCAAGCTCCGAAACCATATCCGCCATTTTGCCCTGCCGCCCAACCGCCGGCGTAGGTGGGATCGGTTGCCACGTCAAGGGCGACTTGTCCGGAGCAGATGCTTGTTAGCATGGCGGTTGCGCCGGATACCGCGCAGGCCTTGGCTGCACCACTGGCAAAATGGCTTTTCATTTTCGGTTTCTGCACTGATGGTGGGCTAAAATGACTTCTCATATTCGTTCACTTGGCTGATGGGGTTTTCCTGGTTTTACGACACAGTTTTTCGAGTTACGATCCTACAATATTCCGTAGGCTTCGTGAACTTATACCATGAATTAATTGCTTCGGATATAGCTCAATTGGACTATATGTTGCCGGGCTCCCAGGCCGCACGTTATGAACAGGTTACACCGGAGTTCCGCCATTGGCTGGGATACATTCGGCGACATGGCAGCCTGCGGTGTCAGGGAATCGGGGATTATTGGTAGTTGAAGGCGTTTAGAAAGCGTTCAACGCCCGGCAGGTAAGGCTCAAGGAATTTCTGGTAATTGCGCCAGCGGCCGACCGCCGTCCGGTAGAGCGGCTTGCGCACGTCATCGTGGGACGGGGACTTCACGCGCTTTGCGCGCGCGTGCTCGTAGAACTTCAGGACGTTGTCTTCGAAACCGACACCGAGAAATCCCAGCACCGACCGGGCTACCGCAGGAAGATCGTCTACCATCTCTTCGTAGCGCACATACATCCATCGATCGCCCATCCGGGGGAACATCTCCAGCCAGAATCCCAGCACATTGGCGTACTGGTTTACCGTTCCCTCCACGCTCAGATAGGCGGAGCTGATCGGCGTGAGCGGCAGGGCCTGCATGAAGCAACTCACGATCACGTCGCGCGGGTCGCGTAGCGCAACGAGAAACTTCGTCTCGGGGAAAACCCGCACCACCATCGGAATCATTAAATTCAAAGCCGGGTTCTTGTCCACCAACAAGCGGCTGCCGATGGGACGGCGCAGGAACAGTTCCATGCAGCGGAAATAATTTTCACGCGCGTGCGAGATGAGGCTGGGGGGAACCGAGTCGAGCGCCTGGAGGACGCTGGTTCCCTCCGGAAAATCACGAATCAGCGGGAGGTATGCGTCGTCGTGCATGATTTTGGTCTCTTCGGCGCTGGTCATGTCGCTATGCGCGTCGAGCACCTGCTCAAGGAGGGTGGTGCCGGAGCGGGGATGGCCGCAGAGTAGCGCAAGGCGCCGGGGCGGTTGGAGTTTGTCGGCTTCCGCGCGCCACCGGTCCATCACCGCGGCCGTTACGGTCTGTTCCATTTCTTTGGCGCGGCTTTGCATGTGCTGGAGGGTGGCGGCATACGGCCCGGCGTGCGGACGCATAATCGCTTTTGCTTCCAATAGCGCGGCCATGGCATCGTCGTATTTGCCATAGTTGTCCAGGATGCCGGCCAACTCGTATAAAGCGCGTACGCGTACCAAGGCGGCGGTTGTGCCATTTGCCAGAAGTTGACGGAGGAGCGCTTCGGCCCCGGGGATATTGCCGCGCAGACGCCTGATCACAGCGTCCTCGAGCAGCACGAGCGGGTCCTTGCGATCCAGTCGAGCCGCGCGTGCGACCAGCTCAGCCGCTTCATCGAGCCGCTTGTCGCGGGTGTAAAGGTCTGCCAGCGTCATGAGCGCATTGGTGGACACGCCTTTCTTCTGGCTGGCGCGCTGCAAACAGCCGATCGCCATTTCGATGTTGTCGAATTGCAGACAAATCTGTCCGGCCTCACTCAGAGTGTGGGCGCGATCCTTTGAAATTTGCACCGCCTTTTGGATATAGCGTTCAGCGGCGGAAAAATCGTAGCGCTTCCCACAGGCGCGCGCGAGGTCGAGAAGGAGAGCAGGATTAAACGGCTCTTTGCGAGCCGCCTCCTCAATCAAGCTGATGCTCTTCTGATAATCCTGCTGTTCCCACGCCTCTTCGGCCTGGCGGTAAAGCCGTTGGATCGCCGCGTTGGGTTTATTCGGGTGTGGCTGGCTCATTTCGTCAATTCGCGATGCCGTATGGCAACTTCAAAATTGGCCGGTGTCAAAACAAATTCCTCCCGGTGGTCTGTTGCTGATAACTCGATTGGACTATTGATGCAGCACGCGCGACTTGATTTACTGCCCGTCGCCAAAGCGGCAGGAGAAAATATTGCAAAAATTTCCGCCCAAAATTTATCGCCTGAATACCGGGTTCAGATGGGCTCTTTTCGCCGCGCTCTTAGCGGCCTGCCCGGTCCTGGGCCAAGATTCTCCGACCCGCTTATTTGACGCGGCCCCGTATGGCATGCCATTGCCGGGTGGGCAAGGGCTGATGTGGGAGGACCCGCGAGAAATCCATTCCGTGATTGTGGACTTCGCCGACGGGATTTCTGCGGGGGCCAACATGCGCCTCGAATATTGGGGGAGCCACTGGCCCGATCAGCGCCTGCCCAAGGACCGTGAACTGGGCGGCGGCTTTGCCGGCTGGATGGAGCTGGGAAACTGGTACAACGGCGGATGGCGCGTCGCCGATGCCGAACGATCTGTTTCCGGCAGCACAATTCAATTTACCTTCCGCCCCATTAATGCTCATGAGTATCCGGATCTCAAAGATGACGCTTCGACGGGGCGATTTACTCTGAAAATCCGGGTCGTTTGCGATCAGCCCCTCCCCAAAATCCTTCGCATTCGCGCAATGACTGATTCGACAGTTGAGGAACGATCGGTCCGTATTGTCTGGAAGAACCGACCGGCATCCGATTTCCGGGCCGAGGCATTCAACGGGCAAATCTTGAGCGCTACTATGGCGGGCAAGCGCTCTACTGCACTGCGAGTTCAAACTGCCGTCAACAACGACCCCAACACCTTCGATCGCACGCTCGTCACCCTGAGAAACGGCACGAATTTGTTTACTTTCAAGGTTGATGATTTAAAGAACGGCGCGCTTTACCTGCCGGAACATGGTGCGGCGATACTTCCGGACAACGATCACCGCGACTATTCTGCCGTCGCTCGAGATGTGCGGTGCGCGGGACAAAAGACTCTTTACGACCGTATTGCGGAGATGCCCGAGCAAACCTGGACTGCCGCCCGGAACGGCATGCCGCCGAAAAAATCGCGCATCTCCTTTGTGCTGGGGAACGATGGCGGCCGCCAAAAATTCCGTCTTGATAGCGACGGCAAGATTTCCTTCCGCTTGGATGATCAATACATGAAAGGACTTCCGGCGCAGGATACTCCCCGGCTCGATTTGGAAAGGCCGCCGATACAGGTCAGCTTTGATTTGCCCGAAAAACCCATGGAACGCCACATCGAAGAGGAGTCTATCCCGACCTGCATCACAACCTGGGAACGCGGCGGAGTGCGCATCCGGCAAACGGCGTTTGCCACAACGCTGGACGGTACCAGACCGGATGCGCCGCCGCCAGCTTCCGATGCTTGCGCGGTGGCCATGCTGCGCTTCGATTTTACAAACACCACCAGCGGTTCGCGCGTGGCCGATCTGCCGGTCACAATTCTCAGCGACACGAATTACGAGAGTCTGCGGCTTGACGCCCAAGGTTTCGTCTGGAATGGCAAACAGCTGCGTGGCCAGATCATCGCCGATGGACTTTCCGTCATTTCAACGAATCAACTGGATTGGAGCAACTCGCTCGCGGCCGGTGAAACAAAGTCGGTCGTGGTCAAGTTGCCCTATCTGCCGCTGATGGAACCGGCCGCAGCGGCCGCTTTGGCGGCGCTTGATTTCGAGAGAGAACGAAAAGCCATAGGCGATTACTGGCGCCGCGTTTTAGATCAGAGCACACGCCTCGTTACGCCGGAGCCTGCCCTTACTGATTTTTACCGCGCTGTCGCGGGGCATCTTCTTATCAACTGCGAGATCGAACCCGGGAGCAACCGGCGCTTTGCCCGCGTCGGCTCGTTCAGGTATGGCGTCTATGGAAATGAATCGTGCATGATGGTTTTGGATTTGGACCGCCGGGGTTATCATCGGCAAGCTGAGGACTGCCTTGATGCCTGGCTGCATTACCAGGGGACCGTGGGTTTGCCGGGCGATTTCGATTCCACAAACGGCATCCTCTACGGTGCCGCCGGCTATGAATCCGGCGGCTACAACCAGCATCACGGCTGGATTCTGTGGGCATTGGCCCAGCATTACCGCTTCACGCGCGATGACGCCTGGTTGCGCCGTGCGGCACCCGGCATGGTTGCTGGCGCGGATTGGATCATCCGCGAAACTGCGCGCACCGCCGGCCGGCATGATCTGGCGCAGGGCCTTCTGCCGCCGGGCGACCTCGAGGACATTGGCGATTGGTGGACCTGGCTCTCCACGAGTTGTTATACCTGGCGTGGTTTGGATAACGCGGCCTGGGCGCTCGAACAAATCCATCATCCGGACGCTGCGCGTATCCGCGCCGCGGCCGATACTTACCACCAAAATCTCGTGGACCATTTCCTGGCCGCCTCCGCCCGCTCGCCGGTTGTCCGCTTGCGTGACGGCACCGCCGTTCCGCAGATTCCATCCTACGTCCAACGTCGCGGCCGGAGCTTCGGTTGGATTTGTGAAACCCTCGAAGGCGCAATGCACCTGATTATCACCAAAGCCATCGACCCCAAATCCATCCAGGCCCAGTGGATTCTCAAGGATTACGAAGACAACCTTTTTCTTTCCGACCAATACGGCTACACGCTCGATGATTTCGACCAATACTGGTTCGCCCGTGGCGGTATGTCCATGCAGCCGTGCCTCCTCTTCGACGTGGAAGCTTATCTCTATCGTGACGACGTGAAACAAGCCTTGCGCGCGATGTTCAACGCCATCGCCCTGAATAATTTTACCGACGTCCACATGAACGCCGAACATTCGCTCCCGGAAATGAGCGATTGGCTGGGAGACGTTTATAAATCTTCCGACGAAGCCAACGCCTGCGGATGGCTGCGCCAACTTTTCGTCCGTGAAGACGGCGATATGCTTATAATTGGCCAGGCGGTGCCGCGCGATTGGTTGAAACCGGGCCGGCAGTGCGGAATCCAAAATACCGCCACCTGGTTCGGAAACACGTCGGTCATCTATCAAGGCGCGCCGGGGCGCATCACTGCCAGCGTCGAAGGCCCCACACGCAATCCACCCCGTGAAATCCGCCTCCGCTTCCGGGCACCGGGGGCGAAGCCGCTGAAGAGCGTTACGGTAAATGGCCAATCCTGGAAGAAGCGTGACGCCGACTGGGTCATCCTTCCGGGTAACATTGGGACCGCCAGCATCGTTGCCAGCTATTGAGACCGGTTTGAAGGTGGCTCGAGTGCCGCGACCACGCTTTGCGCGTACCAGCGGGCGAGGTAATCATTGGGATGTAGCGGATCATTCAGACAATCCATTGGCTTTTTGGCGGCGTATATCGATTCGCTGATGGCGGTCATGTCAACGAATTGCACGCCCGGTCCGGTCATCGCCTTCAGTTTGGCGGCGTATTCCCCGACCACAGCCCAGTATTGGGCATTCGTTGTGTAAGCCGGATCGTATCGGAGGGTGGAGACCAGCAGGAACTCGGCGCGCGAATTTTTGTCGCGCACGGTTTTCATGATGTCCGTGATGTTTTCCGCGAATGAATTTGCCGGAACGCTCCAGAAATCATTTTGCCCGAAGGCGATGATAACGAGATCGGGATTCAGCGATGCGACCATGCGCGCCGCATATTCCTTTCCCCACTGCGACGTCGCGCCGCTTTGGGATGAATTACAAAGCTGGACATGTTTGTCGTGATAAATCGCATTGAGGCGATGCACAAAAAGTTCAGGCCAGGGGGGCAAGTACGGTCGGATGTGCGAGAGCCGGCTTTCGCCGGAACCGTGAGTAATACTGTCTCCATAAGCGACCACGGTCAGCGGCGCGCGTGCCTTCAGTTTCTTTATCGTGTCAGGGAGGTCGTCGCCGGCAAATGTCGGAGGCGGATGGTTCCAGGTGTCCTGATGTTCGTAGGTCACCATCATCTGCTTGCCACCAAAGACATTCCACTTGAACTCGCCTTTAAGCAGGTCTTCATCACGCATCCGCGGCATGCGAGAAGCCGCGGTACAAACCAAAGTCCGGCCCTCAACCGTGTAATCCACACCGTCGGCATAATTGGTGACCAATCCGTAATCCCGAACCGAAATGATTCGCGAAGGACGGAACATCAACTGACCGTTGGCCGGTTTGCCGTCCTGCGACAACATCAGAACCGCTTCGTTATAAACCGTTTTATCCCGCCAGAACGGCTGCATGGCCCCGTCCAAATCACAGGTGGGCTCCAAATTCACCGCATTTTCATCCGGCATATCCAGGCCCACTTGATCAACGAGAACCGATCCCCCCGACGAGCCTTTGGAAAAGACAATTTCAATCCATTTCGACCGTGGGTGCGGTTGCATGTACCAGTCGAACTTCCGCGGGTCGTTTTTGTCCGGTTTCATGTCATTGATTGAATCCACGCGCATCAGCTCGCGCCCGTTCTTGTCCAGAAAGCGGAGGGCAAAAACCCAGCCATTCGAGAGCTGCGGCTGGATGACAGCCGACACAGTAAACGCGTTGACGCGGCCGATCTTGATGCGCTGTGCCAACGAACCCGCGCCCGGACCGATGATACCCGAAACCTTGCCGTTCAAAGGACGGTTCGTCTCCAGATGAACATCGCCAACCGCGCGCCAGGCCTTCAAACCGTTCTCGAATCCCCCGTTGACGACCAGATTCGAATTCTGATCGGCGGCGACCGCCGAGCCGCACAAGTTCACCAGCAGCAGTGAGGCAATAAATAATAGCCTTCTCATGATCAGTACAGTTTCAGCTCGCTCAGAATTTGCGTACAGATTCCTTTGGCGATCAAACCGGGATATTCCCTGGTCGGGACGACCGGGCCGGTGTAATTCACGACGGCCAGATATTCGCCCTTCAGTCCGGCAACATGGCCGACAAACCAGCCCAATTCCTCCTGGTTGGTGGTGTGCGAGCCGGTCTTGCCTGAGAGTACCGCGCCGGAGGCCGACGTTTCCAGGTAAATGATTTTTTTTGTGACATCCACGGCGTGCCGGGAAACCGGAAGGCCGCCGCGCCAGAATCGCTCCCAAAACCGCAACTGTTCGTCGGCCGAAATTTTCAAGGTTGACCCGAGCCAGAACGTTGTCAGTCCGCCGGAAATGTCTTCGTTGCCGTAATCGAACCGGGCTAGGTAATCCTTGATGGTTTCCGGACCGAGTTGCGGTGTGATGCGCTGCGAATACCAGATCACGGAGTTCTTCATCCAGTCCGCCGCCGAAGTGTCGCGGTTCCAGGATGCGATTTCGTGCCGCACTCCATCCCATTTGAAAGTGGTCGTTTCGTCTTTGAGGATGCCCTGATCAAAGGCCATCAGGGACAAGGCAACCTTGAAGGTGGAGCAGGGCGCAAGCCGCAGCGCACAGCGTTTTTCGTTGTAGCGTTCGACAGTTTTGCCGGCCTTCAGGTCGTAAAGAATGAAACAACCGTCCTTGTTCTCGAAGTAACGGGAAAACTCGATTTCGGCCGCAAGGCTGGTGAACGGCAAGCAACTCGCGACGAGTAACAGGCGGATCAACAATTTGTTCATGAATTTTGTTCGGGGAAAAATGTTGGTTGGGAATTTGCAGCTCAAGCACAAAGATTTCAGAAAATACCCTCGGATGGTGAAGTTCCACCGCCGGTCGTCCCGGGAGAACTTCACGGCATCCGATGACAAAAGAAAAGCGTAAAATGGCCTCCCTTAACTGTTGATCGCGCTGGCCGCGACAGCCGGGGTCGGGTGTGGGTCAGATTGATCCAGGCGTTTTACCAGCAGCCAGGCAATGAAGCCCAGAAACCCCAGGCCGCAGAGATCGAGGTAAAGCGTCGCCCGGTCGGAATCCAGTCCGGCCAGGCACGGGAAAGCGATGCTGAAGAGAAGCAGTTGCGCGGCCAGCCATTGACCGACCGGCCCGGCTACTCGACGTAACAACCACGCGAGGAACAGAAACAGCGGCAGCAGAATCAATGTGGCGGTGCCCCAGAAGCCGAACAGCAAATCGCTGAAATCCGCCAACAGACCGTAGCCAAAAGCGACGGCCGTGCTGAACAAAATCGTCAGCGGCACGGCATGAGGCACGGCGGCCAGTGTGAGTGAAAGCGCGAGCAGGGCAAATAGCAGCAGCCAGGCGCGTTCGACTTCATACAGCACGGCGCGCGTGATTTCGCCGGGTTGCGGCAATTGCGGCAGGCTGATGCCCATGCCCTTGTCGGTAAGCGCATGGTCCAGGCGATAGGCGAGCACGGTGCCTTGACCGTTCCGGCCGGGTTTGATTTCGGTCGGTGTCATGCAACCGTCGGGATAATTCAGTTTCGCTTTGGGCAAATCCGGCAGGTTCAAAGTGAGAGTAAAGTCGCGGATTTCCCTCGCCTCGCGCACCTGAAAATACCAGCAGGACAAGCCGCGGCTCTTGAAAGCGATGTGGAAATCCATGGCCGCGCGTGCCGGCATATCGCCTTCAAGGACCAGGCTGCCATCTTTGATCTGCATGTCGGGCAGGACGTCCCGACCGTCGAGCGTGGCCAGCAGTCCGTCATACATCGCGCCGGACGCGGGCAGGGGGAAGGTAAGCGTGCATTTCTGGGCGGTGTCGGAGGGGTTGCGCAGTTTCCACGTAAAGTTGCAGCCGGTCTCGTAACCGCCGTAAAACGCCGAGCCTTTCTTGCGCGGGTTCTGGTGCAACGTCACCTCGTGCCGCGCGGACACAAACGGATTGCCAGGCACGGTCACATGAACGATGGTTTTGCGGAGAAAGGCGGGCTTGTTCGTGTCCTCGGATTCAATGCGTTCGGTTTTTTCTTCATTGTGATAAATGTCCACATTCAATTCATTTTGCGTTTGTTCGCCGCCCCAGATGGTCTGGACGGCGTTGTAATTCGCCTGGGTGATGCGGCCGTGTGTGCTCTGGAAGTTACTCAGCGTGTGGCGCAGATAAATCCGAAGTACTGTAATTGCGCCGGCCAGCAATGCAACCAGGGCAATGGCCCGGAGGTATCGGCCGGCTAGGCGATACAACGTCCAGAGCAGGCCGGAACCGCCGCCGAGTTCGGACGTCGGTTTGGTTTGTGCGATGGCTGCCAGGAAGACGGCCAGCAGGGCGGCGCCGAGGAACAGCGCGATGAGAGGTTCGACTTCAGCCAGGTCGCTCGCGCGGCCCAGAAATTTGGACAGGATTTTCATGGCGGGATAAATGTGTTGGCCCGCGGGCAGCGCCAAAGGATGCGAGAGGCAGAAACACAGCAAGAGTGAACGACAACAGCTCGATCATATCCGCACCGACCTTCTTCATACCGCCCGGCGCCATTCGCGGGCAAGGTTCAGGTTTAACGCCATGGCACACCGAAAATCGGAACGACCGGATTCAAAGGCGCACCATGACTGGTATTGCTGGGAACCACTCGCACGAGCGGTCTCAGGTAAGATGAGGAACTGGCCCCCGGCAAATTGTTCCGCCGGAGACGAGAAGATTAAACGCCGGCACAGGCCGGATGTCAACGACTTTTTCCGGGTGCGCGGGGTGTTCCAGGCGACGAAATTTTCCTGCAGAAAGTAGCGTTGACACTTTTGGGCCGAACGCTTAATCTATCGACAAATACATATCGAGCCATGCTAACTCGGATTTTTCTGATCGTGGGTATTCTGGCGGCACTGGGAGCTGGCGTGTTGAGCTTCACCCAGGTGCAAGGCAAGATCCATACCTTGATGGACCAACGTAATACTTACCACGATGAGCGAGACAAGGTTCAGGGCCAGCTCGACACCACCAAGAAGGATCTGGCCAGGACCCAGGACACTCTCAAGCAAACCCAGCAGGATTTGGCGACCTCGAAGAAGAGTGAGGCCGCCGCAGTGGCCGAAGCCGATAAACAAAAGAAGAACGCCGATGATTTGTCCAACAAGCTGGCCAAGGCTTCCCAGGACCGCGACACGGCTCAGGCTAACCTGGAGGCTTACACACAGAGCGGCTTGAGTGCCAAAGAAGTGGCGAACCTCAGCGCCACGCTCAAAAAGGCCCAGGGCACCATTGAGGCGATCAACCAGGAAAAGCTGGTCATGAACCGCACCATTGACCGGCTTAGAGGCGAGCTCGCTGAACTTATAGGCACAAATGTTGTCGTCACCGAACCGGCCACTTTGCGGGGTAAAATTTTGGTGGTGGACCCCAAATGGGATTTCGTGGTGTTGAACGTTGGCGATGATCAGAATCTCAAGGAAAACGGCGAATTACTGGTCAGCCGGGATGGCAAACTGGTTGCCAAGATCATCGTTCGCAGCATCCAAAAAGACCGTTCGATTGCCAACATCATGCCCGGTTGGAAACTCGGCGAAGTGATTGAAGGCGACGAGGTGACTCCCGCGCATCCGGCTTCCTGAGATGAAACGGCGCGCCGTCAACTCGCCCCGAAAATTTGGTCGGGGCTGGGTGTTGCTGCTCGTGTTGGGCGCAATGCTGGCGGCGGTGGGCGGTTGCGCGACCGATGAACCGGAAAATGCCTCCGTCCGTCCCTGGGACTCACCGCAAGGGTGGGAAAACGGCATGGGCGGGATGATGAATCAACAGCAGCGATAACCGCTCGGGTGACATGTGACGTGTCACAAACCATCCGCCTCAGTTTCACTCCACTTATCGCCCGTCACTCGTCACACTTGACGCATCGTGTCGGCGTCAAAATGTAGTTCATCCGCACGTCGAGCTTGCCTGTCGGAACTGCCTCCACGATCTGCTCGTCAAAGGTCACGCCGCATTTGGTCCCCGGAATGCCAGCCAGCAAGCGGTCGTAAAAGCCGCGGCCCCGTCCCAGCCGACCACCCCGCACGTCAAACGCGATGCCGGGCACCAGAATTAACCCCAAGCGTTCCATCGGAATTTCCACGCAGCCCGCCTTCGGCTCGCGGATGCCGAATTGTCCCGGCCCTACTTCGGTTTGTGGATGCTGGACGCGGCAGGCCTGGTAATCATTTATTGCCGGATTGTAGCGGGGCAGGGCGGCGATTCTGCCGCCGGCGAGTGCCTCTTCCAATAATGGCCACAGGTCCACTTCATCCGGCATTGACGCGAAGAACAGAATTGAGGCCACCTCTCGCCAAAATGGTTGTTCTTTGAGCCGCGTACGAATTTGGGCTGATGCCGCCAACCGCACCGCGGGCGTAATATTTTGCAGCGCGGTGCGGATTTTCTGGCGCAACTCGGCTTTGGGATTGGCGGCGGGGCCGGGCATGCGGTCACAAATGTTCCACGAATTCTTCCGGCGATACGCTGGCCTGGCGCAACACACCCCGCAAGGTACCTTGATCCACCTCGCGGTGCAGTGGCACCACGCATACATCGGTCTCGCGGCGCATGACCAAATGACTGCCACGCTGCCGCTCGCGGACAAAACCGAGGCGTTCGAGCGCTTTCGCCACTTTTGTGCCGGAGACGCAGGGAAGTTTAGGCATGTTCCACTTCGAAGGTGGTCAGGATGGCGCCGGGGCGGTCGGGCAAATCTTTTTCCTCCAAAAATAGCGCCGTGGCTTCCTTGAGATTTTTCAATGCCTCCTCGACCGTTTTGCCCTGAGTGGTCGTGCCGGTTTCGGGATTGTAGGCCACCAGCCAGCGCTTGGTCTCGCCGGGGTAGATAATCGCCGTGAGCGTCTTCATGCGAAGAACCTAAACGATGCCATCATCATTGGCAAATCTCGAAATCCGGCCTCGACTTAAGTGCCTTCTTCATACCAAGCCAACCCCATTCTCGGAAGGTGACATCCCTCAAACGATTGTACTTCTTCAATGGATTCGACCTCAATAACTGGCGGGTCACAAGCCTGATTTTCGCTAACATTACGAAGTTTAGGTTCGTTTCGCAGAAGTTCGACAGGGACAGCTTCAGCTTGCTCGGCGTTTGCGGCTTCAACGAAAGCAGTCGTGTAAAAACCCTGCTTGCGCGGAGAATTTCCAACTTCGCGAATCAGATAATTCGTCCCTTGGACGAAAACCTTGAATTTTTTCATTCCGGGGTACCCTTTATTGTTCTTTGCGCCCTGCCCGTACTTTTGAAAGTTCCGCCCGCCATTTTTCGACCCGCTCCTTGATTTTCTTTTCCACTCCTTGTTCGGTCGGTTCGTAATAAATTTTGTCTGAGCCAAGATAGTCTTGCACGACAAAATGGCCAGGATGATCGTGGGCATATTCATAACCCTTGCCGTGACCAAGCCGCTCGGCGCCCTGGTAATGCGTATCCCGCAGATGTTCCGGCACTGGCAACGTCCGCCCCGATTTCACGTCCGCCAATGCGGCGGAAATCGCCAGGACGGCGCTGTTACTCTTGTTCGCGGTGGCGATGTAAATCGTCGCCTCGGCCAGCGGAATTTGCGCCTCCGGCCAGCCGACAAACTCCGCGGCCTCCAGCGCCGAAGTCGCCAGTATCAGCGCCATGGGGTCGGCCAGGCCTACATCCTCCGCAGCGCAAATCACAATCCGCCGCGCAATGAACCGCGGGTCTTCGCCGGCGTGAATCATCTTGGCCAGCCAATAAAGGGCCGCGTCCGGGTCGCTGCCGCGCATGGACTTGATGAACGCGGAAATCGTGTCGTAGTGCGCGTCTTCGTCGTCATAGACCACCGCCTTTTTCTGAATGCTTTGCTCGGCGGCAGCGAGGTCAATATGGACGACGCCTTTTTTGTCCGGCGAGGTCGTGAGTGCGGCGATTTCCAGCGCGCCGAGCGCTTTGCGGGCATCCCCGTCCGAAATTTTGGCCAGGTGCCGTAGCGCGTCTTCGTCGGCGCGAATTCTCATGTAGCCGACTCCGCGTTCCTCGTCATTCAGCGCGCGTTGCAACAGCGAAAACAAATCGTCCTCGCTCAACGGGCGCAATTCGAAAATCTGGGAGCGTGAAACGAGGGGCGAATTAACGAAGAAAAACGGATTGTGCGTCGTGGCACCGATGAGCCGCACCACGCCGCTTTCGACGTCGGGTAGCAACACATCCTGTTGCGCCTTGTTGAAACGGTGGATTTCGTCAATGAACAGGATGGTGGGTTGCCCGGTATTTTCGAGGCGATTGGCGGCCGCGGACAGAACGCGGCGCATGTCGGCGACATTGGATTCCGCGCCGCTGAGCCGTTCGAATTTGCTTTTGGTCTGCCGGGCGATGATTTGGGCCAGGGAAGTTTTGCCGGTGCCCGGCGGGCCATAAAATATCAGGGACTGGATGCGGTCAGCCTCGATGGCACGCCGGAGCAGCTGTCCCGGGCCAAGAATGTGTGTCTGGCCCACAAACTCATCCAGGGTGCGCGGTCGCATTCGTGCCGCGAGCGGCTGGTGCCGGGGAGATTCCGGCGTGGTCGGGACGGCTGGCTTTGATTCAGCCGGGGTCCGGAACAGGTCATCACGGGCCATGACCGGAGCTTAGCATCGGGCACAACATTTTCCCAAATAAAACTCGCGCCCGTTGCCTTTCATTTTGACAAAGCGGAGTCGTGGTTCCATGTTCATGCCGTTGCGGTGCGCAGCTGTGGTTTGAAGTCGAACGCTGCGCCCCCGGGAGTTCCAGTCGCCTCATGAAAAACAAGAAACGCGGTTCAGCTTCGATTACCTTGTCGCCGCGCTTTCGCATCACCTGCGGCAAAGAGATCGCTTTTGGCCCGGGCAAAGCGGAATTGCTGCAACGCGTGGCCGAAACCGGTTCCATCAGCCAGGCGGCATTGCGCATGAAAATGTCCTACATGCGCGCCTGGTCGCTTGTCCAGACCATGAATCGCTGCTTCAAGGAACCGCTCGTCACGGCAGCCCACGGCGGTGGCGGCGGCGGTGGCGGCGCGGCTTTGACCGAGACAGGCCAAAAGGTGTTGGCGCTTTACCGCCAAATGGAGCGCACCAGCCTGCGCGCGAGCGCCGGCCCGTGGAAACAGCTGCGGCGGCTCCTGCCGGTCTGAGGGCCGTCAGCAGGAAGTTCATTCCGAAACATCTTCACGCATTTGTTTCAACGTTATATTTGACTAAATATAACGACTGTGGTTTCTTCCCGTGGCATGAGGAAAGTGGGGGGCGCAGGAATCAATCATGCACGACTTGACCGCACTTAACTGGATCATTTTGCTGGCCGCCGTCTTTGCGGTCGCATTTTTTTATTCGTCGGTCGGACACGGCGGTGCGACGGGTTATCTGGCCGCGCTCGCGCTGCTCGGCGTCGCGCCCGCCTCGGCGCGCGTGGCGGTTTTGATTGCCAACGTGCTCGTCGCCGGTATTGCCTGGTGGCAATTCTGGCGCAATGGCCATTTCGACGGACGGGTGCTGCTTTCGTTTGTGATCATTTCCGTGCCGTGCGCCTGGCTGGGCAGCCGCGTCCACATCAGTCCGCAAGCCTACAAAATCGTCCTCGGCGCGGTACTGGCGGTGGCGGGAGTTGTCCTGCTCCTGCGCTCACGCTGGCAGACCGACGACGTGCCGCTCCAGAAATTTCTTTTGCCACTGGCATTACTCATCGGCGCCGTGCTGGGATTTCTGGCGGGCTTGACCGGCATCGGCGGCGGCGTGTTCTTGAGTCCGTTGCTTTATGTTTTTCGCTGGGTAAAACCGAAAACGACCGGCGGCATCGCGGCCGGGTTTATCGTGCTTAATTCCATTGCCGGACTCATCGGCACGGGTTGGGAAAAGGTCGTCCACGCCGGGCCGCTCCTCTGGCTCACGGCACCCGCGGTCGCCGGCGCCGTGCTTGGCACGCATTTCGGTGCGCGGCGTTGGAGCAGCGTCACCTTCAGTCGCGTCCTGGCGTGCGTGTTGATTTTCGCCGGTGGAAAATTATTGATTGAAGCATTCGGTTGATTCTGGAGAAATTATTCGATTATGTTTCCGACGAGACAACGACAGAAACCTCTCCCTCTCCGCCGCGAAGCGGGGGAGAGGGTCGGGGTGAGGTGGTGCGTTTCCATATGCGGTATAATCGCAGAAAACAAATGTGCCTGTCCTGTTTGTGGCGGCTGAATCGTAATAACATTTGAAAATGCGCGTTTTATTTTTTGCCCAACTCAAAGATGCGACCGGGTGCGATTCAGTCGAAATCGCACCGGCGTCGCCGCTGAACGCCGAGCAGCTTTGGACGGAACTGCTGAAGAAATTTCCGAAATTGGACGTCCATCGCTCAAGCGTCCGCCTGGCAAAAAGTTGCGAATACGCCGCGCCAGACGCGCTCTTCGGCGCCGACGATGAAGTGGCCCTGATTCCGCCGGTGTCAGGCGGGTGAATGTTTTTGTATGGAAATCGAAATCCAACTCACGCGCGAGTCGATTGTAGAGAGAATTTCTCTGGCGGTAGTGGCACGGGCGTCCCGCCCGTTCGATGAAGGTCAGGAACTGACAGGCGGGATGCCTCTGCCACTATCCGTTGGCGCATGGCTGGAATTTCGCGGTGTTGTGCGCGACGAAGAGAACGGTCAGACCATTTCTGGGCTCGAGTATGAAGCTTATCCCGAAATGGCCGAGCGGGAAATCCGGCGCATTCTGGAATCGCTCGGCACCAGGTATCCGTGCCAGGCCGTGAAGGTGATTCATCGCATTGGAATCATCCCTGTCGGCGAGACGGCGATTTACGTTGGCGTGGCGTCGGCACACCGTGGCGAAGGCATAGCGCTGGTCACAGAATTCATGGACCGGCTTAAGCAGGACGTGCCTATTTGGAAACGAAGAGGTGTGCCGGTAGAGGCAGGGCGCGTTACTCCGTGCGCGCCGGATAAAATTCAACATCAAACGAGCGGCGGGCAGGGGACTGCCCGCCCTACCTTGAAATCACTCGATGAAGCCCTGGCCGAAATCCGTTCCCGGTGCCGGCCGTTTCCCGGGGTGCGCGTGCCGCTGATTGAGGCCGTTGGCCGCGTGCTGCGCGAAACGGTTAGCGCACCGTCGGATTTGCCGGATTGTGACCGTTCTACCCGCGATGGCTACGCGGTTCTGCAAAATGACAATTCCGAAACGTTTCAAGTCGTGGACACGCTCCACGCCGCCGATTGGAAACCGCGCGAATTGAAAACCGGCCAGGCGGTACGCATCGCCACCGGCGCGCCACTGTCGTGCGAAAATCTCCGCGTCGTGATGCAGGAGCATGTCGAGCGAAATGGCGACGGGATCAGAATTTTAAAACGTGAAAGCGCGCTGAACCTTCGCCGCCGCGGCGAAGATGTCAGGGCAGGGCAGGTTCTGGTGCCGGCTGGCCCGCGTTTGGACGCAGGCAAACTGGCATTGCTGGCGAGCGCCGGCTGCGCGGAACCGCTCGTCAGCCCGCGATTGCGTGTTGTGCATTTCACGACCGGCGACGAAATTATCCCGCCGGACCAGACACCGAAACCCGGCCAAGTCCGCGACAGCAATTCGATCCTCATCCGCGGATTGCTCCAAAACTTTCCGTGTGAACTCGTACAAGCCCATCTCCCCGAGGATTTCCAATCCGCCAAACGAAACATTTCCGCTTTCCGCTTTCCGCTTTCCGCTTTTGATTTGATTTTGGTTTCCGGCGGCGCCAGCGTAGGCGACAAGGATTTTACCCGCGCGCTGCTGGAGTGGCTCGGGTTTGAAATTGTTTTCTCGCAAGTGAACGTGCGTCCGGGCCGTCCGCTGATCTTTGGTATAAATGAGAATAAAACTGCCTTTGGCTTGCCAGGCAATCCGTTGTCACATTTCGTTTGCTTTCACTTGTTTGTTGCCACGGCGCTGGCGCGGTTGATGGGTGCAGAGCCACCCGCGTTTCAGAGCGGACGGCTCGCAGCAAAATTAGACGACGAAGCGAATCCGCGTGAAACCCTCTGGCCAGCAAAGTGGCACGGGCGTCCCGCCCGTGAGTCGCAACGCACGGCCAGCGCGGCCAAATCGAAAAATGCGGGCGCGACGCCCGCGCCACAATTGACGCCGTTAAAATGGTCGAGTTCCGGCGATATCACCTGTCTGGCGGAAACCAACGCCTTGATTCACGTACTAGCAAATCGCGGTGCGATTGAATCGGGCACCGAAGTGGATTTTTTGCCGACAATTTGGTAAACCACGAAACACACGAAATGACACGAAAGAACCAATTTTCGCATCTAAACGACGCCGGAGCAGCGCGCATGGTCAACGTCGGGCACAAGCCGATCCAGCGTCGGCGCGCGGTGGCCGAGGGGAGATTAGTTTGCGCTCCGGCGACCATCCGCGCGCTCAAAATGCACGCGTTGCCGAAGGGCGATGTTTTGACCGTGGCCCAAGTCGCCGGCATTCAGGCCGCCAAACGGACGGCAGAACTAATTCCGCTGTGTCATCCGCTGCCATTGAACCATGTCGAAGTAAAATTCCGGGTGAAATCGGCGGCGATTGAAATTATTTGTACTGCCGAGACGAGCGCGCAAACCGGTGTGGAGATGGAAGCGTTGACCGGTGCGAGTGTGGCGGCATTGACACTTTACGACATGTGCAAGGCCGTGGATAAAACAATGCTGATTGAGGGAATTCGGGTTGTGATAAAGGAAAAGGAATGAGCGATAATTCTGTAACACAGGTTGGCAACCTGCGGTGTCGCCGACTGGTAGTCGGCTGGGGGCTGGAACCTTTAATAACCTGCGGATTGCCAATCCGCGATACGGCAGACTACCAGTCTGCGCTACCATGAAAATCGGGCGGCTCACCATCAGCGACCGGGCGTCGGCCGGCGTTTACGCCGACCGTAGCGGGCCAGAAATCGAAACTGTCCTGTGCGAATTTCTCGGTAACGACGCCGTTTTCGAGGCTGTCATCGTGCCGGATGAGGTGGAAAACATATCAGCAGCGCTGAGAAAGTTTGCGGACGAACAAAAATGCGATATGGTTGTCACAACCGGCGGCACCGGAATCACCCCGCGCGACGTTACGCCGGAAGCGACCCGTGCCGTGCTGGAAAAGGAATTGCCCGGGTTTGGCGAAATCATGCGGGTGCAATCGTTCGCCAAAGTGAAAACAGCGATTCTATCGCGCGCAGTGGCCGGGACGCGCGGGGCGTGTTTGATTGTGAATTTGCCCGGCAAACCGTCGGCGGTGCGCGAATGCCTGGAAATTCTCGCGCCGGCTATTCGCGAATGCCTGGCGCATTTGCGCGGAGAAGATCCGCACGAAAAGAAATGATGAATTAAGAATGCAGAATGAAGAAACGAAATCACACGCAGCCAAACTGTTTCATCATTCTTCATTCGTCATTCTGCCTTTGAAAAATGGATCAGTTCGGGCGACAAGTTGATTATCTGCGTATCTCGGTCACCGACCGGTGCAACGAGCGTTGCCTCTATTGCATGCCGGAGGGTTACAAAGGTTGGGAAACCAAGCCGGACTACCTGACCGCCGACGAAATCATCCGCGTCGTGCGGGTGGCAGGGGGACTGGGCTTCCGCAAATTCCGTCTGACCGGTGGAGAACCGCTCGTGCGGAACGACGTGCCGGAAATTGTGCGTGCCATGACGGCGAATCCCGGCGTGGCGACTGTCGGGCTTTCCACGAACGGGATGAAATTGGCCACACTCGCGCCATCGCTCCGCGACGCCGGGCTGCGCTCGGTGAACGTGAGCCTGGACGCGTTGGACGCGGCGATTTACCACCAAATCACCGGCGGCGACGTCACGCGCGTGCTGGCTGGCATTCGGGCGGCGGTGATGGCGGGTTTCGAGCGCGTGAAGCTGAACTGCGTGCTCATGCGCGGTGTGAACGAGCAGGAAATCTGGCCGTTGGTGTTGTTCGCCGCCGAGCACGGCCTGCCATTGCGGCTGATTGAGTTGATGCCGGTGACGACCACGGAAGTTTTGACGGAGAAAAATTTCCTGCCGTGCGGCGAGGCGATGCAAATGCTGGCGCAGAAGGACGAACTGATTCCACAACCCGACCGCAAGCTCGGCCACGGCCCGGCGAAATACTATTTATTGAAACAAACCGGCGCGCTTGTCGGGTTCATTGGCGCGCTCACGAACGAGCATTTTTGTGAGAAATGCAACAAGATGCGGCTGACCGCTGACGGCAAGATACGTCCATGCCTGGGCAATCACGTCGAGGTGGATTTGCGCGGCGCGCTGCGGCACGGCGCGAATGACGCGGTGTTGAAGGAATTGTTGGAATCGGCGTTGCGCGTGAAGCCATTGGAACACGAATTCCGCAAGAACTACCAGCCCTGCCGTCCCATGACCGCCATCGGCGGTTAAAGGGAAATTATTCCTCGAAGCAGGAGCGGGAGGAATTGCACGAGTCTTTGTGCACCGGACGGTCGTCCACGCCGACGACGGTTTGCGTGCGGTTGCACCAGAAATGGCAGGGCGTCACGTTCTCGCCTTGCTTGTCCGCAAAAGCTTCCTCCGCCGTCGCGCCCACATACATTGATTTCGTCCGCAGATGCTTGCAGAAAGTTGGGTTCATGGTTCACCCCGTTGGGTAGCAGGCTCTACCCCACTGGGCGAGCCTTTCAGTTTGAGCAGCGTGCGACGGACGAGCGCGTGCGCCATCGGCATTTTGTACGCGTTGTGCTCCAGCGGCTTCGCGTCTTTCAAAATCAAGTCCGCCGCCTGTGCTACCGTCGCGTCGTCCAGCGTTTTGCCATCGAGAAAACTGTTGGCAGCCTCGACCTGATGCGGCACGGGCGAGATGCTGCCGAGTGCAACGCGCGCCTGGCTCAATTTTCCGCCGCTCACGTCCGCCGCGGCGGCGCAACTGACCAACGCCCAATCGAACGTGTGTTTGTCGCTGACCTGTAAGTACGCGCTGCGATTGCGCGTGGTCGGGATCTCCACCCGTAATATCAGGTCGCCGGGCGCAAGGGAATTATGTGCGGTCGGTTCCGTGAATGCTTTCTGGTAAAGCTCGGCCATGCTCATCCGGGTTTCCTTGCCGTCGCGCAGCACGACGGCGGTGGCATCGAACGCGGCGAACACCGTGCCCAGGCTGGAAACGACGGGGCTGATGCAATCGTTGCCGGTGAACAGGCTATGATAGCGATTGTCACCATTGCGCGCGTAGCAGAGGTCGCCGCCTTTTTTGAGGCACGGCACGTCGCGCTGGCGGAAATACCAGCAACGCGAATGCTGCGCGAGATTGCCACCGACCGTGGCGACGTTGCGGATTTGCGGCGAGCCGATTTCCGACGCGGCATCGTGAATCCCCGGGAAAACTTTTCTGACCTGGGCATCGTTTTCGATTTCCGCGATCGTGACGAGCGCGCCGATGGTCCAGAATTTGTCGCCGCGCTCAATTTTACTCAGGCCGGGCAGCGACTTGATGTTGACAAGAGGATTCGGGCCGGGAATGAGGTAATCCTTGAGCAATCCGAGCAGGTCATTGCCGCCGGCGAGGTAAGCGCCGCGGTCGGCGACCAGTTCGCGGGCGCTGTCGGTTGAGTGCGCGGTGGCGTAGGCGAAAGATTTCATAATGTTTTCAACGCGCGTCGCAATTTGCCGGGCGGACAGAGGAATCTGAAATCTGCTGCGGCCTCACCTCACCCTGACCCTCTCCCCTCCCTCCGGGAGCGGAGAGGGGACAGCTGGCGAAAGGCTCGCGCTGTTTGAGAGGCCATTCGGCAAATGCAGGCTCAGGATCATTTGCGACTCGGGATGATAAAATCATGTCAAGCCTCCTTGGTGGCTACCGGAACTTTGCCCAGAGCGGCCAGCACTTTAGCCGGCGTAATAGGCAGGCTGCCGACGCGCACGCCGATGGCATTGGCGACGGCATTGGCAATCGCCGCGGCGGCCGGCACGGTAGCCGGTTCGCCAATGCCGATGACGCCGCGTTCGGGCATGTTCAACAGCACAACCTCGATTTCCGGCACGTCGGCAATGCCGGGCAATTTGTAAGTTTCAAAATTCGGGTTCAGCACCACGCCGGACAAATCGTCCATCACGCGTTCTTCGTAAAGCGCGTAGCCCATGCCCATGATGATACCGCCGTTGATCTGGCTTTCGAGCGTGAGGGAGTCAATGATGAGACCGCAATCGTGAACGGCGACGACTTTTTTCACAGTGACCAGGCCGGTTTCGGTGTCCACGGCGACTTCGGCGAACTGCGCGCCATAAGCCGGTCGGTTCGAAAGTCCCTCAATCCAATTCCCGTGGACGATGAGCGGATTGACGCCGAGCTTTTTGCACGCGGCGAACCAGTTTTCTCCGCGCGCGTCGGCGACGCCGGTCTGCGTCTGCAATTGCTGCAGCGCTTTGGTGCAAACGTCAAAAACCGTTGGCGAAATCGAGGCGCAAGTCGTGCTGCCACCGCTACCGGGACCGGGCGGATAATTCGTGTCACCGACTTTCACCGTGATTTGCTCCGGCTTCAAGCCGAGCATTTCTGCCGCGACGACGGCGATGACCGTTTTGGTGCCGGTGCCGATGTCCTGCACGCCGAGCCTAAGTTCGAGGCTGCCGTCGGGATTAATGTGCGCTTCGCCGTGGGTGTTGCGGCTGGGACCGCCGCCGGGCCACGCGGCGCCCGCGCAGCCAATGCCGGTTTTCACCACACCGATCGAACTGCCGGGCTTCTCGTATTTTTGTTTCCAACCGATTTTGTCGGTGCCAATCTGGAATTCGCGCCGGCGGGTTTCATTTGAATCGTTCTTCAGCCGGAATTCCAGCGGGTCCATGCCGAGTTTCACCGCGAGGTCGTCCATGGCACATTCCATGCCGTAGGAAGCGGGCGGATTACCGGGCGC
>Ga0335085_10003312_pt1 | contig 28139 bp, 27 predicted proteins | sample Lox_Sample_45_FD_206712 | JGI IMG/M metagenome (GOLD analysis project Ga0335085, IMG submission 206712) | Soil microbial communities from Loxahatchee National Wildlife Refuge, Florida, United States - Lox_Sample_4.5 | ecosystem: Environmental > Terrestrial > Soil > Wetlands | place: USA... | reverse complement strand
CCTTCCGGTTGGACGAGTGAGTACATCGCGACCCAGTTGCCATCTGGCGAAGGTTGGGGATTAGACCAGCGCAGTGAACCGGTAGTGACCCAGGCTGGCTCTCCTTTTGCCACCCCGGATAAATCGAGCGTCAGCCGCTGAATATTCGCGGTTACGAGCGCAGAGGTGAACGCGACGTGTTTGCCGTCGGCAGAGAGACTGGGGTGAGCGAGGTAAGGCGCAGGCACGGTGATCGCTTCGGGTTCACCGCGCGGCTCGCCGGACGCTTCATCCACCGCTACTCGCCAAAGATTCATGCTGCCACGCCGATCACTGGAGAAGTAGAGATACCTTCCATCCGGAGACCAGACGGGATTCCAGTTGGTGGCGTTCTCCTTTGTCACCGGTTTGGGAGTTCCGCCACTGACCGGAATCGTCCAAATCGCCGACTGCATCGGATTGCCGAGGCGGCGGGTAAAGGCAATCCGCTGGTTGTGTGGCGACCAACTGGCCAGCACGGCGTCTCCTTCATACAGGCGCCGCATCTCCCCAGTGCTCACTTTTGCGATCCAGAGTCCGCTCTCCCCGACAGCGTTCTGTGGGTACAATTCAACGTTCTCGGTGGTAAAGGCTAACTGGGTTCCGTCAGGCGACCACGACGGGTGAAAGCCCACATGCGTTACACGCCGGATGGCCTCGCCGGTGCGACCCATCACGAAGATGCCACCGCCTTCGCGATTGGAACTAAATGCGATCTGCTCTCCATCTGGAGAAAAAGCTGGCTGGTCGTCATCGACTGTCGTATCCCTGCTGAGATCGAGGGGAGTCTGCCCGCTGACGCTTTGCAGGTAAATCTGGCGACCTCCACTGCTGCCTCCCGAATACACCACCCACTTTCCGTCTGGCGAGAGACTCGGGAACCATTCGACGCCGGGCTGGGAGGTCAGTTTCGAAAAGGCAACATTGAGATGTGCCGGTACGGAGTGTTTCGCCCGCCAGAGCATGGTGAAAACAGCAATGCAAATCACTGCGCCCGCCGCCACGAAGAATGGCCACAGCCTCCGCCTTCCACGACTCTTGTGCACCGCGTTGGATCCGGCGCTCCCCTTCACCAACTCCTGAAGCTCTTCAAGGTCGTTGCGAAGGTCGAGCACAGTCTGATAACGACGCACCGGATCCTTTGCCAGGCAGCGTCTGATGATGCGGTCGAGATCGGTCGGCAGCGATGGGTTGAGCTCAATAGGAGCAACCGGCGGGTCCTTCAAGATTGCCGATATGACTGATACGGCGCTCTTCCCACGAAAAGGACGCACGCCCGTCGCCATCTGATAAAGCATCACTCCGAGAGAAAATGTGTCGGAGCGCGCATCGATAAGCTTGCCTTCGGCCTGCTCGGGCGAGAGATAGTCAGGGGTGCCAACGATCTTCCCCTCACCGGTCAGCGACTCAGTGGTTGCCGTTCCGGCTTCTCCGATTTCCTGGTGAACGAGTTTCGCCAATCCGAAATCGAGAACTTTGACCAGGCCGTGGTCGCCGACCATGATGTTCGAGGGTTTGAGGTCGCGGTGGATGATCCTTGCAGCGTGGGCGGTGGCCAACGCATCGGCGATCTGGACGGCGAGCTTCAACAGATCGCTGAGACCCATACCGTTGCGGGGAATCAGTGGGTCGAGGGTTGTGCCAGCCACGTACTCCATGACAATGAAGTCGTAGCCGTCGTCACGGGCAATATCGTGAATGGTAACGATATTGGGATGATGCAGGCCAGAAGCCGCCTCCGCTTCCCTTTGAAAACGCAGAAAGGCATCTTTGCCGACATCCGTGGGCAAGAACTTCAGGGCGACGTCACGATGGAGATGGGTGTCGCGGGCCTTGTAAACCACACCCATGCCCCCGCTTCCCAGTTTCTCGACGATGCGGTAGTGGGAAAGGGTCTGGCCAATGAGCGAATCCGGAGTGACCGTCCGACTGGCCATGGAGAAGACGCTCCCTCTCCCCGCCCCACGAGGCAAATCGTAGGCCCGACTGCCAGGCAAGTCAATGCGAGAGGTGCGAACGGCATCTCCCTGCGAGAGCCGCTATCTAAGCGGATATGCGTAACGGCGCGATTACATCCATCGTGCAAATGGTAATGATCGTAATCACTGCAAGAACGGTCGCCATGGAACATAGTAAGGATTAAGGAGTTCCTCCAGAGGAGGTTCCTATGCTGATCCGATTTGCTTCTGGATCGCTGGTGGCGTGTGTTCCGATCGCCATCGCAGGTCTTGTAACGCTTATTGTGTTCGGTCCGAATCTACAACAAGTTGCATTGGTGCTCGCTATCTGGTGTTTTGTGCCATGTGCTTGGGGCCTGTGGGCGATGCTTTCTCCCAATGGCTGGGTACCGCGACGCTGGCCTATCTGGGGATTCATTCTCGGCATTCTTGCGGGTTTGATGGCAATCGTCGTTCTCAATTTGCCTTTCCGCATTCTGGGGATAGCCTTGTCGAACGCGGCCAGAGCAATCGTCGTTCTGTTGGCAGGTGTGTTCTATTACGTGCTGTGGATGCTTGTGAGTGTTGTGTACCGGCACCTGCTGGGATCGAGTAGCGCATCGTCGAGAGCGTAATTGGCGAAGAATCTGGGCCGGGCAATTTGAACTTTTACGCGGCGGTACCGACGGGGGACTTCTCATTCGCCAACGGAACGCGTGCGACGACCGTTGTTCCATGCCCTGGGTCTGATTCAATCGCGAGCTCTCCACTCACCAACCTCAGCCGCTCTTTCATGCTGGTCAGACCGAGCCCATGTCCGTTCCTCGCAATCTTAGGATCGAATCCAGTCCCCGAATCGTGGATACTCATTTCAATTGCATTTGATACACGAGTGAGAGACACCTTGAACTGGTCAACGCCGCTGTACTTCAGGGCATTGTGCAGAGCCTCCTGCAAAACACGGAAGAGGCAAAGTGAGACTTCATTGGAGAGGTCTTCCGGAACGCCATCGGAATGAAACTCAATCCTGATCTTGTGTCGCTCGGACAGTTCTCGGCAAATGTTGGACGCCGCCGCTTCAAGCCCGAGGTATTCCAGCTGTGAAGAATGCAAACGGTGCGACAAAGCCTGAATATCACGCTCCAACTTCGAAACCTCCTCGCAAGTACCGTCGATGGAGCGGCCAATTGTCGCTTCCGAAGGCGGAAGGCCGACTTTCAAGGTTCTTAGGCCCACTGCAACCAGTGCCAGGCGCTGATTGATGTCATCGTGTAATTCTCTGGCGATGCGGGTGCGTTCTGCTTCCTGCGCTTCGATTAATCTGCGGCCGAAGCCAGCCATCGCCTCTTCCGCTTGTTTGCGCTCAGTGATGTCAGCAATCACCGAAAGAGCGCATGGTTCGCCGTTCACCTCGATCATTTCGGCGGAGCCGAGCGTCGTTCGAATTTGCCCGTCTTTTCTCCGTAGCCCCACTTCTAGATCTCTTACCCTGCTGTTTGCGAGAAGTTGTTTCATGAATGCGGTTCTTTGATCAGGATCAATCCAAATTCCAATCTCCGTTGGAGTGCGGCCGATAATCTCATTGCGACTCCAACCCGTCTGCAACTCGAAGGTCTCATTCACCTCAAGATATCGACCCTCGCTCATGGTCACGATAGTGACTCCCAGAGGACCTTGTCGAAATGCTTTCGAGAATTTTTCTTCCGATTTTCGAAGTTGAATTTCCGTTTTCCGTCTGCGCGCCCGTTGCCAGAACAATCCAAGAATCAGGGAGGCTTGGATAAGGATCACGGCGATCCCAGTAAGAAAGTATTTCCGGCCCTGCTCCCAAAGTGAGGGTTCGCGGTATAGGACCTGCGTACCGGGCGGCAAAGCCGATTCGGGGATATGCCAATGTTGGAGAGCTCGCCAATCTACTTCGGGCCGAATACCGGTGACGTGTCCGATGGGAATCTTATTGACGGGTTCACCCGACAATACTCGCGCCGCTGCACTTGCGGTCAACTGGATCGTGTCTGCGTTTTCCTGGTACACCCCACCAATGCATCCGTGGTTCAAACATAGATTCGGCCATGCCGAAAAGGTGGGGACTCGCTGGGCGACCGCATCGAGCAGGTCAAAGCCTGCGAGCGGTGGCTGGCCCGATTCCTGTAACGCCAGATGAAACAGGACGACTGAGTGAGGAGGAAGTGCCGCGATTTTCTCGAACAGTTGACGGCTCGGCGGTTCGATGAAGTCTATCTCCCTCACTTTTTCCTGATAACGACTGAGTTCCTTATGGGTCGCTTCCAGCCAGGGAGGATCGTACGGGGAGATCAATGCCACTGTCTCTGTGTCTGGCTCAAGACGAAGAGCAAGATCAATGGTTTCCCCGAGACCGATATGATTTGTGACTCCGGTAGCACCTTGCCATGTTTTCCCTTCAAACTCCCAATCACTGACCCCTGCAAAAACAACCGGCACGCCTGGAAGCATTTTTTCGTGGTAGCGCGACGCACAGACAAGTGCCCATGGACCAACCGTGACAATGAGATCCACCTTCACGCCCGCAAACCTGCGACGCACAGTCTGGGCAAAGCCCTCCAGATAGTCTTTCTCCACCGGTGCAAGATCCGCGACTTGCGGGCCTTCCAGATAAGCTTCATCGAATGTGATATCCGCCTTAACCTGACCGCGCACTGAAGACTCGAAGGCTTCCAGGAATTTGCCGCGTTGCTGATATTCGGCAAACAGTAGCAGCACGCGCTTCTGGTTATGCTGTTGCGCAGCCGTCGAGCTCGGGAAAGCACACAGAAGGGCGATCAGGATCGCAAACCGGGTGGGCGAACTGAGAATCATCCTGCAACGCGAATTGGAAACACTCCATAACATCTCGACAATCGCACGAATGTACCGCACCAGCCATGCTTCGAGGTCTACCAGCGCCTTTTTGACGCCGTGAGTATTCTCTTCATGAGATCACAAAAATCCTTGAGGCGCAGTGATTCGGACACCCTTCACGCAGACTCCGAGAGTCTGTCCTAGAAACCAATGCGCAGAGCGAGTTGTACGATCCGAGGCCCCCGATCTCCAGTTACCCTGCCCAGTGCTGCGTTCACCTGTTCTCCGGTTGAAGGATCGAATTGAGCGGTGTTATTCACGCTGGACCACTGCGGGTGGTTAAACGAATTGTACGTCTCGACACGCAGTTGAGTATCCACCCGTTCTCCGAAATGAAAATGCTTTGCCACGACGATGTCCCAGTCGTTCACACCGGGTCCATAGAATGAAACGCCGTTCCAGGCCGTTCCGATTTGCCCAGTCGCTGGCAGCGCGAACACATTCGGATTGAAATAATGGTCGAAAGTTCGCTGGCTCTTGGGAAGCACAGGATGCCCCGTAAGAATAACCTGAGCCCCATCGCCTCCGCCAGTAATGTTCTCGTTGTTGGTCGTGCTCAAGTTGACGTTCATGGGCTGGCCTGAGATGAAAGACGCGATTCCCGAGACCTCCCAGTCGTCCAGTGCCCATTGGCTGAAGCCATTGTTCCAATGCGCGCTCGCCTTGGGCAATTCCCATACCCAGTATGGGGTCAGACGATTCCGCATATCGTTACTGCTGGGTCCGTAGGTAAGAGAGTACGGGACATACGTCGTGCTTTTGCGATCGTCGAGCGCCTTCGAATATGTGTAGGACACACCGTAGGCCAAACCGTGCGACATGCGCCGATTGAACGTGACTTGCAACGAGTTGTAATTGGCGTTGTTGCCCCACTCTGAGTCGTAGATCGATGAATACCCGGGATAAGGGCGGAAGTAATCGTCTGGAAGCGGGGTGCCAGTGGTCGGATCCTGATTCTGGGTAAGGAACTCCGCACCGTAAGGCACCTCATTCCGGTTGAAGCTGTACTGGCCGTTGCGGGAAACCAAACCTACATAAGTCACGCTAAGAACGCTGTTAAGGCCGACCGACCGCTGGATGCCCAGCGACCACGAATAGGAGTAAGGCAACTTTGCATTCGGGTTGCCATAATTTATGGATGGAGGTCCGATCAGGCCCGGAACAGCGGACGGATCGATGATGGTTCCATAATACGAAGTTGGATAAAAAATCGAGGGTGCGTTAATGATGTAGCCATAGATGGATCCCGAAAAAGTACGCATGGCAACGAATCGGCCAACGCCACCCCGAATCGCGGTCTTGCCATCGCCGAACAGGTCGTAAGCAAATCCAAACCTTGGCTCAGCAACGACATGCTGGGAGTAGAAAATGTCGCGCCAATCCGGGGAGCCGATGCTGACCATCCCTGGCGCGATCGTGCCGCTTCCGGGAACGTAATAGTTCAAGTAGGCTGCGGGAAAAATCTCTCCGTTTAACGGATTCTGCATCATCCTTTCGCCCTCGACGAAAACAGGTTGCAACAGTACTGGCGCGGCAGAGGGATCGTAGCGGTCGAAATGCAAAATTGAGCCCTGTCCGCCGGTGATTGCCTGCGGGATGTCGTAGCTGAATCTTGCTCCAAAATTCAGCGACAATCTCCGAGACACCTGCCAATTGTCTTGCGCATACCATTGCAGAGCCTTCGCCGTATTCGAATCATCCACGAAATTCGTAACTTGGACGCCGGTATCGAAATATCCCAGCAGCGCTTCAGCGAACGAATAGCCGACGTTGTACGGATTATTCGGATTGGCGCCATCGAGATTGAACAGTCCGCCCTGGTTCCCACTTCCGGCGTGGTGCGGCTGATTCTGGTACTCGTCATCAAAATAGAAGCCGAACTTCATCTGGTGGTTCTGACGAACGTAGGTGAAATTGTCGGCCACCGATAGCGAATGAAAGTGATTGTTCTGCGGGATGCGAGGGTCGTAGCTGAAGTTCGGTCCTTTTGGCAAATCTCTGAAATTGAAACCCGGGATCAACCCGAGAGGATTGGTTGCCGGATACAGCTGGGAAAAGGTAAGACCCGTTGGTCCCATTCGAAATTGTGCCAGGGTCGCAGGCGGAGTTGAAGTCGTCCCATATGAAAAAATACCGCCGACTGCCAATTCATTGACCATGTGGGAGTTGATCGCGTAGGTGGCGTTTAGTTCGATCCGATCCGAACCACTGTCCACGGACTGAGTGCCGTTCCAGCCTGCATAGATCGCGTAGCCCTCTACCCCCCTAATGCCAAAAAATCCCTGCTGCCACCGGCCGAAGATTCGCCACTTGTCGTTTGGCGCATAGTCAAAGCGCAGAGATAGCTGATGGACCGGAGTATCGGAGACGACAGGAAGGACATAGTTGTAGAATCCCTGGCTCACCGCCGTATCCGTGAAATTGGGCATCGGGAACCAATTCAGAAACTTTTGCATGGTCGGAACGATTTGCGCGGGATCCACGATATTTCCGGAATACTGCTGGTGCGTCAGTGGGTTGTAGACGGGAATCTGCTTCGTCGTACCGGGGAAAAAGCTTTGCGAGAAATTCCCCATGCGCTCCAATGACGTCGGCATCTGGAACTCATTCAGACCTTGCGGCACGGTGTTCGGTTCGTTGTCATAGGAAAGGAAAAAAAACAGCTTACTTCGCTCGCGCTCGTACACTCTCGGAATGAAAACTGGTCCGCCTAGAGTTCCAGTAATCGTGTTGAATCGATAACGGCTTCTCGGCTGATCGGTGAGGTTGTTGAAGTAATCATTCGCATTCAAGGCTTCATTCCGGAATGCATACCACACGCTACCGTGAAAATCCTTGGTTCCGGATTTGGTGGTTACGTTAAGGACGGCTCCTAGGGCCTTCCCATGTTCCGGTTCATACCCGCTCACGAGAACTTTGACATCCTGGATGTTGGCGATAACTGTAGGCGAGTCGTCCCAGCTGACATTGCTCAAACTCGAGAAAACCCCGTTAGTGCTGAAATATGCAGCACTGGGAGAACCGATAGCCATGAAACTCGCCTGGGAGGAAATGCCGCCCAGAGTGTTGTTCCCGTTGCCCAAATAGGTTGAACCAGGAATAATTTTGGTCAGAGTCACATAGTCGTTACCGATCACTGGGAGCGCGGCCATCTCATCCGACGAAATGACCGCAGCTTGTTCTGAACTTGTGGTCTGAATCGGGGAGGTCTCAGTGGTGACCGTGACTACTGCGGATTCCGAGCCTACCTTCAGGATTAAGGTTCCGACAGAGAGTCGATCGGCCGTACGGACCAGAATGTCTCGTTTCTCGAGCTTCTCAAAGCCACTCCGTTCGACCGAGAGCGTGTATTTGCCGGGCCGGAGCTGGGGGAATACGAAATAACCGTCTTCGTTTGTCTGCGTAGTTTGACTGGACGTATTCAGTTCATCGACTACGCCTATCGTGGCTCCAGATATGGAACTGTGCTGCTGATCGAGGACCGTCCCTGCGATCAATCCATTGGCCGACTGAGTGAATGCCATGCGGCCCGGATTTATGCAATGGAGTATCGCTAATGTAAACAAGATTGGGAGAGTCGCGGATAATCTGGCTGCACGGAATGCGGTTGGCTGCGGGTGTCTGCTCAGAAACCAATTCGTTGCAATGTTCATCGCCCGCTGAAGTTCTTACCCCGTGGATTCGCTACCTATTTATTGCGGGTCATCAGTCTAAACCTGGCAAACTTCCAACAAAACCTGTCAGTTTTTACAGTACCTTCAGAGCGATCGGAGGGCCGGTTGCGACTAAATCGTGAAGTGATGATTGAGAATACACTTAGGAAAAATACGGTGGCGACTCAATGAAAATGCTGGTGGCAGCCGGTCAAAACACCCTGTTGTTGCGGGCCCCGGTCTAGAGCAAACTCTATCTATTAGAATGCATCACTTCAGAACACTTATCCTTGATGACGTTGAGGATTTTCGACGTTTCCTCTGTTCAACTTTAGAGGAAAGGACCGAATGCCAGGTGGTCGGGGAAGCTTCCGACGGGTTGCAGGCTGTCCAGAGGGCCGAAGAACTACAGCCTGATCTGATCTTGCTGGACCTGGGGCTCCCCACGTTGAACGGGATCCAAGCCGCCCGGCGGATCCGGGTACTCTCCCCCAATTCCAAGATTCTGTTCTTCACACAGAATTGCTCTCGTGAGATCGCCCAAGGAGCACTGCGAACGGGGGCAAACGGCTATCTTCTGAAGTCTGACGCCGCGGACTTGGTATCGGCGGTCGAAACCGTACTCCGGGGCGAGCAGTTCCTCAGCAGCGGCGTCCAATCTGATCCAACCTTCGATTAAAAATCAGTCGCCTGGTCAGGTAACGAGCGGGGTTGCCGACGTCCCGCCCCAGGTGTCGACCCGTTCCGGTTTCCCGTTTGCTTTCATGCGATGCGTGGAGGATTATTGACGTTGACCGGAAATGCCAGCTCTTCGAACAATCGTCGTCGACGATCACGCGGAACTCAGAAAGTTTCTGCGATCCGTGCTGGAAAAGACAGGGTGTGTAGTGATCGGTGAAGCGTCAGACGGCCTGCAGGCTGTCGAGCAGGCCCAGGAAATGCAACCGGACCTGATTCTGCTGGATCTGTCACTGCCGAAACTGAATGGCATGGACGCCGGCAGACGAATTCGCAAACTCTCCCCAAATTCGAAGATCGTGTTTCTCAGTCAGGATGCATCCCTCGAAATCGTCCAGGCAGCACTCCGCTTTGGAGCGGCAGGGTACATGTTGAAGTCTGATGCAACCGATCTTCCCCGCGCGATCGAAGCCATTCTTCAGGGTGAGATTTTCGTTAGCGACCGTGCACAGCGCCCGTGAGCAGTAAGGGGCGACATTTCTGCATCGGCCGCATGATTGCCTCCACGGAACGGCGGCTGGGATTTTCGGGTGAAGCTCCATTGGCGGGACTGAACGGACAGGAGTGGCTACGACGATATATGGAAACCCTGCGGGAACAACTCCGAGCGATCGCCGCTCGGTCCGAATCAAGAGTGAACCTCTGGGTGGAGTTCATCAATTCTTTCAGCCTGCGACAGGCCGCGGAAATCGGAGTTTACCGTGGCGATTTCGCGCGCGCTCTGATGCAGGGATGTACAGGCCTGACGCGCTACTACATGGTTGATCCGTGGAAGCATCTGACGGACTGGAATAAACCTGCGAATCATCCGGACGCTGAACTGGAGGCGTACTACCAGGAAACTATGGCGAAAACAGATTTCGCCAGCGCGAAAAGACTCGTCCTTCGCGGCAAGACCGTCGAAGTGATCGAATCCATTCCCGATGAGGCGCTGGATTTCGCCTACATCGACGGGGACCATACGCTCCGAGGAATTACCGTTGACCTGATCTCACTCTATCCAAAGGTGCGGACCGGTGGTTTTCTGTGCGGAGATGATTTCTGCAGTTCGATCTGGGAGCACCGGAGCACTTTCGAACCGACTCTTGTGTTCCCTTTCGCGGTTCATTTTGCGGAGGCGGTGGGAGCCACGATTTTCGCTCTCCCCTATTCGCAGTTCTGTCTGCAAAAAACCGGGCAGAGACATTTCTCATTCGTCGATTTGACTGGGAACTATAGCGATACTGCCTTGCTCAATCAGGTCGCGCCGCACAAGCTATTCAAGCTCGCGATGGCGGAGCGATTTCCCGGCACGATGGGACTTCTTCGCAGGGCCAAAGCAGTCTTGTCGCGCTGAGCGCCCGATGAAGGATATTAGGTGCTTATTGCTTGCATCCGTGGAAACCCGCCTCACGATTTCATCCACGAGAGAGTAGTCAAGTGTTTTGTTCTTGCCAGCCTGCCCTCAGTGGAACGACGCGCGAATGTTGGAGCGTAGCAGAAAATACAGCAGCGCGCCTGCGACCAGAATGCCGATTCCGCCGCGAAGGAGTTCTCCTCGCAGAAGGTTGATGAAATCTCCGGCGAACTGCACCGAGAGGATGACGACGGCCAACCGCCATCCCCAAAGCCGCGACTGGAACCAGCCTGCTACAGCAATCAACAGCGTGACACTCAGCAGCAGGAAGATCGGACCGACGGAGCGGCCGATGGGAGTCAGGAGTTGCTGCGCGATCGGGTTCAAGGTCCAGAGCTGATCCAGAGTTGTGCCCGGCCAAAGCAGCATGCTTCCGGCAAGGGCAGCCATGCAGGCGGCAAACAGAAGAAAGATTCCGATTGCGATCCATGCTGGCCGGTGGGCGCTCCGGTTTGGATTGGCTGAATGCATGAAACAGCAAGAATATACGTAACTCGCGGAAGCAACGGCATCCGCTATCATGGGGCTTGCCCGGATCCACGCTATCGACGCTGCGAGACATTTTCCGGCAGCTCTGCCCGCGCTGCCGGTCGGCTGCGATCCTTCGCTCTTCCCTGTACTGGGGATCTCCTAAGATGCATGACCGATGTCCCGCTTGCGGCTTTCACTTCAACCGGGAGCCCGGATATTTTCTTGGCGCCATGTACATCAGCTACGGGCTGGGTCTCGCCATCGTGATTGCGTTGGGCGGAGTGCTCTGGACGATCACGCATTGGCGGCTGGACAAAGTCGCCATCTGGGCCGTGCTGATATTTTTCCGTTTACACCTATGGTGACTTTTCTCTCGCGCGTGGTATGGATATACCTGGATCAGAAGATTGATCCGAGCGCGACTAAGGTTTCGCGGGAATCGACTCCGGCGTGGTGGATTGGTTGTTGTGTTTCCCGGTGATCGCTCGCATGATGTCGGGAAGAAATTCCTTCACGATGCTGAATCCCATGTTGCTGGCCATCGTGATACCGAAGCTGACCGCGCCATCGCCGGCGGAGCCTTGGCTAGGCGGCTGCCACAATCGCGAGAGAAACGCTCCGGCCGCTACGCCACCAATTTGCGAGACGGAGATGTGACGGCTTCCATCCGGGTGGCGTGCCAGAATACCGCTGGCGACCGCGTATCCGGTCCGCGGCCAGATACCAGTCTTGCCGGAATTGAAGTAGCGATTGTCTTCGTGTAGCACACTGTCGAGACCGAAGGTGACTGTGCGCTGAATGGTGTACTGGCCGACGATGTTGGCAAATCGTTTGCCGTATCCAGACATTCCCTGCTCCCACTCCTCAGGTTTGTCTTTCCACTGGTCGATCCCGGCGGAAAATCCAGCCTTCGCGTAACCGAACGGATTGGCCATAGTTTTCAGATAGAGTTGCGTGCGCTCCTGCTGGGTTAAGGGGCGGAAGTCGCTGGCCGTTTCCGTTCCGGCCATGTTGAGGTAGTTCAGAAGATTGTCAACCGTTCGGCGCACGGCGCCAGACTGATCTTGAGCAATAGGCGGATCCTGCGTCTGAGCAATCGCAAACGGAGCGCGAACGAGAACGAGAAAGATCAGTCCGCGGACGCCTTGTTTCGCCCTGCTATGGCTGCCCGAAGTCGCCGATCTTGTGATTCGGAGTTTCATTATTGTTTTCGAGGTCAAAACCCTTGCGGCAGGAACACCGGAAGATCGCCCAATCGCACTCTCATCGACGCACTCACACCGGAGTTGCCCGTATGAGATGCCATCGGCGAGAATTTTGCCGCCTTCCTCACTCAAACTTAAAACAGGACAACGACTCACTGCACTAGCATAAGTAACAGGTGAATCGTGGGTTATTTCTGCCAACTCTGACAGTGTCGCAATTCGGTTTTCATCTGGATGCTTAAGACTGCAGATCTGTGTGGATCGGCACATATATGAACCCTCCAGTTTCTCCAGTGTTGTTTTCGCTCTCTCTGTTCTCAGGCATGTTGGTCCTTCTCGAGGTGGGGCGCCAGATCGGCGTGCGCCGCCGACCGAAGGAAGCAGAAGGCGAACGGGGTAATCTGACCACAATTGAGGGAGCGATATTCGCTCTGTTTGGGTTAGTCATGGCCTTTACCTTTTCCGGGGCCGCCTCGCGCTTCAACGAGAAGCGGGCATTGATCGCAGAGGAGGCGAATACCATCGAGACTGCATATCTCCGAGTGCAGTTATTGCCGCCGAGTGTACGGCCGGAGATTCAGGAGTTGTTCCGCCGCTACCTTGATTCGCGACTGGCAACCTACAGCAAGCTGCCGGACTTGGAAGCGGCAGAAGTTGAGATGGCCAACTCGAAGAAGCTCCAGGAAGAGATCTGGATAAAATCGGTGGCCGCCACCGCTTCCCGCGATGCTCACGCGGACGCAGGCAAGCTGCTGCTTCCCGCGTTGAATAGCATGATCGATATCACCACGACACGCACTATGGCGATCTACACTCACCCGCCCAACATCATTTACGTGCTGCTGTTCTGTCTGGGATTGATTTGCTCGTTGCTGGCCGGCTACCGCATGTCGGCCGGGCGGCACCGAAGTTGGCTTCATATCTTATGTTTTGCCGTGATCACGGTCATCGTGATCTATGTCATCACCGACGTGGAATACCCTCGCGCCGGTTTGATCCGGCTGGAAACGTTCGATAAGGTCATGCTTGACGTTCGTAGCCATATGCACTGACGGCGAAACCTCGGTCTCACAAAAGAGCTTGGTCCGACGTAATGTTTCGCGCTTTGCGTCTCCTGTTCCACAATCGGGCTCGTGATCCGGATTTTCGCGACTGTTGCTCGTGTCCTTTTGCTCGGACATTCTGGCGCAAGAATGGCCCGAATCTCCGCTTTGCCCACGTTTGTGCTCGGTCTTACCGGCTGGGTCCCCAATCATTACCTCAATCTGGGAACGGGACAGCCTTGGGGAGCAGTAATCGGGATCCTTCTGATCGGTGTCGGCTTGGCCGGAGTATTGGTGCCAGAGCGAACGCCGTCGTAGCGCCATCCTCAGACGCCGGTACTGCATAGTCTTTTCGCCTGGTGAAAAATCGATTTTCTCCCGTAGATTTTACAAATCCCTGACAACGTTGGAAGTGGGCCGACACTACTCTGGCTGGGCACTCTGCGTCGCCGTTTCGCGGAGAAACTGACCTTCTGGGGCAATAGCGATGACGACCGAAAAGATGAGGAACATTCGGGGAGCGGCCACAGTGCAAAGGTTCGCGTGCGCTTTACTGGCCTTGTTGTGCTTGGGTGGGAATGCAGAGCGTCATAGCGCAAGATGCCACGGGGAAAGCCAACCCACAGGCTGGCGCCAGAAGTGTGATTATTCATCCACGCTTTGGGGGGATTCTTTTCGGATTCGATATCGATCCGAGCGGGGGCGAGGGCATTCTGAGCGAGGCCGCCTTGCAAAACGATGGTTCTGTAATCGCCGCGGTGGAAACATTCAATCCTGATACTGGTGAGATCCTCAAGGTGATTACGAAATCGCAAACGCAAGACGACTTTGTAACGCTCGGAATTGTAGGTAAATCGGTCGGACTGATCGAGCGCGAGCACGTCGTCAGCCTGTTCAATGTGCAGCGGACCTACAACCGGCTGAATCCCGTGAGTGGTAACAAGTTCATGGGACCGTGGACACCGCCGATCGACCAGAAGCACGTCATCAATGAGGTCAGCCGGGCCGCAGGAACGCAGAACGTCGCGGTGTACGCGCTCGATACCAGCGTGAATCAGAATCCGGTGGTTTTTCTTTCGGACGTGGCGGCGAATACGTTTGGCACCCCGTTCTCAGTGCTTGATTCGGATTTCAACTTCGAGCAGTCGCCGGTGATCGCCCTCGACAGCGTTAAAACCCGCGTGGTGCTGGGTCATCAGAAGAATTCGCAGTTTATCGTTCCTCCGATGGTGGCGACGCTGGATCTGAAGACCGGGGTATTCGAGAAATTCACCGGCAAGGGACTGGGGGTGATTAACGGGATCGCCGTCGATCCGCAGGACGGCGTCGCGTGTACGACGACGTCATTCGATGCCTCGGTGCAGTTCTACACGCTGGCGACGAAGACGGGCTTCAGCGTGCGGCTGCCGAATGCCGATGAGAACTCGCTTTTCGCCGGACAGCACATCACCTACGATGCGCTCAACAAGCTGTTCCTGGTCGCGCAGCCGTTCTCGAGTACAGGCGCCGGTAGCAGCATCCAGGTGTACGACACTGCCGGAAACTTCGTGGAGTCGGTCGATGGATTGAGCTTCTTCGGCACAGGAAATGTCTTTCCGGTGCATATCGCGATCAATCCAAACAAGAGAACGGCTTTGTGGACGGTCCGGCATTGGACGATACGGAAATTCAGTCGTCTAGTTACTAAAACAATTCACCCCAGAGGACACAGAGAAACACATTCTGGTGACTCTGATTTCTCTGTGGTGAAGAGTAGTTCTATTCCTTTTCCATGAAAGCCGTCAGCCAACCCAAGACTCGCTTCCAGCCTTCGCCGTGACTCTTCGCCAATTCGAGATTGCTGCCGAAGCCTTCCTGTGTGACTCGAACCAGCGTTCCGGTGCCAGACTTCTTAGGTCCGCTGGGGTGAAGCGCATTCACCGTTTGGGGCGTGAGTTCCCAGCGAACAACGGTCTTGGTCGGTCCGCTGTAGCTACCCACCCACGTATGAACGAGGAGGCGCGGCGGGTCGACTTCGAGATACTCGCCTTCCACATAGAACGAAGTGCCATCGGACCCGACGCCGTCGCTGCGCCACTTGCCGCCGGGGCGAACATCCATGGTGGACTTGGTGACGTGGTAGAGTCCGTCTTGCCCCCACCAGCGCGGCAGTTGCGCGGGATTGCTGATCGCCTGAAATACCCGCGCGGGCGGTGCAGCAATGAATACTTCTGCGATGACGGCATTCTGATCCGGCGTGATGGTGGCGGTAGCCATTGGGCGTTCCTCTCTTTTCAGGGTTCAGGGCCAGGGATCAGAGGTCCAAACCTTCGCCCCGGCCCTTTGCCTCTACTTCGCGGTTTCTACAAATTTCTTCAACATCTCGATGACTCCCACCCAGCCGCCGCTGTAATCCTTGCGGGCAATGGGCAGATTGCTCAGGCCGCTGTGCGTAACTCTGACATGCGTGCCGCCAAGGCTGGGCGTGAGTTCCCAGCGCACGAGCGTCCGCCGAGTGGAATCGTCGTGCCAGTTGGCGAACCAGGTATAAGCCAGCAGGTGCGGCGGATCCATCTCGGTGATCTGTCCGTGGCATTCGAACTTATTCACGCCATTCACCACAACACTTCCCTTCTCCGTGGCATATCGATAGGCGCCGCCGACGCGCGGATCCATCTCCCACGTTTTTGCTGGGCATTCGGGATTCGTGAACCATTGCCTGAGTTCACTTTGTTCCGTCAGAGCCCGAAAGACGCGCTCGGGCGGAACTGCGATGTCGATCTCGCTAACGATCGCGTCTTGATGGGGAGTGACGACGGTTGGGGTCATGAGTTTTCTCCAGCATTACGTGTCCAAGAGTCTTTCGTTGCCGCGGATAATGGCCCCGAAGAGCCCTGCCGCCAACAAGCTATCCCTTGCGGTGCAGATCGAAGATTTTCTTCTGTTCCTTACCGTGATCCAGGAAGACCCACTCTTCCGTATGGTGATTGTCGTCGAGCAGCGTGAGAATCATTTTCTGCATGTGTCCTGCGTCGGGTGACGTAAGATTCGTCGCGTCAACGTAGTTGAATGTGATGGTCCTGCCATCCGGAGAAAGGCTCGCCTGCATTCTGGGCTGATTCTGAGCGGCGCAGTAATGGGTAAGCAGCAAACGGTTTGGTCCATCCAGGTGAAACATGCTGATCATGTCGTGGCCAGGAACCTCGATTTCGCTCATTACAGCGGAGCCTGCCGCTGTGAGCTTGTAGGTGACCTGGAAAGCCTGGCCGTCGAGACCTTTTCCTTCCCAGGTACCAGGCATGGTTTTGATCGTATCGTAGGCTTTCTGCGCGTCGGTTTGGGCAAGCACCGCGGCGGTGGCGAGAGTGATGGCAGCGATCAGGATGCGGATGGCATTGTTTTTCGTCATAGGAGTTTTTCCTTTCTCGTTTCTATAGACGGAGAGTCTCCGTCGCGAGATTTCATTTGTTTTTGCGGGAGTCAGCGTCCAACTCCTTCGCATATTCCGCTTCCACAAACGATTTCAAGTTGTTCAAGCTGACTTTCCAGAACACGCGATACTGCTCGATCCAGGAGTCGACGGCGCGGAGCGGCTCAGGATTGAGCTGGTAGACCCGATGGCGTCCTTCACGGTGCTCGCGGACCAAGTGAGCCCGGCGCAGGAGGCGCAGATGCTTTGAGATCGCGGGTCGGGATACGGGAAACGCGCTGGCAATCTGGCCGGCTGGCTGGCCTCCCCTGCGCAGCAGATCCAGGACGGCACGGCGCGTGGGATCCGCGAGGGCTTGGAAGGTCGCTTCCTGCCGGCTGGAATATGTAACCGATCGGTCACGCATAATGCGTAACTGTACGGTTACATAAATGAAATGTCAAGCGGAAAATTCCAGAGGTTTTTGATTGCTGAGTGAGAGTCCCTCTGGCCATTCTGCTTCTTTACTGATCTGAGTCTCTCACCAGCTCGAGGAAGGCTTGATGGACTCTGGAATCTCCTGAGAGTTCCGGATGGAAAGTCGTGGCCATGGCTTTTCCCTGCCTGACTGCCACTGGATCCTTGCCTTCCGTGGCAAGAACTTCGACGCCTTCGCCTACGTGGACTATCTTCGGGGCGCGGATGAAAACCATCTCGAGAGGGGAGCCGTTTTGACCAGAGCCGCCAGAGTTCAAGTGATGGTTTAAGTCAGCCAGGAACTTTCCTTCGCGGATGGAGCTGTCGATCTGGCGTCCGTAGGCGTTACGGCGGATGCGGATGTTCAGTGCACCGAGTCCGGCTTGGGGAGGGTTCTCCACTTCAGAGGCGAGAAGAATCGCTCCGGCGCAGGTGCCGAAAGTGGGTTTGGCTTTCACAAATTGCTGGAGCTTTTCGAACCCAGCTTCGCCGAGTAGCTTCAGAAACGTTCCGGACTCGCCGCCCGGGATGACGAGGCCGTCAATATGATCGAACTGCTCGGGCTTTTTAACGAGCACAACTTTTGCTCCCAGCTCTTCGAGCCGACGACGGTGGGCATCGAAATCTCCCTGGAGGGCTAGAACACCGATGATCATTTGAAATATCTCACGCAGGGGACAGAGGAACACAGGCCCTTGCGTCGAGCTGCCTCTTTGATTTTAGCGGATTGGGGACGCGGCTAAACCGATCGACATCAGGACAGGCCCAGCCCAGCCTCCGTATGGGAACCGGCTAACTTCCAGCGCCGATCAGAGCATCGTTAACGTGCTTCCAGTTCTCCCCTTTCAGCAATTCGGCGATGCGGTCGGGCGAGCCTTGCAGCTGGATTTCGATGTTCTCGACGACCGGACTGTGAGGCGGATGTTTAAAGTGAAACTTCAGGTGGTCACTTCCCTGTTGCGCGGACTTCCAGTCTCCAAACAAAAGGACGACGGTTTCGGTTCGTTTATCGACGCTTTCCTCGGTCTGGAATGAATAGACGGCTCCGGGAACCTGGAGTTGAGGCCGGGTTCGTGCCTGCCCATCGGCGGCGGCGCGGTTGAAGTGCACCTGCACTTCAAGGCGAAGCATCTTCAGCTTCTTGGCAGATTGCGCCATTTCCGAAGGACTCATCTGCTGCATCTTGGCAAGAAACGGCGCGACTTCCCGTTGGTAGAGCGGAGAGTCTTTCTTCACCGTGTAGCTGCGCTGGATGAGCTCGTCGATGTCGAGCGGGTAGGCGTTGCCAGTACTGACCTGGACGTTGTCATCGACGTCGTAGTCGATCTTCGTGTCCCAGTCATCGGAATCGAAGGAGTCGAGGACGTTGTGAATGACGTCTCGGTATTGCTCCAGGACTTTCCGTTCAGCGGGCGTCGGATCTCGAACAGGAGATTGTGCAATAGCGGTGAAGGAGAAGAGGAACAGTAACGTCAAAATCCGCAAAGTTCTTATCGTGTTGTTCATTTCGATTTTGGTTTTTGAGCAAGGCGAGACACTATACAACATTGGGCAGGTGAAGAGCGATGGCGAATTCCGGGGGCCCTGAGAGCGCCTAGATTGTCACCACGGTTCGAAGCAGTCGTAATTGCGCTGGCTGGAGATTTTTCCGTCTTTGAATTGGAAGAACATGGCGGAGTGAGCGTGCATCTGCGAACCAGCGGAGAGACTGCCGAACGAGAGCGCGAGAGTCCCGGTCCAGAGGACCTCGACGGCGACGCGGTCATCGAGTGCAACGGCGTTTGTGATCTCGTACGTCTGAGAGGAGAGCAGTTTGCGTCCTTTGGCGAAGCCTTCCGCCATCTGCGAAACATTGCCGCGAATTCCGTTCGGATAGATGCGGTTCGGAAGTTGCTCCATCATCATGTCGGGAGTGAAGAGCTCGGCGATGGAATCGAACGCGCCGTCTTCGATGGTTTTGAGATAGCGCCGAACCGTGGCGAGGTTTTCAACGGGGCTAGCCATGCGGGATTGTCGCACGAGTTTTCAAAATTGCGTAAGGAGTTTCACTGCAAATTTGCATGACAGTTGTGGCTTGTAATGTGTTGTTTCGCGGAAGATTGCGCAAGTGATTTACGACAGCGCTGATTGCGCAGAAGAGCGTTCAACGCAACAACCTGTGGCTGTTTCTTGACTTCCCTTCTTGCGGCGCAAGATAATGACAGGTTCTTTTCTCATCGACGAACTTATAAGGAGCTTCTGTGGCGTCAGCCAGTTCTTCTGCTCCCGTTCTAGCGCATGGCGTGGCCCCGTTGCGTGCCGGCCAGGGGACGTCGTTTGTGCTGCGCAGGCTGCACTCGCTCACCGGGATCATTCCAGTGGGCGCGTTCCTGTTTGAGCACATTCTGATCTCGAACTCAACGGCAATTGGGCAGAACGGTCCTTCTGCATACGCCCGCCAGGTCAGTTTTCTGGCGAATCTGCCGTTGGTGTTCTTCCTAGAGCTGTTTGGAATCTGGATTCCAATCGCGTATCACGCACTGTACGGGTTCTACATCTGGTATCGGGGCGAGGGTAATACCGGGGCTTATCCTTGGTCCGGTAACTGGATGTACACGCTACAGCGCTGGAGCGGTGCGATCGCGTTCATCTACATTCTGTGGCATACCTACACGATGCGGTTCACCGGCATCGACCTGCATGACCATCCCCTCGCGTCGTTTGGCAAGGTGCAGGGAGAGGTCATCCACGCGCCATTGTTTCTCTTTTACATTATCGGACTTGTAGCGGCCTCGTGGCACTTCGCATATGGTATCTGGCTGTTCTCGGCGAAGTGGGGAATCGTGTCGGGAGACAAGGCCCAAAAACGACTGCTTCGCGTATGCCTGGCATTTTTCGTTCTGCTGTGCGGCGTTGGCATTGCGAGCTTGTATTCCTTCCGCTCCAGGCCGATTGCGGACGATGATCAGAATCGCGCGATGATGCAATCGAATCCGAAGACGGGCGACGCGGCGGCTGCTGGAAAGGGGGCTCGATAACATGGCAGCTCCCAGAATCATTGTCGTAGGCGGCGGATTGGCCGGGTTGGCGGCGGTCATCAAGATTGCCGAGATGGGCGGCCAGTGTGATTTGTTCTCGATCGTTCCGGTGAAGCGCTCGCACTCAGTGTGCGCGCAGGGCGGCATCAATGCTGCGAAGAATCTGAAAGGCGAGGGCGACTCGACCTGGAAACATTTTGACGACACCGTGTATGGCGGAGATTTCCTGGGGAATCAGCCACCGATTAAAGATATGTGCGAGGCGGCGCCGGGGATCATCGATCTGCTGGATCGCATGGGCGTTCCCTTCAACCGCACTCCCGAAGGATTGCTGGATTTCCGCCGCTTCGGTGGAACGTTATATAACCGTACGGCTTTCGCGGGCGCGACCACCGGACAGCAACTGCTGTATGCACTCGACGAGCAGGTGCGGCGCTATGAGTCTGAAGGAAAAGTGAAGAAGTACGAGCACTGGGAGTTCCTGTCGGCAGTGCTCGATGGACAGAAAGTGTGCCGCGGCATCTGCGCGATGGACCTGCGCACGATGGAAGTGCGGACCTTCCCGGCGGATGCAATCATCATCGCCACCGGTGGCATTGGGGCGATCTTCGGAAAGTCGACCAATTCGGTCGTGTGTACGGGATCGGCGCAGTCGGCGCTGTACCAGCAGGGCTGCTACTACGCAAATGGCGAATTCATACAGGTCCATCCCACGTCGATTCCTGGCGAGGACAAGCTGCGGTTGATGTCGGAGTCGGCACGCGGCGAAGGCGGACGCGTTTGGGTGCCGAAGACTCCGGGCGACAAGCGCGATCCGAAGTCGATTCCGCAGGGTGAGCGCTGGTACTTCTTGGAGGAGTGGTATCCGAAGTACGGGAATCTGGTGCCACGCGATGTGGCGACGCGCGCAATCTTCAAGGTTGTCTACGAACACAACCTCGGCATCGACGGCAAGCCGATGGTCTATCTCGATCTGACGCACATCGACAGAAAGATTCTCGACAAGAAGCTGGAAGGAATTCTCGAGATCTACGAGAAGTTCGTGGGCGACGATCCTCGCGATACACCGATGAAGATTTTTCCCGGCATGCACTACACGATGGGCGGACTGTGGATCGATTACAAACAGTCCACGAATATTGCGGGGATTTATGCAGCAGGCGAGTGCGAGTTCCAATATCACGGGGCAAATCGACTGGGAGCGAATTCCCTGGTCTCGTGCATTTTTGGGGGACAGATCGCCGGGCCCAACGCCGTGAATTACGCGCGCGGGTTACAGGCGTCGTCGGACGGCAATGGAGCGTTCGCGGCCGAGCAGAAGAAGCAGGAAGAGAACAACGCCCTGCTGATGAAGAACGAGGGCAACGAGAATCCGGTGAAGCTGTGGCGGGAACTGGGTGAGTTGATGACGAAGGATTGCACGGTCATCCGCTACAACAAGAACCTGCAGCAGACGGACGCGAAGCTGGTGGAGATGCTGGAGCGGTATCGGAAGATCAACCTGAGCGATCGCACGATGTGGGCCAATACCACCGTTGTTTTCGCGCGGCAGCTCTACAACATGCTGCAATTGGCTCGGGTGATTGCGCAGGGTGCCCGGATGCGCGACGAGTCGCGCGGGGCGCATTACAAGCCGGACTTCCCCGATCGCGATGACAAGAATTGGATGAAGACCACGAAGGCTTATTTTGCGCCGGATGCGGATGAGCCGAAGTTTGAGTTTGAGCCGGTGGATGCGAGTTTGATTCCGCCGAGACCTAGGAAGTACTGATGGCGGCAGTGATAGAGACCGAAGATTTGAGGCTCGGAACTTCTGAGACACCGGGGACCGGCGAATCGTGTTACGCATGCGAGAGGCCGGGTTCAACAGTTGAGCACTGTCCACCGAAATCATTCTTTCCGCAAGGGCAGCGAGTTCAGCTCTTAACAGTCCGGTCGTGCCCAACACACAACAATGAAAATTCCAAAGATGTGGAATATGTGAGAAATGTTCTCTCAACCATGTGGGGTGTGAACACCACCGGAGAGCAACTGTTTAGGGGCAAGGTTAAGAGATCTTTGGATAGAAGCCCTGCGCTGCTGAAAAAGACATTTGGCGACTTAGAAACGGTTCTGTATCAGGGTCAGATTACCGGGGCTCTCACGATTGACACGAGCCGAGTAGAACGCGTTTTTGAATCCTGCGCTCGGGCAATTCACTATCTCGAAACGCGAAAAAAGCAGCGCAACTGGGCAATTGTCACACCACAACTCGGTTTTAGACCGGATGCACCCCGAGAAGCAACCGTCGGATGGGGACGGGTCTACGAAATGCTTCGAAGTCTCGCGTTCGGGAAGAAGAAAGTGGCGAATCCTCAAGTTTTCGAGTACGGAGTCAGTCAACTTGAAGGTCATCACTTTTACTGTTTTTTGATGTACCAAAGTTTTTTGGTTTACGCGCTTCCTCTTCCGGAGGACTTTTTCCTTTCCGTCCGACTCTCAAAGGAATCGAAATAGCTAATGGCTGATAAAACCGTCATCTTAAAAATCAAACGTCAACTTACCCCCAACGGGAAATCCTATTGGGAGGAGTTCTCTGTTCCCTACCGGCCGAACCTGAACGTGATCTCGGCTTTGATGGATATTGCCGCGGATCCCGTCACGCGAGACGGCAAGGCTACAACACCCATCACCTACGACTCGAACTGTCTCGAGGAAGTCTGCGGGTCGTGCGCCATGCTGATCAATGGCAAGGCGCGGATGGCTTGCTCGGCGCTAATCGATCAACTGGAACAGCCGATCCGGCTGGAGCCATTCTCGAAGTTTCCTGTGGTGCGCGATCTGGCAACCGACCGTAGCGTCATCTTCGAGAATCTCAAGGCCGTGAAGGCGTGGGTTCCGATCGACGGCACGTACGATCTCGGTGCCGGGCCCCGCATGACCGCCGAAGACCAGGAAGCGGCGTATCCTCTTTCTCGTTGCATATCCTGCACGTGCTGCATGGAAGCTTGCCCGCAATTTAATGAAGACACGGGCTTCGTTGGGGCGGCCACGATCGCGCAAGTGCGGTTGTTTAATACTCATCCCACGGGCAAGGCGCTCAAGCGCGAGCGTTTGGCGGCTCTAATGGGCGATGGCGGTATCCAGGAATGCGGATATGCCCAGAACTGTGTTGAAGTCTGTCCCAAGGATATTCCGCTGACCAAGTCAATTTCTGAGGTGGGCGGGCAGGTGATGAAACAGGCGCTGGGAGACCTTTTGCGGCGCTAGATTTTGTCATTTCCCGCAACCCGGGATCGAGGGGCTACCTCCAACTCGCGCCAAGTTGTAGCTGGAAACCCAGATATAAAGTCGCCCGAAAGCTCACCATTGGCCCTTCAACTGCCGATAGAACCCTTGGGCCCTACGGTTCTCGGGCATCGGTAACCGTGAGTAACCCAAGCTGGGCATCGACGGCCCGAGGTACCCAAGTAACGGACTGTCAATTGGATCAGGTTGGTGAGCTTGACAGCATCGCTTAAAATAGCGGCACCTCGCGTGAAACTGGGCGAGGCGTGCATTTACGGCGAAGCACGAGACCACTTCGTGAGACGAATCGTTCGAATTCAATTCGCGGCTGTCCTGCTTCTGACGCTGATCTGCGGCGGAATGTCGCAGTCCGCGTTTGCGGTCCACCACGCGACGATGCAGCGGTCCCATCACCGACGTCTGCGCTGGCTGCGCTGGCATCCGCTGTTCCGTCCTTCGCACGAATCCCTGCTGATCCAAAATGCAGAAATCGACCGGCTCGAACTGCCGCGTATCCAGGACGAAACCGAACTGGAAGCGTTGAAGGCGGATGGGTCTCTGGTGGAGATTGTGCCGGGGGAGACCTTGCGCTTCGACCCGCGGCTGGATCCTTCCCGGCGGTTCTGCCGTCCGTGGACTCTGGATTTCGTGAACGACTTGAGCCAGGCGTATTACAACCGATTCCATCAACAGATCCAGGTGAATTCGGCAGTACGGACCGTGAAGGTGCAGAAGAAGTTGCGCCGGCACAACCGGAATGCGGCTCCGTGGGAAGGTGAGACGGCTTCGTCGCATCTTGCCGGGGTGACCGTGGACTTGCAGCGTCGTGGCTTAAGCAAAGACCAAATCCGCTGGATGCAACATTACCTCTTCTATATGAAGTCGCTAGGGCTGGTAGAACCGGAAGAAGAACGGCGTCACTGGTGTTTCCACGTAATGGTCAGCGGACGCTATGCAGAGTGGCGCGAGACCCAGACGATTGTGCCGATAGACCGTCAAGACGAGGACAAACCGGCGACGCCCGAGCTGCCGCAGAGCGAGGTTGCGATCGGCAGCGGCAGCAACTAGAATCAACCTCTTTTCCATCCACCTTTTCGTTTACCATCCTCTCCGATGATTGTTTTGATGGCCGGATTGCCCGGCACCGGAAAATCCACGCTGGCACGCGAACTGGCGCGGCGAACCGGTGGTCGGGTGTTGAGCAAGGACGAATTCCGACATGCGATTTTCCTCCCCGAAGAGATTGAATACTCGACCCAGCAGGACGATTTCTGTCAGGGGCTGATGCTGCAGACCGCCCAATACTTGTTGTCGCGAGACCCGGCAAGAATGATTTTCCTCGACGGGCGTCCGTTCTCGCGGCGCTACCAGATTGAAAATGTTTTGGCCGCTGCGGCTTTTCTTCATCAGCCCTGGCGAATTGTCGAGTGCGTTTGTGCGGATGAAACAGTGCAAGACAGGTTGGCCGAGGATACAGCGTCGCGGGAGCATCCGGCTGGGAATCGGGATCATGAGCTTTATCTTCGCGTGAAGCAGAGGTTCGAGACGATTACGCTGCCCAAGAGTGTGATCGACACGGATCGGCCACTTGCGCAATGCGCCTCGGAGGCTCTGGCGGCGCTCCGGGCCTGAATTCCTCAACCACGAGGGTACCGAAGGATCCGCCTTCAGATTTCTTCTCGTGATACTTGGTGTCCTTCTTTGTCAGCCAGGCGCTGAGCCGCTACAATCGGGCTGACCTATGACAATCCTACGATCTCTATTGTTTGCAGTATTCGTTTGTTCCCTCTCCGCGGCGCAGGCGCCACCGACGGACGCAAGCGTCAGTGCGCGTGGCCAGAAGATTCATGATTCGGCCCTTGTCGTCGACACGCATGCGGATACACCCCAGCGCTTTCTTGATGAAGGATTCGATATTGGGTCAACTGATCCCAACGATATCGGTCATATCAGTCTCGACAAGGCACGGAGGGGAAATCTGGGCGCTGAGTTTTTTTCGATCTGGGTCGAACCGGAAACCAATCAAGGCCACTTCGCGCGGCACACATTCGATCTCATCGATTCTGTCTATGAACAGACCGCGCAGCATCCGGACCGGATGATGATGGCGTTTTCTACCGCCGATATCGAACGTGCGCAACGCGAGCACAAGCTGGCGGCACTGATGGGAATTGAGGGCGGACACTCGATCGAAGCAGACATGCGTCTGCTGCGCGATTATTACCGGTTGGGCGTGCGGTACATGACGCTCTCGTGGTCGAACACGAATGAGTGGGCCGATTCCTCAGGAGACATCGACGATCCGAAGATTGAGCATCACAACGGGCTCACCGATTTCGGCAAACAAGTCGTGATCGAGATGAACCGGCTGGGAATGATGGTCGATATTTCGCATGTGGCGGACAAGACGTTCTGGGATGCGATTGCGACGACGAAAGCTCCCGTGATCGCATCGCACTCGTCGGCGCGGGCGCTGGTGGACGCGCCGCGGAACATGACCGATGACATGCTGAGGGCGGTGGCCAAGAATGGCGGCGTGATCCAGGTGAACTTCTTCAATGGCTTCGATGACGACAATTTCCGCAAGGCCATGCTCGCGCAGAAAAAGGAGCAGGATGCTGCTACGCAGAAATATCTCGATCAGATGAAAGCGGAGGGCAAGACCGTTTCCTACATCGACCTGGACCGCATCGAGCGCGAGTGGACGGCGAAGATTCCGCGGCCTCCCCTGAAGTCGTTGATCGATCATATCGACCACATTGCGAAAGTGGCGGGAATCGATCATGTAGGTCTGGGATCAGACTTTGACGGCGTCAGCGGGGCGACTCCGCAAGGGATCGACTCAGCCGCGGACTTGCCGAAGATTACGCAGGCTTTGCTCGACCGCGGATACAGCGCTGAGGACATTCACAAGATTCTGGGGGGGAATCTGATGCGGGTGTTTCGCGAGGTGGAGCGAGTGAGTAAGGAGGTGCAGTCCACTGGATCGCGTTAACCAGTCGACCAGTTTCTGTCCTGACGCTGGATTGCAATACAACACCTAGTGCAAGGGATAGCCATCTTCTCCGGGCAGCTTGCCATCGACACGCAGCACCTTCACCGCACTCTTGGGCACGTTGTCGATCCGCATGATGCATACTGCGCCAATCTGCGACTGCACCAGACCGGATGCGAGTCCATTGGACGGTACCGTCAAGGGCTCGCTGGCTACGACGCCGCGAAACACGAGCGTGGACCAATGCTCTTTGTAATCTCCCTGTGTCATGTTTACCAGCCGTCGAAGTACAAAATCGTGCTCCACGGCACGCTCATTCTGCAGAATCAAGGAGACCGGAATTCGGCCAGTCCAAAATTTCTCGTCCCCAAGAACAATCTTCCTCAACTGCGTGCTGCTGATATTTTGCACGGGATTGTTGGGATTCACGATGACCGCGTAGTCACCGGAATAGACCTGCGAGAGCGCAAATGCCGAAAGCACCAAAAGGGTGGAGAGCAGGAGGAGGACAAAATGAGTTTTCTTCATCACACAATCTCCTCTGCTTAGAATGCGAAAGACACCTGAGTCGCTAGCCCATTGATGGGTGAGTACCCGCGCACGAGCATGCGGTCGTACTCGACTTTGAAGGCTGATGACTCGGTAATATCAAACCTCAACCCTGCCAGCGGTCCCTGGCGCAGACCCACATCGCCAAACACCGGTTCGTACGGACTGGCATTTACGTACTGATAGCGAAAATACGGGCGGACCTGCCCCCATCTTCGCGAGACCTGCGAGTAGAAACCGGGAGTGTAGAAGGTGTGATATCCGTTCAGGTCGTGCTGGATCAGGATGCCCTCGTTCAAGAACTCGAAGCGGCCTGTCTGATAAATCACGTGAGCGGCCATGATTCGCTCGTCGATGCGCGGCCTGCCCGCGACATCCGGCGGAAATGGATCAGCCGGATTTTCAAACAGCAATCCTGCCTCAGGCGTCAGGCGATCGAGATAGTAGGAAAATCCTGCTTGCATTCCACGCCAACGGTCGGGGCGGACAAACAATGCTAGATTGACCGACTTGTGACTGTTTTCGTCAAATGCATTCTGCACGGCTTCATCGAGGGGCGAGCGCGATGTCCTTCCATTGCCCACTTCGACGACATAGTTCAAGCCGAGGCTTCCGGATGGTATGGCCCCGTTTACGCTTACTCCGACGTTGTGGACCGGCAGGATCCCGCCGTCATCTTCGAAGGCGAACAGGAACGGGCGCTCGACGGTTGTCTGCATCCATGAACTGTGATGATAGGCAGTGTTGTAGTAGCCGATCGAAGAATGATAACGACCCACGGAGACGTTGAGGCTATCGCTCACAGAATAGTTAAACAGCAAACGCTCCAGGTCGACCCCGACCCCATTGTCAGCCTCAGGTTCAACCACCAATTCAGCCAGTACTCCGGCACGCGAAGAAATACGCGACGTCATAAATAGATTGAATTGCCCCAGGGCAAACGATGAGTGGTTCTCCGGTAAGATGACTCCGTCGTTCGCGAAGAAACCGATATCGGCATAACCGCGGATCCGTAATGGAGACTGCGATTCGTGATCCATGCTGGGCATCGCTTCCTGGGTATCCGCGACTGGCAGAGCCGTTGCGATGGGAGCGTCCACCTGCT
>Ga0335085_10003311_pt1 | contig 28140 bp, 52 predicted proteins | sample Lox_Sample_45_FD_206712 | JGI IMG/M metagenome (GOLD analysis project Ga0335085, IMG submission 206712) | Soil microbial communities from Loxahatchee National Wildlife Refuge, Florida, United States - Lox_Sample_4.5 | ecosystem: Environmental > Terrestrial > Soil > Wetlands | place: USA... | reverse complement strand
ACCCAGTATTCATTGGGCTGGAATGAGGTATTCCAGGGGATGAAGTTCGGTCTCACCCCCGAGAGATTCCCTGAGAAGAAGCTGTTGGCGAAGGTCGTTGCAAAGGTCGTAGCACCCGTTCCGGTGCTGGACCATGTCGTGCTCCCCGAGCTCGTATTGGAACTCGTCGTGATCCCGCCGACAGAGTCGATATTCGCCAGATACCCAACCGCCAGCTGGGTCGATACTGAGGCCGTCGCACTACTGACGTTTGTATTCCAGGCGACCGACTGACTCCAGCCGAAGCTGTAACTGGTCGTATTGGAATAGACACTGATAATGTTCGTGCTGTGTGCATCGGTCCCCGTGGACTGACGCGAAAACATCGCCGCTGTCCCCGAAACTCCGTACGATCCGGTCGCACTCGAGCCGGCCCCACCACTGACCGATGCCGTAATGCTCCAGGTCGTCGCCGACTGGGAGGACATCGACTGCAGCATGATCATCTGGTACGCCGAAACCGGGACCGACATGTACACCGGCTGGAAGTACCAGGTTCCATTCGCCAGCGTCTGGGTCGTGACCTGACCCCTCATGTGCGGTTCGTACACCGAGAGCGGGATCTGCTGGACGCTGATCGTGGAGCCGTTACTTGAGACGCTCAGGCCATTGGTACCGACCAAGCTCGAGGTCTGAGGCACTGAGAACGTATAGCTCTGGCTCGCCCCGTTGACCGTGGAACCGATCGAGATCGCCCCTCCGCCTTCGCTCAGGTAGACCGTGCCTGACGTAAAGGTGGTCTGGGAGTTCGCCAGCCCACTGATCCCGGTCTGAGCCCCACCGGCATTCGCACCGGATATCGTGATCGAGGCCCCGTTCTGCGAGAGGGTGATGTTATTGCCACCCAGAAGGATCGCCGTACCACTCGTGATGTTCGAGTAGCCGGCCCCCGCCGAGGTGCTGTTGCCCCCGATCGAGATCGCAGCCCCACCGCCCCCTCCGGCATTGACTGAGGCGGTAATGGTCCCCGCATTCAGTCCGAAGGACACCCCGTTGGAGTTACTGAACGTGACGGCTGAGAGATTCCCTGAGGTCGTCCCCGCAGAGAAGTTGACCGCGCTGATCAGACCCGCCGTGGCAGGGACGGTATAAGAACCCGCTACCGCATTACCGGCGGAAGTGTAGAAGGTCAGCCCGTTGGCGTTGCTGAAACTCACTCCACCCGAGAGCGTCGCCGTTCCACCACCCGTGTTATTGGTCGCCGCATAGACCGCCGAGACATTCGAGGCTGAAGACTGGGCGGCGGTGGTCAGATACGCCCCGGCACTCTGAAGCGCGGTGGTGATGTTACTCGCCAGCCCAAAAGTGATCGTCGAGCCGTTCGAGGACGAACTCAAGGACGAACCCGTGGCAAAACTCAAGGCCCCCGAGGAGCCATTGACGTTGCTGACATACGAGTTCGGTACCACCGGTACCGTATAGGATGCTGTCAGGGTCGCTGTGTTCGCGCCTGTTGACAGTCCAAAGGTCAATCCGTTGCTGTTGGCAAAGCTCAGCATGCCCACCGTCTGGGTGTGGGCGCTGTCTGCAATGCTCGAGATCCCTGTCTGTGCCCCTCCTGCCGGTGCTACCGAGGCGGTGACCGTTTGCCCGTTGAAACCGAAACTAACGCCATTGGCGTTGGAGAAGACCGCTGTCCCGGATGAGATGCTGTTGGCCCCGGCATTGAGGACAACTCCCCCTCCTGCGGCTGATGCGGTGATGGTCTGGCCATTGATGCCAAAGCTAACGCCATTCGCATTCGAGAACTGTGCGGTTCCCGAGGTGATCGACGCCGCCCCATCATAGAGAGCAACCCCATTACCTCCGCCGAGGGGGACCAGCGTACCCGCGGGACCGATAACTGCCCCAACGTTCGTCCCGGACCAGGCAACGTAAGGACCGCCGGCCACATTGCCCGTGCTCTGTGTGGCAGGTCCGGCATTAGGAAACGTCACGGATCATCGTATCCGTCTTGCTTCAGGAAGAAGCGCTCCTTATAGCCCTCCAGGAGCTCCTTGGAGGCACTCGGAGCCAACTTCGCCTCATTGGACAGGGTCGGAGCCACCGGGACTTTAAAGGCGTCCCGTAACTGCGCCTGCGGTCCTAGATCGAGCGCTGCATTGGCCTTGACCTCTGCACTCTCCTGGAGATTGATCCTCTCCTGGGCTGCAGGTGTCAGGGACAAATCAGCGCTCGCTAGGGCCTGGGTCTCTGTCTGAGGGGCGAGTTCTCCCGCAACCGCTGGAGCACCGGCATAACGGTTATGCAGGGCGTCCAGGCGTTCGAAGCTCACCGAGGTCTGAGAGGCCGCCGGAGCCGTGTTACGTGCTCGAGGCGCCCGTTCACGCTTCCAGTCCCAGGGGTTTAAGTTGTCCGAGTGGGCCGCCGAGGGCCCTTTGAGCTCATTCATTTCTCACCAGGGGGACATCCCGCCACTCACCACCCTCATAACCCTCACGACGCCAGAACTGCTGTAAAGCGAGCCACGTCCGGCGCTCACTCATGGTGATGTTCTCGCGTTCCACGAACCTAAGTTGCGGCGTTGGGTACCAGCTACCGGAACGCCGCTTCTTCACTTAGTAATTGCGAAGCACGAAGGCGTAGTTACCCGCGATACCGCCCGAAATACCGGTCTGAGCGACCTGCGTATTGGCGATCGTCAAGGGTAATGCACCCGTGGTCGTGGTGTAGACGCCCTGGAATTGATTCAATCCCTGGGTGCTGCCTGTGACCTGGGTGAAGTTATCCACGTAGTTTGTGGCTGAGAGCCCGAGTCCGCACTCATGCGACATCGAGAAACCCAAGGCGGTCGTGGACAGTCCCACGCTCGATTGGCTGGTCGACATGTTGAATGCAACGTAGTACTCGCCCGGCTGCATGTTGATGTTGATCGGGACCGATACGGGTCGAAGACCCGCCGTGACCAGCATCGTGACGCCGGCACTGTTGGATGCGTAGCTGTAGGTCGTCTGGGTCGATCCCCAGGACAGTAGGCTCGCAGCCGTGGTGCTACCGGCCGTATTGGTCGACAGATAGGAGCTGTAAATACCCGCATTGGCCGTGATGGCAATAGCGGCTGTGGCCGTGGTGGCAGCGGAGGCTGCAATCACGTTGATCAGCGCGTCCATACGGGTTGCCGTGATGGGGTAGTTGCAGGGGAAATAGTTCAACAGGACATCGCCGTTCACGGCGGCAAAGGTCACCGTGGAGGCTTGGACGGGCCACACTACGCGCTGCAGTGGGCCGGTGGATACGAACAGCTCGGTATTGGGAATACCGGCAATTGCTGGGCCTGGATTGGCCATGTGTCAATCTCCTGATTTGGGCTTAGTGGCTTTGGCAATGAGCAAATCGGCCTCTTTGGCCTCTTTGTCGTATTTGCCAGCTAAATGGGTATCTAGAAGCTTGCCTGCCGCGCCAATCTCGGCCACTGCGATACTTGCCTGAGCCTTCACGTGCGTGTCTTCCTTGGCCGTTTGAGCCTTGGTCAGCACATCCGCTCGCTTGGTCTCCTCGGTCAACAAATGCCTCTGTGTCTCTGCCTGTTCCTGCGTCTGTATGACGCCCATTTTGTACTTCAATTCAAGCTGTAAGCCCTGGATCACCTGCTGCGCTTGCTGCAATTGCTGCTGCATCGCCGTGACTATGCCTTGAGCCTGTTTCGGAAGCTGTTGAATGGTCTGCTGCAGACCCTGGGGAGTAAGAGGAGCAAGACGATCGGCAAGATCGCTAGCGCCAGCAAAGTCCATGTTCCTAACAACAAGATCTGCGCCGACTTTAGCAACAGGCTCCCCAAGAGGTGTTTTGAGTAGATCAATCATCGCCTCCGCACCCTCTAGGCGCTTGGTCTCATACCCCGGTCCCGTATCCATAACCACATCGTATCTACCTACGGTCATGTCATTGAGGATCTTGTTCTCCGAGGAATTGGGGTCCATCTGATTCAGTGTAAGGACCTCGGGGGTTCCGTCGGGGTTAACGATTCGCTGTATTCGTCCAGGCTCTCGGTAGTAGTGGGGTATGAGGTCGAGCAGTATTCTTCCGGTGTGGGCAATGGCTCGTGTCTGGTTGTCGTAGTACTGAAAGTGACCGATGTCTGAGAGAGCTTGCCTTCGTTCAAGAGCTTTTCCAGAAATAACCTCTCCTGGCTTGTCCACACCCGGCTCGTGTGGCATTCCGGCGAGGGCCATGAGGTCTTTTGCGGCGCTCTCTGCGGCATTGACGAATCCTGCGGGAATGGCCACAGGTTCCTGCCGAAGAGGCGGGGGTAACGGGACCTTCGATCCGTCCGGCTGCTCAATCCACGTAGGCTTGTAAGTAAGCGTGCTATAAGGCTTTTGATTCGCATCACGCCACTCCGGGTGCCCATCGGTCTGTCCCTCTGCCGTGATGAAGGGCGCTCTGGGAGCAAGCGCGATCATCTCGGTCTCACACGTGCGCCAGTAGTTGTACATCCGCGCGGTGTCCATCATGTCGGCGACCATGCCTTTCCTGCGCACCTGGCCGTTGAGATCTAAGGTATTGCCCTCACAGCGGATGACCGGTATCCAGTGCCCGGGGAGATCGACCTTCTGAACTACGGTTGTTCCGTTGATTCGGAACCACTGGAGCTGTCGCCGCTCGGTGGGTCGCCGGATCTCTTTGCCTTCGAGGTTTCTAGCGATACTAATGCCTGCAGTCGCAAAAGCTCCCTTGTCAAACTCGCTTCCGTATACCGTTCGTCCGTCAGTAAGCTTGACCAGCGTGTCTCTAACCTTGGCGATCCGGAAGTACTCAGCAAGGCGTATCTGTTCTTCCGTTTCCCAATCTTTGAACTCATCTCCCGCAGCCCCCTCGCGCCATTCAGTCTCGTTCTCTTTCGGGTACTTACGCTCATACTCTGAGCGCTTCATCATCTCCGAGATGATGCACCAATCCATATCCTCCCCGGCAGGCATCTGGGCCGCGGGATCGATATAGACGGTGAAGGTATTCCGAATCGGTAAGAGCTTCAGTTCCTGTTCGAAGCTCTTTTCGTCTACGTACTCGGAGAGGATTCGCCAGTATCCCCAACCGATCTTGACTGCGGACTCTCCTCCGACGTCGTATGCGATAGCGCCATCAGATCGGGTTTCGATATGTCGAATGAGTCCACCGACCTTATCTGCGAGATCAACGTCTGCACCTGATCCAACAGGATGTACCTTGATACGAGGCCTTTGCTGGCGCATGTTGTTAACCACGCGCCTAACCATCGTTCGAGTGTGATTAATTGTGAGTGTGGGTCGACGGTTAATCTTTCTGAGATTGTAAAGGTCGTCTGGCCATTGCTGTCCGTCTTCGAACTCGAGGGCAAGGATGGCATTGTTTCTGTTCTCCCCTTCGGCCTGCTGGGCAATACGCAAGCGGGCGGAGCATTCGGCAAAGATGTCTGAGTCGGTTTGTGCGTCTTGGTAGGTATCTGCGTGCAGCGGTAGCGTCGGCACTTATCCCATCCAGCCTAGACCATCAGGTCGCGGGGCAGGCATATACACGGTCTCTTCCGTCTTCTTGGCTTGCATCTGAGGTGGCCTGGCATGCTCGAGTCCCCTCCCGATCAGTGAACAGACGTCCACCCCATCGTCGTACTTGCCCACGGGAAACTTCATCAGCTGACCCATCAGATCCGAGAGCCAGGAGGCAGCTTTCGGGATATAGACATTGCCCATGGCAGCGCGAGACTGGAACGGGCGCGCACGCACGGACTTGTCCGTAACCGAGGGTAGCCATTCGAGCCGGCAACGCGTCTCCCGCTCCTGCATGCGACGCTTGAGCTGGGGCTCGATGGAGTTTCGGATCACCCCTTTTTCGCCAAACCAGATCAAGGGTGAATAGGTAGCAATCAAGTCGCACTGTCGTTCGATCCAGACGTCGGCGGTGGTTTGTCCTCTCCACCAGTCGAGGAGGTACAAGTCTCCGTTCCAGTCGAGTCCAAATATCCCGTGCTCGCTATAATCACCCATGCCGTCTGAGACGGCGTAGTCGGATGCGCCATAGATGTGCATTCCGGCTGGGGGTCTATCGTAGGTGTTGAACCATTCTCGTTTGAAGTATTCGCCATCTTCAGGACTCGGATCTTGTTGATATAGGGCGTTCCATGCTCTTGCGTCCAACTTGGCCGTCTGGACCTGTTCATCGGTAAACCATTCGGGCCAGAGCCTATCTCCCGGTTGACGGCCAAGGGGATCGTTCGTCTGTGCTTCCATCGGGAGCTTCAATACCGCCCACCGATGAGCTTCCCTCTCTAAGATGCGTCCGGATAAGTCGTCTTCGTGCCATCGAGTCTGGATAATGATCTGCGGAGCGCTAGGAAGCAGCCTCGTGAGGAAGTCATTGAGATACCAATCCCAGTGCTTCTCTCGAACTCTCTCAGAATCGGCTTCTTCCCTGGACTTAACAGGATCGTCGATGAGGCCCAAGCCTGCGCGGCGGCCAGCAATAGCCGATCCAATTCCCGCTGCAAAGAACTCTCCCCCTTTCTCATTCTCCCAGCTACCCGCGGCTTTGTTGTCTTCATTGCATCCGAATCCGAAGATGTTCCTAAACCTTGGGCTCGCTACGATGTTCCGGGCTCGTCTCGAGAAGCGTTCTGCCAACTCGGTGGTATTGGATACGCCGAGTAAGCTCGTCTGCGGGAATCTTCCCATGTAGTACGGTGGGAACAGGATGCTCGCGTAAGTAGACTTGGCAGATCCAGGTGGCATCCAGACCATGAGCCGCTTAATCTCCCCTGAGACAATCAACTCCAGCTTCTGGATCAGTAGCTCGTGATGTCTCGAGGGCTTTGGGCATATCGCTAGATACTCAATGTACTTCTGAAGACTCTGGCTGGCTTCCCGCCTGGCCAACAGCTCCTTCAAGAGCGCTAATTCTTCTAACGATTTCTGCTGTGCTGAGCTCATTAGTGTCTTGAATGGTGGCACTCAGTGTCGTAGCTGTCAGATCAGGCATTACCTTGCGTAATAGGCCTAAGGCTGCAGTTATTTGGCTCTGTGCCATGTCCTTACCGTTAACTGCATGATCTTGAAGGGCTTTTACGAGCAATGAGGTTTTGATGCGACTCCTGACGACTTCCGGTGTCCAGCGTCTGTACTTAGCGGCCATGGGGCTCTCGATAAAGCTCTATACCAGCCATCATGCCCATGTCGAATTGATCAGCTTCGGGCTGGTAATTCCCTGGGACATAGAGGCCCTTGATGCGCTTGAATAGCTGCTCTGCAGCATCAGGACTCAGAGTGATCTTGCGTACTCCAAGCTCTGAGAGTTGGCTGATCAGCTGGTAATTGAGTTCCATTAGCGTAATGAGGGCCAGTGATCGAAGCGGGGTTCGTATTCCTTGGGCTTCTGACGCTCCAACATGCTTTTCACTTCTTCGAGCATGTGCAGCAAGGTCTCGACTCGTTTCTCGAGTTCTGTGATGCGAGGCTCTAAGGGGGGTCTACCTCGTTTCACTGGACCTCCGGAACAGGCGATTCCCATTCGGCCTTCAGGTGCAGCGTGAGACTGTATTGCGTCTCTGAGCCCTTGATGTGATCCCAGATCGGCTCGGTGAGTAAGGTATCAAGGGCTGGGTTAATCACTTTACTGATCAATTGATTACGTGCGTTGAGTAATCCAAAGTCGAAGCCTGAGACGACAATCGCATAGGCCTTGTGCTCAATCGTCATCGAGTGGTTCGCTTAAGAGAGCCGCTTCTAGGGGGCTGACTTCTCGCACGGTAATTCTCAGATGCAGATCGTGCACATCGGATGCAGCATCAACCCCGCTGTATCGCTTCAAGGCCACGAGCATGGGCTCCAAGAATCGCTCTGCAAATTCCTTGTTCGATAAACCCATGTAATCGACAGGGGCCACGAAAGCATCCACACCAGCAGGTTTCATACAACGATGCTCAATCATTCACGATCCCGACGATGTCTTCTTCGCGGCAGATGAGATGCTCTTTGGAGCCCCAGAGGAACGTGGTAAACCCAATGTATCCGCCCAGCTCAAGCCCTCCGAGCTCCACGATGTCGCCGGCTTTAACTTCCGTGGCCCTAAAACTTTTTGACTCCCACATTTTTGTACGCCGTCCCTTGGGGCCGTCATACCGCTTGGGGTACGTGCCGGGTCCAACAGCTTTGACAAGGCCCCGGAGAGGGAAGCCCGTGTAGGCAGCCCAGAGTATCTTAGAGGGAACCCATTCAAGCGGTTCAACGATAATCGCATCGCGTAGCGCTCTAATCCCCTCTGACTCAGGGACAAGAGTGGTCGTCCGGTGATCGATCCTTTTGCCTCTTCCTTCTCGCCAGTCCACGTTATTTCTTTTTCTTGCGCCGGAATTCGCTGTACGCGATCGCGGCTCTCTGCTTTTGTGGCCACTTCTGATCCTGCTTGGCCCCCATGAAGCGCGAGACGTAATGCTCGAGCTTCTCGCCCTTCTCAGGCTTAGGCATTACGGACTGTCCTTGTGTGGGTTAACCGCTCCACCCGTCAGGATATTCTCCGGGTCTACACCCTTACCCTGATGGACGTTGCTCTGATCCCGCACGGTGGGAATCTTGACCTGCATGCCCGTAGACATTCCTACGCGGTCGTAGCCAGGTCCATGACCTCCGGGGCGGAATCCCTGCGCCCTGCCCGGCTCTCCGGCTCCTAGGGCTTTAGCCACGTCTTTAACGCCACTCTCGAGCTTCATCGGCTCCTGGGGCTTACCACTGCTGGTATTTTCCCGGCCATTGAAGCGCGGCTGGTTACCGAAGGTGAATTTCCAGGCCATTTACTTCTTCTCTGGCGTTCTCACGCAGGAATGATCCGGTAGGCCATCGGGGATACGAAACACCACCCCATCATGCATGCCCTGCTCTCCGGCATGGCTGTGCTCTTCGATGCCAGCGACCGTCTCACTCGCAGGCGAGACGTGATGCTTGGCTTCTCCCTTCATACTCGCCTTGTTTTCCTTCGGTCCTGGCATGGCTATTTCCTTAAGCTGCAGAGACAGTTATGCACTCTGCGCCTTGTGTACTACTGAGATAACCATCAGTCAAGAAGATTTTCTTATGTAAGACTCGACGAGCTCTCGTCACCCGCATTCGTAGCACATTCAGTCGGATACCGATCGTCTTAGCCTTCTCTTTGGCGTCCCAATAACCCCCGGTGGGCTTCATGTTGACGGCATACCAGACCAGAAGAATGTCGCGATGCTTGTGGGGTAGTTGAGCTATGGTCCGGCTGAGCTTCCACAGGCCTTTCTCGATCTCAGCGCAAAGGATCTTGTGTCCCGGAGGATGGTCGCAATAGATCATCAGATGGCTGGATTGGGTCGGCAATGAGTCTTGTAGGTAATGTTCTTCTTCCCAGGCCCCCCAGAGACGTAAGGCATGCTCAAGCTCTTGATATTCCAATCCGACTTTCATAGCCCTCCCTCATCCTTTTTCCCCTTTCTGATCGCGTATTCCCTGTTCTGCCTCAGTCGCTTACAGGTTAAACACTCATACCGAGCTCCCTTCCTCGAGCCCACCTCATACCCATGGAAATCGCTCATGTGCTTGGCAGTTCGACAGACCCCACAGATCCTTAAACCCTCAGGTAGCACCATCCCTACTTCGATCATTAAGAATCTTCCTACAGTGTCGTCTTATAACGACTGATTTGCTTAGCAATTCTGTCTGTATTAAATTCGCCTCAAGCTAGCGTCGATCCGAGGGCGGAACAGGGGTTAGGCCACCTATCTGTTCCGCTCTCACTCCCACCGCCTCTAGGGCTTCTTCAACGCTTCTGACCACTTTGTAATGACCTTTCCAGCTTGCCCCAAAAACCAACTGAGACTCTCGCAGACGGCCCTTTCTGTCTTTAATTTCAAGTAAATAGGTTCGTCCAGCCCTTCCTGCCAGTAGGTCATATGGCTGTCGCTCAGCGTAAGCCACGCTACATCCGACTCGCTGCAAAGCAGTGACGATCTCGGCTTCATTGTTATCTCGTTTGTTAAATCTCATCCAATAATTGCTCTATATTCTTGATCCATCTCAATATTCTTCTCTAGTTTCTTAACTTCATGCTTACAGAGACCAAAGTGAGGCTTACCGTTTGAGTTATATGGACACCATCTCCCCTTCTTCGTCTGCTTCCAGATAATCGGTATTCCACAAGCCTTACAATAAACTTTCCTCTTCACCTTAAATCCCTCCGAAGAGATACAGACCCTAGATTCCCAAAAGCCCCCCTACCCCCCATGGGTAAGCAAGCTTTCGGGACGAGAAGCTCAGACCCTGAGTTCCCGTGCCGACGGTGGCTTGTTTAAGGTGGTGACCCCCGCTACGGCTGCGTGCCCCTCCACCAGATTCGGAGTAGGCGGGCCGGTTTGACTTTGGAGGTTGGTCAGGCAAAATACCCGTACCCGGAGTTCCTCCCTATCGCTCCGGCCCGGCTGCTAACCGGACCTACGGGCTCAGTGATTAAGTTCACTGGGCCCGAAGCGTTTATAGCGCCGCTGTAATTACGTTGCAAGCGGCTTCCTACAGGTAATACACCGCAATCCGTCTTCCCCGAGAGACCTGGACCGAATCCCGCTTGATATCGTGACCTCTCGCCTTGAGGTCATGTATCCGGGCTGCAAGCCGTAAGCAGCCGAATAAGTTAAGCGCATTCAGCGCTGAGACGGTGCGTCCCCGTTTCATGTGATTCAGGATCTGTTCTGTCTGCGTCACTTGAGCTCCTCCAGTTGTTTAAGCCGGGCAGGAGGAATCGGCTGTAGTCCACAGTTCCAGTTGTAGCCCACCTGTAGGCTGACCCCCAGCATCACCGCAGCCTGCTTCACCGTCCATCCCCGCCGCCTGATCTCTGCTCTCCATCTCGAGAGCCGTTCCTGTTTGGTCATTTTTAATTTAGTGCTTGACATCACGTTAGGCTTCACGTTAGCATACGTACCCATGGAAAGTCAAACGGAAAAGGCCATGCTGATAAGAGAGCTGATGCACGAGCGCTTTGGCAAGTTCTCGAATGAGGCCAACTGGGTTTATCACAATAAATATCTGGCCTTTCCCAAGCATGTGCGGGATCGTCTCACTTACCAGGATTACCTGATTAACGAGTTGCAGAAGCTCAATACGGAGGAGCAATGAGCGAGCGCATCACCAATACCCAGGGGGCGGACGTTGCACGTATCGCCACCTCTATGGCCGATACCACCACGGGAGAAGTCTTGAAAGCCCTCCATGCGGCCTGGAAAGCAGGCTACAACGCAGGACGCGCTGCTGGCTACGTGGAAGGCCAGTCTCGTATGGCTGAAGTGACCGACATGGTTCACAAGGCGATGGGACTATGAGTGTCTGGCAAGCAGCGATGGTAGTTCTAGCCTTTGCGGGAGCCTGCTCTCTTGCCTATCTGATCGGGATATTCCTGAGCTTCCATTTCCATCATCGGAATATCCGTCGCAGACGCTGGCCTCGAGAGCAGCATTCCAGCTACTTCACGGATATGAAGAACTGGCCGGAGCAGTAGTGGACTTCTATCCCGTCACCTGTGGGAAATGCATGAAAGTGATCGATCTGAATGACGCTCACTTAGTGGATAGCTCGGTCGGAATGCAGGCGATCTGTAATGACTGCGTGGAGGGAGTCGAAGTGGACGAAGAAAACCTATCGGGCTGCGACAGTGGGGAGAGGTACTTGTGGGACCACTGGTGGCTTGAAGCCGATCAAGGGTTTACTGAATGGCTTGAATTTATCGATTCGCAAGGGGAGAGAGATGCCGATTCACCGAGTAACTAAATGCGATCGGACCCAGAAGGGTAAACCGCGTTGCTTCTTAGATGGGAAAACAGGGTGGCAAGATGCTTTTTATCTGGGTAATAACGTGGAGCCTCCGCCGGTGGGGGCGCTGATCGAAGCACAGACGACCTCGAAGACCTTCGATGACGGCAAAACCGTTTGGTTCTTGAACCGCTGGAGCCACGCCCAGGAACCGCAAGTACAGAACGGAGCTCCTACTCCCAACGCGACACTCGGTAAGCCTTCCACCGTCAAAGGCTGGAACATCGATGCCGGGGACCTCTCCCGCTTCGTCTCAAACGTCGTTGGGAGCGCTATAGCGGCTGAGTTCATTACCGACCCTGAGCAGATAGGGGCCTGGGTCGCAGCCGCCTATCGGGCCGGAGAGCAGCTGAGGAGCGGCAAGGTCCAGGACTTTAACGATCCGATCCCGGACTTCGGGACAACTCCCATAGGACTGAATGGACCCATAGACGATGCGGAGCCTAATTTCTAATGGAAGCGCGTGATCAGATTGGGTGGTGGCGCGTTTATTACGTCCGTAGCGATGGGCAGGAACGTCCTGCGGTGGCGGCCGCATCCGCTCATATTCTGGCCGATATCGTTTCAGACCCGGAGGCTTTGCACCAGATCGCCTTTACCATCGAAAGCGAACTAAACGACAAACATAAATGATCGACCTTATCCCCAACGATCCCATGACGCCCCCCTATACCGATCGGTGCCGCTGTACGGCCTGTGGGGAGTACTTTCGCTCCAGTTCCGCCTTCGGACGCCACCGCTATAGCGCCAAAGAGGGCCGACGGTGCCTGTCTGTCCCCCAAATGCTCGAAAAAGGGATGGTGAAGTCTGACACCGGACACTGGATGGCCTCCAGACGTGACGTTAAAGCTGTCGGGCGCATCCGTAGAGAGGCGATCGGTACAGGGTCGGTACAGGGGGAAGGAGATGGCGCCGACGGAGCAGGAAGTCCATGAGGCCATCGCCGAAATGCTGCTCTCGGTCGATCAATCCCTGGAGGCGGTGTGGGCAGTGCACCAAATTCTGGTACGGGATGAGGCGCTATACCTGGCTGTCTGGTGGCAACTCGGGGCGCCTTTCCGCCGGTCTTGGACCGGAGCGCTAGAGGACTACCGTGCTAACCAACATCGAGCGGGCGGAGAATGCCTTACGTTACCTAGCGCTGACGGACGATGAGATCGCCGAAGCCAAGATGCAGGTGAGTAAAAGTGAATACCTTGCGAAGCTACGGGAAGCCTTTGCGTTCAAGGCGGCTGAAGGGGAAACGGTCCGTGATCGGGAAGTTAGTGCCAAGACCGATCCCGAATCCCAGCAGGCCTGGAACACCCACTTCCTCGCCGTCACCCAGTACGAGAAGCTCCGTGCCAAAAGAGAGCGTGCCTTCCATACGTTGGACTGGGCAAGAACCTTGGAAGCATCCCGACGGCAAGGTAGCCAAGTTACGTGACGCTGCCGAAGGACAAGATTGTGTCCGATGTGGGGTTAATAATGGGACTACTGTGCTTTGTCATTATTTTGGCCCTCGTCGGTCTAGTTACGGTGGTGGCATGGGCCATAAGGGACATGACGCGATTGCTGCGTGGCTCTGTCGAGACTGCCATACATATATGGACACACAGAGCAGAAATGAGAAGGACTGCTGGCAGCATTCAGAAGAAATGCTCCACTACTGTGCGCTGACGATTCTGCGGCTATGGGAACAGGGAAAGATACGATGACGGCAGAACAGCAGCTCGCCGCGCATATCCAGTCCATGGGCGAGAACTTGGCTCACCGGCTGGGCGACCTGATAAACGCGGGCGGCGATGTCAACTCGACGGTTCAGGCCACGGAGCTATTCGTGCGGGCCATCGTCGAGGACTGTCTGGTCCGGTGCAAGATATTGGCGGTGCGCGACTATGACTGAGCAGCGAACTACTGAACAGCAGGCATTCCCGTTCGTGCTCGACGCCTGCTGCGGTAGCCGGATGATGTGGTTTGACCGCAAGGACCCTCGGGCGCTGTTTATCGATAAGCGCCAGGCCACCTACGAAAGGGATCGCGGGACGCCAGCCACGGCCGGCAGATCGCCCACCGTGGTCGCCCCTGACATTATGGCCGACTTTACCAAGATGCCGTTTGCGGATGGTTTCTTCAGGCTGGTGGTATTCGACCCTCCGCACGTCCGCGACGTGGCCGAGAGCAGTATCACCTTCGGCTGCTTCGGCAGCCTGCCAAACGACTGGGCAGCGCTGCTGCGGGATGGCTTCCGCGAGTGCTTTCGGGTGCTCTGTGAGTATGGCGTGCTGGTGTTCAAGTGGGCCGAGAACGACATACCAATTATGGATGTGCTCGACCTGGCACCTATTCGCCCCCTATTCGGGCACCGCAGCGGTAAGTTCACTCATTGGTGCGTATTTATCAAAGACTCCCGTGGTGCTGGGACTGCACCTCGCGACGGCGCACGCGACAGTCGGGACCGATCACCCCGAAGCAGTCTTAAACGGGCTGTAGCGCTATGACCGAGCAGCGGACATCGGAAACGGTGGTCTGCCAGAGATGCGGCGGAAGCGGCTTCTCTGGACGTGGCACGGGATATGACGACGTATGCAGCGAGTGCGGAGGATTGCGCGAACTGCCGGTTCCGTCTGCACAATGCTGCGCCAATTGGGAACGCGCTCAAGGCTACTGCACGGATAACGAGGGGTACGGCCCATTGCTCACCGACTACGATAACCCCCGCGGGAGACCCAAGGTTAATCCACCTGAGTGGCATATCGGCTCTTCGCTTGATGCCATTAGATTTTGCCCGTGGTGCGGAGCGAAGAAGTTATGACCGACATGCGAACCGAGAAGGAAGATAGGCCGACGCAGGCATACCCGCAGCCACCGGTCTGTTTCTGGATCGAGGCCAAGGCGAGCGAGTCATACAGTTATGTCACCGTCTGCGGTCGCGCCATTAGCTTCAATGAGGACTGGGAATATTGCCCGCACTGTGGCAAGCCTATCGCTTACGTGAGGGTCAAATGAGCGACACGCGGACCGAGAAGAAGTGCCCCGATTGTGGCGTGTATTACGAGGCCGGTGCGGGGCACTTCAGCGGCTGTAAGTCTCACCCTGGCGAAGTAGCACTGACCTCAAATTCTGTGGCACAGAACCTGCGTAAGGATGCGGATGTGTCCGATGCGGCTGATATGCACATCACTGCCAGAGCCTTCAGGAATGCCGCCGACGAGATCGAGCGGCTGCAGCGCGAGAACGCCGAGCTACAGCATGACCTAGAGCGGGCGATGCGCAACCATAACGCCGACTTAAACGCTGACGAGACGTCCGAATGAGTATCAATGCAGACGACCATGTGACTGGCTACTACGTCCGCGCTAAGCACGCTGGCAAGTTTCAGTCGATCGATATCGTGTTCCTCACCGAGCCCGAAATCCAAGAGATGCTGAAGGGCGCCGACCGAGAGAAGATCATTGGCTGGGTCGTCGCTCTAGCGCACTGGATTCGGGAGCACCGTTGAACGGGTCCGATGAGTAAGCCAGCGTCAAAGACTCGAACGATGTACATGGTCAAGCGCAATTACTTGGCCCCAGTCTACGGGTGCAGTTTTAACCGACGCTTCCTGATCGATCGGCTCAATTTGGAAATGCCGGGCTGGAAGGAGCGCGGGGTCAAGATCGTTAGAGTCACTGTGAGCGAGACACCATGACAATGCAGTATTGTCCGCACCCGAGTCACAAGATCCCCTGGCAACTCAAGCCCTGCAGCCACCAGAAGCCGAGATATAGGTTCGTCAATGGCAAATGGATACCGTCCAATGGAACAGCGTGACTACGGTAAAGAGCCCGAGATTAACGGCATCATCGGATTTATCACGATGAGCGGACGTTACACCGACTACGAGCCGGACAAGACGACGCCGATCAAGGCCGCCATACTCGATGGCCAATTCTCGGTCTCCGAGCTAGAGGAGATTTTGGCTTATATGCGCTCGGTACCACAGTCCGAGTTTACTGCTACGGGAGATAAACTCCCTTGAATCGCTAACCAACTATGAGCGAGTCACGCTGGAGGCTATCAGGGATGACTCGGTGGCTGCGTTATGACGAAGCGCCATCAGAGGAAGAAATAGATGCCTACAGGAAGGCGTTTGGGTCCCCGAAGCGTTACACGTATTGGCACGTTGGCTGGTGTTCAAAGCACGGCCATTACCAGCATAAGCAAGCCAGCGGCTGCCCCATATGCCACACGGATCAACCAGGAGATAGTCGATGAATCGAGTGTTTAGCCGCCGAGTCGACAGCGACTTTGAGGCCGAGCAGATGGCCAAGGCCATGCTTGATGTCGGCTGCGAGGTGATCTCGGTTGTATTCAACGGGATGCGTAGAGACCCGCAGGCTATGGCCGATCACGCTACGTTCGTGGTCTTTGCGCGAGCGGATAGACGCCAGCAAATCGATGAGGCCGACGAGCGCTTCCATGCGTGGCTAGATAGCCTCACGCCCCAGAAGCTCACCGGATAACTCAACAACAACTCCGACAGGGAATAACGGAGGTTTATATGAGAGGTTTACTGTTATTGCTCTTACCCGCTGCAGCCTTAGCTCAGCCCCCTGCCCCTTACTACTGCACCCATATGCAAACGGATGCCAATGGGAATCCCGTTTCCTGTGAGGCGATAGGCCCTTCGACCCAGGACAATAGCTACACGTATTTCTTTGCTGACCCGCCTGTGGCCGCTCCTGAAATCAGCCCACAGGGCGCAGCAGGAGCTTTAACGCTCCTGGCAGGAATCAGTGCAGTACTGTGCGCCCGAAGATCTCAGCAGCGACCCAGAAGGCCAGTCCCGCAGCCATGAGGTTCACCCGGGGGGCTGAGACCCCCACGGCGGAGAGGATAAAGAGGACTAGGGCTACGATCAGGAAGATGGTTGCCAGGGTCATTTCAGTTCCCTCTGTTGCCATTCACGTTCGAGGATAGCCAGTCGGCCAAAGCTTTGCACGATGGTTGCGAGTTCGGCGCTGATGTCCCGTGCAGGGCCTCCTGCAGGCACTTGGCTGCTAGCGTCGGGTCGGGCGGGGGTTGGCTGAGTTCCGGGGGGATGGGAGGAGGCTTGGGGCAGGTCTGGACGGCGATCGTCCGGGTAGCACACGACGCTAACAGGAAACTGAGCGGTATAAGCATCAAGGACAGCTTGTGCATGGGAGGCTTCCTGGGCGGCCTGGGCGGCCTTCTGGGCGAGGGCTTGGGTTTCCTTGGCCGCCTGTGCTTGCACCTGTTGTAGGGCCTGCGCGTCCGCCTGGCGGATCTTCTGTTCTCCAATGAGACGTTCGTGGTGGTCCCAGGCGATGACCCCCGCAATGATCGCGAGAACTGCGAGGGTGGCTAATACCACCCTCCAGTTCGCAACGAGCCAGGTCAAGGATTAAAGGTCGCCGAGACGGTGGGTGCGTTCGGGGCCGCCAGCTGACTCGGTGGGATCGCCACACTCGCCGTACCTGCCGCCGATACGTTCCCCTCCACATCCGTCACAGTCGCCGAATAATTATCCGTAGATCCGAAGTCCGGATTGGCATCCGTATAGACCTGGTTCACGTCCGTGAAGGGACCGGCCTGGGTCACCAGGACCGTAGCAGCCCCGGCGTCCACCGCCTTACTCAAGGTGTAGGAGGCGATCTGGGAGATATCCAAGGCGCTCCCATCGACTCGAGCGGACGGAAGCACAATATTGACGGTTGTACTAGACATACGATGTCCTCGTGATTTGGGATGGAAACAGACAAAGAGCAGCGGCGCCCGTGGGCGTCGCCGATGACGATGATGCCAATGCCACCAGGTCATTGGCTGTCGTCGGTGTTACGGGAATTAGTGAATCCTCTCCTCACAGTGAGCCCCCCTACGATGGCTGATGCGACCCCGATGAGCTGCAGTCCCTTCGGGGTGAACCAGAGGGTAGCAGCCTGTAATGCCCCCAATATGACGCCGGCTACGCCTAGAAACTTGGTGCCATTTTGCCGCCAGTGGCGACGCATCAGGTCCCACATTAGAGGAAGTGTCCGACCGCCGCCCCGACCACGAAGGCCAGAATGACGATGATGGATACGCGAGGCCAGTTGGCCCTTACGAACGCCCATTGGCCCTCCAGTTTGGCCACATCGGTTTGGACATCGACCATTTCAATCTCCTTTGTTTCGGCGGTAACGTCCGCCCACGATATCGAGTAACTGCTGATGAATCGCATCCAGGCGCTGAGTGTTCTCAGAGTGCATTCTCTGGCGCTCCTGCCGCATGATCTCGAGGGACTCACTCAGAGTACTCAGACTGCGGTTAACCTCTTCTTTATCCGCCTTACCCGAGAGTTGCTTGGAGAACCAGCCCATGAGAGCCGTCAGGGGGATAAAGAGCAGATTAACCAGATGCCAGGAACTGTCCTCTGACATTTAAGCCTCCAGTGATCCATAGAGCGACCCATCCACGTGCACATCGGTAAAGACCGATACCACGTAGTTTTTTGTTTCTTGGGGCATCGCGATCCCTGGATACTTCTTCAAGTTCCCTGGCCCCCAGTTATAAGCAGCCACTGCCATCTGCCAGTCCTTGAACTGCCGATAAAGCTGTGTCAGATAATCCGCTGCCGTAACCGCATCGTCCTCCCAGGACCTCCCTGCATTGGGAAAGAACTGCGGCAGAAGTTGAAACATCCCCACCGCGCCTGCGGGAGATTTGACCTGGCCGTAGATAACCTCAGGTCTCCAGGAACATTCCTGGTAGGCAATCCGGGCCAAAAGGTCCGTCGGGATCGAAAAGGCGATCTCGTTACTGGCGATGGTGGGTAGGTACTGCTCCCCACCGTCTTTCCAGCTCATGTGTTGCTGATCGTCTTCCAGGTCCCGGAGGTCCCGGCCGTGGTACAAACCCACATATAGACCGAAGAGGCCGAAGGGGAGCTGTTCTGCACCATATCGCCTCGTGCCCAGGTACCCGCCGCAGGCTGCGCGGTCCCGAGTTGCTCGACGATGAAACCGGTCGCAGAGTTACTGACCCCGCCCGCAGCTCCCGTTCCGTAGTTGGTGCGATCGTAGAAACTGGCCGTACAGGTCCCTGAGGTCAAAAGGACCGCCCCACTCCCGGTAGCAAAATTCCCACTGTAGCGAATGGCAATACAGGCCGTTTGCGAGATCGCGGTGGCACTGTTGGAGTTGAATGTATTGCCGATGATCTGGGCCTCCTCTACCGAGCCGCTCTCGAGGATCAGCGGGATCGCGGTTGAGTCCCCTCCCGTACAGACATTCCCGATGACCGCCACATGCTGATACAGGTTGCCATCGTTGACGAAGCGGATATGAGCATAGTGGCCGCCATTAATATTGTTGCCCGTAATGGACACATCGCTGAAGTTAGCGCCAATCGCCTCGACAAAGATCCCTGCCTGATTCTGTGTCGTGCTCAGTAGATTGATGCTATTGCTGGAGACCGTAATCAGATTGCTATTAACCACCGCGATGGCTTGCCCGAGCGTGGTTTGGGTTAAGGGCATGCGCACCGAGTTACCCGTGATCGTCGCTCCATCACATCCGGTCACGAGAATACCGTGGTACTGCGTCATCTCAGAGACGGTATTGTTGGCAATCACCAGGGGAACTCCGCCGGCTGCAGGCCCTCCATTAACCCCGATACCTGCTGGGGCAAGACTCGCAGCACTCGTGGTAATGCAACAGTTCTTGACCGTATTACCGATACACTGCGTCCCCCCGTTTCCTGCGCCTTCAATGTAAATTCCAGTGCCACTGGAGGTGTTGGTCGAATGGGCTGAGATATCCTGAACGTGGTTGCCGATGATCTGGTTATAGGAGTCCCCAGAATCCGGCATATAGATCAGGATTCCATACCCGTTATGCGCCATGATGCGGTTATTACAGATGATGTTGCGCAACGGGAGTAAGCCTGAGTACGGGTCCCAACAGGCGATACCGAACTCAAAAGTAGTCCCCAGGCAGAAGTTCCCATCGATGACGTTATCCTTGGAAGAGACCGAAGCGGTCGATTCCATGTAGATATCGCCCGAGTCCTGACCGGTTCCGAGGACATCGTGAATGTAGTTCGCCCGAAAGGTGCAACGTTGAACTCCGCTCGCTTTGATGCCGGAGAACTGCATGCCGATAAATTCGCAGTTCTCCACTTGGCAATCATTGCAGGTAATCAGATCGATGCCCCCTACGTTGGCAGCGGTCCCTGCAGAGGTCATCTTCACCGTGACCCCGGTAATACTGATATTGGTCTGCGAGGTCGCCTGGAGCATTGAGATATCGTGCGTCGCTGTCGTGATCACTCCCCCCTCAACACCCACAATGCTGGAGTAGGACACCAGAGGAATCGTGGCTGAGATCAGGAAGGTCAGCGCAGGAACCGTCATCTTCCCGCCCACCTTGGCCCAGTTGGTCAAGGCAGTGGTGTCGTCCGTCGCTCCGTTACCGACTGCACCGAAACGTCGTGGGTCTCCCCAGGGCCAGCTGTAATCGGTGGGGACTACACTGACTGCGATCTCAGCGGCGCTGCGACCGTAATAGCCGACGAAATCGTTAGCGGTATCGTAGATCGGAGCCTTGATCGGTCCGATGTACAGATTCGCCCAGCTGGATGAGGCATTCCCCAGCGTATAGGTGTTACTGATCGCCGGAATGATCGAGGGGGATGCGGTAGATGCAACGCCACTGGCGACGTTATCGATCGGATAGCCTGAGATCTGATTGCCCTGGGAATCCGTTAGATTGAGCTTGTAACTCAGCGTGGCATCGAGCCACAGCGCGCACTCACCCCGGAAGTTCAGAACGATGGGATTGGTGTTCGGCGTGCTTTGACTCGAGTCAGTATAGGAAGCCTGAGGGGTTGTAGTGCCTGCCGCATAGGTATAGAGCAGGCCTCCCGCCAGAGGTGTACCGTCGTTACCGAAAGCTTTGAAGATTGGGGTCGGAGCGAGTTGAGCTGTCATAGGGGGTAACTGATCGTCCAATCGGCACCCAAGCCTTTGGTGCCACTATTCGTGAAGCCTGAGGTGTTGATCGGTGTGTAAGAGCCACTGACGGTCGCGATACCGAAGGTAATCACGCTTGAGCTTGAAACTGATGCCAGTCCCACGTTGGAAGTCACGCTGTTGTTCTCCACGAACGTAGAAACGGCTCTCGCACTGGTCGGAGTTACGGCCGCCGGTAGTCCGGTCATCGTCATAGCCGTCGTGTTGGAGGTTCCCGTGATGGCCCCTCCGTTGAGCCAGAGGCGTATCGTTCCTCCCGTGATTAAGTACGTCACCGTTCCGGTCGTTGAACCAGACATTCCGGTAAGGGTTCCGGTAAAGCTTCCGTACTGAATGGGTTTCCATGAATTCGCCTGAAAGCTTAAAACCGTCCAGTTACCTGAACCCAAATATTGCGCGATCAGGGAGTCTCCCGCTTGAACGGGGATGTTCGCTGCGCCCGGAAGAATGAGGGCAACACCTGCCGTCAGGGTCAGAGCACCACTGAAACGCACCATGTAGATCGGGGCACTGAGACTGGCGGACGATCCAAACGAGGTGATCGTGGTCGTCCCCGTCACCAGAACCACATGCGCTGTGGCGCTTCCCAGGTCGGTCGTCGAAGCCGATGGGATAGTCGTCGAGATGCCAAAGGTCCCGATGGTCGATCCGCTAAAGGCCGAGATCGTGATCAGCTGCCAATTGCCGTTGTAATAGACCACCTCCACCATTTGACCGGCGGTGATCTGATTGGCCCCGAGCGCTGATCCATCGACGTTAATGATCGGGATCACGCCCAGGCCATTGACGTTCAGCGTGGAAGCCCCCGTGTTGTTATTCGCGGGGACGAAGTAGAGAACAATGCCGTTCGCCAGTGCACTGAAAGAGGCGATAAAATTAACGATGTAGTTGTTGGCGATTCCGGTATCGACCCCGGCAAAGAGGGTCAGCAGCTGACTTACCGTAATCTGATCCGTGGTCGAGATCGTGTTCCCAAGTGAGTCATTTACAACGAATTTATAGGCCACGTTCGGCAGTAGCCAGATCGAGGCTTCACCCCGATAATTAAGTGTAATCGGGTTCGAATTAGGGGTGAGCGCGGTATAATCGGTGTAGGTCGCGATGGGAGTTGAGGTCCCAGCGGCATAGGTGGTGACGGTGCCACCGACCAAAGGAGTTCCATCGTTGGCCCAGAACTTTTGGATTGGGCTTGGGCTAAGGACAGCGGCGGTAGTCATATGATCCCGATTCTTGCTTTAGCAATCATCGTGCTTTTAGTCTCCAAGGGATTCTCGCCTCAACTTCGGTTTTGGACGATTTGCGGCATGATCACAGGAGTTGTGGCCGCAATTATCTAGTCTCATTCCGGTGCCACAGCATTCGCTGCTTGGCTACCCACCACGTGACTGACCGCGCCCATTCCGAGCTTGGCTGCTGCTCCAGCTGCCGCCGCTCCCGCTCCCCACGCAAGACCTTTACGAAGCGCTCCATAGCGTGGTACTGGGGTGCGATTCAGTCGGAATGCGTCAGGATGTAACTGGCCCAAATCTGCCAAATCACTTAGGTCTCCGGTCCAAGGTTTGATTTGACCCTTGGCGAACTTCATCCGAGCTAAGTCACCCACGTCCACATGTCCACTATCCAGTGCCGCTTGTACGTTGTAGCTCTGGGCATTTTTAGCTCGATCTAAAGCCCACTGGTTGGGGTCTTTCATATGAGGAGTCACTGAGTCCTCTAAGCTATCGATCGTCTTATCCATAGCGATAGCTTGATCTTCGTATTCTGGAAGAGTCTTAGATGTTCTCCATAACTGAGACGAACGGGATCTAAGAGCCTGTGAAATATCTACCGCATCATTGCTATCAATAACTCCTGAAGGACTAATCTTGCTGTCAATTCCTAATCTGTCATAGATAGGTTTCGGCAAATTAGATAAACCATTTAGAGCATCGTCATTCAACTGTAGTTTGCCTATATTTCTAGCTTCGGCATAACTGTTCGCAGCATTAAAATCTTCTCTCCAGCCTTCGAGCATTTGCGGCGTCAATGGAGCTTTCTTCGTTAAGCCAAAATTCGCTCGAACAACGTTATCGGTCACAGATTGATTATTAGCTGCAGATTTAGCCAATCTTTCAGGACTCGCAACTTCGGGAATATCGAACCCTTTAGCCTCCGCACGCGCATGGATATCAGCTAATCGGCTGATCTCGCTTTCCTCACGAGCCGAATAATTACCTAATTCGCCCACTTCTCTAGCCGCATTTTCCTCGTCGCTTGCGAACCCAAAAGGCGCGAAGGTTGCGGCGACATTAGCTGTCAGCTGTGGAACCTCGCCAATAGCGGCCTGTAGATAGGGATTCTCCACACCTTTGCTCCGAGCATAAGCTTGAAGCTCATCACCCCATTTCCCAGGTAATCCGGTGACGTAATTCACAGCCTTATTCACTAGCGGATCTAATGAGGTAGGCGTAACTGCCCTTCGGGCTGCTTCAATCTGGCTTGGGTCTTGACCCTGCAAACGCGTGGGGTCAAGGATGGGCATTGGATTGGGTTCAGCACGAGTAGCGGTGACATGGAGAGGTGAGAGTTCCCCCTCAGGCTCAAGTGTTCCACCCGACGCCGCGAATGCGATGGCGGGATCATCCGATGAGCCAGTGTCCGGCGATGCCGACGCCGTCGGGGTCCCTTGTCCACCCGACATGGCCCAAGAAATGGCTGGATCGTCTGCGGTCGCACTCACGGGGGTAGCTGTCCTGTAGTAGAGAGTGCTTTAAGGTTGCGCATCTTTTGCGAGAGTTCCTTAAGTCCTTTGGTGCCGAGTTCCTTTTGCAGATTGTCGAGTTCCTCTTTGTCCCCGCTATGCGTTGCGGTCCAAAGACGATAAGCGTTCGGATCGAAGTTCGCAGTCCATGCGGCCTTGAAGGCGTTGAGCTTCTGAGGGTCAGGGTTCGGCCCTAAACCTGCAGCCTTATCCATTCCCTGCCTGAACTGGTGGGCCCCTTCGATCAGCGCCTGAGTCAAATTGTTCTTGTTACGCAGCGCAGGACCTGGAAGCGCTGTCGTACCGCTTAACGTCTGCGCCTGCTCCATACCGGCATTGGTATTCGGAATTCCCATCGTCTGCTGGGCAATCGCTGCTTGTCGATCAAGATAAGAATTAATCAAACGGTAATCACTGCCAGCGTCCCCAATCTTCGCTCCGGTAATCCCGCTGACCCCTGCCAGCATGGTGTGCCAGGTCTTGGTTCCTGGGCCGGTCGCGGTATCCTTGGAGAGCTGCCGAATGACGTTAGCGACATGTGTGCCGACGCCGTAGTTCTGGGTATCGGAGTTACGGACTTGGGTCGTGTAAGCCTGCGCGTCCTGTAGTGCTCGCCCATAACCTGCAACCTCATATCCGGGCGCAGTAGGAGATGGTCTATCGCTCGCGCCACCTCCACCACCTCCCACACTGGGTAATGTCCGTACCCCTGCGCCGCTGATCACCGCTGGTTGTTGACTCGTGTTTTGTCCAATAGTTGGAGCGGGTCCTTGCGGTACTTCTGCACCAACAGGTCCAGTTCCCATAGGGGACATCACATTAGTCTGTCTCTGACCAATATTCCCTTCTGTCGTGGTGTAATCGGATGTGGACGGGGCGCTTAATGCTGCCGAATGAGCTTGTGTCGCTACTGCCAAGTTCCTTGCATATTGTCTCAATGCCAATGAATCTTCCGCGTCTGTTTTCCCTGTCTTGGGCGGAGCATTCATCAATGCATCATCTATCATGTCCCTAGCGGCCGGATCGTCTCCAACTACAGAGCGCACATTCTCTAAAAGTCCTTTGAATGATTTTCTGTTCGCATTCGTATCGGCCGCGAACGCCCCTAGCCTTTCCCCAAGCTGGGCCTGCTGATCGGCTCTCAACCCTTGGATAACGGCCCTATTCTTGACCGCTCCGGTAAAATTGTCCGTCATCTGGCCAATGTATGGTTGTACATAGATCCCTCCGACAGCCGTTAAATCACGTTGGAATTTGTCGGTCTTCGGAGTTCCATCATCATTAAAATAACTGGGATCGTTGATAGCGTTCTTGGTCAGATTCTGTGCAGCCAATAGCGCCTGATTCTTTGCCGTCGCCTGCTCAGACTCAGCCTGAGCACTCTGCTGCTGATACTGGCCGGTCTGTAGCTGCTGCTGCTGTTGCCGAATCCCAAGGATGCCAGATAGTTGGGATAATGCGTTCGGCGGAGGATTGATCGTATTACCGACCGGTATCATTTCTGGCATGGAGATTACCCAGTGTATCCCGGTGTATTCACCGTATAGCCCCCACCCACGGTGGTAAGAGCATCTGAATTAAACCCTGGACTGTTGTATGAACTGATGTCTTGAGGCGTAAATCCAAAGCCACCCGCCTGTCCACCATAGAGAGCACTCAGCGTCGCTGCATTACTCAACCCGCCTGAGAGCGCATTGGCTGCGCCTACGGTTCCTGCGGCCTGAGCGGTCCCTATGTTGGTCGCACTCTGTGCTGCCTGACCCGCAAGAGCGGTGCCCTGCTGTCCGGTGTTAGTAGCCGCCGCCTGACCGAGCTGTGCAATACCCGCAAGCCTCTGGAACGTATTCCCTTGCTGAGTCTGGTACTGATTGAACGCACTGTTAAAGGCTGTGTTCGCATAGTTCTGGTTGTAGCCAATCAGATCTTTAAGCGCGGCTCCCGAGAGGGCGCCTTGGCTCGAGGCATCCTGATTCAATACGCCCTGCTGACCCTGCTGTAGTTGGAACTGATAGGCCGGGGAGTACTGCTTCATGTACTGCGCGGTAAAGGGCGTGAGTAACGACCCAAAGCCTCCCGCCGTGCTCGAAACTCCCGGAGTCTGGCTGCCTCCAGAAACCTGCGGGATGATGGAGCCGTGGGGTCCCATCCGGTATTCTCCCTGCCCCCCTGCGCCTCCCTGCGTCTGGCCTTGAGGGGTCACACCCAGGAGATAATCCAGCTGATTGAGGGCTCCATAGCCCGCATTCATGTAGGGCTGTTCTTGCCCCGTGATGGTATTGAACTCGTTCATCGAGATCTGTTGGGCATTCTCTGCGGCCTGGGCCTGAGTGCCTGCCGCCGATTCAGCGCCCATGGCACTAATCCCACCCCCCACCACACTGGCAGCCGCAATGCCTGCTATAGCGCACATAATCTTTTCTCCATCACCACGTCATCCAGAACATAGCCCTTGGCCTTGAGAAGCCCATAAACACTGCCCTCCGGAGGGGTGGGCCATCCGATGATATGGACATTCATGGCTCTCATTTCCTTCTCAAAGCGTTCAATCATCACTACAGCATAAGAACGGTAATCCGGATCAAGATAAATAGAATCCGCATTAGCACACAGAATCTTCTTGTGATGCCAACTCCGATAGAGAAATCCCACGATATAACCCTTGAGTGAGTCTTCTCTCAGGGTAAAGATCACCAGGTTTCCTAGATCGGATTGTCTCTGGTAAGTTTCCAGGTCTGGCTCGATCTCAAAGTCCCGTTCTCCATAGAACGCGCAACTCTCTGCTTTGACGATCGTGTTCTCAGCCCAACACTTACGTGCGAGCGGAATCAGTTCTTCGAAAAGCTCGTGACTGAATGGCTCCCGCTCGATCTTCATGTGGGCACAAAGGTCATCGTAGGGGCACCACTGTAAGTCACTACCAGCTGATCCCCGAAGGACAGCGGAAAGACTCCGGCGGTCTGTCCCGTCGTATAGGAGGTCCCACGCACGAAGGACACATCCGAGACCATCCCACCGGTGATGATCATAAAACCACCGTGTTGGGCGGTGTAGGTGAAGGGCGAACCTCCCACGGTGACTGCAGTCTCAAGCGCTGGAGGAATCCCTTGGTCTACGGCCTGGAAGAAACGGTAATAGCTCTGAGAGGTGTTCGTACCCTCTACGATGGGTTCAACGTAGTTCGGTGGCGTGCGATATTGCCCGATGGTCATCGAGAGCCCTCTAGGTAACAGGTGGCGCCTATGACATCGCGTTGCACGGGGTCTGTAATGGCAAACTCCCACACCCGGTCTCGCCCCCGATTGTGTCCGAGGAGATACCAGATCGCACGGTTAACCGTCTCACCCGCTGCCCCGATCGAGGTCCACTGCTCATTACCCCACGTAAAGCCCCCATCATCGGACCAGCGGAGCATGCATTCCGGGGTCATCCCTTGACCACTCTGGAGTCCCACTCCCGGGGTAAATTCAATCTGCATCTGGCTGAAGAAGACTCGTTCCCGACTCTCCTTGGCCCAGATATGAGGCGTACGTCGGACGGCTCTTAGAGGATTTCCTGCATCGGTATAGAAGCTGCGGCTCATCTGATGCAGCTGTCCGGTTTGATAATCTCCCACAAGGCGTACATCACCAAAATCCATGAAGCAATTGCTGCGATGGCGGTGATAAGTCCCAGAAGACGAATCCCAAGAGAGCCTCTTGTGCCACTGCTTGGTGGTCGCATCGAAGCACCAGGTCACATCCGCCGTGGGGAAGGTGAGCATGTAGAACAGATGCCCTTCTTCTTCATAAGCGTAACCGACTGCATCAGATACCAGGGGATACGATGAAATCGCATGTTCCACCGCGTGATTAGAGACCCGACTCCAGGAGTATTGTGCCGTAGTGACAACAAGGTTTTCTCCCTGCTCATTCTTGCCTAGCCAAATAAGAACGTTCCCCATGCGAGTGATGGAAGCAACGGCAGCACATCCAATCTGCGGGCCCACTCCAGGAATTCGAGAAAAGTAGAAGTTAGGTCCCAAACCCGATCCATACCAGACCTCCGAGGTTCGTTCTCCAATGAGCCATAGTTCCCGGTTGTTCTCTTCCATCGTCACCAAGTTATCGGTGCTGGAATCCTTGAGCGCAAAGAAGGAACCCGGAAAGAGCATCTGATACGGGGTGGGTCCCGTCGTATAAAAGGTCCGAGTCCCTGGTTGATTCAGGATCAGATAGCCTTCGATAAAACAGACTCTCGTCGCCCCTAGAAATCCTGGATCTGTGATCTGCCCAAAGACCGGAATAGTTAAGGTGATCGCCTCCGAGGCATTGGTCCCTGTGGCGTTATTGGACATCGTGATGGTCAGGCCATTGGTATCGACCGAGACCACCTTAGTGCCTGCGGGGATGTAACCTGAGGCATCGCTCAACATGGGCGTTGAGGCAACAATCAATCCGGGGGGCAAAGACCCCGGTAACGTAATAGTCGCCATGCCGGACTGCACCCCGGCCGTAAACGTATTGGCGTAAGGGAGCCCTGAGAGCAGGTAGTAATAGCCGTACTGGCCGTCTACGATCAGCGCATAGCCACCCAAGCCCGCA
>Ga0335085_10003310_pt1 | contig 28141 bp, 29 predicted proteins | sample Lox_Sample_45_FD_206712 | JGI IMG/M metagenome (GOLD analysis project Ga0335085, IMG submission 206712) | Soil microbial communities from Loxahatchee National Wildlife Refuge, Florida, United States - Lox_Sample_4.5 | ecosystem: Environmental > Terrestrial > Soil > Wetlands | place: USA... | reverse complement strand
CAGGCGGAATATTCGGCACCACGTAATATCCTTCGCTGTTCGCCCTGCCGGGATACTGAACCCCCGTGGCCTCATTGATGACCAGCACCTCGGCCCCGACGATCACACCTCCGCTAGGATCGAGGACGACGCCGCTTACGGTGGCACTCGGCGACTGCCCCGGAGCTGAATGCACGTGCAGAATACATGTTATGAAGAACACAGCAGTCAGTTTCGCGCGCACGCGGCGTCTCCTCGGAGTGAACTGCGTACAGTCACTCTTCCCGTTTTCGCAGGAGCAGCCGCAGTTGTACCAAGGCGTTTTCGCGAAACTATAGAACTGATTTCTGGGAGGAAGACCGGCGCACCCTTAAGGGTGGTTTGGAGCGACCTTGAGGTAAGCATAGAGGAAGGGCTTACCAGTTGGTTTTTGGCTGCCCCCGTCTGGTTCTACCGTCACAAACACCGCATCGATTTGATTCAGCTTTTGCGGATCGTCCGATTTCAGGATCCACCGCTTCTTGGACACATTGTCTTCGAAAAAGATACCCAGGTTCAGGGCTTGTTCCCTGTCCAGTCCGCGCTGGCCCCACACCTGAAACGCACTCGCGTTCTTCCATCCCGAACGCTTGTCCAGATCGTAGGCATAAAAGATCAGCGATTTTCCCTTCGTGAAGAATACGCGCCCGTATGGTTTTTGGGTCGCTCCCGTTTTCCCAACGTCGATCACTTCCGCAATATAAAGGTCGCGCGCCCCCATGAGCTCCCGAATATCCCGGTCATGCGCCAGCAGCTCCTGCTGCTCGTCGATCGTCGTCTCACGTTCCTTAAGCAGTTGCGTCAAGTCTCCGATCCTGGCTTGTAAGGACTTCGAGCCGGCATCGTCGTGAGACCGTTCCGCAAGCGCTGCGTCCAGTTCTTTCTTTGTCTTGTCCAATGTCGATTGTGCGATCTCGAGTTTCTGGCTCAATGCGGCTTGGTTTGCAGCCAGTCGCGACTTTTCCTCATCGCTCACCTTTGATGCACCCTGTAATGCAGTCTGAGCTTCTTTCAGTTTTTCGATTTCCGCAGCTTGCTGTTCCAATTGCCGACGCAGGTCTCCAATCACTTTGTCGCGTTCCGCAATCTGAGCGGCCACGATTTGCCGGTCGTGCCCCGCGTCGCTGATTTCCTGGGGCAAGTTGATGGACGGTTTCTCTATCTTCGGTTCCCGCGTGGCGAGGGCGGTCTCCGTTCCGTGACGCTCGCCCGATTTATAGGCGTAGATTCCCAGCGTCGCCGCGAGCAAGATCGCAGCCGCAAATGGCAGCCACACGTGGTTCCAGTTCTCGCTCAGGCGTGGCTTGCCGTTCTGAGTCTCGACATCCAGACCTTTTGACTTGCCATCCTCGCTGATACCATGAGACCCAGTTTTTGCGAGTCGCTTCTGGAAGGCGGCTTCGGCAGCCTCGACGGACCAGCCGTTCGAGCTGCCCGGCGAGGGGGAGGAGTCGTCCGCGGCAAATAGCGGCGCGCCCAAATCACTCGCTGTCTGGAAATCCTTCAATGCCTCCCGGCACTCCGGGCAGACACTCAGGTGCTCTTTCAGCTTGATTTTCTCTCCCTCGGTCAGTTCGCCCGAGGTCGCAACGGCACACAGTTCGCGAAATTCTTCATGCGGTCCCATATCTGACCACACTTCTTCTTCTGGACTTCCCCCATTATGTACCATACCGTTTAGCGACTCGGCAATTTACTTTCGGGGACCTGCTTTCGCAGTTTTTCCAGCCCCCGATAGTAGTGATGCCGAACGTTCCCGATGGATTGCCTGAGCTCTTTGCTGATCTCCGCCAGTGTATACCCTTCGTAGAAGTACAGCCGGAGAGTCTCTCTCTGTTCCGCAGTAAGCTCGTTCATCACCCTTTTCAAGCCCTCCTTGCCGAACAGGGCCTCAATCGAGGCGTCATATAGGGGCGGCGACACAGACCCTAGCCCGCCAGGATACTTCTCCAACTCTGTGCTCTTGTAGTGCCCTCTGGCAGCAAGATACCGTCGTCGCGAGATAGCACGGCGGAACGTCATTTGAACAATCCATGATCGGACCGTGCTCCTCGCGCCATCGTAGATCGCAGCTTGATTGTGGATGAATAGGAAGAGCTCTTGAACTAGATCGTCCGCCTCCGCTTCATCGCGGAGAATTCGCAGCGACACTACACGAACCAGGCGTGCGTATCGCCGAAACAGCAACCCTATCGCCTGACCGTCACCCTCCAACAGTCCGATCATGATGGCTTCGTCTGTTGGCTCGGCAGGTTTAGGTCCATCCCTGACCGTTTCGACCCTCTCAGCCGGTCCGGCCGCCAGAGGAGAAAGAGAGAAACGGGTTGTGATAGATGAACTCAAGATTCTCCGAAAATTCAGCGCAACAGCGTGCAAACCAATTCGACCAACTCTTTAGAAGGGGACATTAGCTTTGATATAACGCTATAGAGTGTATTTTGCAAGTCAAATACACCTGATAGCTTGTGGTTTCCGATTTCAATCCACCTTATCGTTTGCCTCAATGGCAATCGAAAACCATCGCGCATTGTTCGCCGAACGGCTTAGGACTCTCCGCAATGTCGAAGGATCTTCCATCGAGGAAGCTAGTGGCCGAGGCGAGGTGTCAGCCAATTTCTGGGGAGCTGTTGAGCGGAATGAGCAAGAGCCTTGCCTGGACGTGATTATGGGCTTTGCCAAGGGCCTTGGCATTTCAGCCGCTGCGTTGTTCAGTTTCCACGGACAAGAGGCACAAGGCGAAAATCGGAAAAATCTCGACGCTCTTTTGGACCTTTGCAGTCCGCAAGAGGTTCAGCTACTTCACCAGATTGCAGACCTGATCTACAAAAGCAACAGGGACACTCATCGATAGTCATTTCTCTCTTTCTGCGTGCAGTCTGGATCCGATTCCGTGGCAGGCACTCCTTTGGCGGTAAACAAGCCACAAACACACGCCATAGAGGGCCTGTTTTGTCTAAAGGCACTTCAATAGCTTGTGTTCCACACATCGGACACCCGCTATCGTTTGTGTTATAGGCGCCTTTCTATGACGCACCGAGAACTATTTGCGCGAAGGGTTAGGAAGCTCCGAAGAGCCGCTAAGTTGAGCCTGGAAAAAGCGGCTGAGCGCGGGAGTATTACCGGTAATTTTTGGGGTGACGTTGAACGCTCAAGGAAAGTGCCCAGTCTGGACACCATCGTTGCGATGGCAAAAGGACTCGGTGTTTCACCCAGCACCTTGTTGCTCATAGAACGCGAAGAGGATCCTCGCGACATCAGAAAGCAAATTGATTCCCTACTCGTGAAAGCCACTTCCGACCAATTGGAACTTCTTCGTCGGATCATCAAAACGGTAATCGAACCCTAGTTCCCATTTCGCCTCTGGCGTAGACGGTCCTAACCTAGATTTGCATCTTGACTCCTCGAAATAGCGGCGCGTAGCATCCCTCAAGGGTAAAGATACCAAAGCGCAACGTCCCCTACAGGCGCGCCCTGATTTCTACGACATGGTTACCCAGAGGGGCGAAGTTAGTGTTATTAGGCGAACGACAATCAAGGAAACTTGGGCCACCGCATCTCAAGGCGAGTTGGCTCAAAGGGAGCGCTTTTCTTATCTTTCTCGCAGCCGTTATTTTGTTCGTCACCGGCCTTGCGGCACGTTTCAACTACGCTCAGCTTACCTCCTACTTTTTCGTCGTAGTTCTCGCTGCACTTGGCTTCGCTCTTTTTCTTGTGATTCGTTATTTGCTCCTTCTTCGCAACGAAACTCAAGACACAGTGATGACGCTCGTCTCGGCAGGTCGCGAATTCAAATCTGTCTTTCAAAACGTTCTGGACGGAATCCTCATACTCGACCGCTCCGGGCTTTGCCTGGAGGCGAACCCGGCCGCCCTGGCAATGCTTCGGGTCGACCGGGATCGGCTCGTAGGCCGGCCTCTTAGTGATTTCTATCCAGACCCGGAAACCTTCACTCTGAATTGGAATACTTTTCTCGACGAGAAATACCAGCGCGGGAGTACCGAGCTCGTTCGAGGTGATGGGAATCCTTTATTTGTAGAGTACACGGCGGCAGCCGATCACTTGCCCAACCAGCACATTATGTTCATCTGCGATGTTACCGAGAAGGTGAAGGCCGAGCGGTCTCTTAAGGAGAGCGAGAATCGCTTTCAACAAATGGCCAACAATATCCAGGAAGTGTTCTGGATGCTTGACGCCGATACGAAGGATGTCGTTTACGTCAGCAGAGCCTACGAAACGATCACCGGCCACACTCTGTCCGAGATCTATTCGCGCCCTTCTTCCTACAAGGAATTGGTGCATCCCGAGGACCGCACCCGTTTCATAGCCAAGCTGGAAGATGCCGCCCTCACAGGACGCTTTGATGAGGAGTTCAGGATTGTCCGGCCAGACGGCGGGATTCGCTGGATTTGGAGCAAAGGCTTCATTGTCGATGATTCGCCTGAGACTTCAAGAAGGATCGCCGGGATCGCCCTCGATATCACGTCGCGCAAAGCGGCGGAGCAAGTGACCGCTAAGCATCTGGCCGCCGCCGAGGCGGCTCAAGCAGAAGCAGACGCACTTCGCAAGGCAACGTTGACGCTGACGAAGAACCTCCGAATGGATCAACTCTTGGATGCCTTGCTCCAAACATTGCATCCCATCGTGCCTTTTGACTCGGCCTCCGTCCTCTTACTGGAAACTCCCGACGAATTCCTCGTTGCGCGAGAAATGCCGCTCCCCGCAAACAGAAAGAACCTGCTCATTATCGGCATGAACCACAGCCGTTTTCTCCAAGACGCAACCCTTGGACGCAAGAGCATTTTCCTTGAGAACACACAGAACGAGCCGGAATGGCGAGAGCACGCTGCCTTTGGCTGCGCTCGCTCGTGGATCTGTGTCCCTCTAGTGGTTTCAGAAAACCTGGTGGGCTTGCTTTCCGTCTGCAGCAAGGAACCAGGTAGATTCACTCGCGACCACTTTAAGTTCGCCAAGTCCCTGGCACTCTCAGCGGCCGTCGCCATTCAAAACGCTCGACTCTACGAAAGCGTCGCGATCTACGCATCAGAACTGGAAGTCCAGCTAAAGAAGCTCAAAGAAACACAACAAGCCCTCGAGCAAACGCAAAGTCGCTCGCGCGGAAGTTAGCTGTCTACCCTGCGAAAGCGATCACCGCCCCTTCCAACTCATCGAAGAACAGTTCTCAGGATCGCGTCTATGCGATCATCGCTCAAATCAAAAGGGATTGCCGATACATGCCCTCTAATCTTTATGATCCCTTCGTGCGCTAGGCCTTCCATCCTTAATTCAACTAAATGGTCATTCAGTGGATTGAAAGCTTGAGGGCGCCCACCAATCAATACCGGCGTCAACACGACAGGATGATCCTGCTGCAATTTGATCCCTTGGAGCGCATGCCACTCCTGGCCTGCATCGTCCCCCTTCCAAGTGAAGAATTTGAACTCTCTCCAGTGATGTTCCTGCCTAACCCAGAAGTTGTCACATAACGAACCAAACTCCAAAGCTTCTTCAGAGAATCCATGCGCCAACTCTCGGTCATCGAGTATTTCCGCCGCTAGTTTACTAGCCACATCGAAATTCGTGATGGCCGCATTGAATTGACGCCTCTTTTTGAATTCACGCCCTTCATCAGCAAGCTCTGTTAATACCTTTCCCAAATTCTCGCCACGAGCGAATGTATTTGCGCACCCTTTGATGACAGCTGCCCGGCGTCGAGAATTCGCCAGGTCGAACTCGAGCCTCTGTGGATTTCCGGCCTCTTTGGTGATACGGTGTCGGAGGCGAGCAGAGGCTTGTTCGACTTCGCCCGCTTTCCCCCACCTTCCGTAATCGAACAAAATTAATTGCAACCTATCAAGAAAATGCCAACGGGCAATTAGTCCAATCTTAACTTGAGCGCAGAGCCTCTCGATCTGTAAGACGGTCTTCTTGAGCCGCCTCCCGCTTCTAGTTGGCCTTAGAGCGGATATCGCTTCGATCAAACACTCCACCGCGTCCGTGTAGAATTCAGCGTAGGAGAAGATCTCTGTCCCTCTCACGCACGCTAAGTACGATTCCTCGTAGTTTCCAGCCCTGTAGTATCGCCGTGCCGCTTCCTGAAATGCCGCCGCTTTACCAAAGCTGTCCGACGTTGCCACACTCAATCTATCAGGCGAGGCTGAAAGAATAGACGAGATGACTTCTTCGTGCGATAGCAATCCATCTTCAACTAGACATTTGACCGGGGCGAGCACATGTTCAGCTAGCGCTCTCTGGCGAATTCTCTTTTCTTCCGCACGCGCCTTTTCTTCGTGTAGTCTTGCAATCGAAAGAAAGTAATACAACGCCCCATCAGAGAGTATTTCCCCCCCTTTCTCCCTATTACAGCGCTGGCCATGAACTGGCAACCAATTCAAGTAACAGTTGATGTCAAAACCCGGTAGATTCAGCCGGTTGAGCAGAGCTTCCGGCCTCCTGGGCTCATCGTTGAGCCAATACGGGATCACATGATCGATTTCCAGAACGTCAAAGGCGATGGGCTCGGCACAGTAGGGGCATCTGCGCCCGTGGGCGATCCACAAGGCATATTTCTGCGTCGAGTTGGGCTGCACGGGCATGTTTCCTGACACCAATTCAGCACAATTTAGCATATCGCCACATGCGTAGCGTATAACCGGCAGACCCGGACTTACTCTGCTTGGAAAAAGATTTTGGATCCTTCCTGCTCCTGCCCTTCCTGCCGAAAGAATGCGCCTAGACCATCCGCTTCTCCTGATCAAGGGTCTGCGCTTCGCTTCGATCAACGCACAGAACGCGCCCTTGACAGCGCGGACGGCTAGTCGCTGGGGACCTCCAGGAAGGGCATTTGTTTTTTATGCACCGCTCCGCGTTGCCTAAAGAGCAGAAAATCACACCTTCCGAAGGAGACAAATCCCATGCAAGAAACGACCAAGGTAGCTCTGTTTTCGCTCGGCCAGATTGTCGCTACACCCGGGGCTCTGGCCGCACTCGAAAAAACCGGACAAACCCCGCTCGACTTCCTGTCCCGGCATGTGCGCGGCGATTGGGGAGAACTCGACGAGCACGACCGCAAGGAAAACGAACTCAGCCTGAAACGCGGTTTCCGCCTGCTGAGCAGTTATCGCCTTTCTTCCGGTGACACCAAGGTATGGGTCATTACTGAGGCAGACCGCAGCGTCACAATTATGTAGAATACGAATTTGCAAGTGTTTCTTTTCCTGGAATAGGGGCGCTTTGAGTTAGGCTTACGGGTGATGAAGCGCCGACGGTTCGAACCGTCGGCGCCGCGTGTTTTTTAGCCGTCAGTTGTGAATACCATCCGCCAATTTCACAGGGGAGTTGGAGCGAGATACGCCTGACGGTGGTCGACATGGCACCAGGCTCGGTTCACTTTGACAGTCACCGAATGCAATCGGCCGTCCGGGGAAGGTGGTACAAATTCGAGGCTGTATTCGTGGCGAACGAGTTGTGCGATCTCCAGGTACGCGCGATTCAGCTGATCTGCGTTCTTTGGGATATAGACTCGGCCGCCAGTAGCCGTCGACAGCTCCCGTAGTAGTTGATCGGCTTCTGCAAATGCCGTTTTGACGTTCTTTCGGTCATCACGCTCATCGGCCGACAGTCCTCTTTTTTTTGCCGGTTTCCTAAGGTCCCCGGCAACGGAAACTGCCAAAATCCGCACGTCGGAAGTTCTGATCTTTTGCTGGATGAACTGCCAGTTCTCGATTGGCGAAGTATCAATGCCGCTCGAGAGAAGAACTAAGGTTTTCTTCCCTGGAAGAGAAGATAGCCAATCAAGTGTTGCTGCAATGCTTGAGGCTAGATTTAAATCGGCAAACCCGGCCATGAAGTTCATCCCGTGAAGGGCACTGCGGACTTCGGTTTTGTCTGTCGTGAACCCGAGAACCATGCTTGGTACTTTCGAGTAGCTAACAATCGCCACGCGGTCCGAAGGAGAAATGCTGCTCAAGAACGCATCTGCAGCCTGCAGCTCACTCTTTTTTAGAAAGAGTGCGGCCGGACCGCTTTCCATCATGAGAACTATTTGGGCGGGTTCTTCAATTGGAAGGAAACCACTGATTTGCTGTTCCGCGCCATCATCAAAGACGTGAAAATCCTCTCGACGAAGGCCTTTGACGAAATCACCATGCCAGCCGGTCACTGTCACCCCAACGTCCACCCGATCAACTCTGACACTTATGGTACCGGGTGGAGGGGAAGCAGCCTGTGGCGGACCCTGAGCATGCAGGAATTCCGGACTGTTTAGTAAGAGAAACAAAACTGCCATGCAAGAAAACCCAGTCGCACTGAGATGTGCGCGGCGACGGGCAGTCTGAGAACACGCAAGGCGCAGGGGGGACATCATTACTGAATTTTCTCAATCCTTCGGCTAAGTCCCCCGATCAAATGTAGGCGCAGACACCAATGTGCAAATGGTCGCGAAGAGAAACATCTTAGTGTGACGACCTATCGCGGGACCGATCAACAGTGGAGTGTACTGCCGCGCGCTGGTCAGGCGAGTTGAAAACATACTGTTCGCTTGGCACAACAGGGGTCGGGAGGTGCCTTCTGTGATGGATGTATCGATCCAGAGCCATCACGTCTCCTTCTGCAACCGATTTCTCTTCGGCGTTCAAGGGGACCTCCTGCATTAAACGAAGAACCCCATCGCGGGCTTCGATTAATTGCGCAGTTCCTTTGGGAACGTACATCGGACACTTCAGGCAAGCCAATCTATGCGGGCATGACGCCCACGCGGGATTCGCGCAGTAAGCTTCATTGCCGAGATAATAGAAAATCGCTGGTTCGCCTTTTGCAATGGCAGCCGGATCGACCAAAACTTGGATGAGGCGCGAATTTTTGTTCGCCCTGCTTATGGACTTCGCGAGCCTGGTCGGATGCAGCTTGGCATAGTACTGAGTTGATCGCATATCCTTGTGACCGAGCCACTGTCCCAACTCGCCGATGCCCAGCCCCTCCGGCGCATTATAGAGAGCACTTGCAATCGTTGCTCTTGCCCGGTGAGCGGTGATCTTGCCCATGGCGTCTCGCAGTGGGATGTTGGCTTTCGCACACAGCAGCGGAATCACATGCCCGTTGATGTACTCAGGTGCGATTCTGATGCCGCGAAACGAGAAGAGGAAATTAACCATCTCGTTGGTCTTCGCATCCAGACTAAGTGTTTGCGTGGGGCGTACACGCTCCCAGGCCTCGATTCTCTTGCCGACGACCCAGTGCACAGGTTTCGTGAACGCGGTTCCGGTTTTGTTGACAGGAACCGAAAGAAAACAGAGGGCATCGTTCGGCAAACTCTCGGTGCCATCCCCTGTGACTGATTCCTCCGCCCGCCACCGAATGCAGCCAACCCGCAGACGGCGAATTTCATCTCCGCGTAAGCCCGACAGACACCACGCGGTAGCCACAGCCTGCACTAATTCGAACGGATACATCCCAAGCTGAAAAGACCGGAGATCGGATTTTTCCAAGCTCTCTGCTGCGTGAAGGAGCTTCAGCCAGATCTTGTCATCAATTATGCGCGGAGCTGGACCGATCAGGCGATAGATGGCAGGTGGAACGCGAAATGCGCGCAGCGGATTAAAGCGCCGCGGCAGCGTGCGCACCGTTTTCCCTGTGCCTATCCGAACCGGAACGTCCTGAAGATCCAAAAAGAAAGTCCGCGCCGTGTACAGACACGCCACTTTGGCTCGTGGTGTGAGTGGCTTTCCAACCGGATGTTTGAATCCTAAGGGAAACTTTCTCCGGGAACACCAGTCTCCCACCTTCATTTCATCCACGGCCGAAACGAAGTCGGCGGCGACACTGTAGTCCCAATGTTCGGGCTTTGTGACCGCTGGATGAGCGTGTGCCAACCATCGGCCAATCTGAAGCAGTTTGAAAAGGCCGTGCTTCCTGGTCCTCGGTGTCGCCCTGCTCTGCCTGTACCAGGCGAAGCACCAGTCCACCCACTCGGCGGCGATTCCGTCCGTGTCCAATCTCTCGATCCAGGGTGTTTTTGCTGCCCCTCTAGGAAGAGGCCGCGGAATGATTTTGAGGTGAGTTAGCGCGCGAGAGATAGCGTAAAGCTGGGGAAGTCCGTATGTGCTTTGCCCCTTTGAGTCCACCGATGCCAGAAAATCCAGACCGAGATCCTCAAGGTTCGGACTTCTGTTGGTCAGCAGCAAGTAGGAAAGAGCCGTACGCATTTTTTCTCGCATGCTCTGGTTGTAGCCCCATTCATGCAATACCCCGAAAGTGGCGTCCACACCTGCCTTCATCGCCTCGCGCCCGAAGACTGTGTCTGCTAGCGTCGCGATCTCGATGCCATGAGGCGGGAAACCGTCAAAATCTCTGAATCCACCGAGTAGGTACGCAATCGCGAAAATAGGCTGTCTGTGAGTGACCACTTTGCATGCATGCCGACATAGGAAGTCTTTGTTGGTAGGGCCCACAGTGGCAAGCCATTCCTCGTCGCTCCACGACCAGTATGATCGGCCGCGCCGATGCATTTCCTTCAACAGTGCACGGATCGCATGGTAGCGGAAGTGCACATCCTTCGTAGCCCGATTGAGAACGTCACGGACCGGCTGGATTAATCTCATCAGGGCAGCCTTGCAGTCCTCAGGCCACGGTCCGGCTCCCGAACCAACGTGCCGCGTCGCTAGATAGGCAATCTGCTCCTTTTCTCGGCGAGACAGGGTAGGACTCTGGTCATAGCGTGAAAGGTCGACCGGCCACCGCCATTTCTCCTTAAGATTTTCCATCGTTACCTCGAATCTGTTCCAGAAGCCTTCTGTTCTGCTCATCGATCTGTCGCGTCGCACGCTGAACCCGCTCTCTTAGCTCTTCGCCGCTGAGCTGGATGTACTGCTGCGTTGTTTTTGGGTTCCGATGACCAGCATAAGTAGCGATCTCGTGCAGTTCGAGCCTGCAGCGCGCCAGGTCGGTCAAACGTAAATGCCGAAACGTGTGGGTCGTGAACTGTGGTAAGCGGGTCCGCTCGGCGATCCGCCGAACGATTTTGTTCCACATTTCGAAAGTAAGCCCGGCGCCTGAATTTCGGCGTGATTCGGACACGAACAGAGAATCACACCTGTGCATCGGCCGGCTTTTACGGCGGCTAACATACGCAGCCAGAAGGTCGCTCGTTGCATCGCCGTAGAACACGACCCGACCCGAACTGTATTTCGCAACCTCGGGTCGAATCGTGATTTTTTGATGAGGGAAGTCGATGTCCGAGAGCTTCAGGGAAAGCAGTTCACTACGACGCAAGGCTCCATCGTAGGCCATGAACACCATGAGCTGATTACGAAGCGGTTGATCGCGGAGAGTGCACTCTAGAAATGTCAGCCATTGCTCATCGCTCGGAATCCACGGTGGGCGCTCATATCGCGGCACGAGTGCTCTATCTCGCAGACCATAAAATCCGCTCCCGGCAGTGTATCGCGCCCGACCAACTGGGTTGGTGTCCCGAACACCGGTTTCGATTAGGAAGTCATAGAAGAGCCGGACGGCTGTGAGGCGCTGTTGAATAGTCTTGTTCGCTAAACCAGCCGCCATGTCTCCGGCGTTCCTCACATTCGTTGGCCGCGCTCGTGTCGCCAGATCTTCGACATAACAGGCAATGTCGCCTCTCGTGGCTGATTCGACTCGCACACCGAGTCGTCGAGATACCACCAGAAAATCGTTCAGACCACGGGCATACGCATCGATCGTTTTTGGAGCGCGAAGTAGCTTTCGCTGAATCTCGATCCAGCTCTTCGCCGATTCAAGGGCTGCGACCTGAACGTACAAATCCCACCGAATGCTTTCCATCCACACCTCTCTGACTCTCGAAATGAAAAGGCAATGCCTTCCCGCCAGCCAAGACTGCACCTGCCGCCTGCTCCTTCCGTCAAGGGTCTGTCGATGAACGCCAAAACCAGGCGCCCTTGACGGCGCAGGCGGCAGGTGCAGAGGGCTGGCTATGAAGGCATTGCTTTTTTCTGCCCCAGTGTGCCGGGGCACAGAAAGGCAAGAAAGGAAAACACCAATGAGGAACCAACCAATAAACACACCAATCTTATTCCAGATAACTTCTACCCTGCTTTTGCCCGACGAGTACTGAGACCGCGAGAGGAGAACTGACAATGTCGCGCAATGGACACCGACTGACGATGGACGACTTTTTGGCACAGGACGGACGCACTCTCGAAGAAATCTGCGAGGCCGTCCTCATTGGCGAAGAAAACGCCCCCGCACTTTGCGACGAAGGCTGCGAAGTCGAACCGGACGGCGTTTGCCCTCATGGCTGCCTCTCGATTCTGCGGGCTGCCGGAATGATCTGAAAACCAATCCACCCACAACCGCTAAACGAGATTAAGAAAAAGGAGAAAAGAGATGAACGCGACCGAAACGACGAAAGATACGCAGGAGTACCGCATCATTCCGATTACGCAGTTGAAGGAATCGAGCACCAATCCCCGCAAGACCTTTGACGAGAAAGGGCTGCAAGAACTCGCCGAAAGCATCCGCAGCAAAGGCGTGCTCCTGCCGCTCCTTGTGCGGCCCGTTAACGGGCACTACGAAATCGTTACCGGGGAGCGCCGCTACCGGGCATCGAAACTGGCCGGGCGTGGCAGCGTCCCCGCGACGGTTCGTGAACTGAGCGACGAAGAGTGTTTGGAGATCCAACTGATTGAAAACCTGCTCAGAATGGACTTGCACCCCTTCGAAGAAGCCCAAGGCTTCCGTGCCTTGTTCGACCGAGAGGGAGGCGGTTATACGATTGAAAAGCTCGCCGCCAAGACAGGTAAGAGTGCCTCCTTTATTGCCAAACGGCTTTGCCTCTCGGACCTCATTCCAGCCGTGGCCGATGCCTTCACCGTCGGACGAATCGGCGTCGAGCACGCGCTCTTGATTGCCAAACTCACGCCCGAAGTTCAGGAAGAGGCTCTCAACCACTGCTTCGAGGGCTTCTACGGGGCGGGGGAGAAGGACCGCAGTCTTGTTCCGGTTTCTCGCTTGCAGGCATGGATTGAGCAGAACGTCTATTTGAGCCTCAAATCTGTGCCGTTCTCGAAAGACGACGAAACGTTAGTGCCGGAAGCGGGCAGTTGCTCGAATTGCCGGAAGCGCACTGGATTCAATAGGCTGCTCTTCTCCGAAGTGCGGGAAGATTCCGATTCCTGCACCGATGCCACGTGTTTCAACCGCAAGCTGGACGCGCACATTGTGCAACGCGTCGTCAAGATGCCGAATCTTGTGCAGATTTCGAACAACTACCGCGCTGCGGATGAAACGCCCCCTCTCTCGCGCCGCGACTACGTGGAAGTCGTCGCCAGGAAGAACCAGAAGGGCAAGGACGCACTTCCCGAACACAAACTCTGCAACCATTTGAAACCCGCAATCCACACGGATGGCATTGAGAAGGGCCGTCTCGTGAAAGTCTGCGCCAACCCCGAATGCAAAATTCATTTCGGGAACCGACAGAAAGAAGAGGAGCAGCAGCTTCGCTGGAAGGCGGAGAGGCTGGTCGCAAACCGGAAGGCCAAGCAAACCGTGAACCTGCGGCACCGTATCCTCGCCGAAGTGCTCAAACGCGCCAAACCGCCGTTCGGCACCGACGAACTACGCCTTGTCGCGCAGCACCTCGTTGGCTCGCTTTCCCACGATCTTGCTTGCCGTCTGGCCAAGCGTCACGGCTTCGAACCATCGAGGAAAGGCCAGGAGTGGGAATTGGCCGAGAAGGCTCGGTCGCTCTGGAAGGCCTCCGATGGTCCAGCACTCGCCGCCCTCGTTTGGGAAACGATATTGCTCGCACTGGCTGCCAACCGGGCGGAGACAAAGGGCGACCTGCTGTGGGCCGTCGCGAAACTCTACGAAGTTGACATGAGGGCGCTACGTAGGGAGACCAGGAGGACGCAAGAAAAAACGCCGAAACTCAAGGCAGCAAAGACCAAACAATCCAAGACGAAGCAAGCACACAAGTAAGAGGCCTCCAAAACCAAACGAGGCTGTCCTTTTCCGGGACAGCCTCGTTTTTCTTTTCCTCATCTTACGACTCTCGTCTGCTTTCAGAGCCTCGCATGCTCAACCAGGTCTTTCAAGTGGGACAATGTCAGGATTCAGGAGTAACTCACGTCGACCAGTGCGTGACACTCATACAGTCTGCTTTTTTGAGGTACCATGGCCACACGACTCGACGCTAGTAGATTCGAATATGCCCCAATTTACCGTGGGGTGATCCAAAGTGAGAGACACTTGGGCTCAGCGTTGAAGATGAGGTCTAGTTCCGCTGATGACCGCCCCTCCAAAATCAGTCATTCACATTAATTTTATAGCAGGTACTCTTCTTTTCGACCCGAGGCCGATTTGGACAGCGCTGCGACAAGCGGAAGCAGCGGGGAATGTATCCAGTGGAATGGCACAAGGTCTATTCGAGAAGTTCGGAGACAAGGCAATTCATCTCGGGACCAGGCACTATCTTATGAAGCAGGCGGTTGCGGAGTTAAAAAGCGGTCTCACGGCCATGTATGAGCAGGTTCCGGAACCCTGGAACATTCCTGTTGCAGGAACCCATCGCGTTGTTAGCGGTACAAGTTGCGAGCGCTGGAGGGATAGGACCCTGCTGGCTGTCGACTCGTTCCTTTTTGAATTTAGAGCATTTCTGGACTTGCTAGCGCAATTCGTTCATGGCGTATTAATCGAACTGGGCAAGGCACCCCCGCGCCGAGAACAGCTCTCTTCTGGGAAGAGCATTCACATAACCGATATCAAAGGCAAACTCAAACCACATGGTTTCCTCCTTTACCTGTGCGACAAATGTGGTGTCGCTGTAGGCTGGTACGACTTTCTGTCTAGCCATCGAAACTTTTTTACTCACGAAGGGGCACCGTATTGTGCCATTGAGGACCGGATGGTCCGCCCCCCAGAATTTGACCTCATTGTTATGAAAAGCAATATTCAGGATTTCCAGCGCGCAGATCCCCAAAGCTTCTTCCGGATTTCCGAGTGCGATGCTGTGGTTCAGGGAATTGCGACTCTTAGCGCATCTGCTCAGAAATATCTCTTAGACGTTTTGCGCTAATAATCTTACGCATTCCGAGACACGCGCACTTTCCAAAGCCCTCACTAATTGGCCCACCACGGGCATGCTCACAGCATCGTTGGAGCGGGGAACTTAATCTTGTAGCATCGATAGAAGAGTTTACGGACTCTGGCTGAATGAAACGCTACACTCCAAAAGAGTTGAGCCAAATTTTCTTGGATATTGCACCTGAACCGGGAGTATGGGCTCCACTGTCGCCGCCACCGATATCGGGACGAGTCGGTCCAGCTTTTTCTGTCTACCCGAGATACTCCGATATTGTCGGCACTAAAGACAACCTAGAGCAGCGCTACTGGGAGGCTCTTCGTCAGACTCCGAGACTGGGTGGCATTGGCGAACTGGCCGCTATCAATGGAATTCTGACAGAACACCGCACCGGGTGAACCCGATATCCATCGTCAGTTGAACGAAAAATGTTTGGACCCCGAACTGAGTGCTAAAGTGAGTCAGTTCAACCCTGGCGGCCCGGCCATCGCCACCGTCTTCACCAAAATCGGATGCCTGCAGATAATGCGCCACCTGATGTTGTTTGGAGATGCGTCAATCGACGGCGCGGACCGTCCCGTGAACCGACTTGGTGAGTTGATGTTGCTCGCTAACGAGTTCATTCTGCCCGAACCGGCGTTCAAGTCACCTCAAGCGAGCAATCTAGAACTACTTCTCTCTTTCCTCCCAATCTGGGACGTTTGCAACCCTCGCGAATTGGCCTATTCGCTCAGTCGGATGTTCACGATCCTTACCGAAATCTTGCCCGGCACAGACCGAGAAGTTCAAAGGCTAACGTCCAGATTGGGGATGGACACCACTAGAATTGTTGTCGATGACCTGCCGCTAAACGATTTTATCGCAGTAGTGTTCGGCCTCTACTCCTACGGGCGAACAATGGTAATCCCGGAGCAAGCGGTTTTCGATGTGAACAAGGTCTTTTCACGGGTTGGCTCTCCAACAGACATCCTTGGGAACCTCGTCAAGAAGCGTGCGCTCACAATTTCCGAATTTCGCGAGCTTTTGCGAGGTGGAAATCCCTGTGAATTCAAAACTTTTGTGGACGAAATCCGGCGCCGAGCATTTGTCAGCGAAAGCCTTAATATCTTTCGAAAATTCCCGTTTCTCCAGCTAGCCCCAGACCGAGCTCTGATTCTCGATCTCCAATTCTTGGTCGAGCTCCTCACGTCTGGCGTGTATTGGAGTATCTTCGATCGCCTTCCCACAAATCGCAGAGATACCTTTCGAGAATTGTGGGGACGGCTATTCGAGCTGTATTCCGTGAATCTGCTGAAGAAGTTCTATCCAAAGACATCGGGGATCCTCTCGTCGGACCTCCAGTATGAGGGTGGCCAAATCGATGCACTTTTGGATTTTGGCGGTGAAGTCCTGATCCTTGAGATCAAGGCATCTCTTTTGACGGAACCCGCTAAGCGGACTGTGAATAGCACGGAGTTCGTGCGAGACTTCAACCGCAAGTTCGTTCAGAACGAAAAAGGCTCGCCTAAAGCAATCCTACAACTAGTTTCCTCCTGCAAGGCACTGGAGAATGGGGGAATTCGCACTGCGACAAAGCCATCGAGGATCTATCCGATCTTCATTAGCGACGAACCGGGGGTCGAAACCTTTTTTTTCAATGCTTATATGAATGAGATTTTCCAGAAGGAGTTACCCGCGAGATCAACGATCCAGCCTATAACGGTGATGTCGATCAATGAACTGGAGGAGGCCTTGCCCTACGTCGCGGAAAATGCATTTGGCTGGACAGAATTGCTTCAGTCCAGATTCAATGCTCTCGGAGTTGGGCCAACTTCGGTGCATCAGGCAATTTATGACTTGTGCCGGTCCAAAGGCTTGCCATCCCTCCGCAACCAGGCCATCCGCGCAGAATTTGACAAGGTCTGGGCCATAATTAGCAGCAGGTACAAGCCAACAGCGGCGTAGTCTTTATATTCTAGTGCTCGCCCTGAGTCACTCCTACTCCGAGAGTCGTAACATCCCCAGCAGAGTTTGGCCATCTTCGTTTGTTCCTCTATCGTCCATTCGACCGCCCTCAGCTGAAACCTATGGCTGTGCCACCGCTCACCACGGCCTTGTGCTCCGCTTTTGCCCACTGTCGCGACTTTGCGCAAATGCCCCAAGCAACGCTTCCCTCGCCGGCCTCTGATAAGACGATTCCGTCACCCGATGTCACTGGGGTTGTGCACGACCTCCGCATCTGTCACCTGCTAACCTGACGATGTTGCGCGTCATTGTGTCGTTCGCTTTCTTGTTCCGCAAACGCTCCTCGCGATTGTTTCACGGCCATCTCCATTCCACCCTCTCCATTGGGCACGGCTTCGCGGGAATTCCTGCGCCCCGCAGCTTCACGGCTTCTGCTTTCACGGTTCCTCCCGGACTGCGCGGTTCCCTCCCATAAAGCAGCCGCTCGCTTTGGGAGCAGACCCGTCTCGCTTTCGAGTGCCCCAATTACAAGGGCAGAAATGGAGATTCACAATGTACGTATATGTTAAGTGGAATTGCTTTCGGCTGAGGTTTGCTCGCCAGCGGTTCAAGTATTAAAGCATGTCGTACCTCTCTTGGCTACTCCCGGAACGACGGCCTGCGACGCCTCAGGCGGAGCGTCTAGGCCGGAGTGGAGGGAGTGGCATGAGCCAGGAGGTTCATGCTGCATATACTTCGAAGTGCACCGAGCCGCCTTACACAATCCAAGCATACGCGACATCGACGAGCTCGGTCGTTGCATTGCAACTAGGTATCCAAAGCCCTTATATGTGTCGACCCCGCGAGTACCAGACACCCGGCTTTCCATCTTGGACGCTCGTCCACGCCACAAAAACCCGGCCGTTGACTCCTGCAAAAACGGTCGGCCTCGATATTGCACGCGTGATCCCCGGTACTTCTATCGGCTCAGACAGCTTTCCGTCTGGCGCAATCTCCACCACAAACGCCGATGTCGCCGCCCATCCCTTACTCTTGTCTGGATTGCGTCCTTGGAACACGAGCTCGACTCGGCCGTCGCTTGCGGCAGACATCGCTGGATAATTCGCATCCAGAATTGCCTGGGAGGCAAGGACCGCTGGAGCCCACGTCTTCCCTGCGTCATCCGACCACGTCAACCGTACACCACCGATCGCCGGTGACGCTTCAGTGAGCCAAGCCGCATATACGCGGTTTCCGGCCCGAGCCAGCGCCACGCCCGAATCTGGGCAGCCTTCCAACCTCCAGTTATCTTCCGCAATCCGAATTGGTGCGCTGAACGTTGCTCCGTTGTCGGCACTCACCGCGACGGTCATGTCGCGAATGCTTCCCGGATAGATATGTCGCCAGAACAGCATCACTTCGCCTTTCGGCCCAAACGATACGTTCGGCCGGCAGCACTCGCATACGTGCGACGCTACGCGCATGTTCTTCCCGAACGTAACTCCGTGATCCGACGAACGCGCCGCATAGAGCGAATACACCTCATGGCCGTTCTCGCGGTCTCGCGTATCCAGCCATACCGCCCAGACGTCGCCGTTCGGTGCCACACCGATCGACACATATCCGCTGAAGTCTTTTGCAGGTTTGTCGCTGATGCGCACCGGCTTCTCGAAACTCCCTCCCCACGTCAGCGACCGCGCCAGCCGGATGTCTCCTCCCTGGTTCCACGCTGCATACATAAAATCGGGTGTCACCACGTAGCCTGAACTGTTCTCGCCGTGTGAACTCAGCTGAGCCCGTTTTTCGCTGACCCTCACCGGCTGATCAAAAGTGTCGCCGCCATCCTCCGAATTCAGCAGCGCCAGTCTTGAGTTGTCTTCAGTCCCAATCACCGCCAGAAAATGAAGCGCGCCCGACGCCACATTGTCTTCTACGATCTTCGCGTGCCGTGTCGCCGCAATCCCCGCCCGTGCCGACAGTGACTGCGGCTGAGGTTCGAATTCCAGTGCGGGATTTGCAAGGGTTGATTGCTGTTTGGTTTCCACTCCCTTTTCCGATTGCTTGCATCCGTGCACCCAACAGACCGAGAGCAGCAGGGCAGCCGTTGCAATAAAACTCGCTTTCGAAAGGCTCATCTCTAGTTCCTCCGTCCGCTTGAATAATTCTCGCTTCTTCCTTTGTACGCGGTTGTTGTCGTCATGAATGGTCTCTCAGTGGAAAGACACTCGGATCGTCCCGTAAAAGGCACGCGGTGCCGAAGGCAGCGCTCCCGACGACGCCCAGCCTGCTTGCCAAGCATTCGTATTCGTAAAGTTGTCCATCCGGAATTGTGTTTGCCAGTGCAGGCGCTCCCGTTTCCATTCATAGCCCACTACCGCGTTCCACTGAAGCGATTCTGGCAGAACCAGCGTTGTCATCATCTGCGTGAACGGTTGATCAAACGGCCGCGTGCCGATGGCGATTGCCCCTAAGCCTGCTGACCAGCCCGATGGATGCCGGTAGTACACCCACGCCGATCCCGAATTCTGCGGAATCCCCGCGAGCTTCTGCCCAACAGGAAAATAGTAGGCGTCCGCGGGATCCTGCGACCCCGAGTCCAGCACTGTCGCCGAGATGTTCGCGTATGCAAGGTTCACGCTGAGCGTATCGGTGAGCCGCCCCGTCAGCGAGAACTCCACGCCCTTGCTTCCAACTTCTCCCACCTGCACCAGGCAGCTGTTATTCGTGTACGTGGCCTCGCAGTTCCCGTTGAAGTACGCCAGTGGTTCGCTCACCACGATGTTTCGCTTCTGCAAGTCGAAGTACACCGCTTCGCCGACCAACCGGTTCGCGAGCCAGTGGCCTTTTACTCCCGCTTCCCATTGTTGTGAGGTTTCCGCGTTCGGCAGCGTTCCGTTCCAGAGCGGTGCCGGGTAACTTGGTGATCCCAGTGCTTCGGAGAAGCTTCCGTATGCTGCCAGCCAACTGGTCACGTCGTAGCTCACTCCAACCCTTGGTTCAAACTTCTGGTCGCCAATTCTGTTGGTAGGCTGCTTCACGGGGTCGTCAGGCGCAGACCAGCTCAGCGATGACGCCGCATCAAAGCGCACCCCCGCCAGCACGCGTAGTTTCTTCCCAATTACAAACTGGTCCTGCAGCGTTCCCGATCCCCACCGGTCTCCTCCCGAATAACCGTACGTCGGGCTGCCAGAGCTCGGAGGAGTGTAGTAGTTGCCAATCGGCGCATAGACTGGCTGTTGCACATTCACGCAGAGTTGCGGGCACGAGGACGTCTGTCCCTCTGGCAAGTTGTAAATCCACGTTTCGTAGTAGTTCGATTGGTTGCGGTACTCCGCGCTGACCAAAATATTGTGTTGCATCTTCAACGCTTGAAAATGTCCCGTCAGATCGACCTCCGTAAACCAACCGCTCGCTCCCAGATTCGACGGGTTCCCTACGTAAAAGCACGCTGTCGTCGGATTGTACGAGCCGTAACCATCCTGCCCCGCAGGTACCGGGTCTGCCCACGTTCCGGCTCCGGTTCCGTCCGCGCACGTCGAAGGTCCGGTTTCGTGTCCCGGCTGATTCACGCTGTAATGCACCAGGATTGGCCGAACGCTCCATCCGTGCTTAAAGGCATGATTCCACGTCAACGTTTCCTGCGTTGTCCTCACGCTATAAAATGTTCCGGAAGGCCCAATATAGACGCTCCGCGGCAGGTCCGGCAGACGATTTACAAAATTCCCTGCCGCATCCGTTCCCACCGGAACCACCGGCTCACCCATGTATCCCGCCAGTTCTTGTACTCGAAGCGGAAATCGATCTGATCACTCTCCGTCGGTGTCCATTGCAATGCCGGGAGAATCGACCAGTGTCTTGTTTCCACGTTGTCCCGATACGATCCAGCCGTCTCATAGGCTGCGATCAACCGGTAGCGCAGCGATTTGTTGCGCACCAGAGGTCCCGTGGTATCCAGCTCTGCCCTCGCATAGCCCCACGGCCCGAATTCCACCCCGCCATCGTAATCTGCGTTCGCTTGTGGTCGAAGCGTCGCAATATTGATCACGCCCCCTGGCTCAATGCGCCCGTACAACCCTCCCGCCGAGCCCTTCAGCACGTCCACGTGGTCAATGATCGCAGGATCCACCTCCGCATAGGTTGGCAACCTCACTCCGTCCTCGAGCACGTTGTCGTAGAGATCGAACCCTCGAACCTGGTAGGTCTTCGCGCCCCATCCCGCCACCGAATCATTCGCACTTACCGCGCTCACGTTCTGCAGAATCTGTTCCAGGTTTCTCACCCCCTGATCCTGCATCAGTTCTCGGTTCACGCTGTCCACGGTCAGCGGCACCTCGTAAGTTGGCAGGTCCAGCTTTGTTCCGGTGGTCGAACTTGGTTGTACGTAATCGCTCGCTGCCGATACAGTCATGGACTGCTTCACCGCCGCCACCTTCAATATCACTTCGACGCTCGCCGGTGCCGCGGCGACATTCACCTCCATTTGCTTTTCGAAAGGTTCGAATGTCGCGCTCTCTACCTTCAGCACATATTTACCGTTCGGCACTTCCGCAATCGTGAAGCGGCCATTTGTATCCGATCGCACGGATCGTTCTACTTTCCCTTTGGCTTCGCGCAGCGTTACGCTCGCTCCGGAAATGACGCCGCCCGATTCGTCTTTGACCACGCCGCTCAACGTGGGCCGCTCCTTCTGCTGCGCCGCAGCACCGGCGCAAATCGTAAACAACAATGCAATGGTGCCAAACCAACCGCACAAACTCCTCAATCCAAGCGCGTACACGAATCCCATCTTCCCTCCTCGGACTTGTTGTCCTATTGCTGTGAATTCCAATGGAGAAAGCTGTCGCTCGAGGCGCACGTATAAGCGCCAGTCTTAGCGACACGAAAATAGACCTCGGCGCGCAAACGCCGAGCTCTCAATCTATTCGTTTCAGATTTGCTTGGAACTAGGCCCGGGGAGGTTCAAAGGGAGGGAATACGAATCCGCTCATCGCTGACGTATTACTTCCGGCCACCGCTAGCGTAGCCGCCGAAAGCTCCAGCTGCGCTTCTTCTGGGACAATCATTTTGCCCAACGTCGAAATCACAATGCGCGGCTCAGAATCGTTGCAACGCGCCAACATCGAACAATCGCGCTTCTCCTTCTTGGCGTGATGGTCGCACTGCATTGAGTCCGTGTTCGTTCGCTCGGTAGCTTTGCGCGAGTGCATCGGGCATATCTTGCCATCTTTGCAGCACCGCATCTGGTCGCAAGTAGGCGTAGTCCACGCGAAAACCAGCGAAAGCACAAAAACTACTACTTGGAGCGATGCCACCGACCGGCGCATGGTCGCACATCTTAACACGGCCTTTCACAAATCAATGTTGCTATTCCGCAAAGTTGTCATGGGATTGCCTGAAACTGGCACTAAGTGCCGATTAGTCAGCCAGTTGGAGGCAGGGGCAAAACGCACTAGCCGCTTGAAAAGAGCTCCATTGTGGGAGCTGTGGCGATCGTGGCACAGCTGATTTTTCCTGCCTGCTTTGCCTGCTCACTAGCTCGGCTCGATATCCCACCGATTTTCCCCGGTCCAGTCGGCCACCCTTTTTCTGCCGCTCATTTTCCTGGGCACTGCTTCAGGCTAATTCCTGCGTCCGGCAGCTTCGCGGCTTCTGCTTTCCCGGCTGCTTACCGCCTAGATTATTCCAAGGAGCCTCTTTGCCCTGAACTCCCACACGGCTCGCCCCATGATCGTTCTCTCCGATAAGACCGCCCAAGCGTCCGTCACCGCCCTACGTAGTTCTACGTCGGACGGATAGAGAGTAAGGATTTCGGCAGCGCTCTGTACGATACTCAGAAAATCGACCCAAATCGCCGGTCCTGCGATCTCCTTTTGAAACATATTTTCTAGCTGCCCCGCCGTGAATAACTGGCCAAATGGTTCACGTTGGTCAAAAATCCCCTTGAAGCTTCTCGGCTGCGTTGAGAAATGTACAAAGCCGCAAAGGAACTGATATTCAAAGTACAGTCGGGAGAGCATCCTCTTGCGGTCAGGATCGCGAATAACTCCCAAAGCCACGCCCGGCGTTGGGAATTGATGAATTGGAGTGCGCCTCACCCCAGGTGGGAATGGTTCGTCGAGTTGCTCACACCTTATCGTTATCTTTTCCTGATCCGTTACGCCCGCCAGTTGACGGAGTCCCTCAAGGGGAACAAGTTGTTTGTCCAATTCTGCCATTACTGTCGGGAGGTTTTTGCACTCCACTGACATCAGAAGATGTCTGACATAAGTCTGTTTCCATGAATGCTTGAAATATAGATCGAGATAGGAAGGCTGCTCCAAGACAAGACAAGACAAATGGCGTACAGCGTCTCGAGCTGCAATCGCGCGAGAGGCACTGCATCGACTGAGTGTGGACTCTTATTCTCGCGGCGGAGGAGTTCTCTAATGGTCTCGTGGGTTGGTCGCATCGACTTGAAAATATGGCCAAGATGCTCTTCCTGAACCTTCGTGAAGATGGATGTCGAATTGCGAAATGCTTCGAAGGCAGCAGCAATGCACCGATTCACAAGGCCGTCCATTACCGGAGCATCAGTTGTCTGGTCTAGATCGATCTCCTTCTTCATCAAGTAAGAGTCTTTGTGCACGAGAACTTTCATAGCTGCCTCCCCTAGACAATATCGCCGACAAGGCTCTGGTTCACCAGCACCCAGCCCGCGTGCCCGTCACAGCGCAGCGAGATCGTCAGCGGAACTGCGGGTAGTTCGCGAACTCCCGCTCGCAGTGACGGCGAACCCGAACCGCTAGCTACCGCCTCCATGCCTTGTGCTCTTTCCCTTGCCCAACGTCCTTACGTTCCTGAACGTCCTAACTCGCCCTTTGGCTAGTTCCGGCCACAGCGAAGCCGATCCCACGATGCGATGCCGTCCCATCGTGGGCTACGTGTGCATCCATCACCAGGCGGCGTGACGATCTCGGCGTCCCCGTGTGAGTTGTGCTTTTGCACTTCCCTAAACGCCCTTCTGCAATTTCCCATTCGTACTAATCCCATTCCACCCTCTCCATTGGGCACGGCTTCGCGGGAATTCCTGCGCCCTGCGGCTTCGCGGCTTCTGCTTTCACGGTTCCTCCCGGACGGCACGGTTCCCTCCCATAAAGCAGCCGCTCGCCTTGGGAGCAGACCCGTCTCGCTTTCGAGTGCCCCAATTACAAGGGCAGAAATGGAGATTTTTCACAAATGTACGAAAATCGCGTGGAACTCATGGGCTTTTTGGGCAAGAACCCGGAAAGCAAAACTACAAAGAAATCGGGACGCAAGCTCGCAATGCTCTCGCTCGCCACAAAGACGTGGTGGACGGATGCGAACGAGCAACGCCACGAAAAAACTGAGTGGCATCGCGTAGTCATCTGGAACGGCCTAGCGGAATACGTGGCCGACAAACTGAAGAAGGGCGACCACGTCTACGTCGTTGGAACGCTCGTCAGCAATGTCTACGACAAGGAAGTGGGCAAGGGGAAGAGCAAAGCCAAGGCGCAAGTCACGTCGTGGCAAGTCAAGGCGTTCTCGATTCGCAAGCTCGATCGCAAGGACACCGCTCCCGCGCCGCCCGCCGCGGCGAGCGCGCAAGCGCAGTTCGAAGACGCGCCATTTTGATGTTGCGACCGAACGGGCTCCGGCTCTTGCCGGAGCTCGTTTTGTGTTCATTTGTCCGAGCGCACCTCAGTTTGAACAACGAGAGCAGCGTCCGCCATTTACCGGTGGTGCTTTGGCAGCCTGAACCTATTTGCGGTCACTCACAAGAAAAGCCGCCACGTATGCCAAAGGCACTTGCAGTATTCGTCCCTCGCACGGAAGTTCGTTGGCGACCCCGTCCAACGCCGTGCAAGAACCAGCACTGCCAAATCCATCCGAGATCCTGTCCCGTTCCCGGCGTCGCCGTGCTGTGCCCTCGACCGGAGGAACTGAGTCATGGGCAAGAATCCCCATTGCGCATGCACGATCTGCGATGTGGAGAAGTCCGTCGCGCTCGAACTTGCGCTCCCCGAAGCTCAACAGATATACCGCCAGATCACTACCGAAGTGCCTCTCCTTGTCGGTTTTCCGACCGTGTTCCATCTTGTTGCCAGCATTCACGGCTGCAGGGAAGCAACGGAGGGCGCCGCATTATCCGACCTGCTGATCTCGGAGCTTCTCTCAAGCCCAGCCGTCTCCAGGGATTGGGAATATCTCGAGAAGGTCTTCTTGCTTGTCTTCGTACCGACCGCTCATGCAGCAGTACGCCGTGTATCCTGCCGTTATCAGTTCTTGCCGCGTGAGGATATCTCGCAACTCGCCCTGGCTACTCTGATCCAGTGCCTTCGCTCGAAGAGTTGGCGGATGCAGCGCTCGCATTTCGGTTTTACCTTAGCAAGAAAGCTTCGAGGAACCCTCTTTGGATCGGCCCGCCGCGAACTTGAGGCTACATCGCAGTTTGCAACGCAGCGACTCGGGAACGGCCTGGCAACCAGCCAAACCGCCGAAGAATCGTTTGAGCGGCATGCCATCCTTCGCCATTTCTTAAGCTCGTGCCAGCAGCGAGCCTTGCTGAATCCCGATGAGATAAACCTGCTCATTGACCTGAAGCTTGACGAAAGCATCGATTCTCGAATCCCCACCTCAAACAGCCGAACGTCGAACTCCATCCGCCAGAGGGTGAAGCGGCTTATGAGCAAGCTCCGGCAAGCCGCCCGACCGTCAACGACCGAGACTCGCAATCAGCAAAGACCCGCACATCAGAAAGACAATCGAGTCATCGTCGGCAATCTTCCCCTTCCCGTTTCCAGGCGAGGGATCGCGAAAAAATGAGAAATCTTCTTTGTGCCGCGACACATTTTCCCCAGACGCCGTTCATTAGGTGTATGAGGGGGGAGTTCCCGTCAAGAAGGGGCCGGCGGCAACCTGAGTTTCTGCCGCCGATTCTTCCTTTCACTAGAACAACACCCGGCCCCGCATATCCCTGCTCTCGGAGCTAGTGCTCCTGGTGTCTCCGGACAACGCGAACACCTTTGAGCAGCAAGCCGTGTGGGACCGAGAAATTCGGGCCGAGGAGGAGCCTTGCGGGAACTCCCAAATCCATCAACCGAGTCGTGTGAGGTCAACCGATGAAACAAATTCGACGCCACCGCTTTTTTCGTTTTTGCTCGATGCCTACTATTGTGACCACAATCACAACCCTGCTTCTTGCCGCTCCCCTTTTCGCTCAGACGGGAACTTCCCCGTGGGAGAACGCAGTTCAGGTCCTACAAACCGCGTTCACCAGCACCATCGCCCGTGGCCTCTCGCTCGTGGCCATCGTCGTGGCCGGCCTCACCTTTGCCTTCGGTGAGGGCGGCTCGAAACGCGTTCTTGCGGGCGTGCTCTTCGGCGTTGGCATGGCGATCGCAGCGGTGAATTTTCTCTCTTGGCTCTTCCCCGGCAGTTGAATCAGAACGCCTGGCGGGAGAACCACAATGCCGGAAGCCAGACGAATTAATCCTGTTCATCGGTCGCTGTCCCGGCCGCTGACCATCCTGGGGGCCGAGCGAAAGCTCTTTTTCTTTGCCATGTGCCTTGGCGCGGCCACCTTCAACCTGCTCAACAGTTTGTTCGGCGGGTTGCTGATGTTTTTGTTGCTCTACCTCCTGGCGCGCTGGGCCACTCAGAGCGATCCGCAGATTCTCCGATTTTTGCTGACGGCCGCGAGACTGCGGGCCCAATACGACCCCATGAAATTCGGCCCCGTTGTGATCCGAAAGGAAGACCATGCTCAGGCTCAGCCGCATCTTCAAAAACTATGATGAGACCGGCTCCCTCAGCGAGCAGGTGAATCTCTACGGCTTCATCGGTCCGCATGTCTTTCTGACGAAGACCGGCGAGGTCGGCGTCATTCTCGAGGTTCGCGGTCTGGACTACGAGTGCCTCGACGCCGCTTCGATTGATGGTTTCACGAAGCGTCTCGAATCCGCCTTGAAACTGTTCGACGAAAGCTACCGCGTCTACCAGTACCTCTTCAAGCGCAACAACGAGAGCATCCCGTACAAGCTCTATGGAAACTCCATCGTAGACGCTGCGATCAAGAATCGCATCGCCTACCTCGGCAGCAAAGCCGACACGCTGTTTTCCCTGTCCCTCTATTACGTGGTTTTGTACCAGGGTTTTCAGACGGTGCATAAGCTCAAAGGCGCCCTTGGGGAGTTTCCGAAGAATCCGAAAAAAGCCGTCGCCGATCTGCGGGCGCACTTTTCTTCCCAGAGGCAGGTTGTGGCCCTTGGGCAACACGTTAGTAATGCCGAGGCCGTGCTGCTTCAAAAAGTCCGCAGCTTCATCCTGCAAGTCAGCGACTTCCTTCCCGTCCGTATGCTCGACAAGCAAGAGGCTTTCCGCGTTCTCAAGAGAACGCTGAACTTTCATCCCGCAAAACTCGAATTCGCCAAACTCAAGTACGACACCTTTCTCGACTACTACCTCCCGGAATCCCCGATCGAATGTCATCGGGGGCATCTGCGAGTGGACGATTATTACGTCAAGGTTCTGACCCTCAAGGAACCCTCCGCCCAGAGCTTTCCGCTCATCTTCAAACGCCTGCTCGAAGTCGAAGCCAACTATTACGTCGTCACGGAATGGAAAAAAGAAGATTCCGGCAAGATGCGCCGCATCATCCAGGCAAAGCGCCGCCACTTTCACAACACCAAGCGTTCCTTTGCTAGCCAAGTCAGTCTCAACGACACTCCCACCCAAGATGTGCTCCTGGACGATTCCAAGGAATCGCAGGTCCGCGAACTCGGGGAAGGCATTAAAGAGATCGAGCTGCACGGCAATTACTTTGGCCAGTTTTCCCTGAACGTCGTGATTTACGACCTCAATCTGGCCAAAGTGGACCGGGCCTGCGCCGACTTCTACAAGGTATTCAGCGTCCACGATGCCCAGCTCTATGAAGAGAAATACAACCTGCTGAATGCTTTCCTCGCCGCGATTCCGGGCAACCACGCCCACAACTTACGTTCCCTCTATCTGCTCAACACCAACTACGCGGATTTCTCGTTTCTTTTTTCCCTTCACTGTGGCGAGCCTCGCAACTCGCATCTCCGGCAGGAGTATCTGGCGGTCCTCGAAACCAACCACCACACCCCCTACTTC
>Ga0335085_10003309_pt1 | contig 28144 bp, 9 predicted proteins | sample Lox_Sample_45_FD_206712 | JGI IMG/M metagenome (GOLD analysis project Ga0335085, IMG submission 206712) | Soil microbial communities from Loxahatchee National Wildlife Refuge, Florida, United States - Lox_Sample_4.5 | ecosystem: Environmental > Terrestrial > Soil > Wetlands | place: USA: Florida... | reverse complement strand
GAAGAGCACGACCCCTTACCCGCCCCCGGCCCCGGCGGGCTCCGGCGCGCGGGGTGTTCGTGCCGGGCGCTCCGCAGCGCGCGCGCCAGGCGTGGCCCCACGTTCCCCTTCCCGTCACGCGCGCTGCTAAGGGTCGCTGGCCGATAAACGCGTTTATCGGCCCCGGCACTGCTCTTGTGCGCGCGCGCGAAGCGCGCGCGGGCCACCCCGCGCGCCTCCGGGCTTCGCCTTTCACATAACCGCAGGCTATGTAAACCCGCCGGGGCCGGGGGCTCTCGTCACCGCGCGTCCATGCGCCTCGGCTTCGGTCAGGGTTCACGCCTCGATCTTCCGCGCGCGCTTCGCGCGGGCGTCTAAAGGCGTGGCACTGCGCGTGCTCCCCTTACGTGCTCGCGCATCTGCGGGCCTCGTCCCTGCGTGTCCTCGATCCGCTCGCACGGGCACGCTCGCGCCACGCCCAGATAGCGGACTCCGAAAAGCTAAAGAGCATCGAGCTCAGCGTGTAGCTCGGCGGCCTTGCATGCCCCGTGTTTCGGGTGCACGTAGGCGCCGTCCACCTTCTCGAGGATCTCGTTATGAGCGCAGTGCTCGCAAAGCTCCTTCACTCTCTCCAGGAGCTCTGCGCGTTTCGCCGCTCGTGGACCCGGGCTGAAAAACATCGGCGTTTCAGTCACAGCGAGTGCCTCCTGAGCAGCTTATCGCCTCCAAAGAAAAAACGGCCGCGCGCCCCGCATGCCAGACGATGCTGTGCATGGGCTTGAGCCCAGTCGGGGGGTCAGCCGTCGCCTCAATCTGGTGCACTTCTCGCTCCGTTCCCACGATGCAGGCGCATCAGTCCATTTCCTTAGCCGCCCTTCGGGCGGCCGCGCGGCGGCGCGCAGCGCCGCGGCGCGGCTCTCTCGTGCTCGCCCCTGGCTGGCGCGAGGTTGCCGCGCGCGATGGCCGAGGACACGCGCGACGAGCGCCAGTGAGGAGCAAGGCCCGCAGGCGCTCGCGCGCCAGCGGCGCACACCGTAGTGCCAGCCCTTTACCGCCCGAGCGAAGCGAGCACCGCCAGCCTCTTGGCCTTGCGCGGCGCGCACGTTTTCGGCGCGTGGACCGAGCACGCCTGCGCGCGCAGGTGCTCGCGCCCTTCGGAAGCGCGCCGCGCAAGGCCCTTAGCCGCTCGCGCCCGGGCCGGGCGCGCTCCGCACGCCCACCGGCGTTTAACGTAGCGCTCGCGTTACGTTAAAGGTCGCGGCGCAGCGCAGCGAGCACGCGACCCGCAGGCCCGCGGGGTGGCCCCGCGGAGCGAAGCGCAGCGGGACATGAAAGTGCCGGGGCCGATAAGCGCGCTTATCGGCCAGCGGGATCTCGCAGCGCGCGTGCCCGATGGGAGGCCGGGAGGGACCCGCGGGCACGCGCGCTGCCCCGCGGCCGGCGCATTCACCCCGCGGGCCGGAGCGCCGGCGGGCGCGATCGCGGTCCTCTTCGGACGAGTCGTGAGCCGAGATCGACGCGGCTAAAGGAAGAAGCTCCAGCGCGGCGCGATGCGTGCGCGGCCAGGCGCGCTCGTCACGCACGGCCGCTCAGCACGCAGCGTGACGCGCGGGCGTCGCCGAGCGGTCCACGAAGAGCCGGCCATGGGTTCGGACCACTGTCAGCTCTGCGGCCGCAGGCAGGTCACTTCTCGCGGCGGACACCCTTGAAGGGCTTGTCGTCCGCTTTCTGGTCGATGAAGCGCCCGCTTTCCGCATCACGTTTGGTCCAGCGATCGTTGATCGGGTTCTTCACCTGCGATCGATCCTTGACCGCACCGACACGGCGGCCATCTCCGACGGGAGGGTTCTTGGCCATCTCAGTTCCTCCTTTCCGAGCCGTTTCAAAAGGCTCTGGGAATCCATGATATCTCCTGATATCGTCCTTTCCCAGAGGCAGCCATGAGCCGGGACATGCTGGTCCGGGGAGTACCCCCGGAGGTTGATTCGTGGATCAGCGAAGAATCCGCCCGCTACGGCGTCTCGAAACGCGAGTTCGTCGTGTCGGTCCTGCGCAAAGCCCAGGACGGCGGTCAGATGACGCTCTTCTCCGGCCCGGGCGCCGTCGTTGAGAAATCCGTGGCGGGCGCTCTCCCCTTCAAGTTCGTCGATCTCTTTGCCGGGATCGGAGGATTTCGGACCGCGCTCGGGCGGCTCGGGGGCACATGCGTGTTTTCCTCGGAGTGGGATCGGTACTCGCGGAAGACGCTCAAATCATGGTTCGGAGAAGAGCCGGCCGGCGACATCCGAAAGGTTCGGGCCGAGGACATCCCTGACCACGACATCATGGCTGCCGGCTTTCCTTGTCAGCCGTTCTCGATCGCAGGCGTCTCGAAGAAGAAGAGCCTCGGCCGGGCACACGGTTTCAAGTGTGCCGACCAAGGGAATCTCTTCTTCACGCTCGCTACACTGATCGAGGCGAAGCGACCCCCGATCGCCTTGCTCGAAAACGTCAAGAATCTTCTCTCTCACGATTCGGGCCGCACCTGGAATGTGATCCGCGAGACGCTCCAGGACCTGGATTACGTGGTCCACGCCACCGTAATCGATGCGGCTTCCTGGGTCCCGCAGCACAGGGAGCGCATCTTCATCGTCTGCTTCGATCGCCGGGTCTTCGGCGACGCTCCCCCGTTCGAGTTCCCTGCAGCTCCACAGGCCCCACGCCCGAAGCTGCAGGACATCCTGGAAAAAGACCCTCCGGATAAGTACACGCTGAGCGAGCACCTCTGGACATACCTCCAGGAATACGCGCGCCGCCACAAGGAAAAGGGAAACGGTTTCGGCTTCGGAATCGCGGATCCCGAAGGCATCACGCGCACGCTCAGCGCCCGCTACTACAAGGACGGCTCCGAAATTCTCATCTCGCAGGGGAAGCGCAAGCCGCCACGCCGCTTGACGCCGCGCGAGTGCGCGCGACTCATGGGTTTTCCGGACGAGTATCCGATCGTCGTCTCGGACACGCAGGCCTATCGGCAGTTCGGAAACGCCGTCGTGCCTCCTGTCGTCGAGGCAGTCGGTCGGGAGGTCCTTCGGACGTTCGGCTGGCAGCTGGAAAAGAAGGGCTGCCTCCTGAAGTCACCCGTCGCCCGGTACGGGCGTAAGAGAGCCTGACCCGATGCCCTCGCCCGCCTGCGAGGAAGCGATCGCAGAAGCGCTCGAGCACGGCAATGCGCTTCTCAAGGTGATCTCGGCGAATGACGTCGGCCTGCACGACGAGGAATCAGGCCGCCGACAGAGTCATCAGGCTGGTTTCTATCTGCCGAGGTCGGTCTGGAAGATGTACGCACCCTTCGGGCCGGTGAAGGGACGGAAGGACAAACACTTTCTGAAGATCCGCTGGCAGGACGGCCGCGTCACGGATTCGTGCGTGACATGGTACGGAGAAAAGTCACGCAGCGAGTATCGGCTGACCAGGTTCGGACGCGACTTCCCGTTTCTCGTCGACGAGCAGGTGGGAAATCTGCTCGTCCTCGTCCCCCATTCCCACGACGAGTTCAGCGCCTTCGTGCTCGAAACGGACGAGGACATCGAAGAGGTCCAGAGCGCCCTCGGTGTTTCGCTGCTTCACACCTGGGCGATCTTCGAGAAAGGTGCCCCTCGCGCGGAAACTGAGAATGAGTGCGTCGAGCGCAGGTTCCGGGAATTCGCTTCACCCCTCAAGGCATTCCCATCGGTCGAATCGTTTTCACAAGCGGCGCGCGCGGCCCTTCTCGAATGCATCAAGGCGCTGCGGCGCGCCGACGCCGACGAGAGGCTCATCCGTTTCGTTGAGGGCGAGTACCGGCTTTTCCAGCTCGTCGAGCGGCAGATCTGCCAGCGTGAGATCGCCAGAGTCTTCCGTAACGTCGACGACTTCCTGACGACCGCTCGCAGCATCACGAATCGCCGTAAGTCGCGTGCCGGCCGCTCGCTCGAAAATCACGTAAGCCAGATCCTCAAGGACGCAGGAATCCCCCACTCGCTGCGGTCCAGGAAGATCGAGGGTGAGCCCGATATCGTCATCCCGAGCGAAGAAGCGTACCGGGATCCCTCTTTCCCCGTCGAGAGACTCACGGTGCTGGCCGTGAAGACGACCTGCCGCGACAGATGGCGACAGGTCCTGCACGAGGGTCGACGCGTCACAAAGAAACATCTCTTCACGCTGCAGCGAGGAATCTCTTCCGCGCAGCTGGCAGCGATGAGAGCCGCTGATCTCGAGCTCGTCGTCCCCAGAGGGCTTCATACGGAATTCCATGAGCGCGACCGGTCTTCCCTGACGAGCCTCGAGAGCTTTCTCGCACACGTGCGCCCTCTCCTGAAGTGACCGACGTCCTGACGCCGGCGCAGCGGCGTCGAAACATGCAGGCCGTGCGCGGCCGCGACACGACGCCCGAGCTCGTCGTCCGCCGCATCGCACACAGGCTGGGCATGCGCTTTCGGCTTCATCGCGCCGGTCTCCCGGGCCGCCCTGATCTCGTCTTTCCGAAGCTCGGTACCGCCGTCTTCGTCCACGGGTGCTTCTGGCACTTGCACGCATGCCGCTACGGGCGGGTCGTGCCCGCGACAAATCCGGATTTCTGGCTGAAGAAGAGATCCGAAAACGCGGCGCGCGATCGCCGAAAGACGGCGGCCCTCCGGCGTACGGGCTGGTCCGTTCGCGTGATCTGGGAGTGCGAGACACGGGCGCCCGAGAAGATAGAAAGAGTCCTGCTTTCTATTCGCGAGCGTGGAGCCCGCTGACAGGCTTTCACAGATCCTACGAGCACATCGCGCGCGAGCAGTCGGGTCAAGCCGTGGGCACGCGGTTCACCGGCCTCGGCGGAGTTTCCGGGGAAGGAAGCGCTTGAATCTGAAGGGCAGCACGCAACGCGTACCCGTAGACGAATTCGGCCTCTTCCTTGCTGTAGAACATGCGCTTGATCCTGGCCTGATGACGGGTGCCGATCCAGACGACTTGCGGCGACAGGTCAGAAAAGATCACGTGCTCCATGTAGTCGAGACCGATGCTCGAAATGAAAAGGTGCTCCTGGGCCGCAGCGATCCGCGCATCGAAATACTTAGCGACGTCGACCACGAAGGACACCACGCTTTCGGTCTCGCGTGTCATCTGCGACCTTGAGGGCGGCCTCGGTAAGAAAATCGGACTCGTGGAGATCCCCCGCTTCAGCGGTTCAGCCACCGGTGAGTTCTTGAGCGCGAGGTCGAAAGCCAGCTTCGCGCTCGTGATGGCCTCGGTCGGCTTGCCATCCCCGAGCGCCTTCTCGCTCTCTTCAAGAAAACCGCGCACGGCATCGTCCTGGACGAGACTCGAGAGGCGAAGCCTGCCTGGACTGCAGCCGTAAAGCTCCTCGGCCACTGTCGCGAAGAATGAGCTCACGAATGCCATGCCCTTCGCAACGGTTTCGGCCGAAGGAATGTCCGCAGCATGCTGGGTCAGGTTCCGCGAATCGTGGAGGGCCATCAGCTCGCGCAAGAGCGGCAGGGATTGAATCCGGAGATCACTCCTCTTTCCAAGGGCCGCGTCCACATCCTTCCATAGCTCACCGAGCTTCTCCTGCCTGGCCTTCTTCTCCAGCCCCAGGCTCTGGGCGACCGTCTTCAAGAGCGACTCGGTCACGTAGTCCAGGATGATGATCGACCAGATGCGTGCCACCGGATCGGACCGGTGTACGTAGCGGCCGTTCACTTCAGAGAGATGGAGCTGAAGCTCGACAAGCTGCCGGAGCCCGACGTCCGACAACGTTACGAAGGGGCTGCTGCTCGTCACGCGTGGCCACACTCGCACGCAGCGTGACACGCGGGCATCGACGTACGCTTTCTACTTCTTCCGGATGTACAGGACGTATTGACCGATACCCTTCTTCACGAAGTCAAACGTGACGTCGCTGTCCGGGCTCGACACCATTATGTGGGGGCCAGGCGCGGAGCTGCCGACCGGATACTCGCCCTCAGCCACAATGAGGTTCTTCGATGTGAGCACCTCATCAAGTCGCTCAAGCTCCGTGAAGTCACCGTACTTCTTGGGAAGGGGAATCATGAATCCTCCTACAGGCGAAGGCTACGCCGGCTGGATGGTGATCCTGAAGACCAGCGCTTCAAAGTCCGGCGGCGAGGCCGCACCATGGCTACAGTGATAAATGCGCTCTCGCTCCGAGATTCCCTCGACCCAGAAGCCTGCGTTCTCAGTCCACTTTTCCTCGACGACCTGGCCGCCAGGATAGCGCATCTTGTAGACGTTCCAGACCCATAGCTTCTGATCCCTGCTGTGGAAGGGATACTCGACCGCAGACCCCAATCTCGGGTCGTTCCAAGTTCGGAGTGTCGAGATCTTGCTGCCATCCGCTAGCTTCAGCCAGCCATCGACTTTGACATCAAACCCCTGCTCGATGTCCGGCTTGCAGGAAAGAAACTCACCTCGCACTACGCCGTCTTTCGGTACGTCGAATGAATCGCCCGTCTTCACCCGAAGTCCGGCCCAGAGAATGTAATCAAGCCGTCTCGCTGCAACCGACCGCTTGCCCTGATCAAGAAACGCAGTACGAATCGAAAGCCCGCTATCGGCGTAGTCCTTGGCTTCAGCCTGTGGCACCGTTAGTCCTTCTTCACATACCTGAAGGGGTCGACTGCTGCGTGATCATCGGGCCAACGCGGGACCACGCCCGTTCCCCCTTCGCGCAGAGGGACAGGTTCGTGGGAAAGCTCCATCGTCTCCCATTCACCGGTACGCGGATTTCTCTGCTGGGGCCCTCGCCAGCCGCGCGCCTGGACTTCAGCTCGCTGCTGGGGTGTTAGCGGTGAAGCCGGATCCTCTGCGATCCGTTTCCATTCCGCTCGGCGCTGTGCGTCGGTCATCGTGTATGGCGACGGCGGGTTTCGCGGGTCCGATAAAAATTGTCCCGTCTTCGGATCGCGGTAGCGGCCCGCTCTTGCGTCCCATATTCCAGGCGGCTCATCACCCCCACCCGCCCCACCAGCCGCGGGCCGCGGCAATCCTCCGGAACGAAGATCGGAAATGAGTCGGGCAACGCCTTCCGCTCGGCGTCGGTATTCCGGATCAGTCCGCATCTGACGACGGTGCTCGAGAAATTCCTGCTGCTCCCTCTCGGTGAGCTCTTCGACGGTCCTTCCACCGAGCACCGGGGAGCCCGCGCCCACCGGGCGCGATCGCTTCGCTGCTTCAAGGTCCGCTCTAAAGCTCCACGCGCTCTCCGGCGGCATCCCGGGCGCGCCAAGACGCGGCACATAGTCCTTTGCGCCGCCGGGCATGCCGGGCACGTACGGCCTTGGACCCGGCGGTGCCTCCGGGACCACTTCCATCGGGGGCATTTCGAAAATCGGCGCCGGCTGTCCGCCCGCCAACCCCAAGGGGTCCGTTAGTTCGTGCGGCCTTGCCCCAACGAATCCGTAGAGGTTCGGGGAGTCGCGATCTTCGAGTGGGTCCTGGGAGAGCCACACCCCGTTCCTCGCGTCGTACGTGCGGTTGGGGGTGAGGAGGAAGCCGAGGACGGGATCGGTGTACTGGCCCTGGAAGCCCATCGGCTGGCCACCGGGGAAGAGGCCGTTGGCGTCGTCGCCGGCCGCGATGGCACTGTCGTACGCGATCGGGAAACTGCGGTCGTACTCGAAGCTGCTCGCGCCGATGTCGCCCGGTGCGATGACGGGCGGCGTCTGCGGCAGCTCGAGGACCTTGGGGTCGTTCAGGCTTCGCCCGAAGATGTCCTTCAGGCCTGCCGTCGTCCGGACGCGGTAGCTCGTCGCGAAGTCGAAGCCGGCGAGCGGCAGGACGTCGACGTCGCTGCTCGCGGCGTCCGGTGCTCGGCCGATCGCCATCTCGGCAGCGCCCAGAGCGCCCCATGTCCCGTCCGTCAATCTCCTTTCGAAGAAGATCCCCGCGGCCGCCGTCGTCAGATCCACGTCGATCCCGAAGCTCAGCCTGACGCCGCCAGGCAGCGTTCCCGTCGCCGTCTGCGTCTTCGTGCCGCCGCTCGCGTCCTTGACGCTGCCCAGCCCGAGGACGTAGCTCCCCTTTCGGAGCTCCGGCCCGGTCTCGGCGTGGGCGTCGCCGTAGGGGCTGTAGTGATAGCGGATGGGGATGGACGGGTGGGTCGGGTCGCTCGCCTCGTCGACGAGGGCGAGGACCGTCCCCTGCTCGTCTCTCACGTAGGCGTAGAGGCGGTCCGAGACGAGGTTCTGGGCGACGTCGTACGTCTCGACCCTCACCTGCGGGTGGTCGTGGAGGTTCGTGCCGGGGACGTACGTCTTCCGCCAGCGGATGGCGCCGTCCTGGGCCTTGCCGACCTCCGCGAGGAGGGTGTTGCCGTCGAAGACGTACTCGCGCGTCTCGATGAAGGGCCGGTCGGGTTCGGCGCCTCCCGGGGGAACCTCACCGAAGTGCGTGCGCGTGAGGAGACGCGAGAGGGCGTCGTACGCGAAGACGAGCTTGTGCCCGGCCGCGGCGGGACGCGTGTAGCCCACGGGGCAGGCGGGGCCCTGCGATTCGTCGTGCTGGATGGGCCAGCAGTCCTTGACGAAGGCTTCGGCGATCCTGCCGTCGTAGTGCCAGGTGAAGGTGAAGCGGTCGTCGGCGACGCGGCGCTTGGCGCCGTCGTAGAGGAAGAACGACTTCGCTCCGGTGGGCGTCAGGTCGGGGTCGAGCGTCCGGACGTCTGGCCGGCCGTCGCCGCCGGTGTCGTAGCCGACCTTCTTCCCGGCGATCTCGCGCGTCTCTCTCGTGAGTTGGTCGGCGTTGCCGTACTCGTACTTGAAGCGCTCGAAGGCGGCGATGGCGGCCGCCGCCATGGCCGCATCGTCGTTCGTGACGAGGCCTCGCCCCGCGTATGCCGACTTGAGGCGCTTGGCGTTGTCGACGCCGTAGGCCCAGCCTTGGTTGGACAGGAGCGATCCCGTCGCCAGCCCCAGCGCCGTGACCATGCGTCCGAGCTTCGTACCGTCCCTCGCGACAGGATCGTACCCAAACTCGAACTGCCCCCACGCGGCCGAGCCCGGCGCGCGGGGATCGCCGAACGGAAGGAGGTTCTGCGAGCCGGGATCCGTCCCGACGGTGAGCGTCCCCAGCTTCCACTTCGCCGCGCCCGGCACGGAGCCGTCCGGCCCGCCCGGGCCGCCGACGTAGCCGAAGCGGTGGGCCGTGTGGAGCGGGCCGTTCGACGTGACGCCGAGGACGCGGTCGTCGCCCACCCAGGCCCACGAGGCCCCGAGGGTGCCCGGGAGCACGCCGCCGGCGGGCGGGGCGTCGCCCGTCCCGGTGACCGACGCGAGGCGGTGCGTGAGCGGCTCGTACGTCAGCCTGTACCCGAAAGGCCGGGCCGTTCCGACGCCCATCGGCAGACCGATCGAGGTGACGCCGCCGAGGAGGTCGTAGTCGCGCGTGAGCGGCGACGTGCGCAGGCCGACGGTTTCGGTGTGCGGCCGGCCCGCGAGGTCGTAGCCGCCGGGGACGACGGCGGCCGCGGGATCGGCGTCGATGCCGTTCGGCTTCAGGCGGGCGGCGTTCACCATGCGCGAAGCGGCGTCCCAGGTGAACACTTCGCCGCCCGGGATCGTCGTTCCGCCCGGCGCGACCGTCGCGACCCGCCTCTTAAGGCGCTTCGCGTCGTCGTAGAGGTACTTCAGCGTCGCGCCGTCGCTGCGCACGACGGAGGCGACCGTGTCGTCGTCGTTGTAGAAGAACGTCTCCGTGGCGCCGTCCGGCCGCCTCACGAACTGTAGTCGGCCCGTGCCGACCTCGTAGTCGTAGCCGATGTCGAAGACCTGCCCCGCGTCGCCGGCGACCGTGTGGCTGATGCGGAGCCGCCCGTCGAGGTCGTAGCCGTACGTCGTCGGGCCCTGCGGGCCGGGCCGGTCGACGACGAGGACGTTTCCGCGCGAGTCCCACCTGAAGCTCGACGAGGAGGCGCCATCCGTGGCCGTGATCGGGCGGCCGGCCTCGTCGAAGCCGGTCGCGGAGAACGTGCCGTCGGTGCGGATCTCGCTCGTGATGCGGCCGTAGGCGTCGCGCGTTACGTCGCTCGAAATCGTCGGCAGGAACGACGCCGAGCCCGTCGGCAGCTCGCCGAAGTCCAGCCGGTCGGCCCACGGGGTGTCTCCCTTGTACGTAAAGCCGAGCTGCCGCGCGCTGTCCGAGACTGCGAGGACGCGACCGCTCCCCTTCTCGTAGTCGAGCTTCACGTCGGTGCGATCGCCGGACTTCTGCTCGACGAGACGCCCGGCCGCGTCGAACGAACGCGCCACCGTCAGCTGGCGCGTCCCCGCGGCGTCCTGCTTCTGCGTGAGGGACGTCGCCTCGCCGAAGCTCGCGACGTTGATGTCGTCGATCTCCGAGAGGACGTCTCCGCTCGTCCGGTCCGCGAGGCTCGCCGAGGCCAGCCCTCCCGCGTCGTCGAACGTTCGCGTCACGGCGCCGCCGCCCGGCAGGGCCTCGTACGTCAGCCCGCCCCAGACGTCGTAGACGCCGCTCCAGGTCGTGAACCCGTCCGTCGCGAACGTCGGCCTCCCCGTCTCGTCGTATCCGAACGACCGCGTCGCCGAGCCGGGCGGCGTCACGCTGCTCAGTCGGCCCATGCGGTCGAACGTGTACGTCGTGACGTAGCCGGCCGGGCTCGTGACCTGCTTGAGAAAGCCGGTGATCGGGTCGTAGTCGAACGTCGTGTCGGCAACGCTTCCGGAAAGCGTGCCCGGGGCCACATCGGCAACCTGATTCCGGCGGATATGCGTCACGCGGTCGCGCTCGTCGTATTCGTACTCCGTCCGCACGTCGACGGACGATCCGTCCGGCTGTCTCTGGGTCCGGATCTCGACGACGAGGCGACCGGAGTCGTCGAAGGCGCGTCGAACCGTCTCGTTCACGGGATCAAACGTCGACGTCGACTGCCCGAGGACCTCCCGGATCGGGCGATCCCATTCGTCGTAGGCGATGTCGTCCCGGAGACCGTATGGCGTCGTGACGTGATTCACGTTCCCGCGGTCGTCGTCGTACGAGTAGGTTTCCACGACCGGGCCCTGCGCCGCCGACTGCGGGAAGCCGCCGCCGTCTCTTTGAAGAACGTCCGGCAGGTACGTGAGATCCAGCGTCGTGTCCGCCTTCGACTCGCCGCCGCCGAGGACGTGAAGAGGCCGCCCGAACGGATCGAACTTCGTCGTCGTCGTGACGCCGTCCGTACTGAAGCCCGAGTCCACCTTGGCGGTCGCCGGGTCGGAGACGTCGGGAGGAGCGACGGCGGGCTCGATGCTGCGCGACCGGCCGTCCTCGACCTTCGTGACGAGGTTGTCGGCGTTGTACGCTTTCAGGGTCGTCACGCGCACACCTTCCGTCAGGGTCGCCGCGTTCGGCAACTGAAGCCGGGTGGACGCCGCCGCGTAGCCCACGGCGGTGGTGCCGCCGTCGCCGCGCAGGACCGTGGCGAGGCGCCCGTCCGAAAGGTAGGTCGCCCTCTCCTTGACGGTCGTGATGGCGGGCGGCCCCGCCGGTGCGGTCGGCGTTCCGCTGCTTACCTCGACGGCGCGATCCCGCTCCATGACGCGTCCGTTCTCGAGAAGGTACGTGCTGCTCAGGAACGACGGCTCCGTGACGGTTACCTGCGTGGCCGGGCTCGCGTCGGCTCCCGTGTAGGCGAGCAGCCAGCCGGTCACGCCCGGCGCGCTGAGCGACGTCGCGCGGCCGGTCGCGACGTCCCAGGCGAACCCCACACGGGGCAGGAGGCGTCCCGGCAGGATGAAGTCCTGTACCTTCAGCGCCGTGAACGCGGGGCCGTGCAACGGGGCGGTGTCTCGAAGAACCCGGTCCGCGACGTACCGGATCGTGATCGTCGGCGAGACGTGGTTGCCCTCCGGGACGTCGAGGTTCGTGACGCTCGGCAGCTTCACCTTGGACAGGCGCCTCCGGTCGTACTCGAACGCCACCGTCCGCGCCGGAGATGAGAAGTCCTCGACCTTCTGGAGGAGCCCGGCCGTCGCGGGATCCGAAGCGTCGTAGTACGTGAACCGGTAGACGCGGCCCATCTCGTCCTGGACGCGCACGAGATCGCCCGCGGGCGTGTAGGAGAGACGGACGCTGCTGCCCCTCTTGTCCGGATCCGCCTGCGCGTGCCGGTCCGAGATCATCGTGAGCCGGCCGAGGGCGTCGAAGCGAAGGGTGTCGTTGTTGCGGCCGACGAGGCGGAACGTCCCGTCCGGCACCTTGTCGAGACGCATGGTGAGGCCCTGGGGCGCGCAGTACGGCTCTCCCGCGTCCCGTGACGTCCCGACGGGACAGAAGTCGTTCGGAGGATTCACCGAGGTGTCGACCGGTCTCCCGGGATCCACGAACCGCCACACCTGGCCGGCCCCGTCGTGATAGTCCACGAACGAGGAGTTGCCGCCGGCGACGGGCGGGATGAGGGCGGTCTCGCGCAGGTGGGCGAAGAGCGACGCGTTCCAGCCCGCGGCGCCGAGGGGCCCGTAACCGGCGACGCCGGAGCGATACGTGCGGTCGAAGGAGAACCCGAGCGAGCGGGCGGCCGCCGAGAAGTCGCGCGCCTCGACGACGCCCTCGCCCGAGGTCAGGCGCACGCTCGCCCCGGCCTCGGCCGTCCAGACGGCCGGGTTCTGGGCCGGCTCGGCGAGGGCGATCTGTGTCGGGGAGGGCACTTCATCCGCGAACCCGTTCAGTCGGGCGTAGCCCGACGGGACCGGGTAGTTCGTCCCGTTGAAGTACCCGATCGCGGCGCGCGTCGCCGGTTCGTCCGCCGAGCCCGGCCTCGGCGAGAGGAAGGCGCGGACGTACGGTCCTCCCGCGAGAAGCTCGACGACGCTCGCGTCGTTCTCGTCCTGCGGAAGCGTCGCCGACCGGTCACAGCGCCGGCACTGGTGTCTTTCGTCCGGCGGGTTGCCGGCCTTCACGTCGGTGCCCTGATAGGGCTTCCAGTACGCGAAGCGCGCTCGCGGGTCCGCGATGAGAACGACGGTCTCGTCCGACTCGTAGAGGTCGTAAACGTTGGACGTCGGGCCGTCCGGGCTCGTCGCGTCAGGCCCCGAGGCTCCCTTCCCGATCCGGCGGAGCGTCACCCAGGCTTCCCGGTCCGGCCAGCCCGACGCCGCCGCGTGCGCGGCTCCGTCGCACGGCTCCGTGCCGCCGCAGGGCGGAAGGAGCGCGCCGAGGTCCTCCTGGCCGAGGAGGCGCTTGTCCGGGAGGCCCCGGAGAGTCTGGACGCGCGCCGTGAGCGTCTCTCCCGCGGCGCGGCCGGCCGCGGAGCCGGGCATCGCGACGCGCACCTTGAACGCCGCCGTGTGACAACGCGTGCCCAGCGCGCTGTCGAGGTCCGAGCAGGTCTCGTCCTCCGGCGCGCTCTTCTCGTCGAGGGGCGTCAGGCGAAGCGGGACGCCGAGGGGATCCAGCTTCGCGACGGGCCTGACGATTCTCGGCGCGAGCGTGCCCGCCGGCGGCGCGGCCGTGTCCTTCCGGAAGACGCCCGCGAACGTGATGGACGGCGCGTCGAACGGCATCGCGAACGCGCCCTCTTCCGTCAGCGTGGCGCCGCTGCCGTCCGGGGCAGTCCTGTAGCCCCACGTGTAGACGAGGCCCGCCCCCGTCTCGTCCAGCCCGATGTGATTCGTGTCCCACGGGACGTAGAGCGTCGCGAGGAGGCGCGGGTCCACGGCCTGGCCCGACGACGGCGGGAAAAGGCCGTCGGATGTCGGGCCGCCGTTCGCGCGCGAAAGGTCCCAGACGTCCACGATCGACTTGCCGGTCGCGTCCTGGCCGCCGGCGAAAAGCAGCCCGCGCGCGACGTCGGCCTGCAGGCGGTACACGGCGTGGCCGTTCGACCAGAAGCGGCCGATCGGCTCGTTCGCCGCGAGCGGGCCGAGCGAGATCGAGAGGATCCCGGCGCTGCCCATCGAGACGAAGACCAGGTCCCCGACGGTCTTCGCCGGGGTCGCCAGCGGCCCGTTGAAAGCCGGGCCCGATCCCGCTCGGATCCCGCGGTCGGTCCAAGCCGCGTTCCGGGCGTACGCGATCGCGCGGTAGGACGGGAAGAGGCCCGCGGGCGCGCGGTCGCCGAGGCACGTCGCGCCGTCGGGCGTCTGCCAGGACTGGAGCGGGCCCGAGGACGGGATCGAGAGGTCGCCCGGCGCCGTGAAGGGCGCGTTCTCGTGAACGAGGCCGAAGTGCGTCAGGACCGAGTACACGTCCACATCCAAGGGGCCCGGCACGGCGACGAGCGCCGGCGTGTTCGAGAGGCCGTTCAGCGTGGGCGCGCTCTGCGCCGCTCCCGAGCTCGCCGGCGCCGGACAGACGCCGTAGAGCGACACGCCTTCGCCCTCGAACTTCCCGACGCGGCGATCGCATTCGCTCTTGGTCGCCTGCGTCGCGACGGGTCCCGGATTGCGGTACATGCGGTTCAGATCGAGGACCGTGATGCCGCTACCGATGATCGAGAGGTAGCCGAGCGCGAGGACGTTGTATCGGATTCGGAGCTGGTCCCCGACGCGCCCGCGGACGTGGATCGTGCCCGTCACGGCGCCCGGGGCGGCCGACGCGTTGTCCATGTCCGCGGACCAGGTCTGGCCGGTGGACAGGTTGTCGATCGAGACACGCTGGTACCGGTCCCACGTGTTCTCGCCGCACGACGAGGGCCGGTTCGCGCGATGGTCCACGGGGCTCGAGCCATAGCCGCGCGTGTAGACATTGACGTCGAACTCGTAGAAGCCGTTCGCGGCCGCGAGCTTCTTGAACGAATCCGGGCCGTACTGCTCCGGACGCTCGTAGAGTTCGGTCAGCTCGTACGAACCGGTCGCGGAAGGCTCGGCATCGTCGCGAACGACGATCTCCATCGACGAGGGCGTGCCGGTCGCGAGGCTCCCGACGAGCGAGAGATAATCCGTAGCGGTGAGCGAGCCGAGGGAGCCGGCGGCGAACGCGGTTCGGACCCCGCCGTCGACGCTCTCGAAGCAGGGAGTGCCCGTGAAGAACGGCGCCGACGGGCACGGGGCCGCGTGCGCGCGCACATCCTCGATTTTCACGGCCCGGACGGCCCAGCTCGAGCCGAACTGGACGTTGTAGAAGAGCCGGCCGTGGCCGTCCGTCGCGAAGGCGCGCAGGGCATCGGCCTTCGCGTCGGTCGAGACGGGCGCGTCACCGCTGCGGTCGACGTTCACGAGCGTGGCGTACGTCGACGGGCTCCTCGGATCGGACACGTCCACCGCAACGAGGCGCCCGGTGGCCGAGCCGACGAGCAGCAGGTTCCCGAACTTCAGGAGGTCGCGCGCGGAGTTCGTGTCGCCGAGGGCGGAGGTGACGTCCTTGCCGAACGGATCTCCGGTGCGGCGCGTCGCGAAGAAGAACGTGGCCGGCGCGGCCGCTGGATAGGCGATGCCGGCGGGAGCCGACAGGATGCCGACGAGGTCCAGCCGGAACTGGCGGCCCTGGCCGAGACGGCCCGGCAAATGGACGACGAGCTGCGTCCCGGAGAGAGCGAGGTCTGCCGTCGTCGGGACCTTGACCGGACTCGGGCAGCCCGGCGCCGCCCCGGCGAAGGTGCGCGGCACCTCGCCGCAGTCACTCAGGACGACGAGGTCGGCGGCGTTGCCGGACGGGTTGTCGATCTGCCTCGAGAAGGTGAGGGTGAGATCGCCGATCCCCGCGGGATCGACTTCGCCCGGCGAGACGTACACGAACATGTCGTCGGCCGGCTGGGCGGCGATCGGACCCGCCGCGAAGCCTCCCGCGGAGACGAAGGACCGCCCCGACACCGGGCCGCTCGGGGTCTCCGCCGTGGCCTGCGTGAAGTTCAGGAAATCGATCGACGTCCCGTCCGCGAAGGCGAACCCCGGGACGCCTCCGAGCGAGGCGGTCCGGTCCCAGCCGACGCGCGCCTCCATCTCGAGGGAGAGGCGGAGCGTGTCCATGCCCCTCGCGGGGTCGACCGGCGGCGCGGTGAAGCGGATGACGCGGAACGGGCTCGCGTCCACGAGAATCGGCGGCGTGTCCGGGCCCTTGTCGAGCGCGCCGAGGTTCGTGAGGCCGCTCGAGCCGGCCGGGCCCGCGTAGTCCAGGTGCGCGAGGATCCAGCCCGTCGCCGTGTCGCGCTTGACCACGGTCAGCGCCTGGTTTGGGAAGGCCGGCAGGATGTACCGCCCGCTCCAGTCGTTCGCGAGGGCCTGGAAGACCATCGCGTCGGCGAGCGCGCTGTAGAGGACGAAAAGCGTGGCCGAGACGGTCGCTCCCGTCACGCCGAGGAGAGGAAGCGTCGAACCGAAGACGAAGCCCGCGGTGGCGCGTGCCGTGAACTCGGCCGCGATCGTCGCGATCAGCTTCTTCGAGACGAGCGGCCGCCTGCCCGAGAGAGCCTCGCGGCTCGCTCCCGTCGTCGCGCCGACCGGGACCGTCCCCGCCGACGCGGGGTCCTCCGGCTGGTCCGCCTCGAGCGTGGAGATGAGCTTGCCGCCCTTGCCGTCGTCCACGAGGCGGCCGACGTCGAGGATCCGGAGCTTGCGTCCCCAGGGGAGATCCATCGGCGTCCCCGCGAAGACGAGGCCGCCGACCGGCGAGGCCGTCGTGACGGGGATCCTCAGGCGCAGCGTCTGCTTCGCCGTGCCGTCGAAGTCGAGGTTGACGACGGCGCCCATCTCGAGGCCGGGATTGAGCGCGACGTTCAGGGAGTCGAGCGGCTGCTTCGTCACGGTGACGAGCGTCGGCACGTCGAAGGCGCCGGCGGGCGCCGTGACCTCGACGCCTTCGACGCTCGTGAAGACGAGGTCGTCGCCGGGCGTCGAAACGAAGCCCTTGCCGTCGGGCGTCGTGAACGGGCCGAGCCGGAACGTCGCGGCCTCGGCCCCCGTCGGGTCGATCACGTGCAGCCAGACGCGGCTCGCGATCGTGACGGGCGACGTCGGCGGGCAGCCGGCGGCCAGCGCGAAGCCGCCGTTCGCGTTCGCGGGCTGCGTGACCTTCGACGGGCAGACCGGCCCTTCGATGTCGGCCCAGACCGACCACGGCGCCGTGCCGCCCGTCACGAGCGGCAGCGCGCCGTCCGCGCCGAGAATCTGCGCGACCCCGTTCGCCGGGACGAGGAGCGTGATCTTCTCGGGGTGGATCGCGCCGCCCGTGACGAACTGCGTGGACGTCGTGAAGCTCCAGTCGACGGGCAGAGTGCCGCCGTAGAGCGTCCCAACGGCGTCGCGGACGCCGCCCGTGAACCGCGCCGCGATGCGCTTGCCCGGCGGGAACGGCCGCGCGGGCGTGAAGACGACCGTCGTGAGGTCCGCCGAGAGCGCGACGGATCCGTTGAAGAGGAGACCGGTCGGCGCGCCCGACGCGTCGGCGAGCGAGACGGCGAGCGTCGCCGCCGTGACGCTCGCGGGATCCAGCGCGGCGCTGAATGCGACCGACACCGTCGATCCGACGGGCTGGTCCGTCGCGCCGTTCACAGGCTGGAGCGCGCGGATCGTGGGCGGGACGGGCGAAAGCACGAGGTCGAGCGTCGCGACCTGGCCCTTCGCGAGCGTCGGCACCTGCCCCGACCCCGAGACGCCGAGGACGGGGTGGAGAGCGTTCAGCGTCGGAGCGCCCGCGGGCGCGGGGACCGCGTAGACTCCGCCAGGCACGGAGAGGTCGGCCGTGCCGAGCCCCGCGGCCGTGACGCGCGAGCCCGCGATGCCCGCGCCGTTCGGCGCCGTGACGCGGCCCGTGACGAAGCCGATCGGCGCGTTCGCGTGGAGGTACAGGAAGACGCCCTCCGCGACGAGGCCGGGGAACGGCAGCGGCGAGCCCGAAGCCTCGGGCGCGGCCACGAGCTTCGCGGGCACGGCGCCCGCCGCCGGCAGGAACGTGACGCGCGAGACGGCGTTCGCAAAGGCGCCGCGGCCGTCGTCGGGCTGGTCGACGGTCTCGGCGAGGACGTAGCGCGGGTCGTCCGCGGCGTCGGTCGGCAGGCCGGACGGTGCGTTCAGGCTGAGGGTCGCGGCCCGGGCGAGCGTCGCGCCGGAGAGGCTGACGCGCACGCCCGCGACAATCGTGTAGCCCGCGACGGGCGGCAGAGCCGCCAGCTCCGTGGCGCTCAGCTTGCGCGCCGAGACGACGATCTTCTCGGCGAGGCCGCTCTCGGGCACGGAGAGCTCGATGCCGTCGGCCGTCGTCACCGAACCGCCGGCCGGGCCGAGCACCTGTCCGCGCTCGAGCTGGTCCGTGAACGGGAAGAGGCGGACGTTCTCGTAGCCCGTATCGAGGAGCACCTGCGCGGCGCGCGGACTGGGCGAGATCCGGAACGTCAGCGCGCCGGCGGCGCCCGGCGACGTCCCGCCGAGATCGTCCGGCGAGAGCGAGGGATGATAGAGGACGAGGTCCGCCGTGAACGGCGCCTCGTAGAGCTCGCCGGCGCCTCCTGAAAGGATGAGCTTCTCGTCGAGGTAGCCCTGCACGGCGAGGCCGCTCGGCCACGCGGTCGTCCCGTCGGACGCCCTCGCGACGACGCGCGCGGTCGCGCGGCCGGTCGGCGAGACGACCGCCGGGTCGAGCGCGATCGTCGCCGCCAGCGTCGGCGCGGCCGCGGGCGGGTCGACGCCGACGAGCGGCGCGTCCAGCGAGACCGGCAGGACGGGCGGCCGCGTCGCCGGGTCGGCGTCGGGCGCGACGATCGCGACCGAGCCCGGTCCGGCGAGCGCGACGCGCGCGCGGTCGGGCGTCGTGCCGCTTCCGGCGACGAAGACCGGAAGCGGCAGGGCGAGCCACGCGCCGGCGACGACGTCGTACCGCGCGGCGTAGAGGTCTGCCGTGTCGATCCCCGCGGGCAGCGGAAGGGTCAGCGTCACGCCGCCCGCCGCGAACGGCGTCCCGGCGCCCTCGGGCAGCGCGTCGTCGCCGGCGCCGTTCGGGATCAGGCGGAGCTCGGCGGCGGCGAGCGGCGTGAAGCCGAGGGGCAGCGGCTCGGGCAGGCCCTGGCCCGAGAGCGGCGTCAGGACGACGCCGAGATTCGAGGCCGACGGGACGGCGTTCGGCGCGACGTCGAGCGTCGCGTTCGAGCCCGCGGGGCCCGCGAAGGAGCCGCCGGACCCTGGGACGAGGAGCGACGGCGCCTGCGTCGCGAGAGGCGTCAGCCGGCTGCCGAACGGCACGGCGCCGACGGAGGGCTCGAGCGCGAGCCTTCTCACGGCGCGGGTGTAGCCGGCGCGCGAGAGGACGAGCGCGTAGCGCCCCGCCGCGACGTCGCCCGCGAGGCTGAACCGGCCCCGTCCATCCGTCACGGTCGACGCCGTCGGCGGCGTCACCTCGCCCGCGAGGACCGCGCCCGGCAGCGCGGCGCCGGAGGCGTAGAGCCTCGCGTCGGCGCCCGCGAGGGGCCGCCCGCTCTCGTCGTCGAGCGCCATCCCCGAAAGGAACCCGCCGGAGAGGTCTCCCCCGCCGCCGGCGAAGAACACGGTCGAGAACGGCGCCGCCATGGCGTTGCCCGCCGGGTCCGAGGCGGGCGAGCCGACCGAGAGGCGCACGGAGACGCTCGCCCACCACGCCGAGGCGCCGCTTCCGAGGTCGAGCGTCGCCGTCAGTCCGTCCGTCGACACGGACAACGCCGCGGCCTGGGGCGCGTTCGTCGCGTCGTCCGCTTTCGACACGGTGATCGCGCTGCCCGCGCCGCCGACCGTCAGTGACGTCGCGTCCATCGCCTCCGTGAACGACACGATGATCCTTCCGCTGCCGCGGTCGAACGCCGCTGCGGCGACGGAGGGCGCGCTGCAGTCGACTCGGAAGAGCGCTGCGGCGTCCGGGCCCGCGGATCCGGAGGAATCGACGACGGACGCGTGAACCTCGTGCCACCCGTTGCCCGAGAGCGGGAGCGTCACGGCGAAGCGGCCGGTGCCGTCCGCGTTCCCCGAGAACGACAGATTGCCGTCGCGGACCCGGACCGCGGCGTTCGGCGCGGTCGTTCCCGCGACGACCACCTGGGGAGCGCAGACGACCGCCGGCAGCGCGTCGAGAGCGGGAGCCGCGCCCGTCCCCGCCGTGGCGATCGTGAACGAGACCTCCTTCGCGGCGGCGAGCGCGTGCCCGGCGAGGTCGGCGATTCCGATCCCGGCGCGGAACCGGTACGCCTCGCCCCGCACCATCGCGGCTCCCGGCGCGAAGGCGACGGCGCTGCCCGCGACCGTGAACGTTCCGACCGCCTTCTCGCCCGTCGAGACGCGCGTCAACGTCAGCCCGTCCGGAGCCGCGAGCGACGACGGACGGATCGTCTCGCTGAAGAGGACGAGCGGGATCTCGTTCGCGCCGACCTGCTTCGCGCCGTCGGCGGGCTGCATGTCGAGAACGGTCGGCGGGACGACGTCCTTGAAGAGGAGGCGTTTGTCGTTCGCCCATGCGCCGGCCGGCTCGTCGACCCGTACGATGACGCCGAAGGGCCCGTCGTCCGACGGCACCGCGACCTGGGCCGTGAAGGTCGCGTGCCGGCGCCCGTCCGCTCCCGCGGCGTCCCACGCGAGGCCGTCGAGGCCGCCCCCGTTCACCGAAATGATCGCGCCGTCCTGCGCCCACGCTTCGCCCGAGACCGCGAAGGACGGCGGCGAGCTCTCGTTGAAGCGCGTCCCGTCCAGGGGCTGCGCGAGGACGAGGGCCGGCCCGAACGGGTCGTAAAGGATGCTGATCGTCGCGGCGCCGGCCTGTCCGAGCGTGTCGGTCGCGGTCGCCGTCACGTTCTGCGGCGCGCCGGGCGAGAGCGTGGAGAGCGGCACGCCGGACGCGTAGAACGCGCCCGTGTCCGCGTCCACCGTCGCCGTGACCGAGCCGACGCCCGTCGCGACGACGACGGACGCGAGGTTCGGCTCGTTCGTGAGGTCCACGAAGCCCGAGACGGCGATCACGACCGGGCCGGAGCCGGGCGTGCCGACGTGCGCGCCGTCGGGCGGAGACGTGATCACGACCTTCGGTGCCGTCGAGTCGCGGAAGACGACGACGCGGTCCTCGCCGCTGCGGCCCGCCGCGTCCACCGCGCGCGCGGCGAGGACGTTCGGCCCTTCGACGAGAGGCAGCGGCCCCGCCGAGAAAACGCCGGACGAGACCGGCGCCTTGAGGCCGTTCACGGTGACGGCCGCGGCTGGATCGGAGACCGTGCCGCTCACGGCGGCCGTCGCCGCGGTCTGGCGCGCGCCTCCCGCGGGCTGGGTGATGTGCACCACCGGACCTGCTCCGTCCGGAAGGCGCGTAATCGTCAGGTTCGTCGTCGAGACCGCGCCGGCGCGGTCCGTGCACGCGATCGAAAGGGCGTTGTCGCCGACCGCCGCGAGCGGCACGTCGCCCGCCGCGAACGTGCCGTCCGCGAGCTGCGCCGCGAAAACCTGGCCCGCGGAGGCGACCGTCACCGAGGCCGCGTCGCCGCTCTTCCCCTTGAGCGTCACCTTCGGCGCCGCGACGACCGCGCCGTCGCCCGGGTCGAGCGCCGACACCGCGCAGCCTCCGGACGCGAGGACGAAGCTGCGGTCCGCGCGGCTCTCGTTCCCGGCCGCGTCGCGCGCGACGACCGAGACCGCGTACCCGCCGGCGTGCGCGATCGGAAGGTCCGTGGCGGCCGCCGTCGCTCCTTCGTCCACGCCGTTGAGACGGATCGTCGGAACGGGAGCCGGCGTGGAATCGTCGGTGATCGTCACGCGGAGCGTGAAGGGGCGCGCGAACGTCGCGCCGTCGGCGAGGGGCTGTCCGTCCGCCGTGAGCGAGATGCCCGGCGCGGTCGAGTCCGTCGTGACGGTGACGGACGCCGTGCCGACGCGCCCGAACGAATCCGACGCCGAGGCCGTGAGGACGTTCGGGCCGGACACGAGCGCGACGTCCTTCGCGCGGAACGTCCCGAGCGCGTCGAGGACGAGCGTCTGACCGGCCACCGTCACCTGCCCGTTCGCCGTCGCGGATGGTCCCCCCACCACGGCGCCGGCGACGTCGATCTTCTTCCGGTTCGTCCTCGTGCCGTCGGCCGGCTCGAGGATCGCGATCTCAGGCCCCGAGGAGCGGACGGTGACCTGGCGCGTGTCGGAGGCGGTGCGCCCCGCGGCGTCGAACGCGATCACGACGATCTCGGCGGGAACGTCCGGAGGAAGGACGAGGTCCGGCAGCGACCAGGACGTGCCCGCGAGCGTCGCCGCGCGCCCGTTCACCGTGACGGACGTGACCGAGGGGCTCGCTGTCCCCGTCACGGCGACGGTCGGACCCGCCAGGACGGCGCGGTCGGGGGGCGACGCGATGTCCACCGCGGGTCCGGGCGTGAGGTCCACCTTGAACGCAGCGCTCGCGGACGACGAGTGGCCGAACGCGTCCGTGGCCGTAGCCGAGAGCGTGTAGTCGCCGGAGGCGGCGATCGAGGTCCCGGAAAGGAAGGAAACTCCATTGAGAGTGGCGAGAACCGTGGCGGAGGGGTCGTTCGAGCGCACGGTCGGCGCAACCGCGCGGAAGAAGCGCGCGCCGATTCCGAGCGGCGCGCCCGACTCCAGGATCTCGACGGACGGCCCGATCGACTTCACGTTGAAAGAGCGCGAGAAGACGGCGCGGTTCCCCGCCCTGTCGACGAGGACGATCGAGGCGGTGTTCGCGCCTTCCCTCGAAGAGAAGGGAACGACCGAGAACGCGCCGCCGTTCACGCTCGCGGCCGCTCCGTTGACCGTCGCGGAGGCCAGATCCGGATCCGATGTTCCGGACACGGACGTGACGGCCGCCCCGAGCGTCGCGCCGTCGGCCGGCGTGAACGAGAGAAGACGCGGCGGCGTGACGTCGATCGTGAAGAGGGCGTGCGTCGACGCCGCGTGGCCGGCGCAGTCCGTCGCGGTGGCCGAGAGGAGATGCGTCCCTTCCGCGGAGATGGGCGCGCCGGCCCAGGGCGCGCCGTCCAGCGTCACGACGGAGGCGGCCGGGGCCGCTCCCGATCCGTCGGTGACCGACGCGCGCGGAAGAAGCGCGCGCCCGAAAAGCACCGGCGTCTCGCCCGGAGCCGCCGCCGCGCCCGCGGCGCTGCCGGGCATGGCCGCGCCGTCGAGGAGGAGGCTCACGGCCGGCGAAGAGGCCTTGATCCGGAACGAGCGCAGGACGCGGACGTCGTGCCCGAGCGCGTCGGTCGTCGAGGCCGTCAGCGTGGCCGTTCCGTCCACGCTGCCGAGATCGACGGCCGGGACGCTCCACGCCGATCCCGACGCGTCGAGCGTCGCCGCGAAGGTCCCGGCGGCGCCTGCGGAGGACAGGGCGTCCAGCCTCACGGCGGGCGGCGCGCCTCCGCGCCCGTAGACGCGCCCCGAGACGGCGAGCGGCGGCGAAGGCGCGCGGCACGCGGCGGAATCCGCCGCGGGCGCGTCCATCGTGAGGACGGGCGGCGTGGAGTCGAGGCGATATTCGACCGGCGCCGACTCGGCGCGGTGGCCGAACGTGTCGACCGCCACTGCGGTGACCTCCTGCGCGCCCTCGACGAGCGGCACGTTCGAGGCCACGAACCGCCCGCCCGACACGCTGGCCGGGACCCCCTCGACGGTCAGGGAGAGGAGGTGCGGCTCGACGACCGAGCCGGTCACCGTCACGAAGGCCGAGCCGGTAAGGGGATCGGCCGGCGGGTCGATCGAGACGACGGGCGCGAGCGTGTCCACCGTGACCGCGACGCCCGGCGAGGAGCCGGCGTTGCCGACCGCGTCCGTCGCGCGCGCGACGAGCGTCGAGTCGCCCTCGGGGAGCGCGACGGCCGCGGTGAACGTGCCGTTCGTCACGGCCGCGGCGACCCCGTTCACCGTCACGCCCGCGAGGTGGGCGTCCGTGACGGTGCCCGTGACGGTCACGCTCGAGGCCGAGAGCTGCGCGTTCGGCCCCGGGCTCGTGATCGCCACGGCCGGCGCCTCGGTGTCGCGCGCGACCGCGAAGGACGCGGAGTCCGCCGCGTGGCCGAGCGCGTCCGTCGCGTGCGCGCGGAGGACGTTGTCGCCCTCGACGAGGGGAACGGCCGCTGCCGTGAAGCGCCCGCCGGAGACGACGGCGACGACGCCGTTCACGGTGACGCCCGCGAGGTGCGGGTCCGACGCCGTGCCGGAGACCGCGAGAGACGTGAGATTCGTGAGCGCGGGGAGGCCCGTGACGTCGAGCGCGACGGCCGGGGGAAGCGTGTCGACCGTGACGACGACGGGCGGCGAGACGAACGTCCGCGAAGCCGAGTCCACGGCTTCGGCCGTCAGCCGGTTGTCGCCCTCGGCGAGCGGCACGCCGGCCGCCGTGAAGGTCGTGCCCGAGAGCGCCGCCGCGACGCCGGAGACCCTCACGCCGGCGAGGTTCGGCACGTCGGCGACGCCCGTGACCGTCGCGGTGGCGGCGCCCGTCAACGTGCCCGACGCGGGGCTCGTGATGCGGACGCTCGGCGAGCCGACGTCGAGCGACACGGAGACCGGCCCCGACTGCCCCGTCCGCCCGGCGGCGTCGCGCGCCGCCGCGAGGAGCGTCGAGGATCCCGGCGGGATCGGCACCGTCGCCGTGAACCGGTTCCCGGCCACGGTCGCGGCGACGCCGTTCACCGTGATCGAGACGAGGTTCGCCTCGACGAAGGTGCCGCCGACATCGATCGGCGAGGCGCCGAAGACGGTACCCGGCGCCGGGCTGTCGATCGCGAGGACGGGCGCGAGCGTGTCGACGACGAACGCCGACACCGCGGTCGTGCGCGCGCAGGCGTTCGCGGCGACGACGGCGACGCTCGAGACGCCGTCGGGGCCGAAGTCCACGCCGTCGAGCCGGAAGGTCCCGTTCGACACGCTCGCCGGGACGCCGTTCACCGTCACGCTGGAAGCGGAGCCGCACGTTCCGAAGACGGCGCCCGTGCGCGCGGAGACGACCGAGCCGGTCGAGGGCCCGACGATGGCGACGGTGGGGGCGCCGCTGCACAGGGAGCGCCGGATCGTCGCGGTCAGCCCCGCCGCGTTCGTCGCGTCCGCACGCACCTCGTGCGTGTCCGTCGCGTCGACCGTCACGTCGAAAGAGCCGCCGGCGCCGACGGTGGCCGCCGCCCCGTTCACGGTAACCGCGGACACGGCCGTCTCCGGGTCCCGGACCGTGCCGCGCACGCGCACGGCGCCCAGGGGGACCGCGGCGTCCGTGACGGGGTCGACGACGTCCAGGATCGGCGGCGTGTCGTCCACGGCGCGGATCGACACCGACGCGTCCCGAGCCACCACCGAACGCGCGAAGAGCGACCCGACGAGCCGGCTGCCGCCCGCGAGCACCGCCTCCGCGGCGGGCGCGTAGACGAAGGCGCCCGCCGACGAGAGCGTGTCGAGGCTCACGCGCGTCCCGGCGACGACGAGCCGGAGCCGGAAGCCGCCGCCGGCGGGGTTCAGGTGGCTGTTGCCCGTGAGCGTGACGTCGCCCGTCACGAAGACGTGCGTCTCGCCCGAGAGGAGGACGTGCGCCCGGTTCGACAGCGCGATCGACGAGAACACGTACGTCCCCGGCGCCAGCGTGAGCGGATCGGGCCCGTCGAGAACGAGCGCGCCGTCTCTCACGGCATCGCGGCCGGCGGCCGTCTTCGGGATCTTCGCGTCGTCGTTGCTCGTGAGGAACGCGTCGTAGATCGCGAGGCTCACCGGCGCGCAGTCGGCGCGCGAGGACGCGGGCGCCGTCAGCCCGGTGACTCTCGAGGTCGGCGGGACGACGGCGGCGCGTCCCGGCCCGGGGACGACGTCGCCCTGCACGGTCGCGCGCCCCGAGAGAACGACGTCTCCGTTCGAGCCGACGTGCCCGAGGCCCTGCTTCGCGGACCAGGTCGTGACGCCGTCGGAGCCGACGACCGCGTCGGCGAGCGTGACGGCGTCGCAGCCGAAGACGGCCCGCCCCGAAAGCGGCGCGCCGACCGCGAACGGCGCGTCGGCGGCGCGCGCCGCGCCGGCCCCGGAAAGGGCGAGCGCGAGCGCGGCGAAGAGGGCGCGGCGGTTCACTTCACGAGCCTCGACGAATCCCGCGACGCCTCGTCCTCGGCGAACGCGACCATCTCTTCGAGCGGGCTCGCGACCCGGCGGAAGCCGTCGCCGATGGCGAGGAGCTTCTGGGGGAAGGCGGCGAGCGGCGTCAGCGAGGTCACGACGTCGTCGGCCGTGCCGCCGGCGGGCGAGATCGCGCGCTTGACGCGCACGGGAATCGCGCCGCCCGCGGCGCGGCGGGCGGCCGCGACGAGCTGAGCGGGCGACACCACGGATCCGGCTCCCGAGCCGAGCGCGTCGCGCTCGAAGGACTCGAGCGCGTCGAGGGCGGCGGCCGACAAACGTACGGTCCCGTCCACCCAGACGTCGGCGGAAGGCCCGCTCTCGACCCAGGCGCGATAGTGCCGCGCCGCGGCTCGGCCCGCGAGTCCCGAGGGCGCCGCAAAGGCGTCCCGGCCGGAGTCCGCCACCTCCGCGACGCGGATGTCCGGCCGCACGGCCGCGCTCGGCGCGCGGGCCGACGACGTCGAGGGCCGCTCGTCGGCCTTCGCGAGCCTTCGCGCGAGATCGCCCATCTGCGAGAACGAGAGCGTCCAGTACGTCGACTTCTCGACGCGGACCTCCGTGACGGTGCGCTTCGCGAAATCCACGATGACGCGGCTGCCGCCGGGGCGCACGGAGACGAGCGCCGTCCCGCCGTACGTGTCGACGACGGGCTGCGCGCGGAACGCGTCGCCGGACGCGTCGGTCTGGACGAGCTGGTGCTCGACCGAGAACGCGGCCGGGAAGAGAACGGGAGACGGGGCATCCGCCCCGAACGCGGACGCCGGGAGCAGCCAGAGAAGAGAGAGAAGGGAGAAGGAGCCGCGACAGGACCTCGTCATGGCACGCTCCCGGCCGCCGGCGCGGGCGGCGTTCCCGGGGGATCAGGCCGGGGCCCGCGTGTCGGGCATTCGACAGGCGACGACGCCGGGGAGGGGATTTGAAGATTCTTAGAAAGGAAGAGGGAGCTGGCGTCGACGTGAATCGATTGCGCCTCGACGACATCCCCCGAAACGAGGCGCGCCCCTCGTTCGAGGACGACCTCGCCGAAGCTCCATGCACCTTCTAAGAAATCCCCTCTTCGGACGATTCCCGCCGCTCCCGCCTCGAGGCGCAGGACGAGCCCGTCCTCCGAAACAGAAACGATCCCGAAGCGCCCGACGACCTCGCCGCCCCTCCTCACGTCCACCCCGCCGCCGTGCACCGCCGCGCGCGCGACCGGGCCGTCCAGCGCGACGTCGGTCCCGTCGGTCCCGCCCACCGCGAGCGCCTCGTGCGTTCCGATGGCCGGGAGCTCGAGCGTGCGGCCGCGCGTCTCGCCGTCGGCGTCGCGCCACGGCCAGCCTCCGTCCACGGAGAGCCGTCCGTCCTCGAACGCGAAGCCCGCCACGGGCGCGGCCGTGGGCGCCGCGGGAAGCCGCGTTCCCGCCGGCAGCACGGAGAGGTCGATCGCGCGGCGCGAGACGTTGCCCGACGGGTCGAAGACCTCGACGAGAAGCGGGAGCGATTCCTTCGACGCGACCGGCGGCGCGAGAGCGAGGACCTCGTAGGGAGGCGCCGTGAGGACCGTCTTTCGGCCGCCGAGGGTGATCGCGACCGACGCGATCCCGACGTCGTCCCACGCCTCGACCGCGACGCGGAGCGGATCGCCCGAGCGGAACGCGGCGCCGGCTTCCGGCTCGACGGACACGAGGACGGGCGCGACCTCGTCCGCGACGACGGTCTCGTGCGCCGTCGCCGAGGCGCTCCGTCCTCCGGCGTCGCGCGCGGTCGCGACGATCGTGAGCGGCCCCACCTTCGCCCAGCCCGGAATCGCGATCGGATCACGGCAGTTGCCGTAGCCCGCGATCCGCGCCTCGAATGCGCCGGAGATCTCGAGATCGACCTCGCGCGCGTCCGTATCGGCGCACGCGACGAACGCCGAGCCGGGCTTCAGGGGCGCGGCGAGGTCGGTGCACAGGGAGACCGAGCGGATCAGGGGTGCCGCCGAGGCGGACGTGGCCGCGGCCGGCGCGCCGCGCAGGAGCGAACCGCCGATACGGATCGGGTCGACGCTCGCGAGCGTGGCGCTGCCCGAGACCGTCGGCGCGACGTCGAGGCGGTAGACGCCCTGCCACTTGTCGAATGGGAGGACGGAGAGCGCGGGGTTGCACGACGTGAGGAGGACGGTCTTGCTCACGATGGCGCCGGGGTCCGTAGAGATC
>Ga0335085_10003307_pt1 | contig 28146 bp, 26 predicted proteins | sample Lox_Sample_45_FD_206712 | JGI IMG/M metagenome (GOLD analysis project Ga0335085, IMG submission 206712) | Soil microbial communities from Loxahatchee National Wildlife Refuge, Florida, United States - Lox_Sample_4.5 | ecosystem: Environmental > Terrestrial > Soil > Wetlands | place: USA... | reverse complement strand
AAGGGCTGGAGCGCCTGCGCCCGCAGCTGGAGAAGGCGGGGATCGATACCGCCAAGATCCACGAGCGCAAGGCGGCGGCCATCGCAGCCTCCTGTCCTGCGGCGAAGCCCTAGCCCGCGGCGGGGGGGCGCCCCGCTCTCTCGCGGAGGGTTTCACGTTTCAAGTTTCAGGTTTCACGGGTTCCAGCCGGAAACGGGAAACCTGGAACCTGGAATCTGAAACGGACTGTTGCCTCCCCCGGTTCCCACCCCTCCAGAATTCCGCTTGACTCCTGACATTTCGTACCTAGAATGTTTCAAACAAATTCTCGGCTATGTGTTTGAAACAGGAACGGGGACGAATGGTTCAGGGCTACAGCTCGAAGCAGGTGATGGCGCTCACCGGGATCTCGGCGCGCCAGTTGCAGTGGTGGGACGAGCGCGGCATCGTGGTGCCCGCCCGCCACGGCCACCGCCGCCTGTACTCGGTGGAGGACCTGGCCGAGGTGGCGGTCATCACCGAGCTGCGCCGCCGCGGTTTCTCCCTGCAGCGGGTGCGCAAGGTGCTGCGCTTCCTGGAGCGCGAGCTGGGCCGGCGGCTGTTCCAAGCGGTCACCGGCACCGAATACCACCTGCTCACCGACGGCCGCCGCATCTACCTGGAGAACTCGGCCCGCCAGGTGATCGACATCCTCAAGAACGCGCGCCAGCCCATGTTCGACATCTGCCTGAGCGACACGGTGCGGCAGATCCGCGCCGACCTGCGCCAGGCGAAGAAGCACTCCGCCTCGACGCCGGCCGCGCGGGGGGCGCAGCGCGGGCGGGGGATCGCATGAGTTCCCGCCGCTTCCGCCTCGGCCTCGCCGTCCTGCCCCCGCGCGGGGGCGGCAGTCCGACCTTCCTCCGTCCTCTTGAGAGAGGCCCCGCCGCAGGGCGGGGCTTTTTTGCAGCATCCGATCGCGGAGTTCGGGGCCGCGACGGGCAGGCCCCACCACGGAGGTCCCATGGTCGCTGAACTGGAAGTCCTGAGCGAATGGATCCCGGAGCAGATGCAACCCGGCACCATCTTCGTGCTGGAGAACGCCGGCGAGATCGGCGACGAGCGCGATCCCTACTGGGCGGTGCTGGCCTGTCCCGACTGCGGCACCCTCGGCCTCATCACCCGCAAGCAGATCGCGGGGCTGCTGCCCGTCATCTGCGGCTCCGACCATTGCTCCGCCCAGTTCTTCATCCGCGACAGCGAGATCGTGCCCCGGCGGCCCAGCTAGGGGCGATCGGGTCAGCCGATCATCGGGTCATCGAGTCATTGAAAGACACCCGCCTTCTTCCTCTGCGTCCTCCGTGTCCTCTGTGGTTGAGAAGAACTAGCCCTTGCGCGCGGCGCGCTCCACCGGGATGGGGATCTGCTCCACGATGGAGATGCCGTAGCCCTCGAGCGCGGCCACTTTGCGGGGATGGTTGGTGAGCAGGCGGATGGCGTGGATGTTCAGGTCGGAGAGGATCTGCGCCCCGATGCCCACCTCGCGCTGGGTCTTGCGCTGGTGATCAGGGAGGTTGGGCTCGCGCACGTCCTTGTGGAAGGCGAGCACGGGCTTGGCGTCCACCTTCTCCACGGAAAAGCCCTTGGAGGTCTGGTGCAGGTAGATGAGGGCGCCGCGGCCGGCCTCGGCGATGGCGCGCAGGGAACGCTGCACGATGCTGTGACAGTCGCACCAGGTGGCTCCGAAGACGTCGCCCACCAGGCAGTGAGAGTGCATGCGCACCAGCACGGGCGAGCCGTCGTCGCGCTCCACGTCGCCTTGGAGCAGGGCGACGTGCGAATTGTGCGCCATGTCGCTTTCGTAAGCGATCATGCGGAAGTCCCCGTAGGGGGTGGGCAGGATGGCCTCGCCGATGCGGTGCACCAGCCGCTCGGTGCGCATGCGGTAGCGGATGAGGCCGGCGACGGTGAGCATCTTCATCTGGTGCTCGCGGCAGAACTCGGCCAGTTGCGGCACCCGCGCCATGCTGCCGTCCTCGTTCATGATCTCGCAGATCACGCCGGCGGGGACGAGCCCGGCCAGGCGTGCCAGGTCCACCGAGGCCTCGGTCTGGCCGGCGCGCACCAGCACCCCGCCCTTGCGCGCGCGCAGCGGAAAGACGTGCCCGGGGCGCGCCAGGTCGCCGGGACCGCTCTTGGGATCGATGGCCACGTGGATGGTGCGGGCGCGGTCGTAGGCGCTGATGCCGGTGGTCACGCCCTGGCGCGCGTCGATGGCCTCACAGAAGGCGGTGCCGTACTGCGAGGTGTTCTCCGCGGTCATGGCACCGATGCGCAGGTGGTCGAGGCGCTCCTCGGTCATGGCCAGGCAAATCAGCCCGCGCCCGTGCTTGGCCATGAAGTTGATGGCCTCGGGCGTGACTTTCTCCGCGGCCAGGGTGAGGTCGCCCTCGTTCTCCCGGTCCTCGTCGTCCACCACGATGATCATCCGCCCCTGGCGGATCTCCTCCAGGGCGGTCTCGACGTCGGTGAAGGGGGATGCGGCAGCCATGGCGTCCTCCCAGATTGTAGCAGAGAGGATGCACCATAAATGGTGCACCCGGAGCGCAAGACGCGGCGCCGGCCGCGTTCTAGCCATGACGCCGGCGCTGCGCGGTCAAGCGGCGCCGGGGAGGAGCGATTCATGCGCAACCGATGGAGCACGTTGACGGCCCTGGCGGCCGGCCTGTTTTCCGCCTGCACCTGGCTGATGCCGGCCGCGCCCGCCCAGGACAAGGGCGCCCAGAAGACCCAGAAGACGGTCGTGACCCGGGCCAGCAAGAGCCGGGGCATGGGCCAGGACCCCAACATCAAGAGCAAGTCCGACTTGAACGACCCCAACCACAAGGTGGCGCCACCGCCGGAGAAGGCGGGCGCGGTGCCATCCGCCCGCTAAGGAGAGGGCGGGTCGCGGCCTGCACTCCCGCTGTCGCAGTGGGCAGGGGCGGGCCGCGTCCCCGTCCCGCAGTTTGCACTTTCCGGCCCGGGGAGTACGATAGGGGTGTTCCCCGCCGGTTCCCCAAGGCCGTAGCCAAGCGGGGCGGCCTCGCAACATTGTGTCACTCAAAACGGGAGGGGCGCACCCAAGCGCCGCTCCGGGAGGGGAGTTCATGCACAGAAGGATGAAGTGGTTTGCTTTCGCTCTGGCCTTCGTGGCCCTGGCGGGCTGGATGACGCCGGTGGCCTCCTCGCAGGCCAAAGGGGGCCCCCAGGCCATGACCGACAAGGCCCACAAGAGCCGCGGCGCGGGCCAGGATCCCAACATCAAGCACAAGTCCGACAGCAACGACCCCAAAGCCATGATGCCGGCGCCCGCCAGCAAGGGCGGCGCCAAGACCCGCGGGAATACCTGCTACCTGTTCATCGACAACCGGACGGCGTGGAAGGTGCAGTTCTATGCTGACGGCGACTACGAGGAGCTGATCGCTCCCTGGGGCGATGCCGGGTACACCTTCAGCGGCACTCACACCTTGTACGCGCGCGCCGACTTCACCGACGGTAGCGTGCTGACCTGGGGACCGCGCACCGCCACCTGCGAAGGTCCGGGCTGGCGCTATCCCTGGACGCTGACCGAGTAGCGGCTCCCACCGTCTCCACCAACCAGAAGCGCTCCCTGCGGGGAGCGCTTTCCTCTTTGGGGCAACCGGCTTCAAGCTGCCGGGTTGAGCAGATGCATGATCCAGAAGGCCAGCCCGGCGACCGCCCCCGAGGCGGGGATGGTGAAGATCCAGGCCCACACGATGCGCTGGGCCACGCCCCAGCGCACGGCGGAGAGGCGGTGGGTGGCGCCCACTCCTGCGATGGCGCCGGTGATGGTGTGGGTGGTGGAGACCGGAATGCCGGCCAGGGCCGTGCCGAACAGGGTGATGGCCCCCGCGCTCTCCGCGCAGAAGCCGCCCACTGGCTTCAGCTTGGTGATGCGCTGCCCCATAGTCTTCACGATGCGCCAGCCCCCGAAGTACGTCCCCATGGCGATGGAGAAGTGGGCGCAGAGGATGATGGGCCAGTGGAGCGAGCCCCAGTCGGCGGTGAAGTCGGCCCGGCTCATGAGCCCGCCGGTGTAGAGGGCGCCGGCGATGATGCCCATGGTCTTCTGGGCGTCGTTGCCACCGTGGCCCAGGCTGTAGCCGGCGGCCGAGAGCAACTGCAGCTTGCGGAACCAGCCATCCACCTGGCGGGGAGACTTGCGGCGCAGCAGCCAGTAGGCCGCCAGCATGAAAGCCAGGCCCAGGACCAGTCCGATGACTGGGGCCAGCACGATGAAGACCAGGGTCTTGGTCCAGCCGCCGGCCAGGATCACTTCGTCGGCGTGCGACCAGCCGCGGGTGAGGGCGGCGCGAGCCATGGCCGCACCCGCATAGCCCCCGATCAGCGCGTGCGAGGAGGAGGTGGGCAGGCCCCACCACCAGGTGACCACGTCCCAGACGATGGCGCCCGTCAGTCCCGCCAGCACCACCCATTGGGTGACGATGGAGAGATCGATCATGCCCTGGCCGATGGTTTTGGCCACCGCCGTACCCAGCAGGAAGGCGGCTACGAAGTTGAAGAAGGCGGCCCAGACCACCGCCCAGGTGGGCGAGAGCACGCGCGTGGAGACCACCGTGGCGATGCTGTTGGCGGCGTCGTGGAAGCCGTTGAAGAAGTCGAAGATCAGGGCCACCAGGACGGTGAGGATGACCAGCACCAGTCCGCTGTTCATCAGGCGCTTTTCAGGACTACGGTTTCGATCACGTTGGCCACGTCCTCGGCCTTGTCGGTGGCCATCTCCAGGACCTCGTAGAGTTCCTTCATCTTGATGAGGGCGATGGGGTCCTTCTCCTCCTCGAAGAGCTTGCCGATGGCCTCGCGGGCCACCGAATCGGCCTCGTTCTCCAGACGGTTGATCTCCACGCAATAGTCGAGCACGGTGTCGTGCTTGTCCAGCTTGGAGATGGCCTTGGCGATCTGCTCCGTCTGCCGCACGATGAGCTCGGCCAGGCGGGTGGCGCGCGGCGAGCGCTGCGTGATCTTGTAGGTGGTGAGGCGCTCGCCGGCCGCGTGCACGTAGTCCAGCACGTCGTCCAGGGTGGTGGCCAGGCGGTGGATGTCCTCGCGGTCGAACGGGGTGATGAAGGTCTGGTTGAGCTTGGTGATGATGGCGTGCGTCATGTCGTCGCCGCGGTGCTCGATCTCCTGCAGCTTCTGCAGCCGCGCCTCCAGGTTCTGGAAGTCCTGCAGGATCTCCAGCAGCAGGCGGGCGCCGTCGGTCACGTTGCCCGCCAGCTCGGCGAACATGTTGAAGAACTTGGTCTCCCTGGGAACGAGGCGGACCATCCGGCTGGCTCTCCTTGATCTTTGCGCTCACAGCCTGCGGGTGGGGCTGCAGGGAAGAGGTTGGGGCCAGGCCGCCTGGGCAGAGCCTCCCTCGCAAGCGGCAGTGGTGGAGCGCAACACTATCTCATGCGACCCGGAAGACGTCAACGCGGCCCGGCGCGGCGGGCAAAGAAAAAGGCCGTCGCCACGACGGCCTTGTTTCCTCCCCGGAACCGGTGCTTACAGCGTGGACTCGATCTCGAAGCCCCAGGCCTGCAGCAGGGACTCGGGAATGAACTTCGAGTTCTTGTTGCGGCGCGCCCACTCGCGCAGCCGGGTGGAGCGAATGTACTGCTCCGGCAGGAGCTTGTACTCGCGCACCACCTGCTCGAACTCGGTCACGGTGGGCACGATGGGCCCGATCGGCTCGGGCTTGCCCCAGTTGGGATTGCCACGTCGCTTTGCCATGAGACCTCTGCCTTTACGGTAGATTTATGACCGCTTTGGTTTTCCCTACCTCTGATTGGATTCGTTTGTGGCTGCGGCGGATGCGCGGAGACGAGTGGGCTGCGAGAGCCCCGCATCCTTCCACCACGGGTCCCGATAGGGCCGAACAAACCGCTTATCTTACTTCGATTTACCCCTCAAATCAAGCGAATTGAATGGTGGTTCAGCCCGAAAAATTGCCTCAGCACCGCCCCAAATTCTCCTATCCTACTGAAAACACTTAGCTAACTCAGCCAGCCGGACTGCTATCCCCCTACTCCATGCCAAAGGGCTGCCGCGGGCGCACCCGGGCTCCCCCCCGCAGATCCCGGCTAGGATCACGCTCGCCGGGCCGAGCCGATGCTACCTATACCGCGAGGGAGGCGGAACTGGCAAAAGTACCAGAGCCTGGCGCCGGCTTAGGTTGGCCGGGCGCGGCGGCGCGAGTACACTCACGCCTATGAGCAAGAGCGAGCTGGAAGCGCGGCCGGTGCGGGAGTCGCAGTCGGAGATGGCGGAGGTGGTGATGCCCAACGACGCCAACCCGCTGGGCAACCTGATGGGCGGCCGCCTGATGCAGTGGATCGACATCGCGGGGGCGCTGGCGGCGCACCGCCACTCGCGCCGCTACGTGGTCACCGCCTCCATGGACCACCTCGACTTCCTCGCTCCCGTGCACGTCGGCGACCTGCTCATCCTGCGCTCCTCGGTGAACCACGCCTTCCACACTTCGATGGAGATCGGCGTGAAGTGCTGGGTGGAGAACTACATCGCGGGCAGCAAGCGGCACGTCAGCTCCGCCTACCTGACCTTTGTGGCCATCGATGCGAGCGGGCATCCGGTGGCGGTGCCGCCGGTGGTCGCGGAGACGGTGGAGGAGAAGCGCCGCTACCAGGATGCGACCCGGCGGCGGGAGATCCGGCAGGCCGAGCAGCAGCGGCGCCAGGGCGCGAAGAAGGAGTAGCGCGGCGCCGGACACCGCCATGTGAGCCGGGTCACAGACGGGGCCGTGCGCGTGAGACAATGTTGTTCTCGCCTGCTGCGCGCGGAGGTGCCTCCTATGGACAGCGCACTTCTGGTGGACCGCATCCAGTTCGCCTTCACCGTCACCTACCACTACCTCTTCCCGCAATTGACCATGGGGCTGGCGCCGCTCCTCGTCCTGCTGAAGAGCCTGGCGCTGTGGAAGAAGGACGAGCGCTACAGCCGCGCCGCGCGCTTCTGGGCCAAGATCTTCGGCATCAACTTCGTGATCGGGGTGATCACCGGCATCCCTATGGAGTTCCAGTTCGGCACCAACTGGTCGCACTTCTCGCGCTTTGCGGGCGGCGTGATCGGCCAGACGCTGGCCATGGAGGGGGTCTTTGCCTTCTTCCTGGAGTCGGCGTTCCTGGGGCTGTTCCTCTACGGGGAGAAGCGGCTGAGCCCGCGGGCACACTGGCTGTCGGCCTTCCTGGTCTTCCTGGGCTCGTGGATCTCGGGCTTCTTCATCATCGCCACCGACGCCTGGATGCAGAACCCGGTGGGCTACGAGATCGGGGCCGACGGCTCCGCCCACCTGAGCAGCTTCTGGGGACTGGTGCTGAATCCCTGGGCGTGGTGGCAGTACGCCCACAACATGAGCGGGGCGGTGATCACCGGGTCGTTCGTGATGGCGGCGGTGGGCGCCTACTATGTGCTGCTCGGCCGCGAACAGCGCGAGTACGGCAAACTGTTCCTGCGGGTGGGGGTGACGGCGGCCTGCATCTTCTCCATCCTGCAGCTTTTCCCGACGGGCGACGCGCAGGGACGGATGGTGGCCCACAAGCAGCCGGTGACGCTGGCAGCCATGGAGGCGCTCTTCAAGAGCGGGCCGGGAGCGCCGCTGGTCATCCTGGGGCAGCCCGACATGCGCGACCACTCCCTCGACAATCCCATCTACGTCCCCAAGATGCTCAGCTTCCTCACCTACCGGCGCTGGGGCGCGCAGGTGCAGGGGCTGGAGGACTTCCCGCCCGAGCAGTGGCCCGACAACGTCCCGCTGCTCTACTACAGCTACCACATCATGGTGGGGCTGGGGACGATCTTCATCGCCATCATGGTGTCCGCGGTCCTGCTGCTGTGGCGGCGGCGCCTGTTTGAGGCGCGCTGGATGCTGTGGATCCTGATGCTCAGCTTCCCCTTTCCCTACATCGCCAACACTGCCGGCTGGATGACGGCGGAATTGGGCCGCCAGCCCTGGCTGGTCTACGGCCTGCTGCGCACCGCCGAGGGCTACTCGCGGACGGTCTCGGCGGGCAACGGCCTGTTCACGCTCCTGGGATTCATGGGCATGTACACCGTGCTCTCCATGCTCTTCCTGTTCCTGGTGTGGCGGGAGATCGGGCACGGGCCGGAACTCGAGCCCGCGGAGCGCGCCGCCGTCGCGGCCTGAAAGGAGGTAAAGATGGAGACCCTGTGGTTCCTGCTGGTCGCCCTCATGCTCACCGCCTACGTGGTGATGGACGGCTTCGACCTGGGGGTGGGCATCCTCCACCTGGCGGTGGCACGCAGCGGCGAGGAGCGGCGCCTGGTGCTGCGCTCCATCGGCCCGGTGTGGGACGGCAACGAGGTGTGGCTGCTGGCCGCCGGCGGCACTCTGTACTTCGCCTTTCCCCTGCTCTACGCCTCCAGCTTCAGCGGCTTCTACCTGCCGCTGATGATGGTGCTGTGGCTGCTGATGCTGCGCGGCATCGGCATCGAGTTCCGCACCCACCTGCACAACCCGCTATGGCAGAGCTTCTACGACGCGGTGTTCTGCGGGTCGAGCGCGCTGCTGGCCATCTTCTTGGGAGCGGCGCTGGGCAACGTGATCCGGGGCGTGCCCCTGGACGCCTCCGGCTACTTCTTCGAGCCGCTGTGGACCAACTTCACGGTGCAGGCGGAGGCCGGCATCCTGGACTGGTACACGGTGCTGTGCGGGGTGCTGGCGCTGGCGGCCCTGGCGCAGCACGGCGCCCTCTACCTCGCCACCAAGACGGAGGGCGCGCTGCAGGCGCGGGCGCGGAAGGCCGCTGCCTGGGCCTGGCCGCTGGTGGTGCTGCTCTCGGTGGTGGGCCTGATCGCCACCCTGCGCGTCCGCCCGCAGATGGCCGATAACTACCGCGAGCACGCCTGGGGGTTCCTGCTGCCCATCCTGGTGGGGGCGAGCCTGGGGGCGATGCTCCACTTCCGCCTGCGGGGCAATGACCGCAGTGCCTTCGTGGCCTCTGCCGCCTACCTGGTGGGTATGCTGGGAGGCGCGGCCTTCGGGCTGTATCCCCAGGTCCTGCCGGCTTCGACCGATCCCAGCTACAGCCTGACCATCTACAACACCGCCGCCCCGGCCTACGGGCTGCGCATCGGGCTCATCTGGTGGTGTTTTGGGATGGCGCTGGCGATCGGCTACTTCGTCTTCCTTTATCGCCGCTCCCGCGGCAAGGTGAAGCTGGAGGCGGGAGAAGAAGGCTACTGAATCTCCTGCCCGCGGACGCCTCCTCCACTGCCACCCGATTCGGCATTGCGATGTGGCTTAGTTGAGACCCTCCGTCCTCACTCGATCACGGGCAGCGGGCGGGTGCAAGGCCGTGCCGTCCAGTGGCAGCCCTTCTGGTCGCAAATCAATGTGGGGGACCCGCAGTAGGTCATAAAAAAGCCGGGCGCGGTGCGCCAGAGCAGGCTCATGTTGTCGGTGAGCCTGGGTTCGGCGAAGCTGAACTGGTTGGCAAAGTAGTGCGTCACCTGCACTCCCACCGTGGCGGTTGCGCCGTGGTCGGCGAATGCCGAGTAGCCGCCGAAGGTGGCGTCCGCGTAGTTGAACAGGATGTCGCTCTTGCCCTCGAAAAACACTACCTGGAAGCGGACGGACTCGTCCGGGAAGGGTTGATCCCACCCGTCAGGGCCCGGGACCCAGGGCAGGTATACGTCTCGCCACTCGACGACCAGCTCGCGGCTGGGTGCGGTGCCGATTTCCTGCCAGAACACATTCTGGTCGGGGTCGGGGGATGTACATGCCGCTGGGCAGTCTGCTTCGGCGAAGCTGGTCCAGAAGGGCGCAACCAGCGTATTGGGACCCGGCGTCGGAAGCCCCGTGTTGTTCCAAGAAGCGAAAGGAATGTCAAAGGAGATGGTGCCGTTAGAGCTCACCCACAAACTGCTGAAGCTGGCGCCGCCAAAACGGACGGGGAAGCTGGGTGTGATCTGTGCGGCTTGGTCCATCACGAAAGCGAGGTTGGTTCCGGTGATGGTGCGATAGCTGTAGGTCGTCGGCTGGTAAGAGTAGGGAAGGAGCGCGGTGAGGGTGAAGGTCTCCCCGCCAGTGACGCCAACAGTGTACCGTCCCAGGGCGGCGGGAGTGAACTGCCCGGTGTAAATACCGTCGCCGGCGGCTTGGTCGGGCCCCACCCCGTCGTCCTTGAGGGTGAGGGTAAGGCCGCCGGGATTGATGGTCACGGTGACGTCGCCCGCCGGGGAGGCGCAGTTGATGTGCAGCACCGCTAGCGTGGCCGGCAGTCCTACCACGACCGAGGGAGAATCGCCGACCGGCTGCAGGCGCCCCATGACCTCGGAATTGGAGCAGGTAAGCGAGCCGTTGGCATTCAGCCGTTTGCTGGTGACGGTGTTCGTCAGGCTGGCCTTGCTGTCTCCACCCGCCAGGATCAGGTTCTTGAGGGCACGCCAGTCGCGGCTGGGATCCTGCGCCTTCAGCAGCGCCGCCACCCCGGTGACGTGCGGCGCCGCCATGGAGGTGCCGCTGAAGGTGCTGTAGGTGTTGTTGGGGGTCGTGCTCAGAATCTCCGACCCGGGTGCGCCCAAGTGGACGGTGCGTTTGCCATAGTCGGAGAATTCAGAAAGCAGGTCGTTGCGGTCGGTGGAGGCTACCGCGATCAGGTTGGGCAGGTAGTAATCGGCGGGGAAGACTACGGGGCCGTCGTTGTCCACCGCGTAGTTGCCGGCGGCTGCCACGAGCAGGATCCCGCTCTGGCGGTGGCCGTCGATAGCATCGAAGAGTGCCTGCGAGAACCAATACCCTCCCCAACTGTTGTTGGTGGCCACCACGTTGATGGCGTGGTTGTCCTTGAGGTCTTTGAAAAATTCCAGGCAGGTGACGGCGTCGGAGTCGTAGCCGTTGCCGCTGGCGTCGAGGAACTTGCAAGCGATCAGGGTCACGTTCCAGTTCACTCCCGCCACCCCGATGTGGTTGTTCCCCTTCGCCCCGATGGTGCCGGAGACGTGCGTGCCGTGGCCGTTGTCATCCATGGGGTCGCAGGTGTTATAGGCGACATTGAATCCGTGCGAGTTGACGGGGCAGGTCACGCCGTTCACCGTGTAAGAGAACGGAGACGACCAGACGTTAGCCGCCAGGTCCTCGTGGTTGTAATCAAAGCCGGTATCAATCACTCCCACCGTCACGCTGTTGCTGCCGGCGGTGAGCCTCCAGGCCTCAGGGGCGTCGATGTCGGCATCCACCCTGCCCCCGCTCTGGCCGGTATTGTCCAGCTCCCACTGGGTGTGAAACTGGGGATCGTTGGGGATGACGGGGGCGAGGATGTGGACGCGGTAGTCGGGCTCGGCGTAGAGCACGTCGGGGTTCCGGCGGTAAAGGCGAAGGGCCTGCGCGACGGACATGCCGGCGGCGAGGCGGACGAGCTGCAGCCCGTCCACGACGCGGTAGGAGCGGATGGCTTGGCCGCGCACGGCGGCATGGGCGGCCGCCATGGTGGCCGGCGTCCTGCCCTTGCGGAAGCGCACCAGCACCCGGCCGGGCGCGAATGCGGGTCTGCTCTTGGGGGCCTGGAAACTGGCGCGTTCCGCGGGGAGTCCGCGCTGCGGCCCGCCTTGGGCGGGAGCCGGCGAGGAGGACAGAAGAGTCAGGAGGGCAAGGAAAGCGAGGGCGAGGGAACTGCGCTTCATGGCGCGCCTCCGCGGTGGAATGTCCACAGCCGGGCGGGCTTCGCCAGGAATGTCTTAAGAGCGAATCACCAGGGGTTCAGCCGTATTCCTGTCGCGCGAGTCACGGGCTCATCAAGGGCCCGGCTGTTAAGGCCTACTAAAGTGTGGTCTCATCATGCTATGGAATGCAAACCCCGCGCCGCGATGCGGCTCACCGTTGCGCGTGATAGCAGGAGCGCTCGGCAGGTATAATCGGAATCCAGCCGTTCAGATCACTCCCGCAGGTGACCTCGTGAGCTCGCACATGCATCCGCCGCAGATGCCCGGCCCGCAGCCGCTCCCCGGAGTGCGCCACGTGGTGGCGGTGGGCTCGGGGAAGGGCGGGGTGGGCAAGACCACCATCGCGGTCAACCTGGCGGTGGCGCTGGCGCGCATGGGGAGCAAGGTCGGGTTGCTCGACGCCGACATCTACGGCCCCAACGTGCCGCTCATGATCGGCACCAGCGCCACTCCGCAACTGGTGGGCGAGAACCGCATCGTGCCCCTGGAGCAGTTCGGGTTGAAGGTGCTCTCGGTGGGCTTCCTGAATCCCGGAGACAAGCCGCTGATCTGGCGCGGGCCCATGCTGCACAGCATCCTGCGGCAGTTCCTGCAGCAGGTGGAGTGGGGCGAACTGGACTACCTGGTCATCGACCTGCCGCCGGGGACCGGTGACGTGGCCATCTCGCTGATCCAGACGGTGCCGGTGAGCGGGGCCATCGTGGTCTCGACGCCCTCCGACGTCTCGCTGATGGACGCGCGCAAGGCCATCGAGATGTTCCGCCAGGTGAAGGTGGAGGTGCTGGGGATGGTGGAGAACATGAGCTACTTCATCTGCCCCCACTGCCACAACGAGATCGACATCTTCTCCAAGGGCGGGGGCGAGCGCACCGCCAATCAGTTCGGCGTGCCCTTCCTGGGGCGCATCGAGTTGGATCCCGACATCCGCAAGGGCGGCGATACCGGGCGGCCGGTGGTGCTGGAAGGCGACTCCTCGTCGCACGCGCAGTCCTTCTTCGCCTTCGCCAAGCAGGTGGCGGCGCGGGTGGCCGAGATCAGCGGCCGACCGCCGGAGAACGTCATCCGCATCCACTGAATGAGGGTCCAACGCACCCCGCTTGGCACTCTCGGCCCGAGAGTGCCAGCCTTGACAGTCCTGCCCATCGACCCTAGAATCATGGCAGACAAATCCGTCCATGGAATCACTCTAAGTTTTTGTAACTAAGGCACTTAGGGAAGAGGCCACGGAATTCATGGCGCAATCCGGCCAAATCGGCAAGCGGGAGCACGAGATCCTCACCGCCATCGTGGAGACCTACATCGCCACGGGCGAGCCGGTGGGCTCACGGGCGCTGGCGCGCGCCAACCGGGAGGGCCTGAGTCCGGCCACCATCCGCAACGTGATGGCCGACCTGGCCGAGTCCGGCTACTTGGAGCAGCCGCACACCTCCGCCGGGCGCGTGCCCACCCCTGAGGCCTACCGTTACTTCGTGGAGCAGATCACGGGCAAGGCCCACCTATCGCGCGCCGACGAAGGGCTGATCCAGGGTTCCTTCCGCGGCATCACGGACGTGCAGGAGTTCATGGAGCGCACCTCGCACGTGCTCTCGCTGATCTCGCACGGTGTGGGAGTGACGGTGAGCGCCGGGGGCGCGCAGCCTGCCCTGGAACACGTCTACTTCTCGCGCCTGGGCGACCGCAAGATCCTGGCGGTGGTGGTGACGCGCTCCGGGCTGGTACGTGACCGCCTGCTGCGGCTGGAGCGCGACCTGGAACCCGCCGACCTGGAGCTGGCCGCCAACTACCTCAACGAGAACTACCGCGGCTGGACGCTGGAGGCGGTGCGCGCCGAGATCGGCCGGCTGATCGAGCGCGAGCGCAGCGAGTACGACCGGCTGACGCAGTCCATCGCGCAACTCTACCAGCAGGGGGCGCTGGCCGACGACGAGCGCCTGCCCGCCGTCTACGTGGAAGGCGCCGCCAACCTGGTGGCCAACGAGAAGGACCGCGCGCACCTGAGCCAGTTGCTCAAGACGCTGGAAGAGAAGGAAAGGGTGGCGGAGCTGCTGGCCGCCTACGTGGACGCGCGCCAGGAAGCGGTGCGGGTGGTGATCGGGCTGGAGCAGGCGGCGCCGCAGTTGCGCAACTTCGTGCTCATCGGGGCGCCCGCGCGCGTGGGCGACGAGGTGATGGGATCGCTGGCGGTGATCGGGCCCACCCGCATGGACTACGAGCACACCATCACGGCGGTGTCTTATATCGCCCGCCTCTTCGACAACCTTCTGAACGAGCCCTGAAGGAACCATTGCCCATGGGGAAGACGAACGGCAAGCCCGAGGTCGAGCCCAAGCTCAACGGCGAGCACGAATTGCCCGCCGGCGAGAACGAGGCCGACGTGATCGAGGAAGCCGCCGCGGCGGCGCCGGAGACGCCGCGCGACGAGGAACTGCGCCGGCTGAAGCAGGAGCGCGAAGAACTCTACGACCGCCTGGCGCGCATGCAGGCGGAGTTCGACAACGCGCGCAAGCGCGCCGCCAAGGAGCAGGCCGAGTTCCGCGACTACGCCGCCGCCGAGGCCATCCAGCCGCTGCTGCCCATCCTCGACAGCCTGGAGCGGGCGCTGGCCCACGCTCCCGCGGACGACGAGTTCGGTGCCGGAGTCGAGCTGATCTACAAGCAGATGCTCGACGTGCTCGGCAAGATGGGCTTGCGGGTGATCCCCGCCGTGGGCGAACCCTTCGATCCCCACCTCCACCAGGCGGTGCAGATGGTGGAGACCACCGCGGCGCCGGACCACCAGGTCCTGGAGGAACTGCAGCGCGGCTACAAGCTGAAAGACAGGCTGCTGCGCCCGGCGATGGTGCGCGTGGCGCGCAACCCCAGGAAGTAGAAAGGCGACAAGGGACCGAACCTGCCCAACAACGGCAAACGCGATTACTACGAGGTCCTGGGCGTGCCTCGCATGGCGAGCGACCAGGAGATCAAGAGCGCCTACCGCAAGCTGGCGCTGCAGTACCATCCCGACCGCAACTCCTCTCCGGATGCGGAAGAGAAGTTCAAGGAGGCCAGCGAGGCCTACAGCGTGCTCGCCGACAGCGAGAAGCGCGCCGCCTACGACCGCTTCGGGCACGCGGGCGTAGGCGCGGCAGGCGCCGGCTTCCCCGACTTCAACCAGGTCATCTTCCAGGATTTCTCCGACATCCTGGGCGACCTGTTCGGCTTCGGCGATCTGTTCGGCACGAGCAGCGGGCGGCGGCGCGGCCGCTCGCGGCGCGGCGCCGACCTGCGCGAGGACCTCACCCTGGAATTCGAAGAGGCCGTCTTCGGTACCGAGACCACCCTCAGCATCCGCCGCCACGAGCACTGCGAGAGCTGCCAAGGCTCGGGGCTGGCCCCGGGGAAGTCGGCGGTGCGCTGCGCCACCTGCGGCGGCCACGGCCAGGTCCGCTACCAGCAGGGCTTCTTCGCCGTGGCCCGTACCTGCTCGTCGTGCCACGGAAGCGGCCAGGTCATCAACGATCCCTGTCCGCAGTGCCGCGGCGAAGGCCACCTGCTGCGCGAGCGCGAGCTGGCGGTGAAGGTCCCCGCCGGCGTGGAGGACAGCACCCGCATCCGCTATGCCGGGCAGGGCGAGGCCGGCGCCCACGGCGGGCCGCCCGGCGACCTGTATGTCGTGCTCTCGGTCAAGGAGCACCCATTCTTCGAGCGCGAGGGCAAGGACCTGTACTGCGGCGTGCCCATCTCCATCGCGCAGGCGGCGCTGGGCGCGCAGATCAAGGTCCCCACGCTGGAGGGCGAGCATACTCTGAAGATCCCCGAGGGCACGCAGTCCGGCACCGTCTTCCGGGTGCGCGGCAAGGGCGTCCCGTCGCTCAACGGCCACGGCCGCGGCGACCTGCGGGTGGAGGTGCGGGTCCAGATCCCGTCACGGCTGAGCAAGCGCCAGCGCGAATTGCTGCAGGAGCTGGAAACCCTCACCCCGATTGAGAACAAGCCGCAGCGCCGCACCCTGCTCAGCCGGGTGAAGGAGATCTTCGGCTCCTAGATGACGCGCCGCCGCTGGATCGCCGACGAGGTCTCCGGAGACCGGGCAGCGCTGGTGGGCGAGCATGCCGCGCACCTGGCGCGCGTGCTGCGCGCGCGCGTGGGCCAGGAGTTCGACATCGCCGCCGCCGGGCGGGTGCGCCGCGGGCGCGTGGCCGCGGTCAGCGACACGCGCGTGGACTTCGAGCTGGGCGAAGACGTCGCTGCCCTACCCGGCCTTCCGCTCACCCTCCTGCTCTCCATCTTCAGGTTCGAGCGCATGGAGTGGGCCATCGAAAAGCTCACCGAGCTGGGCGCGGCGCGGCTGCTGCCGGTGATCGCGCGGCGCACCGATGCCCGCCTGGCGCAGGCGGCCGCGAAGCGCGTGGAGCGCTGGCGCAAGCTCGCGCGCGAGGCGGCGGAGCAGTCGCGGCGGGCGGTGGCGCCGGAGGTCACGGCGCCGGTGAAGCTGCGAGAGGCGGTCAACGGGCAGGAAGGGCTGCGCATCTTCCTGGATGAGTCGGAAGAACAGACCACGCTGAAGCAGGCGCTGCGCGGGCACACGCCCGGCCAGCCGGTGGCGCTGGCCTTGGGCCCGGAGGGCGGCTGGACCGAGGAGGAAGTGAAGCTCCTGGTCGAGCGCGGATGGAAGGCGGCCTCCCTGGGCAGCCGCATCCTGCGCGCCGAGACCGCGGCCATCGCCGCGCTGGCCATCGTGGCGGCAGAACTGGACGGGGAGAGCTAGGCAGCACTCGTTTTCCCCATTGCTCCGCGGGAGAAGCTCTCGCATAATGCAAGTCTCTAGAGATTCCGCGCTCCCTCCGACGCATAACGTGAGCTTCATTCCCGATCCGCGGCAACGCGAGGCCATCGAGCACGGGCGCGGGCCCATGCTGGTGCTGGCGGGGGCCGGCACCGGCAAGACCACCGTGCTGGTGGAGCGCATCGCGCGGCTGGTGCGCCAGGGCCTGGCGCGGCCGGACGAGATCCTGGCCGTCACCTTCACCATCAAGGGCGCGCGCGAGATGCGGGAGCGCGTGGAAGCGCGGCTGGGCGGCCAGTGCTCCGGGCTGCGCGCTTCCAACTTCCACGCCTACTGCGAAGGCCTGCTGCGGCGCGCCGGCGCCGACTTCGGCGTCCTCACCGACGAGGACCTGTGGGTCTACCTGCGGCAGAGGATCGAGGAACTGCCGCGGCAGCGCTTCGTCCGCGCCGCCGACCCGGGGAGATTCCTGAGCGACCTGAGGGAGTTCTTCAGCCGCTGCCAGGACGAACTGGTCACCCCCTCGGACTACGAGCGCTACCTGGAGCGCCTGCGCAAGAAGGAGGTGCCGCTACCGCGGGTCAGCAGATCCAAGGAGCGCGACGCGCTCTCCGACGAAGAGGTGCTGGCGCGCTGCGAAGAGATCGGGCGCGTCTTCCGCAAGGTGGAGGAGATGCTGGCGCGCGACCGCCTGGGCACCTTCGGGGCGCAGATCGTGAAGGCGGTGGAGCTGCTGAAGAAGGACGCGGCGCTGCTGGCCGAGGAGCGGGCGCACGCGCGCTTCGTCCTGGTGGACGAGTTCCAGGACTGCAACCTGGGACAGATCGAGCTGACCGCCCTGCTGGCGGGGAAGGAGCAGAACGTCTTCGCGGTGGGCGATCCCGACCAGGCCATCTACCACTTCCGGGGGGCCTCCAGCGCGGCCTTCGACGAGTTCCTGCGGCGCTTCCCGGAGGCGGGCCGGGTGGCGCTGGAGAGAAACCACCGCTCGACCGTGCCCATCCTGGCGTGCGCGGCGAGCGTGATCGCCAAGAACCCGCCGGTGGTGCGGACGAGCAGCCGGCTGGGCCAGGAGTTCGAGCGGCGGGCGCTGCGCTCGGCGCGGGCCGAAGCGGCGGCCACGCGAGGCGCGGCGCTGGCGTCGCCGCCGATGGCCATCGTCCTCTACGACGGCAAGCTGAGCGAAGCGGCGGAGGTGGCCGAGAGCGTGCGCGGCCTGCAGGAGAAGAGCGGGTGCGCCTGGTCGCGCTTCGCGGTGCTCTACCGCGTGCATGAACACCGCAAGGCCGCCATCGAGGAATTCGCGGCGCGCGGGATCCCGGTCGCGGTCAAGGGCGTGAACGTGCTGGATACCGGCGAGGTGCGCGACCTGATGGCCGGGCTGCGCGCTCTGGCCCGACCCCGCGATGGCGGCAGCCTCTTCCGCGTGGCGGCGCTGCCGCAATTCGGCATCGCGCCCGAGGAGATGCGCGACCGGTTGAAGGGAGCGGAGAAGGGAACCGACATCGTCCCCGTGCTCGAGCGCACGGCCGGCGGCAAGAAGGTCCTGGCGGCGCTGGAGGAACTGCGCCAGCAGGCGGCGGCAGCGAAGATGCGCACCGCCGCCGTCGTGGAGCTGGCCATCTGCAAGCTCGAGCTGGCCAGCCGTTCGGAGCCGCTGGCCGCCTTCCGCCGCTTCGTCGCGGACTGGGAGAAGAAGCCCATCGCCGGCGAGCGCAGGCTCGCCACCTTCCTCGACTACATGGAGTACTTCTCCCAGGCGGGGGGCAGCGTGCAGATGTACGACGAGGAGGCCGGGGACGAGGACCCGCGCGAGGGCGTGCGCCTGATGACGGTGCATGCCGCCAAGGGGCTGGAGTTCGATCACGTCTTCGTCCTGCGGGCGAATGCGGGCTCGTTTCCCTTCGGCTACCGCGAACCGCTCTTCGAGTTTCCTGGCGCGCTGACCACCGGGGCCTCCGTGGCCGGCAGCAAGGAGATCCACGCGCAGGAGGAGCGGCGGCTCTTCTACGTGGCCATGACGCGGGCGCGCGACTCGCTCACCCTTGGCGCCAAGCCCCGCGGCCAGAAGCGGCAAGCCACCGGCTATGCCAAGGAATTGCTCGCGGACGCATCGCTCGCTGCCTTTCGCGTGGAGCGGCGGGCGCGCGATTACCGCGCGGACCTTTTCGCGGCCGCCGCGGCTGCCCCCGCCGCCGGGGTGAGCGCATGGCTGCTGCTGCCCGCGCCGCGGCCGGCCGCGCCCATCACCGTGAGCGCTACCGCCATCGACAAGTACGAGTTGTGCCCGCTCAAGTACAAGATCAGCCAGGAGTGGGCGATCCCCGGCAGGTCGGCCGGCGCCATGCAGTTCGGCAACGTGATGCACACGGTGCTGAAGAACTATTACGACGCGCTGTGCAGCGGCCGCCCGCAGAGCGCGGAAGTGCTGCTGGAGTCGTTCCGGGCGGCGCTGGCCAACGCCGGCCTCGAAGACCCGGCGCAGCGCCGGCTCTATGAGAAGCAGGGCCTCGAGCAGTTGCGGGAGTTCGCTGAGCTGCGGGCCGCGGAGCCGCCCCCGCAGGTGATCGCCACCGAGAAGCCCTTCGACCTGAGCCTCGGGGGCGTGCGGGTGCTGGGGCGCGTGGACCGGCTGGATCGCATCGCGGGCGCGCGCGTCGCCATCGTGGACTACAAGACGGGGGCGCCCAAGAAACCTGAGGAGGCCGACGACAGCCTGCAGCTCTCGCTCTACGCCCTGGCGGCGCGCGACCAGTGGGGCCTGGAACCGGAGCGCCTCGCCTTCTACAACCTGGACGGCAACCAGGAGGTCGCGACCACGCGCACCCCGGAGGAATTGCGGGCCGTGGAGGAGCGGGTAGCGGAGGTCGCGGCCCGGATCGCGGCGGGGGAGTTCGAAGCGAATCCCGGCCGCCACTGTGCATGGTGCGTCTATCGGGAACTGTGTCCCGCCACCGAGCCCAGGCTGTATACAATCGAGCCAAGCCGGAAGGCGGGAGTGAACTGATGTCGGGGACGGTGCTGGCGGTGGTGGCGGTGGTGGTGGCGCTGATCGCGCTGGTGGTGGTGCTGCGCCGGCCGGCGGCGGGCGACGGCCCAACGCTGCGCAGCGACGTGAACGTGCTGCGCGAGACCACCAACCGCTCCCTCCAGCAGCTCAGCGACGTCTTCGGCAAACAGTTGCAGGGCATCGGGGAGAACGTGCAAACAGCGCTGGCGTCGATGCGGGGCGAGCTGAACCAGCGGCTGGGCGAGAACACGCGCGCCATGGCCGACACCTCCAAGGTGGTGAACGACCGCATGGCCAACGTGCAGAGCACCTTCGCCGACCTGCAGAAGCAGGTGGGCGAATTGAGCGGGCAGGCGCGGCAACTGGCCGACCTCTCCAAGTCGGTCCACGGCCTGGAGAACGTGCTGCTGGCGCCCAAGCTGCGCGGCGGTTTCGGGGAGACCCAACTGGAGAACCTGCTGGCGCGAGTGTTTCCCCGCGAGTACTACGAGATGCAGTACCGCTTCGGCAGCTCGGGGGAGGTCGCCGACGCGGTGCTCAAGTTTCCTCAGGGCATGGTGGCCGTAGACTCCAAGTTCTCGCTGGAGAACTTCCGCAAGATGGCGGCGGCGGAGGGCGAAGAGGGGAAGAAGAGCGCGCGCCGCGAGTTTCTCCGCGACGTCAAGAAGCGGGTGGATGAGGTGGCCGGCAAGTACATCCGCCCGGCCGAGGGCACGCTGCCCTTCGCGCTCATGTATGTGCCCGCGGAGAACGTCTACTACGAAGCCATGCTGCGCGACGATGACGGCGCCGACCTCTACGAGCACTGCATGCAGCGGCGCGTCTTCCCGGTCTCGCCCAACTCGCTCTACGCGTACTTGCAGACCATCGTGGTGGGCCTGAACAGCCTGCGCATCAGCCAGCGCGCGGAATCCATGCTGCAGGAGATCGCCGCGCTCGAGCTGGAGATGCAGAAGTTCTCGGAGAACTACGACAAGCTGGGCACGCACCTGCGCAACGCCGGCAAGAGCTACGACGACTCGATCCGCGTCTTCGACAAGGTGGAAAGCCGGCTGGAACGGCTGGCGGGCAACGGCGCGCACGCCGACGCGCTGGGCGGGGAGCAGGCGAAACTAGCGCTGGAAGCGGAAAGCGGCGAGGCCCAGCGCTCTTCCCCAAAAACGTAAGGGGACGCATCGCGCGTCCCCTCTCTGGTTCCGAAACTGCCTAGTGTTTCTTTTTCTTCTTCGCCTTTTTCTTGGCTGCCATGGTTTCTATTCTCCCTTTCCATTCTTCATGGATGTGCAACGATGAATTGTTGCGTTGAAGAATGTATAGAGTCATTGAAAAACGAAGTCAAGTGAAAAATCGGCGACACGCGGCGGCGGAAACGCGCGCCGGGGGAAGAAAGTCGCGCGCGCGACGAGCGACATGGTTGAACAACCCGCTGGGCTCGTTCACCACCAGCCCTGGATCTTGCCCAGGATGAACAGGCCCACGCCGCTGAAGGTGTCCTGCCAGGCATGCGCCATCATGCCCGGGCGCAGGCTCCTGCGCCACAGCGCGAGCAGCCCGAAGAGCCCGCCGTAGACGGCGATCTGCGCCATGCGCCGCGGGCCCTGGTAGCCGTGGGCGGCGCCGAAGAGCAGCGCCTGCAGGATGAGGCCGCCCCAGCGGCTGCGCGTCAGGGCGGCAAACTGGCGCTGGAAGAGTCCGCGGAAGATCACCTCCTCGCAGAATCCGGCGGTGAGGCACAGCACCGGCCATAGCAGCAGCTCGCGGCCGTTGTGAGGAGCGAGGAACCCGATGGTCCGCCGCAGTTCTTCTAGATTCGTCCGGCCCAGGCCCAGCGCGAGCCCGACCGCGATCAGCACCAGGGCGGAAGCGACCCAGAAGCCGACGGCGATGCCGGCGTCGAGCAGCGCGCTCTCGAAGGTAGGCCATTTGCCGCCGACCAGTTCGCGCAGGGAGACGCGCTCACGGCGGATGCTGTACCAGACGAAAGCGACGAGCGCCCACTCCAGGGCCACGGTGGTCAGGTACAGCGGGATGCGTCCGTGGCGGTCGGCTGCCTGCCGCTGCCTTCCCTGGCTCCCCCCGAACGAAAGAAAGCCCATGAGCACCAGGAGCAGGATGGTGTGCAGCCAAGGAGCGACCTTGCGGAGTTCGGCAGGGGGCGGAGCAGGCGGCGCGGCGGCGGTGGCCAAGGCGGGTGTCCTTTCGACTCGCACGAAGAGCGCCCGGGCACTTTGCGGCGCTCCGGGCGCTCGCGACATCTTATAATGAGCGGCTGGAAATGCAATTAGGAGAACTTTCATGGCTCTGGAAGACGCAGTCATCATCTCGGCGGTGCGCACCGCGGTGGGGAAGTTCCAAGGCTCGTTGAGCGAGATGCGGGCGCCGCAACTGGGTGCGCTCGTGGTGCGCGAGGCGGTTCAGCGCGCCCAGCTCGACCCCAAGCAGATCGACGAATGCATCATGGGGAACGTAGTGGCGGCGGGGCTGGGACAGAACCCGGCGCGGCAGGCGGCGCTCTACGGCGGGTTGGCGCCCGAGGTCGCGGCCATGACGATCAACAAGGTGTGCGGCTCGGGACTGAAGGCGGTGGGGCTGGCGGCGCAGGCAGTGCAGACCGGCAACAGCGAGATGGTGGTGGCCGGGGGCATGGAATCCATGAGCAACGCGCCCTATCTGCTGCCGCAGGCGCGTAAAGGGATACGGCTGGGCAACGCTCAGGTGATCGACTCCATGATCCACGACGGCCTGTGGGACATCTACAACGACTATCACATGGGGATGACCGGCGAGAACGTGGCCGAGAAGTACAAGATCACGCGCGAGGAGCAGGACGAATTCGCGCTCCACTCGCACCGCAAGGCGGTGGCCGCGTGGAAGGAGTGCCGCTTCGAATCGCAGGTGGTGGCGGTGGAGCTGCCGGCGAAGAAGAAGGGCGAGGCGCCGGGGAAGTTCGCCAAGGACGAGTGCCCGCGCGAGGACACCACCCTGGAGGCGCTGCGCGCGCTCAAGCCCGCCTTCAAGAAGGACGGCACCGTGACCGCGGGCAACGCGCCCGGGGTGAACGACGGCGCGGCCGCGCTGGTGGTCACCACGGCCAAGCGCGCCCAGGAACTGGGCGCCAAGCCGCTGGCGCGTATCGTGGGGCAGGCGGTCTCGGGCGTCGAGCCCAAATGGGTGATGATGGCCCCGGTGGGCGCCGTCCGGAAGCTCTGGCAGAAGACGGGGTGGAAGAACGAGGATGTGGACCTGTACGAGCTGAACGAGGCCTTCTCGGTGCAGGCGCTGGGGGTGATGCGCGAGTTGGGGCTCGATCCCGCGAAGGTCAACGTCAACGGCGGGGCGGTGGCCATCGGGCATCCCATCGGGGCCTCGGGCGCGCGCATCCTGGTGACGCTGCTCTACGAGATGATCCGGCGCGACGCGCACAAGGGCGTGGCCGCGCTCTGTCTGGGCGGCGGCAACGCGGTGGCGATGGCGGTGGAGCGCTAACGCATGCTTCGGAGGTGGCGGCAGGATGCCGCCACGACAGCCGGCGGGACGCCGGCGCTACCATGCCCGCGCGGGCTGTGATGCCCATCACAGCCAAGGGGCAGGAATCGCGGTCTTCTAGAGCGGGAGACGTGTGTCCCAGCCGCGTCTTCCGCGCGCATGTTATTCAAGACCCTGAGCGCCGCCGTCTTCGGCATCGACGCCAATATCGTCGAGGTCGAGGTGGACGTCTCCGGCGTGAAGCTCAACGAAGACCACTTCGTGACCGTGGGCCTGCCCGACGCGGCCGTGCGCGAGAGCCGCGACCGCATCCGCGCGGCGCTGCGCAACTGCGGCTACGACATCCCGCCCACGCACATCACGGTGAACCTGGCCCCCGCCGACATCAAGAAGGAAGGCTCGGGCTTCGACCTGCCCATGGCGCTGGGCATCCTGGGGGCCTACGGCGCGCTGGCCAAGAAGGACGTGCCCGACTACGTCTTCGTGGGCGAACTGTCGCTGGACGGCGGGGTGCGGGGGGTGCGGGGGGCGCTGCCCGTGGCGCTGGCGGCGCGCGTGGGCAGGATCCGCAACCTGATCGTGCCCGAGGTGAACGCGCGCGAGGCGGCGGTGGTGGGCGAGGTCAACGTCTTCCCGGTGCGCTCGCTGATGGACGTGGTGCAGTTGCTGAACAAGGGCAACGGGCGGGCGCCGCTGCGCGTGGACCCCAACGCCGCGCTCCAGGAGTCGCAGCAATTCGCGGTGGACTTCCGCGACGTGCGCGGGCAGCAGACCGCCAAGCGGGCGCTGGAGGTGGCCTGCGCCGGCGGCCACAACATCCTGATGATCGGGCCGCCGGGCTCGGGCAAGACCATGCTGGCCAAGCGCGTGCCCACCATCCTGCCGCCCTTGACCTTCGAAGAGGCGCTGGAGACCACCAAGATCCACAGCGTGGCCGGGGTGCTGGACGCGGGTGCGGGGCTGGTGGGAGTGCGGCCCTTCCGCGCACCCCACCACACCATTTCCGACGCGGGACTGATCGGCGGCGGCGTGATCCCGCGCCCGGGCGAGGTTTCGCTGGCGCACAACGGCATGCTCTTCCTGGACGAATTGCCGGAGTTCCCGCGCAACGTGCTGGAGGTGCTGCGGCAGCCGCTGGAAGACGGCACGGTGTGCATCGCGCGCGCGGCCATGTCGCTGACCTTCCCGGCGCGCTTCATGCTGGCGGCGGCCATGAATCCCTGTCCCTGCGGCTACTTCAACGATCCCAGCCGCGACTGCCACTGCACCCAGCCCATGATCCAGCACTACGTGTCGAAGATCTCGGGGCCGCTGCTCGACCGCATCGATATCCACATCGACGTGCCGGCGGTGAAGTACCGCGAGATGCGGGGGAGCGCGCCGCCGGAGGGCTCGACGCAGATCCGGGAGCGGGTGCTCAAGGCGCGGGAGCGGCAGCTCGAGCGCTTTGCCGCGGCGGGGGAGCGGATCTTCGCCAACGCCCAGATGACGCCGCGGCAGATCCGGACCTACTGTGAGCTGTCGCCCGATTGCGAGACGCGGCTGGAGCGGGCCATGACCCAGCAGGGCCTGAGCGCGCGGGCGCATGACCGCATCCTGAAGGTGTCGCGCACCATCGCCGATCTGGAGGGCGCGGCCGAGATCAGCCCCAAGCATATCGCCGAGGCCATCCAGTACCGGACGCTGGACCGGACGTACTGGGCGTGAGTTTTCACCGCCGAGAGTAGCGAGACCACCGAGTGAATTCGGCCGGATCGCCGCCTCCTCGCCCGCCCCTTCTCCTCGCGGCTAGTGTTCGCGCCCTGGCGGCAGCCGACCTCGGCAGACAGGATTCTCAGTTGTCTTCCCGCTGCACCGCACCTACTATGACCGGCGAAGCAAGTGGTGTTGAGCGATGCCACGTGACACTTTATTGCCGTTGCAGCACGGTTGGGCGTGGGCTCTTGCCGCGTGCATCGCGGCGGCTGTCTTAGAGGGCGTGATGTCGGGAACCGGCGTAAGGCGCCGCTTCGCCGAGCTTCGTCTCCCGAAACTCGCACCACGGCTTTGGGCCTGGTCGATCCTCGGCCTGGCTTACTACGTGCTCTTCTTCTTTGTCTTGAAATCGCTCATGGACGATCCCGCGACCTCCTATTGGACGGCAATCGCTTTGATTCTCACCGTGGCTCTCCTGATTGCGAATGCAAGTTGGAACTGGCTCTTCTTCCGGAAGAGGAATCTTTGGCTCAGCCTTGTTTTTTTCTTGCCATATGCGCTCGTGGCTCTGGCGCTCGCGGTCGTGCTGTTTCGTATTCGCAGCCCCCTCCTGGGCTGGTACGTTGCCTATCTGGTCTACCTGGTGTACGCGGCGTGGTGGGGTTACTCGGTCTGGCGCCTGAACAGAAACCACGCCTGGAAAGCCGGCTGACGGCATGCTGGCTGACTTACGGGGTAAGACAGGCGTGACGCCGCGGGCGGCTGCAGGGATGGAAGATCCGGGGCGAAGAAAATGCAACTCCGCGGGAGAAATCTGCATCCATACAGGTGTCGCTGCTGCTAGACGCGCCACAAGGCCATTTGAATCAATCAGTTAGAGGTAATGGTTGCGAGACCCCGGCGGCATCCGATAGGGTGTAGAGAGGCGCGGCGGCGATCCAACAAGGTGGGAGGAACAGAACGATGCGTTCGGACAAGGTATTCCCGGCGGTGAAGACGGTGCAGAACCGCTACCTGCTGTGCCAGTTGGCGGCCCAGGCGACGCGCAAGTTCCATCGGCCCAACACCCGGGTGCAGGACACGATGAACGACGTGCTCCACCGGTTCGCCCAGTCGGGCGGCCCGGAGAGCCTGGTAGCGCAGAAAACACTTGCCCCGGCGGAGCGGCGGGCTGCATAATACAGCTTGCCGCACGCCCTGTGCGGCAGATCCTCCGAACCAATTGGCGGTACCCCCCTTTTAAAACTCCATCTTCGCAAACCAACTCTCACCGCAGGTGAACATGACGATCGCTGAACTGAAAGAAAAGAACATCACCGAACTGACCAAGATCGCGCGCACCCTGGACCTCCCCGGCGCCAGCGGCATGCGCAAGCAGGACCTGATCTTCAAGATCCTCCAGGCGCAGAGCGAGAAGGAAGGACACATCTTCGCCGAGGGGGTGCTGGAGATCCTGCCCGACGGCTACGGCTTCCTGCGCTCCCCCGACTACAACTACCTGCCCGGGCCGGACGACATCTACGTTTCGCCCTCGCAGATCCGCAAGTTCGACCTGAAGACGGGCGATACCATCAGCGGGCAGGTGCGTCCGCCGCACGAGGGCGAGAAATACTTCGCCCTGGTGAAGATCGAGGCGGTGAACTTCGAGTCGCCCGACGAGGCGCGCAACAAGATCCTCTTCGACAACCTGACGCCGCTGTATCCCCTGGCGCGCATCAAGCTGGAGACGGCGAAGGAGAACATCTCGGCGCGGGTGATGGACCTGCTGACGCCGCTGGGCAAGGGGCAGCGCGGGCTGATCGTGTCGCCGCCACGCGCCGGCAAGACCATGATCCTGCAGAACATCGCCAACTCCATCACCACCAACCATCCCGAGGTGGTGCTGATCGTGCTGCTCATCGACGAGCGCCCCGAGGAAGTCACCGACATGCAGCGCTCGGTGAAGGGTGAGGTCATCAGCTCCACCTTCGACGAGCCCGCGGCGCGGCACGTGCAGGTGGCGGAGATGGTGATCGAGAAGGCCAAGCGTCTGGTGGAGCACAAGCGCGACGTGGTCATCCTGCTGGACTCGATCACGCGCCTGGCGCGCGCCTATAACACCATCGTGCCGCCCTCGGGCAAGGTGCTCTCCGGCGGCGTGGACTCCAACGCGCTGCAGCGCCCCAAGCGCTTCTTCGGGGCCGCCCGCAACATCGAAGAGGGCGGGTCGCTCACCATCGTGGCCACCGCGCTGATCGAGACCGGCAGCCGCATGGACGACGTGATCTTCGAGGAGTTCAAGGGCACAGGCAACTGCGAGGTCATCCTCGACCGCAAGCTGGCCGACAAGCGCGTCTTCCCGGCCATCGACATCCAGCGCTCGGGCACCCGCAAGGAAGAGCTGATCATCTCCAAGGAAGACCTGGCGCGCATCTGGGTGCTGCGCCGGGTGCTGAACCCGCTCTCGCCGGTGGAGGCCATGGAACTGCTCATCGACAAGCTGAGCAAGACCCGCTCCAACGGCGAGTTCCTCGCCAACATGAGCGCGCTGTAAGCGCATTGCCCGCCCGGCCCGATGCCAGAGCCGGCGCCGGGGTGTCTGCGCGCCTGCCATCCTCCCTTTCCCCAATTGCAAAAGCCCGGGCAGGGGAGTAGCGTACCAGCGCAGCCTTCGCCAGGCTGCGGTGGTGAGCGGACCAATCTGCGAAGCGGGAGGAAGCCATGAAGGGAATGGTGCAGAACTCCTACAGGCTGGGGTGGATCCTGCTGGTGCTGGCGCTGGTGACGCGGGCGCTGGTGTTCTTCGACCTGGGCTGGCGGCTGGTGGCCATCAAGGTCGTGCCCCGCAACCTGCTGGAACTCAGCGTGGTGTTTTTCGTGATCTGCGTGGCCAGCGAAGCCTACGGGCGCGCGGCGCAGAAGTAGGCGGCGCCTGCCGCCTCACTCGTAGCGCAGGGCCTCGATGGGATCCAGGGCCGCCGCCTTGCGCGCGGGATAGAAGCCGAAAAAGATCCCCACCGCGGTGGAGAAGATCACGGCGATCACGATGGCCAAGGCCGAGATCTTCACCGGCCAGCCCAGCACGTTGGTGATGAGCAACGACGTCCCCACGCCCACCAAGATGCCGATGGCGCCGCCGATCAGGCTGAGCACCACCGCTTCGATGAGGAACTGGTTCTGCACGTCCTGCTCGGAGGCGCCCACGGCGATGCGGATGCCGATCTCGCGGGTGCGCTCGGTGACCGAAACCAGCATGATGTTCATGATGCCGATGCCGCCCACCAGCAGGGAGACGCTGGCGATGGAGGCCAGCAGCCAGGTGAAGATGGTGTTCTGCTGATCGGCGAGGTTGGCCATGTCGGCCAGGTTGCGGACGAAGAAGTCGTCGTCGGCGCCGGGGCGGATGCGGTGGCGGTCCCGCAGCAGGGTGGTGATCTGCTGCTGGGCGGCGTAACTGGTGTCGCGGGAGGTGGCCGAGACCATGATC